>Ga0307378_10012771_pt1 | contig 10695 bp, 10 predicted proteins | sample UN1MG_FD_202238 | JGI IMG/M metagenome (GOLD analysis project Ga0307378, IMG submission 202238) | Soil microbial communities from Risofladan, Vaasa, Finland - UN-1 | ecosystem: Environmental > Terrestrial > Soil > Coastal area > Acid sulfate soil | place: Finland: Risofladan, Vaasa | collected...
GATTGCTGCAGGCAGACAGGACTGAATCCTCCCGAGCTCAGGCGGAGATCACAGAAACTCGCTAGCCGGGCCGATGATGAAATACAACCCGAAGACGGCCATCAGCACACCGCACACGCCGAAGACGACCTCGTGGACGACGGGCGTCCACAGGTGTTTGGTCCTGAACACAGCGAAGGACGTGAAAGTGTACCATACTAGGTCACAGCTCCAGTGCACGACGGCGAATATCACGACGACGATCAGCCCGAATTCCTGAGCAGCTCCTATGAGCAGCGCGCCGACCGTGGCCCACCATAGGAAGAAGTACGGGTTCGCAGAGGTGGTGATCGCCCCCGCCGCGATTGGCTTGTACGGGAACATCTTCGCTCCGTCTGTCATCGCCATCTTTCTGGAGTTGACCATTGACGCGCCGAGGAATATCAGCAGGCCACCGCCCACAAGCCCGATGGCTGTCATGACACGGTCGTCCGTGAAGACGTATCCGAGGCTGAGGATGATCACCGCCATCAGCGGGAACTCGACGAGGCCGTGGCCCAGGGCTATCTTGATGCCTGCCCTCTCGTCCTCGTACCCCTTTGCCACTGCGGCCGCGAAGACTGGGCCCGGCATCATCACTCCGGAAAACGACACCAGGACAGCGATGCCGAAGAAGACCCAGATGTTGTCCGTGAGGAGATCCACGTGTAACAATCACGCAGAATCGACTATATAATCGGTTTCCTCGGATGCGTCTGAGCTGCCCAATCACAATATACCAGGAAAGCGATGCAACTGACGATGATGACAAGAGGGTCAGCTGAGGGCGTCGTGCCCGATGATGAGCCCTATGAGTGCTGAACGTCCTGGCGCATATCAGGGCGGCTCTACCGCGGCGATTCGCCGCAGTCCTCTACCTACGAGATTGGCGTGCATGGCCTCTGGTGGCTATGGCACGCAATCCATCTGCGCATGCCGTCGTCCAATCAGATCTCGATGCTGCCGTAGTCGACGTCGGACGTGCGCTTGAAGTGCCCCTTGGTGTGCTTGCAGTTGGGGCACTCGTCGGGGGCCTCCTTGCCCTTGTGAAGGTATCCACAGTTAGTGCAGAACCACACCTCCTCCTTGTCCGACTTGTACAGCGTATCGTCCTTCAGCCTGTCGAGAAGGAGCTGGTATCTCTTGGCGTGGTGCCTCTCGCTCACGATCACGTGCTCGAAGTACTCCAGCGCCTCAGCGTTGCCCTCCTCCTTGGCCTCCTTCGCGAACGTCGGATACATCTCCGTCCATTCGTAGGTCTCGCCCTCGACGGCGTGTTTAAGGTTCTCCTCGGTCGTCCCGGAGACGCCCAGCAACTTCATTATCATCGCAGCGTGCTCGTACTCGTTCTCCGCGGTCTCCTCGAAGATCTTTGCGATCGCCTGATGACCTTCCTTCTTGGCCGCTCCGGCCCACTTCATGTACTTGGCTCTCGCCTGGGCTTCCCCTGACAGAGCCGCTTTGAGATTCTCTTCAGTCTTGCTCAAGATTCTCCCTCGGAAATAGTGAACGGACTGCTACCATAAGTATCCCACCCCTAAACGATTCGGTCCGTGGGGCAGAGGGCTTGCGGGCGTCACAACGGCCCTACGATTGGATGGACACGACGTAGTCGATGAACTTGTTGAGCGGCATGCCGTCTTTCCAGCGCATTATGAGGTTCCCCTCCTTGGACGACTCGATCTTGGGCAGGCGGTCGTACATGAACCGCAGCCTGCCGTTGATTGGCCCCATCTCGATCGTGAATATCCTCCAGGCATCACCACGCTGGCCCTTGTACCGGAACGCGTACACCGGCATGAGACCCACGCGCCTGCAGTCCTCCACCATCTCCTGTGCCTGGATGGTGAGTTTCTCGCTCCTGCTGAACCTAAGAACATTGCTGGCGGAGCTCTTCACCTCGATGGGCAGCGAGAGGCCTTCCCTTATGGCTACTAGGTCCACTCCGAGCGAGCCCGCTCCTCGGACGACCATGAACGGCTTCTCCTCTATCTTGCGGTAGCCGGCCTTCTCCACGACATCGCAGGTCTTGGTGACCCTCGCCAAGACGTCCTTGTTCGCCGTGAGGATGCCCTTGAGCTCCCGCTCAAAAACCTTTCCCATCCCATCGCCTATGGTCTGTATGGCATTGCTGGATATAACCTCTTTCTACAGGCAGTCGGCGATCGCCTGCGCATCTATCTCCTCGAGGGCCAGCTTGTCCAAGTCGTCGAAGTGCACTGCACACTCGTCGGTCGACATCGCCAACGATCCGTCAGGGTCCATCTCCGTCGAGCAGCCGTATACGACGAACAGGCGCTTGACGGAGACGTTCTGGTAGTGTCTCGTCACGTCGTAGAGTGCTTTGAGATTGGCTTCTGTCAAGTCCAGCCCACAACGCTCCTTGGCCACTCTGCGTGCTGCGTCCTCCGGTGCCTCGTCCATTCTGATCCTCGCGGCTGGCAGCGTCCACATGACCGTACCCTTGGACTTGACGAGGACGACGCCATCGTCCCTTCTGGTCACGATCATGACCTCGCCTTTGCATGGTGTGTAGTTGAGGTCTATCTTATGGTCCAGGAGGTCGAACTCGTACCTCCTGACAGTCAATGAAGGGACACGTGCCGCCATGTCGTCTATCTCGTCCGCTGTGGGCAGCTCGAGAAGCATCCTGAGAGACCGTTCGTTCAGGGGATCAGCCTCACTCTGTCTCTTGGATAAAGCACAGCCTCGCGTATGTTTGGCAGGTTGAGCATCTTCTGCACATATCTCTCGACACCGAAACCGAAACCGCCGTGCGGGGGCATGCCGTACTTGAACGCCTTGAGGTAGAACTCGAAGGATTCCAGGTTGAGGTTGTTCTCCGTCATCTGCTCCACGAGCACATCGTATCGGTGCTCTCTCTGTCCTCCGGAGACGATCTCCTGGCCTCGGTAGTCGAGGTCGAAGTAGCCTGTCAGTTCAGGGTTCTCGTCATCGCGCTTCGCATAGAACGTGCCTCTCTTCAGAGATGTCGGGAACTTCGTTATGAAGTACAGTTCGGAACCGCGCTCCCTGAGCATGATGTCACCGAGCAGCTTCTCGCCCTCGGTCCCCAGGTCCTCACCATGGTCGACCTTCATGTCGTTGGACCGCAGCATCTCTATCGCCTCATCGTAAGTGACCCGTGGATAAGGCGTCTCTGGGACCTTCAGGTCGACCTCCAAGATGTCCAGCTCCCGCTTCGCGGTCTCAACGACATGTCTCAGGCTGTTGTGGACGATTCCTTCTGCGACCGCCATGACATCCTCGGAGGATTCGATGAATGCAACTTCAACGTCCAGTGATGTGAACTCGGCTATGTGTCTCACTGTGTCCGAGGCCTCCGCTCGGTACGCAGGGGCTATCTCGAATATCCTGTCCAATCCCGAGGCCATCAGGTTCTGTTTGTAGAGCTGAGGGCTCTGCGCGAGGTAGGCGCTCTTGTCGAAGTACTTGATTGGGAATAGGGTCGAGCCTCCTTCGGCCCCCGCTGCCACTATCTTCGGTGTCGTCACCTCGATGAACCCTTCGCCTGTGAGATGGTGTCTGATGCCGGCGAGCGTATTCGCCCTCACCCGGAATATCGCCCTTATCTCAGGCTTTCGGAGATCCAGGAAACGGTTGTTCAGCCTTGTGTCGAGGTCCGCGCCCACCTTGTCAACGACTCCGAGCGGCAGCGGGCTCTCGGCGGCGTTCAGAACAGTGAACTCGTCGGGGATTATCTCGTATCCCTTCTTCGCCTCCTTGCTCTCCTTGACGAGCCCTTTGACCGTGATCACGGACTCCCTCTGCAGGGAGTTGATCTCCTTGAACAGCTCTGGGTCCTTCTTCTTCAGGGCCGTCACCTGGACGACGCCCGTGCGGTCTCTGAGCTGGATGAATGATATGCCTCCGAGGTTGCGTATCTCCTGCACCCATCCGCCGACGGTGACAACGTTTCCTGTGTGCTCGGCGGTGATCTCGTCAGAATAGGTTATGTGCTGCCAAGAGGGCAAGTTAGTCTCACCTTCGTCGCGTAACCCAGTCGTGGATATTTACACTTTTGCCGGAGTACGCCTGTCTCGGTCCCCTCGTGGCGATGACGATCCCGACGACTATCACGAACCCGCACGCCACCGTCAGCACCTCGACCATCTCACCCCTCAGGATCCAGGCGAAGAGGGATGCGAACACTGGCATCATGTAGATGAAGAATGCCATCCGGGAGACCTCCTCCGTCTTCAGAACCGAGAGGTAGAGTATGGAGGACACGGCAGCGCATAATGTCCCGAGGACAAGCAGGTCGAAGACCGCGACTGGAGTCGCATCGAATCTCAGCTCTGTCTCCATGGGGAGAGCTAGCGCGAGGAACAGAGTCCCGATGATGATAGCCAACCCGATTACGAGCATCGGGGGGTTGCGTTCTATCACGCGTTTCGCGGATACCCATGCCAGGCCGTAGGACACGGCGGACACCATGATGATAGCACTGCTCACGAAGCTCTCGTTTTCGAGCGAGATACCCCCGTCCGTGACCAAGATGATGGTGCCTGCCATGGCGATCAGCGTGCCAATCCCCTTCGCCCGGGTCAGCTTCTCGCCCAGCAATGCCACGGCGAATAGCAGAGTCAGGACCGGGCTTGATGATTGGATGACGCACGCCACGGAGGAAGTGCCTTCCTGGAGCCCGATGTTCTGTGCTATGTTCGGTATCGTCACGTAGAGTGCTGCGAGGACGACTATCGGCCTCCATTCGCGCGACAGGAGCGACTTGATCTCGCGGGGCGTATACAGGCGCAGCAGCACGACGGTCATCATGATGGATGCGACGCCGAACCTCAGGAAACCGAGCATTATAGGCGAGAAGAACTCCAGACTGTCCTGGATCAGCGGAAATGCCAGCCCCCAGAGGGCCACGGCGGTGATGGCGGCCAGGGACGAATTGATCTTCTTCATGGTGGACGCCGTTGACAGAGGGCTGATGCGCAGGACGGATAAAACATCTTGCAGGCCGACACTGTCACTTGATCCTGCAGGGCGCACCCCGGCGCGTCCCCTCCAGCCGCTTCCCCTCATCGTACAGACACTTGACGGCTCTGGCTGCCCTCATTGCCGATGGATACACGGGTATGTTCTTGACCCGCAGCTCCTGAACCACCTCGTCGACTTCGGGCCCTCCGACCCAGCAGGCGACGATGGGTTTCCTGAGCTGTTTGTTCTCCTCAACGAGTTTGATGACCGCGCCCACATACTCTCTCGGCCGCGCTATCCCCGCGTGAACACAGGCCATTATCAATGCGTCAATGTTCTGGTCTTGGAGCATGATGCTACCAGTGACATGATACCTGTGGAATCGGGCGTCGCCCGTCACATCGAGAGGGTTCCTCGCCGTTGTGATCGACGGCAGATGCGGCCTAAGCGCGTCGCAGGTCTTCTTGGTGAGGCGCGGCACGTTCAGCCCTATCGACTCGCACCAGTCGGCGATCATGATGCCGGCCCCGCCGCCATTCGAGACTATCCCTACCCTGTTCCCCGGGGAGCAGGGCTGGTAAGCAAGGGCTCTTGCGAAGTCGAATAGTTCCCCGACCTCGTAGGCTCTCTGTATGTGCACCTGTCGGAATGCGGAATCGTACACGACGTCCGAGCCACTGAGTGACCCTGTATGTGTGGATGCGGCTGCGGATCCAGCCGGTGTGCGTCCCGCCTTGATTGCGACGATGGGTTTCTTGCATCGTCTCGCAGAATCAAGGAACTTCTTGCCGTCCTTGATACCCTCGATGTACATGGCGATGACCTTCGTTGCCTTGTCCTGGTCGAGGTAGTCTATGAGGTCGGCATCGTCCACATCAGCCTTGTTGCCGACCGAGATGACCCTTGAGAGTCCGATGTGCTCTCCGTTGGCGTAGTATATCATGCCGACGCAGAGCGCTCCGCTCTGGCTCACGAGCGCGATCTCCCCTGGCTTTGGCATGCCGAACACGAAGGCGGCATCGAGGTTGTCTATCGCGTCCTTGTATCCGAGGGTGTTCGGCCCGACGACTCGCATGCCACCCTTCTTGGCGATATCGAGCACTTCACGCTCGAGCTGCTTGCCGTGTTCGCCGACCTCGCCGAACCCGGAGGAGATTATGATCACGCCTTTGACCTTCTTCTTGGCGCACTCGGTCATCACCTTGGGGACGAAATCAGCCGGGACGACGATTATCGCCAGGTCTATGTCGTCCTTGACGGCCATGACGCTCGGCAATGCCGGCAAGCCCAATATCTCCGGCGCCTCCGGGTTGATGGGATACACCTTGCCCTTGTATCCGTTGACGAGTATGTTCTGCAGTATCTCGAATCCGAGCTTGGTCGGGCTCCTTGATGCCCCGATGACCGCGATGGATTTCGGAGAGAATATCGGTCTTAGCTCGTCGACTATCCCCATGATGGTCCAACCTTAGCTCGAAAAGTGGCATCTCTTCGCATAAGCCTTTGCATGGGTTTGCCCGCGGTGAGGCGGTTCTACGCCTTCGGCAGGCGGACTGAGAAGCTCGCACCCTTTGAGTAGTCACCCTCGACCCGATCGCCCATGCTCAGGTCGCCACCGTATCTGTCGGCTAGAGTCTTGGCAATCGACAGTCCCAAGCCCGTTCCCTTCATCTTCTTCGAGATATCTAGACGGGAGTACCTCTTGAATATCTTCTCCCTCTCGTCCGGTGCTATTCCAGGGCCGTGGTCGGAGACGGTCACCTTCCATGCGTGTGTTCCACCGATGGAATCATCGTCGACGCTGATCTCGATATCCTTCCCCTCTCCGTACTTCATTGCATTCGTCAGGAGGTTGAGGAAGATCTCCTTGGCGAATGCGCCGACTCTGGCCTTGTGAGGTTCGTTGTCGTATGCTTTCGATATCTTCGGTGTTACGCCGTCTGAGATCGCCTGTGACTCAGCGATGGCTTCGTCCAGCAAGTCGTTCAGGTCCTTCACTTCGCGCGCCTCGTCGGCGGCGGACTGCATCTTGGAGAATTTCTTGATCTTGGCGAGCAGCTGCATGCATTTGGCCGCCTGGGACCCCGCGGATGATATCGACTTTCTGAGGTCATCCTTGAGGTCGTTGTCATCGAGGGCGAGGTCGATGTACCCCTTGATGGTGTTTGCGTAGTTGCCGAGGTCGTGCAACAGCAGGTCGTTGTACAGCTGAACCTGCCTGTTGGCTGCTTCGGCGGCGGCCAGGGCGTTCTCCGAGTCGGTGATGTCGAATGCCAACTCTATTCGGACATGCCTCCCGTCGGGCCAGCGGATCGCCTTGTCGACGCAGTTGTACCATCTGCCGGTCTTCGTGTTCCTGAACTTCCACGAGTACGGCTCTGTGGGGATGCCATCGACCATCAGCCTATCGTTCGTGCAGAACGGACAAGGCCCGTTCTGGTCCGTCTGAAGCGCCTCGTAGCATTTCCTGCCGACCAGGTCCTGACCGTAGCCGTCCTCAATCATGCGGTTGACCGCAAGGATCTCATAGGTGTCCATGTCGGCGACGTAGACCGATGCCTCCAGAGCGCTGAGCATCGTGAACAGCTCAGAATTGCCTGTGTTCAACTTGTCCACCTGGCCCACGGCACCGTGATACCGCCGAGCATTGTCGCACGCGATGCCAATCTGATCAGCGATTGAATTGACCACGCCGATCTCCTCTTCCTCTATCCGTGTCTCGCCGTTCGATGCGACTGAGACCGCTCCGAGTACGCGCCCTCTGGCGACGATGGGCACACCAATCAATGCCTGGATGTTGTCTGCCCAGGAGACCATCGTCCCATCGGGTTCAAGTCGAACCATCTCTCCCCTCTTGACCGCCTCCTCGCATGCAAGCCTGAAAGCGTCTTCTCCGGTCGGTTCTCCGTTTCCCACGAAAGTCTGCGTACCCTCCTCTCCGAGCAGGAGTGCGGCCGCCCTTATGCCGAACCTCTCGCCGAGGCTATCCACCGAGTGTCGTGCAATCGTCTCCTCGTTGAGATGCACATGGGCTTCGGATATGGTGGATATGGCGCCCGCGATGGACACCTTCCTCCGCACGTCCTCGGATACCTTCGCGTGGAGCATCGAGATCTGGCAGAATACATCGGACATCGTGCTCGCGAAGTGAAAGCAGTGGACAGGGTCGGAGGGAGATTCGCATTCGTCTCTGAGTATCTCAAACGTGACGCGCAGGCCCAGAGACAGTGCCATCAGCGTATCGGATAGTTCGAACCCGGCTTTCGCGCGCATCCGGGATACACGTTCGATGTGTTCATCCAGCAGTCTCCGGTCGCCGGATGTGACGTATTGGACGATCCCGTCGAACAGGACGGATAGATTGTCCCTTATCTCGTCGAGAGGTCGTTCCGAATACCTGACCGAGGCCGTCTTAGTGATCTTCGCCCATTGACCGACAATTCTCTCGCGGTTGCTCGAGAGCAATCTTGATAATTCCTCGTCAAGCATCTTGTCATTAGCTTGCATGCTGATTCTGTCCATCCAATCGAACCGACCGTGGGCGCCACATTTCGTAAACGCCGTTACGCATATCTCCTGGCCAGTACTTAAATCTCTCACATCTGCTACTCATTGGCTGCTCCAGTCCGCCACTTCAAAGCGGTTAATATATATCCAATGCCTCGCATTCGGAAAAATGCAACTCTGAAGGGTTGGAGGAATATATTATGCCGGAAAAAATAACGGTCTCTCTGATCAAGGCGGATGTTGGATCTGTCGCTGGACATTCCAAACCGCATCCGAAGATGATGGAGATCGCCGAAAGCACGCTGGAGAAGGGTCTCAAGGACGGACTGCTGAACGACTTCTATGTCACGCGCTGTGGTGACGATATGGAGCTGTTGATGACCCACAGGAACGGCGAGAACAACAAGGAAGTGCACGAGCTGGCATGGAACGCATTCATGGCGGCTGCCTCTGAGGCCAAGAAGATGAAGCTGTACGCTGCTGGCCAAGACCTTCTCTCAGATGCGTTCTCAGGCAACGTCAGAGGGCAGGGCCCAGGCGCTGCTGAGATGGAGTTCGAGGAGAGGCCGACCGAACCTATGCTGGTCCTTCTGGCGGACAAGTGCGGCCCATCTGCCTATTCGTTGCCCATCTCGAAGATATTCATGGACCCGTTCACAACGACGGGCCTCGTGATAGATCCCAGGGCGCATCAGGGATACGACCTCGAGATAGTGGACGTCGTCGACCACAAGACGGTCGTCATGAGCTCTCCAGCCGAGATGTACGACATCCTCGCGCTGATAGGTGACACCACGAGGTTCGCTGTCAAGAGGGTCATGCACAGGGAGATCGGTGTCAGTGCAGTCGTCTCTACAGAGAAGCTCAACATGCTGGCCGGCAAGTACGTCGGCAAGGACGACCCCGTCATGCTCGTGAGGTGTCAGTCTGGCCTGCCTGCGGTGGGCGAGGTATTGCAGCCGTTCGCGTTCCCGCAGCTCGTGGCCGGATGGATGCGTGGCTCTCACTATGGCGCATGGTTTCCCTGCAGTGTCGATGGTTCGGACCCTTCGTATCACGACGGTCCCCCACGGGTCTGTGCCCTCGGGATACAGATCAGCGACGGGAAGATACAAGGGCTCGAGAACCCGGGTGGCAAGCCAGGCGTGCACAAACCCGTGGATTACTTCGCGGGGTCCGAGTGGGACACTGTCCGGAACAAGGCCATGGAGATATCGATATACATGAGAGGGCACGGGCCGTTCATGCCTGGCATAGTGTCGCCGGACGACCTGGAGTACACGACAAGGCCAGAGGTACTGAAGAAGCTCGAGCCCAGGATGAAACCGCTATAGTAGAGGTCGATCACCTTGAAGGCTCTAACGAGGCCGATAATCGTAGTCAACTTCAAGACCTACCCCGAGGCGAGTGGGGCGCGGTCGGTCGCGCTCTCCAAGGTATGCGAGTCCGTGGCTGAGGAGACCGGCGTTGTCATCGCCGTGGCTCCCCCGATGACGGACCTTGCCGCGGTCGTCGAGTCCGTGGGCATCCCCGTGCTGTCGCAGCACATCGACAATGTGAAGGCTGGCAGCACGACTGGCCATGTGCCGCTCGAGAGCGTGGTCGCAAGTGGCGCCGTTGGCACGCTGCTGAACCATTCTGAGCGGAGGCTGCGCATTGCTGACATAGAGAGCCTAATCGGAAAATGCAGGAATGCTGGCCTGTCCACTATTGTGTGTACGAACGACATCGGCGTTACCAAGGCGTGCTCGTCGCTCGAGCCTGATTTCGTGGCCATCGAGCCTCCGGAGCTGATAGGCGGCGACATATCCGTCACCAGCGCCAATCCAGCAATCGTCAAGGATTCCGTGGGTGTGGCGCGACAGATATGCTCTGGCATAGGTGTTCTTTGCGGCGCTGGCATCAAGAACGGCGATGATGTGGCGAAGGCGGTGGAACTCGGCACGGACGGCGTCCTCCTGGCGAGTGGAGTTGTCAAGGCGGGCGATCCGAGGAAGGTCTTGCTCGACCTCGCAGACGGCATGAGACGGTAGCCAGAAGCTTGCATGTAATCGTCCACTCTTTGGCGTTTGCCAAGCGTGCAGGCATAGGCCATGTCGGCCTCGTCCGTAGCCTTGAGAGTGACTTCATCCGCAGTCATGCTCATATTCTGCGCATCTGCAATCGCTCCTCTCTTCAGCCAGGTGGTCGCCGGCACGACATGCTCTGACTGCGTTGGAC
>Ga0307378_10012772_pt1 | contig 10695 bp, 6 predicted proteins | sample UN1MG_FD_202238 | JGI IMG/M metagenome (GOLD analysis project Ga0307378, IMG submission 202238) | Soil microbial communities from Risofladan, Vaasa, Finland - UN-1 | ecosystem: Environmental > Terrestrial > Soil > Coastal area > Acid sulfate soil | place: Finland: Risofladan, Vaasa | collected...
TTCGTAAACGTTTTGGCGGCCGATCACGCGATAAGATTCGACGTCGACCGCCTGGACGGTGTCCTGGAAGTACGAAACATTCATCTGCCGCGCCAGCTCGGGCAGCGGCGCTGCCGCGGCTCGGCAACTGATTCTTCCGCCGAGCAGGTCGGGCAGGACCGGCAGGAAATCGGCGGTCGGGCGCCGGTCGACCAGCAGCACGTGGATGTCGTTGCGGTAACGCCACAGCCTTCGTGCGGCGGCAAGACCTGCAAAGCCGCCGCCGATTATTACGATGCGTTTTTTCATAGCGTCAGCAAGCTATCCGTGTTTGCAGAGTACAGGCCATCCCCGCGGCGGCGCCTTGATGAAGCCCCCCGCACAGTTTTTCGGTTTCCGGCACACGGAGTTGAGCAGGGAAAAATGCGCCCGGCGCCGGCCGCGGGCTCCCCCGCCCGCATTCATCACCTGGGATCGCGGGCGTCCCGCCCGCATCATCCTGCGGCCGGGATGGCCGCGTTCCCGGCAGGCGCTTGAAAAATCCCCGGTCGTCGGCTGCGATCAATCGTAGCGGCCGTATGTGCTGCAAACTTCCACCAGCTCAAAGATGTTCTCGTCGGGCGTATCGCGGCCGCATTGGTCGCCGGTCGACAGGATGAACCCTCCGCCGGCGGCGGCATCGTCGATGCATTGCTTCGCGGCGCGTTCGACGTCTTCCACGCTGCCCTTGAGCATCACCTCGGTGGTGTGCAGGTTTCCCATCAGGGCTAGTTTGTTGCCGTAGCGCTGCTTGATGTCGGCTAGGATGCAATCGCCCATCGGTGGAATTTCGAGGGGATTGACGCAGTCGAGGTCGGTGTGCTGGGCGCATTGCTTGACGAGGTATTCTTGCTTGCCGCAACTGTGCAGCATGGTGGGCAGCCCGGCCTGGCGGCACATCGCGGTGACCTTCTTGATCGTGGGGAGGGCGTATTTGTCGAACAGTGCGGGGCTTGCGAGTGTGATGGACCCGGACGCGCCCAGCAGGAGGTAATCGAACATGCCCGAGTCTATGATCATTTCGGTTTGCTTGAGCACCTGCCGCTCGTGCACATCGCGCCATTCCTCGAGCACCTCGGAATTATCCATTTCGGCATAGGCGAGCGGTTCGACGCCGCCCTCGACGAAGACGCACCATACCTGGAAGCCGGGATAGCCGACGCACGCGCCGAATGCCTGGTCGTCGCCCAGGGCGAGCTTCTGCCGGCGGGCTGTATCTGTCGTGAAGGATGTGGGCGGCGCGAACATGTGGCGCAGCTTCCGGAAATCTTCCTTGAGGTCCTTGGCGGCTTTCACGGTGGGCGTGGGCGGATCGGCGCGATAGTAGGTGTTTTCGGCTTCCATATCGCCCGAGGGCGTGCCGATCACGGTGTGCTGCACGATGCGTTCATCGTCTTGCGAGACTATGCTGCTGCGGTAGTCGACGTTGTTCTTGTAGCCGAAATCGAGCCTGCCTTCGAAGAACCAGGCATCTACACCGAAGTAGCGGGCGGCATCGATGTATGCCTGCCACAGGGGCGGATCGTTGTGGAGGTAGATGTCCCAGAACGGCTTGCCGGTGAGGCGGCACGGGATCATGTTGCTGAAATCGGGCGTGCAGGGGACGCGATCGGGCCGGCCGCCCGTCATTGCGATAAGGAGTCGTTCGCGCGAATTCATCGGGGTCTTTCCTGTGGGCCAGGATACTGCGGTTGCCGGCAGTGTGCGCCGGCGGGCTATCAGGATTCATGATAGCCGATCGGCAGCGAAAATGCACGGGAATTTCTAACAGCCTGCCCGCCGGGTCAGTCCGTGTTCGTCTGTGCTGGTCCGTGCCTGTGCGTGCCGCCCGCCCTTGGGAGCCGCTCATTACCTGATGATTTCCACGCCGTCAGGTGCGTCGACGTTGACATCGAGGTGGTCGTCCCGGTTCTGCCATTCGACGCTGATGAGGCCGTGGGGCGTCGGGACGGTCCCGCGCGCCCAGTAGACGCCTTCGAGGGCTTTCGGGCGCACAATTGCGGTTGACCAGCCGGGGGCGCCCGCTTTGATGCCCAGCACGTACGCAGGCAGCCAGTATGCGGGCGAGCCGCTCCATGGGTGGCACAGGCTTGCGCTCGGCAGCACGGGGCCGGTGGCCTGGAAGCATTCCCAATTTGTTGTCGCACCACACTCGAGCATCAGGCCCCAGAACCTCCGGATATGTTTCAGGCCCCACTCGTGGTTGTCCGTGGCTGCGAGGGCCTCCAGCACGTAATGCTGGAAATAAGGGTTCATCGAAGTCAGCTCGGGCTGGATAGCGGAGCCGTCTGCTTGCCACATGCGGGGGATCATTCTTGCGGCCTGCTCGGGCGTTGCAAGACGCGCAAACAGCGCGATCACGTTCGTCTGGAAAGTGATGCTCGGCGAGGGAGCGCCGTCGACGAAGCAATCGCGGAACAAGCCGTTGTCGTCGTCCCACAGCAGTTCCCGCGCGGCCGCGCGCACCTGCGCTGCTTCGTCGGACCATTCCCGTGCGAGGTCGTCGCTGCCGGCGAGGCCGGCCATCCAGGCGGCGCGCTCGAGTGCGAGGCCGTACCACGCTGCGTATCCGCAGACGATGCCGCGGCGGTCGATGGGGCTGTGGTCGAGGAACAGCCAGAAATGCTCGTCGCTGATCCGCTGCGGCAGGCCGTGGCGGTCGTCCTTGATCGAGTGGAAGAATTCAAACAGCCGAGCGACATACGGCAGCATCTCGCGCACGAGCGCGTCGTCGGCCGTATGGAGGTAGTGGTCGGCAAGCCAGCAGACCCATGCGAGCGAGTAGTCGGTCAGGCTGTGTCGCCATTCGGCGGGCGTCATCCCGGGGAAGAATCCGTTTGGCTCCTGAACGCGCGGGAATTGCCTGATCCCTTTGCGCGACAGACGAAGGTCGTTGAACAGGTAGAACATCTGCTGCACTTCGACGTAGCTGTCGCCGGGATACTGCCCGTTTTCGCGCGTGGGGCAGTCGACCGGATGATAATTGAGGCTGGCGTCGAGCGTGTCGAGGCAGACCTGGTATATGTCGTTGAGCTTGGGGTCGGAGCATTCGAACGAGCCTTCGGGCGTGCCGACGACTTTCTCCATTTTCGCGGCGATGTTGTGGATCGTTGCTTCGCGGCCGCCGCGGTTGTGAACCTTGACGTATCGCAGGCCGCGCCGCGCGATGGTCTCAAACGTCTGGCGGCCGTCGTGGCAGACTATCCGGTCAACGAATTTATCGCCGCCCGACATCAGCACCTTGTCGAAATCGGCCAGCCATTCGCCGTAGTGAAGGTCAAGCACTGTGCCTGCGGAGGCGGAGATGTCAAGTGCGGGCCTTGCGCCTGCTACTCGTCCGACATCGAAAACTGCATAGCGGCCGGGCAGGATGACCACCTTGTCGGGCGGCAGCTCAGGCTCGAGGTCGGGTATGCTGATCCCCCAGCAGGAAAGCACCTCGGCCGGGCGCAGCGCCGCATTCGCCGCGATGCTGTGGCTGGTGGAGGTATCCTTCTGAACGGACCAGCCCGGCTCGCCGAGGTTCCTGGCAGCCGAGAAGAAGAATGGCATCGTGTTGTGGGCGAAGGTGCCAACCAGCCGCAGCGAGATGTGCGACGCGCGTTCGTCGGCCCGAACTTCGATCTCAACATCGTTCCAGCCGGGCGGCAACTTGACGAGCGGCGAGCCGGCCTCGCCGAATGGATGAATCTCGAAGAAATCCTGCTCGGTGTATCGACCGCCGTAGGTCACGCGGAGGTAGTGCCGGGCGACCTCCTCGCCGTTGACGCGCACCACGTAGTCGCTGTCGCCCAGCAGCTCGAGCGTGGCCTGAACGCCGGGGCTCATCAGTGACGAGCGAATGCGGTAGGTGCCGGCGCCTTCCTTCGCAACGATCCGCGCAAGCGGGATCGTCTGGATTCCTTCCGGGCAGAACGAACGCCCGCTATGGCTGAAATACGCCGGGAGAGTTGTGGTGGTGGGCAGGTCGATTTCGCGGGGGATGATCGCGTGCTGCGCGAGATGCCTGCACACGTCGGCGGCGGGCCATGCCGAGTCGTCGAAATCGGGCGACGTCCAGCAGTCCTGCTTGCCGAGATCGACTATTTCCGCGAAGCCGAGCACGTCGAAGAACCGGTGCGCGTGGCGCGAGAATTCAGGAGCAACCGACGCCTTCCACCCGGGGCCGGTTGCATCGACGCACGCACCGGCGGCCCTGATTTCGGCGCGGAGGCCGGCCGGGCTGAAACTGCGCCATTGCAGCCCGATGCCGTAGCTGTGGGCGAGTATGGCGATTACGTTGCGGCCGGGCACGAGCAGCTTGCCGATGGCGTGCATATCGGCGAAATGGACTTCCGGCGTTGACGGGCATCCGCCGCGGCCGGCGTGGGTACCATTCACCCACAGTTCGTATTCGCCGCCCGTGTTGGCGATTGTGATGCAGGTATCGGGTTCGGATGCATCGAGTTCGAACCGCGTGCGGAAGCGGGCGTATACATCTGTGGCCAGTTCATCGCCCGCCCATATCCATTGGCCGGGCAGGTCGAGCGGCGTGTCGGACGCGAGAAGTTTGTTGATGTTCATCATTGCGGTCCTCGGTTATGTTACGCGTCACGCTGCAGCGCGACGGGGCGCACGAATTGTATCATAAAGCGGCGGCGATGGCAACGGAAGAAATGCGGCGTATGAATGATGAGTGCGGGGATCGGCGCGGGCGGGCTATGCTATCGGGGGCGTACTCGCCTCCGGCTGGGGCGAGTCGAACGCCAGCAGGTTGCAGCCGTCTAGTGTCACGCGGGTTCCGTTGACCAGCAGGGCGTTGAGCGGATGGCCGCCGGAGTCGCAGCGAACGTACGCGGCTTCGGCGTGCGCCTCGAGCGCCTGGCAGCGGAGGGGGGCGTCCGGTCGCCCGGACAACACCAGCATGTCGCGGTGCGCGGGCGTTTCGAGCTGAATGGCAACGGCCGCGGGATCGGCTGCGGATCCTTCCAGGGGTTCGGCATCCAGCATTCGCACAGACGGTGCGGAAGCTTGGGCGCTGCGCAGCGGGTAGAGTACGAACGCCGCCTGCTGCGGGCCGGATGCGCGGAATCTGAAGGCGAGCGCCGGGGCCTGCAGCCTGACGCCGTAGACGGGCGAGAACCATCCGCGCGGCGGGTTCTCGCTGCCGGCGACAAGCTCGGCGCGCAGGCCGGGCGGGCCGCCGGCCGCAGGCACGATCGCCAGGTTCGGGCCGCTTGGGTGTCGTGTGACGGCGATGCCCGTTTCGGGATCGAGGGAGACTTCGCCCGGCGTCAGGCTGAACGTTATCTCGTAGTCGTGCTCGGCGGCGGCATCGAAGGTATCGACAACCAGCCAGTAGCTTCGCTTGATATAGAGGATGCGCCTGCGGTGGACGACCGGATCGTCGAGCCGCGCGTATCCGGTATGGCGGCCGTCGGCGAAATCGACGCGCGCACCCAGGTGCGAGGCGGTCAGTTCGAACTCGGGCAGCCGCTCCCACTTGAAGACGCCGGCAGGGACAGCCTGGTCGAGGCGGTCGACGTTTGCCGTGGAGTGTGCGGCGGTGCCTCGGAAGTAGTCGCGCCACTGTCGTGATACGGTATAGACGAACGTGCCGGGATCGACGACTACCGGCCGCCCGCCGACGGTCACCTCGAGGGCGAGCATATCGGCGTGGCCGTGGCCGCTCGCACCTATCCCCTGCGGGCCGCAGTCGAAGGCGGCGTAGTCGGCGTCGGGCTGCCAGCCATCGCGAAGGAAGAACCATCCGGTATCGGGGAAGCAGGCAGAAGTGCCCTCAGGTTCTTCCGGCGGCATCGCGTAGAAAGCGGCCGCGCCGTCGGGCCCGAGCAGGCGTAGCGTTTCTTCGCCGAGCCTTCCGGCTGCATGGCGGAAGTCGTGGCGGTCGAAGATGACTGCCGCAGTCGCCAACGCCCCGCGTATGTCCGTCGCGTTCGTGCGCTCGAGCTGGAGTGCCTTGCCGCCGTCGTCGTCGCCGATGATCGGCAGCGAGCCGTCGGGCCGCATAGCGTGCATGGCGAAATGCGCCATCTGCTCGATTCTTGCGCGGAAATCGGCGGGGAGGGCCGCTCCGTTGATGTCGCACAGGATGATGAACTGCTGGAAGAAATCGAGCGCGTATCGATGGTAATACGTCGACTGCTCGAAATATCCGCCGTCGGGCCTGATCTGCTTCTGCGATTCGCCGATGAGCACCTGGCTGCCGATGTTTCGCCAGGCGGCGGCCTCGGGCAGCTCGGGCAGGAAGGTGCCGATGTAGAACAGGCCGAGCGCCTCGCCGAGGAGGTGCGTGTTTGGAGCGAAGTAGTACGACAACCAGGCCGCGAGGCGGCGTCCGTGGATCACAAGCTGGCGCAGGAGCTTCCAGGCGTGGGCCGGGGTGTATGAGGCGGAATCGATGAGCATGTGGTGCGCCCATATCCACGAGATGCAGCGGAAAGCCAGCTCGAGGCTGCTGCACCAGTTGATTCCGCAGCCGGGCGGATTCTTCGCGCACCAGTCGTCGAACAGCCGGAAATAGCCCTCCGCGAAGGCTTCATCGCCCGTTGCCTGCCACGCCCTTGCCAGATCGAAGGCGAACTGGAAGCGGTTCAGCTCCCAGATGATCTTCGTGTCGCCGGCGACCGCAGGATTCAGGTAATCGATTGCCCAGGACGATCCGCCGGGCGCCTCAACGCCGTTGACGGGATCGTAGTTCCAGCGGCGGCCGCCGTCGGGGTGGTCGAATCTGAGGCCGGTGTAGCCGAGCAGATCGAAGCAACCGTCGAGCAGCCGGCGTGCGCGTGCGGCGGCCGATTCAGGCGCTTCGAGAGCGTCGGCGAAGCTGCTGCGGTCGGCGGATGATAAGCGCGCCCCGGGGAAGAACGCGGGCGTCTGCCGCGCGCGGAGGTGTTCGAGAAGGCGTTCGTCGGCCTGCTGCCGGCCGAGCGCCTTCAGGCCGTCGACAGCCAGCGTGCGTCGGAGATAATCATCGGAAACGGACCGCAGGCGGCTGCGGGGGGAAGCCTCGAGCCGCTTGCGTGCAGCCTGCCTGAGCCGGCATGAAATTTCAGCCGGGGGCATTCGGACGATGCGTCGGAGAATGCGGACGGTGCGTCGGATCACTTGGTGCTCGGGCGTTCGACCTCTGGTTCGCGGCTCGATTACAGCTTTACATTATAGCGTTGGCGGGGGTGAAAAACCAGTGGGAAGGGGGGGTGAATCACTTTTCGGGCGGCGTCCTGCGGCGGGCATCGAGGCGGGCGCGCGTCATGCGCTCGCGCAAGCCGCCTTCCTTGAGAAAGGCTTGTTCAAGCTGGCGTAGTTGGCGGTCGAGCAGGAAGCTGGTCTGGTGGATGAGGCAGATGATGATGTTGGCTACGACCTCGGGTGGGCGGGTCTCAAGATAGGTCCTATAGGTCTCATAGGACGCATCTTTGGACGCTCCAAGTGCGCGAACGAACATGGCTTCTTTGCTGCTCTTCTCCCAGAGCCGCAGGTCTCGGGTGCGCAGGAAGTCGCGGTAGTCGGCCAGCAATTCTTCGAGGCTGGCGCGGGCGACATTGGTGAGTTTGATCTCGGTTTCCTTGGATGTCCCGGAGGCCATGCTGGCTTCGATGATGTTCTGCTTGCCGGAGCGTGCTGCCTGCACCATCTGGTCAACTGTGCGGTCGCCGCGGTCAAGCCACTTGGAGCAGAATCGTACGGTGGCATCGAAGACGATCTCCGCCTTTCGGTAGGAGAGCAGCTTTTCGTAACCGCCATGCGGTGGGATAAATCCGTTGCTCATGTTGCAAGACGGCCTCCCCGTTGCGATGTGGTTGTGCTATGCAACCATTTCGACGGGTGCGGTGTCTTCGTGCATCATGCCTGCATGGCGGAGCTTGCGGATTCTTTCGGCGATGATGTAGGACGCACCGGGCACGCCGGCTGCCTGCAGCGCGGCCAGGTGGTCTTGGGTCAGGAAGAAGTAGTTGGTGCTTGTCTCGCCGGCCAGCCGCTTCCTGATCCTTGTGCCGTCGAACCAGCAGGCAGTGTAGCCGAGTTCGCGCATGAGCTTGAATGTGGCGTGCGCCGGGGCGTGGGCGTCGTCGGGATCGCCCTGGATTTCGATCAGCCATGCGGGGCTTGTGCTTTCGATGATTTCGGCTGCACCCCTTATGACGCTAAGCTCGTGGCCTTCGACGTCGCACTTGATCAACGATATTTCTTCCTGATCGCCGAAGAGCGTGTCGAGCGTGCGCGAGTCGACGGTGGCGTGGCGGAGACCGTCGTGGGCGGCTTCATTGTTGCGGACGATGTGGGCTTCGTAGAAGTTTTCGACGCCAGACGAGTAGCAGGGGACTTCCATCGTAACGGTGCCGTTGGTGTCGGATACTGCGGCGTTGATGACTTCGACGTTTTCGAGGCGGAGTTTCCTGACGTTCGAGCGGAGGACGTCGCAGGTGACGGGTATCGGCTCGACGCTGTAGACGCGGCCTTCGTTGCCGACGAATGCGGATGTGAACTTGGCGTAAACGCCGATGTTGGCGCCTATATCGAGCACGGCGCTGCCGGGCCGGGCGAGGTGCTCGGCGAGCTTGAGGTCGGGTTCCGAGTCGGCTGAAATGGACTTCAGCAGCCGCGCGTAGTGGAGTTTCTTGACCGGCTGAAGTATGAAGTCGGGCAGGAGGCCGGCGACTATTCTCTTGGCCAGCGTAATGCGGTCGCACTTGCGGATTGCGCCGACGAGTGAGGAGATGGTTTTCTTCAGCCAGGCCGAAACCGGGATCGGCTGGGTTTGTATGCCTGCTATGTCCGCAGCTTTGGTAGCCCCTTGCATTTAATCTATCCTTTCTTCGACAGGTTGCAATTGCGAGGAACTGTCGTTACTGACGAAATCATCGCCTGGGTTTTCTTACAGCAAGCGGCGTGCCATTGTGGCGAAAAAAGTGCGGATTTGCCCCAATGCCCGCCGTAAGTTGTTGCGCGGCCGTGCTTTGCGCGTTTCGGGCAGTTGTAAAGAATGTGCTTACGGCGCTGCATGAGGGTGAATCGGACGGAAAGGCGCTTCCGGCTGTGTCAGGTGGACGGAAAGGTCTTGCAGGCGGATGGTCTTCCGCAGATTGCAGATTGGCCGGCGGCGGGCGGGCTAGTGTCAGGCTAGCGTCGGTGGTTCTGGAGGACGCTGTGGTACAGGGCCTGCATGTTTTCGAGGAGACGCTCGGGGGTGAAGTCGTTTCGGACGCGCTCGAGTGCGGCGGCCCCGAGGCGGCCGGCAAGGGCTTGGTCGGACAAGATGCGGAGGATGCCGTCGGCGAGGGCGTGGGGGTCTTGCGGCTCGACCAGGTAGCCGGTTTGGTCGTCTGTGACAAGCTCGGGATTGCCGCCGACGTTTGTGGCGACGACGGGGCGCCCGCAGGCCATTGCTTCGACTATTGCGTTTGAGAGGCTTTCGCTGTGTGATGCGGAGACTAGAAGAGTCATGAGGTTGAGGAGCTGGGGGATGTCTTTTCGTGCTCCGGCAAAGATGACGGCGTCGCGCAGGCTGAGCTTTGCTGCGAGCTGCTGGAGGTTTTCGCGGAGTTCGCCGTCGCCTACGATCAGGAATCGTGCCTCGGGGCGGCTTGCGTGGATTTCGGCGGCGGCGCGGAGGAATATTTCGTGGCCCTTGACTGGTCTGAGGCTGGCGATGATGCCTGCGACGGGTGCGCCGGGTGGTATCCCGAGGGATTGCGCCAGCCCGTCGGGGGGCGGCGCGGGCTGGAAGCGGTCGGTATCGACGCAGTTGTAGATGCAGTGGATTTTCCGCGCGGGCAGGTGTTCGCTGCGGATGAGGACGTCGCGTGCGGCCTGTGAGTTGGCCACGACTGCGGCGGCGAGGCCGTATGCTATGCGCTGGACGAGCCGCTGTGCGGTGCTGAACATTGTGCCGATGTCGCGGCGGCTGGTGATGATGCGCCGCGTGCCGGCGAGCCGGGCGGAGATGGTGCCGAAGATGTTGGAGTAGAAATCGTGGCAGTGGACGAGTTCGATGCCGCGCTCGCGGATAAGCCCCGCGAGGGCGCGGTAGCGGCGGAGGGCCGTGCGGTTGTAGAAGGCGGTGAAGGGGTATTCGATGACTTCGATTCCGCGCTCGTTGATTTCTTCGAAGAACGGGCCTGTTATCTGCATTGTCGCGACGACCTGGCTGAATCGGTCGGGCGGCAGGCGCTTGATGAGTTCGGTCTGCTGGCGCTCGGATCCGCCTACTCCGAATCGGCCGACAACATGCAGGATTTTGATGGGTCTATCGAGCATGTGCTGTTATTGCCAAGGGCGTTCGGCAGTGGCCGCGCGAATGATTGTTTCTGGAGCATGCAGGCGCGGCGGCATTCCGCCGAGGCGCTGCCAGAAGCGCTGGTTGCTGGCGCCGCCTGATTCATATTTATAGTAGAATATATCAGGAAAGCTCATTGCGTTTTCACTTCTTCCGGGTCGGGTCGGTGTCTATGTATTGCCGATGCCATTTTTCGAGCACCCAGAGCACCCATAGCGCCGTTCTATGGTTTCGGCGGCCGCGCTGGTGTTCGTTCCAGATGCGCCGGACGTGGGCTTCGTTGAAGTAGCCTCGCTGGAGCGTGCGCGGTTCAAACAGCATCTGGCGCACGTCGTCGGCCCAGTCGCCGGAGAACCATTTGGGAATGGGCACTGCGAAGCCCATTTTGCCGCGCGTGA
>Ga0307378_10012773_pt1 | contig 10694 bp, 5 predicted proteins | sample UN1MG_FD_202238 | JGI IMG/M metagenome (GOLD analysis project Ga0307378, IMG submission 202238) | Soil microbial communities from Risofladan, Vaasa, Finland - UN-1 | ecosystem: Environmental > Terrestrial > Soil > Coastal area > Acid sulfate soil | place: Finland: Risofladan, Vaasa | collected...
ATTTGCACGCCCTGCCTTGTCATTCGAAACGAGAGCCAGCCGACCGCTGCGCAGCTTCAGCAAGAAGCCGGGCGCGCTGGTCGACTCGATCCGGCTCGGCTGGACGGTGCGCCACGACAGCCCGCCATCGTCGGAGAACGCCTCCCAGAAGCGGCCCCAATGGGTGCGAATCAGCATCAAGAGCCGGCCATTGCTCAGTTCGGCCACCGTGGGCTCCATGGCGCCGGAGTGGTCTCCGTGCCCGCCCAGGTCGACCAGGTTGCTCCGATTCCACGTTCCCCCGTCGTCGTCCGAGGTCAGCGAGCAGGCCACGTAGCGGCCCGGGTCGCGCACCAAGTGGGGCACCGTGGCAACCAGTCTGCCGCCGCGGGTTTGGATAAAGCCGAAGAAGTTGGGATTGTAGCCATCCAGGATCCGTTGCCGGTCGATCCAGGTCTTGCCGCCGTCGAGGCTGCGGACCGCCCAGATCTCCAGCCGGCAGTCGTCTCTCGGCTGATTGATCGTTCTGTCCCAACTGAAGTTGTACGTGGTGGAATCCAGATAGACGATGACCAGCGCGCCGCCTCGCGTCCGCACGACGTAAAACACAGCAGGCTCGCGGCCTTCACGCAGGCCGGCCAGTCCCTCACACACGCGTCTGCCTTCGGACCAGGTCTTGCCGCCGTCCTTACTGACGCGCATCCCCTGAGCGTCGATGGTCATCAGGCTCCCGTCGGCCAGTTCCACGAAAGGGCCGTTGCGGTCGACAGGCAGCGGCTGGCAAAGCGGATGCACCCAGCGCGAGTCCTCCTCGGCCTCGCCGCGGAGCGCAGCGCAGGTAAGGACTGACGCGGAAAAAACGACCAGCGTCACCGGCCGCACAATCGACTTGCTCTTCATGATCACTTCGTTTCTCCTTGCCGATTACTTTCGCGTCTCGTGCCGGGCATCCTACCACGGCCATTGCTGGCGGAACTGTTGCATCAACCGGGCGACAACTTCCTTATGGTCCGGGTCTATCGCCAAGTTGACCCTCTCGACCAAGTCCTCCTCCTCTTGGTGATCGTATAGTTCGACCGCCTCGACTTGCTGTGGATCGTCGGCCTTCGTCCAGAGCGTGAGGCGATAGCGATCGGTCCGCATGGTGTAGCCCATCAGGCCGCGTCGCGGGTATTGACTGAACGCGGCCGGTTTGCCTGGATGGTCCGGCTGGGCGACGGCGGGCCGCATCGACGTCCCTTCGAGATGTTCCGGCAACGGCAGCCCTGCCAGGTCGCACAGCGTCGGGTAGACGTCCAGCAGTTCGACCAGCGCCGTGCTTCGGCCGCCGCGATTGGGCATGTCGGGATAGCGCAGCAACAACACGGTGCGCGTGTCGATTTCGTAATTCGTGGCCTTGCTCCAGGCGGAGTACTCACTGAGCTTCCAGCCATGGTCGCCCCAGAGCACAACGATCGTACTCTTGTCGAGGCCAAGCTGCCGCAGGGCGTCGAGCACCTTGCCGATTTGCGCGTCGACGTAGCTGACGCTGGCGTAGTAGCCGTGGATAAGGCGGAGCGCCAAGTCGTGGCTGACTGGCCCGCTTCGTGGCGTGCCGTGATACGAACGGACTTCGCCGAAGCTCCAATGGGCGAATGCCGGCGAACCTTTGGGCCAATCGGTGATGGGCGACAGGCGGATGGCATCGGCATCGTAGAGGTCCCAGTATCTCTTCGGCGCGCAAAACGGCAGGTGCGGTTTCTGGAAGCCGACGCCGAGAAAAAATGGCTTGTCGAGGTTCTTCAGCCGCTGGAGCGATTCGACAGCCATCCCGGCGAGTTGACCATCGTAGTAAGCGTCGTCCGGCACGTCGGGTGATTCCCAGGGCGGGCCCCGCCGGCCGGTACTCTTAACCAGTTCCGCGTTTCTCGGGTCGCGCCAGGTCAACGGGCTGCTTCGCGGATAGCGATAGTCGACGGACCAGGATGCCTCGTCGTTGAAGGCGTGGCTATCCCAGAACGTCGCGTGATAGAGCTTGCCCATGCCTTCGGTGTGGTAGCCTTGCTGTCTAAAATGCTGGGGCAAGGTGACGACGTCGGGCACTTTCTTGCGGAAGTGCTGCTGATTGTTGATGACACCGCAGCGCTGCGAACGCATGCCGGTCATGAGCGAGGCCCGCGACGGCCCGCAAACCGCCTGCTGACAGTAGGCTCGCGTGAAAAGGAAGCCCGCGGCAGCCAGCTTGTCGAGGTTCGGGCTGTGGAGGTGGCTTGCACCGTAGCAGTTCAACTCGGGCCGAAGGTCATCTACGGCGATGAAAAGCACGTTTGGCCGCTCGGAACCTGCGCCCGAATCCACATCGCCGGTCGGCGCCGCGGCGACGGCGACCGGCGGCCAAGAAACGGAGATGAGCAAGCTGATCGCAGTCGCGCAAATCATATTCGGTATCACAACGCGCTCCTGTTCCCGGTGACCACGAACAACCAATTGACCAGTTTCCGTACGGAAGGGGGTCATCGTGATGACGTAGGGCAGCGTGTCACTGCCCGGCCCATACCCCTCAACGATCCGACTCCAGGACCGGAACTGGTTGGTGCGCGACATTCAGGATAGGGGTTGCTCCGTTCCAGTCAATGCCTGTCTCCGCCAGTTCCGGATCTCGTAGTTTCTGGGCCGAAGATGTCGTCGACATTCCAGAATGCAACTGCCATGTGATAGCGCGGATGGGTTGGGGTGCGCTGCGAGTAATAGGCAGTCAGGATACGGCCATCGCCCAGTTCCACGCTGCTCGGGTAGCCGCAGTCGCCGCTGATGGAGCTCGCGATGGGCGTGGAAACCGAACTCCACGTTTTGCCGCCGTCGCTGCTGATACGTACACCCACGCCCAAGGCGCCAGGGCGGCGATCGCCGTGGCTAAGTAACAGCCGCCCGTCGGCCAGCCGGAGAATGTGGCCGGGGTGTTGCGCTGCCGAGGTCGCGACCCGTGGCTGCCAGGTCTTACCGTTGTCGCTCGACGCATACACGTCCATGCCGTTGGACCTCGCAGCGGCGAGCCACGTTCCATCGGGCTGTTGGCACAGGGCGGTCTCGTTGTGACCTTTGGCGATAATGGACTCAACGACCCACGTGCGCCCGTCGTCGCGGCTGCGCAGGAAGTAGCAGTGGTAAGTGTAGCCCGCGCTTCCCGGCGTCTGCGCGTAGCCCGACACACGCAACGCGCCGTCTTGGGCTTGGATGATGTCGCCGAAGGGAATGAATTCGCTCATGTCCTTTTCGCAGGGGAAGCCCTTGGACACTTGCCACGTGCGCCCTCCGTCGGACGAACGGCAGATCCAAGGCTTGAGGATCCCAGCGTGCCGCGGTGCGCTCATGTCGCGCTTGTCCCATCCGGAGCAGAGTACAACCAAGTCATCGTTGTGGGCCAAGCCCGCCGCGAGGTTCATGCGGCACGTACCGGGCTCGTGTTTGGCGGGTGTGCCGCGTAGTGTCCATGTCTTGCCCTGGTCCGTGCTGGCCCAGCATTGGGCGTCGCCTTCGCCTCCGCCGTGGCTCGGCAGGCTGTAGATCGTGGCGACGATCGCGCCGTCGGGCATCACGGTCAGGTTCGGCCACGCGCAGACGTTGTCTACGGCCATGTAGGATTCTGGTACGGGTGGCGGTGGCGCGGGGGCTTCCTCCACGGCAAACTCCACGAGGTGGTAGTGGCCTTGGCCCGAAGAAGAGCTTTCGTTGGAGCCCCAGACAAGCCGCGGCGCGACGTTCCTCGACGGTTCGCCGGCGTAACCGGTGAGTATGGGCTCCTTGTCGCCGTCTACGAACACGGCGAGTTCGCCGCTTTTGCCCTTTGTCGGGTCGAACACGAAATCGAAGCGATGGTAGCCCAGCCCGCGGATCTTGGCCGTCATGGTCGCCCCGTGCGAGCCGTGCGAGCCGAGCGTGAGGACGGTGTTATCCTGGTCGTCCGTGGTGAATCGCATGAGATAGCGCGTGGTGGAGTTGGCCACTTCGCCGCAGACGGAAAAGTTGGGGCGCGGCAAGCTTTCCACGACACGCAAGTGCATGGTAAACCGCCACCGGCGCCTATCCATCACAGACAACTCGGGTACGGTGAGCGTCTTCTGGTAGCTCAACGCGACTGGTGCATCGAGCGCGCCGCCGTCGTCGATCCTCCATGCAGCCAGCCCGCCGACCGGGTCCTCAGCCACTGCCTTTTCGGCGATCTTGCCGGCGTAAATCTTCGATCGGTACCAGCCTTCGGTCGAAGGATCGTTGTCGCCGTTGTGGCAGATAAGCACATGCTTGAGTCCATCGTCTGCGGCACCCAAAGCGACGTGAGTCAATAACAGCATCGCAAGCAAGGTTGTTCGTACAGGCATGGGTTGACCTCGTTTCTGGTGGTTGTTGGGCGATATGTTCTCCTCACTTGATGGCCTGAATCGCTTCCTCGGCCGTCTTCCGGTGCTGTGGGATGACGGTGTCGTCCGCCAGAAGTTCCCGGTATGCCGTCAGTGCCTCGTCCTTGCGGCCGGCGGCGGCCAGCGTTTCGCCAAGGGCGAGGAGCATCGAACCTCGCCAGTGGCCGCGGAGGTTGTCGATATCGGCTTTGCGCAAGGTGGCGAGGGCGTCGTCGCATCTGCCTCGTCTCGTCAAGATCCGCGCGGCGCCCTGAACGCCTCTGAACTGGTCGGCGCTGCCGATGCTTTTCGAGGACTCGACGATCTGCCGGTAGGCTTCGAAACCCGCATCGTTGTCCTTCAGGTTCTTCTCGCGATTGTTGCCAAGGGCCAGCAAGACGCTGAGCCGCGTGCGGCTGTCGGAGGTGAAGTCCAGCGCTACCTTCAGGTCCGCTTCGGCTTCGTTTCCGGCGGCCGTGCTGGCATAGGCTCGTCCCCGGGCGAACAGCGCCTCGCCCGCTTGCCAGAACGGCCAGGCGTTGATGTCCTCTTTCCCAAACTGCGCGACCAACTCCTGCGGCTTGCTCAGCGCGAGCAGGTTCTGCATGCGCACGGTCTTCGCCACGGCTTCGAGCGGAATCTGATCGGCCAGTTCGGCGGCGCGATCGAACTGCTGGAGCGCCCGGGCACACGCCGCGGCCTGTTCGAGCGCGGCGGACTTCTGGAAATCGGTGATCTTGCCTTCGGACGTCGAGACGAAGGCGGCGATCGCTTCGGCACGCTTGCCCTGATTCATCAGCGCGGATGCGGCTCGGCTGGCTTCGAGGTAATCGGAGTCGGGCTCGGCGTGGGAAAACTGGTGAGATCGACCGTCATAGAGCTGCCCGAACTTCAGCACTTCATGAAACTGCGGCTTGCCGGTCGGCGAGAAAGCGGAACGTTCCTCGCCATTTTCGCGGATGCGCTGGCGGCACACGTTGAAATGCCAGGGGAGGCTGCTGGTGGGTTTGCGGCCGACGACCTGATGCAGGGGATCGTTCTCATCCTGCACCACGGGGATCCGGATCTCGGCGGTCCAGCGATCCTCGGCCACGCGCGTGGCGACTTCGGCTTGTGAGTCCCAACCGAACCATGCTTTCTTCGCCGCTCCGCGGTCAAGATCAACCAGTGCTCCAGACGGATTAACAACGATTTGGTAGTAGGAATGCGATTCGGTTTCGAGCAGCACTTCCACCACGTCGCCATACCACGCTGCCTGGTCTTCCTTCCGCGTCGTGCCGATGTTGAGCGGTTCGCCTTTTCGCTCGTCGCAACGGATGGCGAAGTAGATGCTGCCGTCTTTGCCCCACGCCGCTTGGAACGTGGTGCCGAAGATCGGTTTGCGGCCGGTCTGCAATTCGCGCAGGCGGCCTGTGGCGTGGACGGGGGCTTTCTGCCAGAACTCGTCGTCCAGTTTCCCGTCAATCACGATGCCTTCGGCGTCGCGGGCGAGTCGCAACTGCGGCACCGGGCCACGCTGCCTTGCGAGTTGCTCGCCCTTGTTACGCAGCGTCTTGAGATAGTCGGCGATCAGCGCCATGCGTCTGCCGTACACTGACTCGGCGTCAGCCTTGCGCTGCGCCGCGGCGAACAGTTCGAAGGCCCGGTCCACCTTGGACTTGTCCTTCTCGATGTCCTGCCAGTTGGCCTCGCAGTATTCGAAGAACGCCTTCATCTCCGACTCGGCGGGGCCGTAGAACAGGCGGCAATACTCGTTGAACAAGTCATCGACGCTCCGGTCTCTGCCGCCCCAATACATTCGCGCGGTGAAGTAGACGAGGAAATGGTTGAAGCCGATCGCCACCTTGTCGAAGTCCTGCCGGACGGTGAGCCAGATGTCTTCGCCCTGCGAGATGCCCTTGGTCGCGTTGATGCTCTCGCCGATTACATGCGGCACATAAGACGGCAGGTACCAGCCGCGGTCCGTGAACGGATAGTTTTCGAAGACCATGATCGGGTTATCGGTCTTCGCGACCCAGCCTTCGCGCAGTTGGCGGATTTCCTCCTGCTGCTCGGGCCGGCTGTTGGTGGGCCGCCGCCCGCCGACGATGCAGACCAGCACGTTGGGCTCCAGCCTGTCGATCTTCAACGGCGGCAGCGTGTAGACGCCGTACGCGCAATTGGAAATCATCTTCTCCGGATGCGTCTTTCCGACCTCCTTCGCCACGCGGTTCACGAAGTCCCACACATAGTCCGACAACCGCCCGCGGTAGTCGCGCTCGGGCGTGTCCTTGCCCTCGCACAGCGGACACTGGCAGATGGACACATACCCGTCCGGCGGCATGACCGAGACCACGTCGAATTGGTAGTGGTCGAACAACGCGCGGACGTAGCGGAGCGTCTCCTGGAAGAGTTCCTCGTTCGAGTAGCATAGCTGATTGAGCCGCTGGCCGGGCTGGTTGTGACGCTTGCCGCCGTAGATCGCGAACCAATCCGGGTGCGTTTTCAGGATCTCGTCACGATGCGTCATGGTATGCATGCCGTGGGCGATCTGCAGGCCGAAGGGATCGCGAATGCCCAGCCGCATGGCCCACATCGCGGTGTCGCGGCCATGCACGCCGAAGCGGATGTTGAACCGCCGCACGGCAAAGTCGGGCCGCACGGTTTCGTCGATCCTCGGCAAGGGAATTGTCTTCATGGACGGCACGACCTCGCCCAGTTCGCCCGGCATGAACCACCGCACGCCGAGGCTGCGCAGAAATCCGCAGACGGCGTTGAACGAACCACGCCCGTCGAATCCCCAGACGTGAATCGTGTCGCTCTTGTCCACCCACTCGGATCGCGGCTTGCCGAAGTCCCACGCCCGGCCGGTGTAATGCTTGCGCATCTGCGACGTGGGATTGCCCCACGTCGCACCGGTGATCCCGTCCCACTCCTCATGCACTCGCCCGCTCACCCAGTCGCCGTTGCTCCGCGGCCAGGGATCGATCGGCGTGAAGTCGGAATCGTCGCCGATCACCACGAGCCAGCCGTCACCGGAAACGATGCGGTAAGCGCCGTCCTTCAGGTCGTCGGCGGGGACCTTCAGTTTGTCCGTGTAAGGACTCCTGCCGACGTAGATTGTCACAGGAACATCCTCGGTCGGCGCGGTGACGATGGGCAACTTCGCGCCGGAAATCTTTTCGATGTAGGTCTGCAGTTCGTGTGCCGCCAGCCTCGTCGTGCGCGGCGGTTCGTTGGCGATAACGATCTCCGCGCGCGGCTGGCCGTCTTTCACGATAGACGTGTCAGCCGCGGCGACTTGAACCGCCGAGACACAAAGGCCGCAGAGGGTGAGGATGATGAAGGTGTGGTTCATGGACGTTCGTTTCCGGTGAGGTTGCATTTGGTCCGCCTTCGCTATTTCACATCGCGCTTCACATAACCAGATTCCAGCGGCACATACGGCTCTGTTACATGCTCGAACGTGTTTCCGTGGAGCAGCACGCCTTGCTGGCGCTGCCAGAGATCACCGACGACGCCTTTGGGGGAGCGGCTCACCGTGTTGTGCTCCACGAGAATGTCGTGAACCGCGGCGCGCATCAGGATGTGCGCGTTGTTGTCGAGCCGGTTGCGGCGTATGACGATGCCGCGGGCGGTGATGCCTTTGAAGACAGAGCCGCGTGTCAGATACGGGCCGATCACATGCAGCGCGGACTGCCCGCCGTGCGTTTCCGGGCCGGCGGTGCCGTAGCCTTCGCTGATGTGGTTGCCGAGCATCTGCACATACCAGCACGATTCGTTGCCCCAGGCGCGGAAGCCACCGCTGCGCGCGCTGCGATTACCCGCGAGCACACAATCCAGCGCGCCGCCGTAGAACTGCGCGGCGATGCCGGTGTCGGACACGTCGTTTTCAAAAAGGATGTGCCGCGCCATCGCATTCGCGGCCCAGAGCACGGAGGTAGCGTCCGGTTGCACGTCGAACGGCCGATCCATCACGAGGCGATCGCTCTCAAACCGCTCCACCCGGCGATACTGACCCGCGGCCGTACCATCGAGAATGCGCACGGCGGCCGGGATGTGCGGGGGATCGGTGCGGGTGTTGGCCGCCTGGCAGCGAATCTCGCGTCCCTCCACCTGGACGTCGGTCAACAGTCCCGGACCGCCGAAGCACCCGTCCGTGGTGAAGCCCTCGCGGAAGCCGTGATACAGATGCGCGATCTTGTTCCCGGCGAACCACACCTCCGCGCCGCGGGTGATGCCGGTGGTGACGCCGGTGAACTCGTTGCACTCGACGATCCCGCGCCGTCCGCCGCCCACCGGGCACCAGCCGCCCTGCTCGCAGTGCGCGCGGTTGTTGCGGCAGACAACGTCGTGGCCTTGCGCGGAGAAGCCGATGTTCTTTGTCCAGGCCAGGTCGCAATCGGTGATCCGCACGTTGTCGGCGAAGATGCTGAACACGGCGGACTGCGCCAGCGACTCGAGCCGCCGCGCCTGAGCGTCGATCTTGAGGCCCTTGATACTCAGTGGCGTGAATCGCACCCGCACGCGGCGGATGCGCACCTCCTTCGCGGTGGCCTCGCCCTTCGGTGCCCTCACGCTCAGCCCCGTGCGATAGTTGGAGGCATAGAGGCTGAGGTCTTCGAAGCCCAGTGCGCCCCTCTCGCTGGATAGAAATGTTCCCGGCGGTTCCTCCGTGTCCGCCCAGGCCAGATGTGTCAGCTCGGTACCAGCGCCTTGCAGTAACACGCACGGCGGCAGCGCGAAGCCGCCGGATAAGCGAAAACGTCCCCGCGGAAACCGCACGATGCCGCCGCCGTTCTGCGCAGCGGCTTCGAGCGCCTTTGTCAAGGCGACGCTGTCATCCGTGTCGTCGTCTGACGTCGCGCCGAAGTCCGTCACGGCGAACACCGTGTCCTTCCACGGCGTCGCGTTCCGAGCCACGGTCACCGTATCCACCCGCATCCAGCCTTCTTCGCCGCCGGCGCCGTTGTGTATCCAGATTTCGTAATCGCCCGCCGGCACATCGGCAGGCAGCGCGGCATCGAGGGACCACATCAAGGCCTCGGCTATCCGCAGCGGCCACGCCCTGCCACCGCGCCGCAGCTCGACCTTCGTCTGCGCCGCATCGAGCGCCAGACATCGCCCGCACACACGCAGCCAGCCTCCGGACGTTGCGCGCCGGCCGTCATCCGCCTGAAACCACCACGGCTGCGGCGCATTGAGAAGATGCTCGATGGCTCCGCCCTTCGTCTCAATGCGGCAGCGATAAATCCCCGGCGTCCAGTCGCGCGGAATGACAAACCGCAGCGAGCGATCATTCGCATCGAACACCTCCGGCGCGGAGCCCTTCGCCGCGAGACCGGCTTGTGTCAAGTTCACCGTTGCGGTCTTGTCAAACCCGCTCCCTTGCAGCATCGCCGCCTCGCCCGGCATCACCGGCTCTGCCGACCAGTAGATCAGGGGACGATGTCGCGTTGGCGCGACGGCAAGGCTATCAACCGCAGTCGGACAGAGGCCGCACAGGGCAACGAGCAAGATGGGTTTCATGAGTCTTCCAGTTCCAGTCGTTTAACAACGATCGATCAATGATGGTCGTTGATCGCTCCGCGATCAAAACGCTATGATCGCGGAACGATCAGCGGCTATGCGACAGCTATTTCTCGGCCGATCCTTGGCAGGAAGATCACGGCTCGTCGGGTAGCCGGTTGATTTTTACTCGCAGGCGGACTCTGTTCGTCAGCGGCCGTCCGGCACGGGCGTCCTCTTCGCGGAAGGTCGCCATCAGGATCACGCCCTCGGGCGTGCGGTTGTAATCATACACGATGTAGATCGTACCATCTTCGTCCTGCACGCCGTCGGGATAGGTGACGTGCTCACGCTCGTCGAGCATCAGCCCGCCTTGCCAGGTCTTGCCGTCGTCGTCCGAGATGTAAGCGGTCAGGCGTTCGCGCCGGGTCCGCTCGTCGAGTGGACCGTGTTTGACCAGGAGCAGGGTGCGCTAGTCCGGGCAGATTCGGCGGTCGAATTCCGGGTGATTGGTGACCCGGGGAAGCAGGCTCCGCATGCCAATTTGATGGATCGACGCACGGGAGGCAATGGCTCCACACCCCGGATGGAGCCCGGAAGGGAGCCTGTGCGAGGATCGGCGCAGAGAGATAGCGAGCTGCTCAGTGAGGGACTCGCCGGAGATCCCGCTCGCGCCGCGCGCCGGATGGTGGCGACTGGCAAATGCTTGCGGCGGTGCTGGTAGCTCACCTCCAGCTCGATCCTCGCTCCGGGCTGTCCCTTGACCAGCACCTGAGGCAAGGCACACGGGGCAGGCCGCGGCCAGAGGGCACGAGGCTCGAAGCGAGGACTTTGACTGGCCGGCCGCTGTGGGAA
>Ga0307378_10012774_pt1 | contig 10694 bp, 15 predicted proteins | sample UN1MG_FD_202238 | JGI IMG/M metagenome (GOLD analysis project Ga0307378, IMG submission 202238) | Soil microbial communities from Risofladan, Vaasa, Finland - UN-1 | ecosystem: Environmental > Terrestrial > Soil > Coastal area > Acid sulfate soil | place: Finland: Risofladan, Vaasa | collected...
AAAAGCTTCAAAAATCTTGCCGACGCGCAAGAGCATGTTTTAAAGTTCAGCTAACAAGACAGCCCTAACGGGCTTTCTCAATATAGGAAAAACAAAATGCAGGCGATGACTAAAAGGGATCTTATAGAGGCGCTAAAACCCTTCAAAGACGAAGACGCGATATTAATACATTGGATCGACTCAGAGGCTAATGTGAGCCAACTAGACAATGTTTACCTGGTGACGATGAATAGCGGGCCAGCGGGATCACCACAATTAAATTGCGGGTTCGGGTTCGGAAAATGGTTTGAAAGATACAGCGACTAGCTTAAGCCCTAACGGGCTTTTTTTTATTCCATGGCAAGTTCCGCTAGAAAGCTTTTCATATTCGCGACAACCAAAACGTATAAATGTGATTTTGCCTCGGTCTTCGTTGCAAAGATATCCGAGCAAGTTATCGTTCCAACGTATTTGAAGGGTTTTAGCGCCTCTATAAGAGTAGCTATCCCTACCCAATGGCCGCTTTGAACTTTCCAGACAGTGAACTCGATTAAAATTTCTTCTTTCTCTTCGCTCATTTATTTCCTCCAATTCGTTCCTAATGGCGTGCTACAATTAAAAAAACATTCAGTTTGTGTCAATTCGTATCATGCGGATTCAGTGCGGTATCCCATGGTGATAAACATTCAAAAAATAAAGCTAATCATTTAGTGGGCTTGACGTCATTTAAAAATTGGAGCAATATTTTGAAATCATTAAAGCTCGGTAAAATATACGAAAATTCAAGGGAGTTTATAAATATTCCTTTTGTTCGTTTTGGGTCTGAAGATGCGCGTCCAATAAGAGCTTGGCAGGCATCCGATGACTTCGTGATCCGTTTTGGCAAGCGGTTAAATAGAGATTTCGAACCGCTCAAAATGGGTAGCTCCAAGACTTTGCTTGGTCAGGGTCGGGATTGGGTTGTTTTCGATAATGGGGTCGTTTTCATTCTGCCTAATTGGCGGTTTGCTAGATATTTTTGTCCAGCAAAAGAATCTTTGACTTGTTGACAATGTGCCATTATGTGCGATTAAGGGGGGATAATTTGGCAAAAGGCAAAAAAACAGGTGGTCGCGACTTTGCAAAAGGCGGTCACCAGCCCGCCAACCGTGGTAGACCTCCGAGCCTACCTATAGATTTAAAGATGGCCAATGATCTAACTAAGACGAAACTACGCGGTATTTTGAATAAATACCTTTGGATGGCTCACGACGAAATAAATTTAATCATAGAGACCAAAAGCGCTCCCATGATCGAGCTAGTTGTCGCGCAGATCATTGTCAAAGCGGCGGTTCAAGGCGACAGCTTCCGGCTTAATTTTATTTTGGAGCGCATGGTGGGAAAGGTCAAAGAAGAGATAGACCTGAATACCTATCATTCCAAATTGCAAAATATGAGCGATAGCGAAGTGATCGACTTAGGCGCGCAAGCCCTCACGTATCTGAAGGGCGGCAATGATTGATCTTGACGCTCTGGTGAATCTAAGAGAAATGAACGCCGACGAAACAAACTTCATTCTGTCTAGTTGGCTTAAATCTCTTAGGGCTCACTCGGTTTATTTCGGTTCTGTTCCAGATCAAATCTATTACGAGGCTCACGGCGAATCTATAAAGGCTACCCTTGAGTGTTCAAACGTGCTCGTTGTAACTCCGAGAGATTCGCCTGATATCGTTGTGGGATATCTAGTCTATGAAAATAGATCAGATAAATATGTAATTCTTCATTATTGTTATGTGAAAAATTCTTTCAGAAGAATGGGAATTGCTAAGCTCTTAGCTAATCAAGTCATTGACGATAGGCCGGTCTATGTCACTCATTTAACGAATAAGATCCAAATGAAAGATTTACGATTTAATCCTTATTTTTTTAAACAGGAAAATATTTAATGGCAAACGCACTAAAGAAAGAGAAAGAAATGGAAGAAAGAAAACCGACCGACGGCGTCGTGCTTCGTGACTTGAAACTGGCCAACGCCGTCAAGGTCGGAACTATGGAAGAAACATACCTTGATTGTAATAAATACGAGCTTCACATGCACAATAATCTCGTAATATCGATAAAAAAGATTGTGCCGCCGGGTTCCACAATCGAAGCGGTCACGGTTTACACTTCGGTCATGAATGCAATATATTGGCGTAAATGATCCAGAACCGGGAACATGCTTTAGCAATCATTGCGCGCATGGAAGAAATAGCAAGTAGGGAAGTTCCTGATTTTGGTTCGCCGGAATTTCCAGAGCAATATGATTTTATTCATTCGAACGAAATTCTTGCGGCGGCTCTTTGCACTCGTCGTGCTGGAAAATCCTATGCCGTTGGGGAAAAGCTGTTTAAAAAGTGTTTTGATCACCCAGGCGCGACGGTTCTATACCTCGCACTAACGCGCGACAGTGCTAAGCGGATCATGTGGAAAGATATTCTGCCGGTAATTGCGCGGCGAAAGGGAATTAATGTCAAGTCGAATATATCAGAGTTGACTCTGACCATGGACAATGGGTCAGTCATTAAGCTTGCAGGTGCCGACAGTGACGAAAACGAAAAGGAAAAGTTTTTAGGCGGCAAGTACGCATATTGTGCGATTGACGAAGCCGGTTCATTTTCTACCGACTTAGAAACATTAATTTATGAGTATTTAGAACCGGCGGTCGCAGATTACGACGGGTGCATTGATTTAATTGGAACGCCGACTGTATTCTGGCAAGGATTCTTTTGCAAGGTCACTGAAGGCGATGAAAAGGGCTGGAAGGTCTTTAAATGGAACACGTCGCACAACCCTTTCATGAAGTCATGGCAAAAGCGATTGGATATTCTAAAAGAGCGAAATCCTAGAGTAGAAGAAACCCCAGGATATCAAAGAATGTATCTCGGTCGCTGGGTGAAAGATTTAGACGCTCTGATTTACAAGTTCAGTGCGACGATGAATACTTGTTATTCTCTACCAGAAACAACCGTATCCGGTCAGGTTCTGGGAATCGATTTAGGTTTCAACGACGCGACAGCATACTCTTTAGCTCAATTTTACAACGGCGATCCGTGTCTTTACTTCGTCCACGCCTATAAAAAATCAGGACAAATTGTTGAGGACGTTGTCAAAATCATTCGTGACTATCAAAAGCTTTATAAAGTGACTCAGATAGTAATCGACAACGCATCCAAGCAGGTCGTCGAGACAATTCGGGCGCGGTTTGAACTTTGGGAGCTAGTTATCACGGCGGCAACCAAAACCGATAAAATGACATATGTAGAAATGATGAATTCGGATTTTAAAATGGAACGTATCAAGCTACTGCACAACGATACGAAAGAGCTAGCCGAAGAGTATTCCAACTTGATCAAAGATCCGAAGTCGCTCATTCCAAAAGAGCACGCCGCTTGCGACAATCATTTATGTGATGCGTCGTTATATGCGTGGCGGTATGCGAGAAATTATATGGAGACCCTACCAGACCTACCGCCGAGCGTAGAAGACAAGCTAGAAATGGAAGCACTAGAAGAGTTGGAAAGACAAGAAATCCGCGAGAAATACGAGCTAGAAGAATACACTAACCCCTTTTTTGAAGGATTTTCCTATGGGTGAGCACAGTCTTTTTGCAGAAATTTTAGAGTTGAGCAAGGGAAGCAATGTTAAACGTGTCACTATTGGTAGCATGACTGTAGAATTTTATTCGTCTTCACATTCTTCTGCAGAAAGCATTGAGGCCGATAAAGACAATATTCAATATGTTGACCCAATCGACGAGCAGGAATACGAAGAAGCAAAAAAAGACGAATTCGACGCAGATTACCTACTAAACAACGCGCCGCAACCCCTATTTTAAAGGATTAAAATATGAAGGACGTACCGAAGGTATATTATAACTATAAAAATTCTATGAAAACGAAAGACCTAGAAAGGCAGTGGTGGAATTCAAACGAGGCCGACGCTTACGAAAATGTTTTTCCGCTAGTCACTTATATTCGGCAATCGCAAGCACATCGGCACATGGCCAACTATCAATACAATTGCATGTATGCGAATCAAATGCCCGATCGGGCGGCGGGTGCGATCGGTCTTAATAGTCTAGCGCCTTACTTTGGATCAACGGCAAGGACTACCTTTAATGTCGTCAAGTCATGCATCGATACTGCAAGGTCAAAGATTGTGAAACAAAAGCCGCGTCCTTTTTTCGTGACAGAAAACGGCGATTGGCATTTGCAGCAAAAAGCAAAGAGACTAAACCAATTCGTTCTTGGTCTTTTTGAAAACATTGGCGCACCTAACGGACTAATCAGGGAGTCACTATATACAATCGGCGGTGAATGTTTTTTTGATGCGGCGATCACTGGCACCGGCGCGGCGAAAATGTCTATTCGTGGTGAAAAGATAGTTGCTGAGCGGTTTCTATCGGACGAGCTCGTTGTCGATCAATATGAAGGAATCTATAGAACGCCAAGGTCTATGCATCAGATTAAATACATAGATAGGCAGGTTCTTTATGATCTTTATCCCGAAGCTAAATTTAGAAACGCAATAGAAAGAGCTAGCTGTCAAAATCCTAGCGCCTCTGGGAATGCCCAAGACATGATACCAGTGATAGAAAGCTATCACTTGCCGAGCGGTCCAAAATCCAAAGACGGGCGAAGAGTCGTGTCAATTCAAACTGGAACACTTCGCTATTCAGAATGGGACCGACCCTACTTTCCTTTCCTAGTGCAGCGTTGGTCATTAAAGCCGGTGGGTTTTTTCGGGATGGGACTAGCAGAAGAATTGCAAGGAATCCAATTCGAGATAAACAAGATTTTACACGATATTTCTATCGGTCTTAGGCGGGTAGCTCGTCCTAGGGTCGGCCTGCATATTTCCGACGCGAATTCCAGGAAGGGCTTCACGAACGAAATCGGCGAATTTTATTTCTACAAGGATAGGCCGCCGATCTTTTCAACGCCGCAAGCTTTTGGAGGCGAGACCTACAATCATCTTGATAGGCTATTTAACAAAGCTTACGAGTTGACAGGCATTTCGCAGCTTAGCTCAACGTCAAAAAAACCGTCTGGCTTAGACGCGGCCGTTGCGCTGCGTGAGTATCAAGACATTGAAAGCGAGCGGTTCGCTACAATTCACATGATGTACGAAAATTTCTTCACGCCGCAAGCGACATACATGGCCTTAGATCTTTTGGATCAGCTACTAGAGGCCGGCGTCGATACGGTTGTTCAAGCAAAAGACGGCGTCACTTTCCAGCCGATAAAATACTCCGAAGTCAAACTTCCTAGGGATAGCTTTACAGTTCGTTCCTATCCAACGGGATTTTTGCCGTCTGAACCCGCCGGAAAGTTCGCTAAGGTTCAGGAACTAGTCCAGGCTGGTATGTATTCGCAAGACGAAGCGCGCGAGCTCATGGACTTCCCAGATCTTAAAAAGGTCGATCGCATCAAGAATGCTATTAAGTCGGCAACAACGGCTTATATCGAGGACATTATAGATACGGGTGTCTATAAGCCGATCGAGCCATACCAAGACCTAAAATTAACGCAACAACTAGCGCAGTCATATTATCTGATCGGTCGTACTCAAGGGATGCCAGAGGATAGGCTAGACCTTTTAAGGCGTGTCATGGACGAAGCTAGAGGCCGTATTGAAGAAATGCAAGCGCCGCCGCCAATGGACCCAATGGCCGCGCAAGGAATACCGCCCGAAGGAATACCGCCGGAAGCTATGCCGGCAGGACCGCAAGCCATGCCGCCAATAGCGGCCGTTTAAATGAGGCCATACCAATGTCCAGATTGCGGTATCGATTCGAGCCGCATAGTTACACTAAGCAAGGTCATGATTCATTGCCTGTTCCATGGCTTTGCTGAACTCGAAAACCAAAAGGATGAATACGATGCACGAGCAACAAACATCGAGCCAACCGTCGAACCCGTTAGAGTCGCCAAGCCAGCCGTTAGAAAATCAGGAGGAAAACGAACTGGAAAGCGGGACGCCTGGGCAGACTTCCTCAGAAAGAGAGGAATCGAAACTTGACGAGCTTGGGCTTTCAAAAAAATGGAACGCGCTCACGATGCAAGAGCGAAAGCTGCGGGAGCGAGAAACCCATTTCAAAACCGAAAAAGAAAAATACGACGCGATAGCTAGCAAGTATGAAAACCTTAAAACTAATCCCATGGAAGTTTTGCGCGAAGCCGGTTGGGATCTTAAAAAGCTTGCCGATCTAGTATTAAACGACGAAAAGCCAACGACAGAACAAAAGCTGCAAACATTAGAGGAACAGATTCTAGAGGAACGCGAGTCGAGAAAGCGCGAGAAAACCGAAGCCGAAGAAGCCCGTAAAAGGGCTTTAGAACAAGAACAGCAAGCCGTCTATGATCAGACCGTTGCTAAAGCGAAAAAAGATATCGACGATATTGTGAGCGGTTCAGATGAATTTGAATTGATCAGGGATCAGGGCGCACAGGAATTAGTGTGGAATGTCATGCAGGAGGTTTGGCGCGAAACCAAGCAAGTCATAGACATAAAGGAAGCGGCTCTTAAGGTCGAGGGATACCTAGAGGACGAAGTAGAAAAGATCATGAAGGCTCAAAAATTTCAATCACGCTATAAGCCCGTTCCTCCAAAAGAAGAAGAGATTGATCTAGGCCACAATTTCTACATGAAAAAAATGCTAGAAGAAAAATATGGACGTGGCCTATCTAACGACATGGTTTCGGACGGCGCAAGGGTTCCAGAGGAAAAGGAGGTTTATTTGACCGACGATGAAAGAAAGGCCAGGGTTGCAAAAAGACTTCAGGCGACTTTGCAAGCGTCAAGGAATGCAAAATAGACACTTGCTAGCTTCGGCCAATTAGTCCACAATGTTTTTGAATCTTCAAGTCAAGCCGCGCTCAAAGTCATACCAGCGGCGGTAGATTCAAAAACCAACGAAGTGATATATCCCGTCGGGCGTGATCGACACTGATTAAAAAATTCAAAACAATAAAACTGAATTATCAGGGGTTGATCAATGGCTTCAGGTGCAGACCTTACGGCGTATTCATCGTCGTTAAAAGAATTATATCCACAATCAAAAATAATCAGTGCGACATACACGGCGAACCCGTTTTTTGCGCTTTTGCCAAAATTCGAAAAGTTCGGCGGTTCCTCGCTTCGTATTCCTTTGATCTACGGCGATCCGCAAGGCCGTTCGCGGACCTTTGGTACTGCGCAGTCGCAGTCAACGTCAACTAGTCGTCTTTTTAAAGACTTCAATTTGACCAGAGTAAAAGATTATTCAATCGCCACAATCGACAATGAAACCTTAGAGGCAACTGAAGGCGATGCTAATGCTTTCATTTCTGCAGCGTCTTCTGAAATGGACGGTGCTTTAAACACTCTCAAGCGATCAATCGGCATAGGTTGCTATCGTGATAGTTCTGGCCAACGCGGTCAGGTTTCTGCAGAACCCTCTGAAGCTGCCACGACTGTAATCACAATGAAGTCGGCTGGTGATATCACGAATATCGAGGTCGGAATGACTTTGAATATTCATTCGGCTAAATCTGGCGGTTCTCAAAGATCGCTCGACGGATCGACTACCTCTATCGTCGTTTCTGCGGTCAACCGCTCGGCTGGAACTTTTACTTGTGCAACGGCTTACGATAGCTCCGGCACTATCGCTGCAGACGATTATATATTCGTTGCCGGCGATCGCGGTCTAGGTCTTTCTGGATTAGAAGACTGGATACCCGCTACTGCTCCTTCTGCTACTGCATTCTTCGGGGTCGATCGCACCGCCGACGTCGAGAGGCTTTCTGGTCATCGCTTGGACGGATCAGGAGGACCATTAGAAGAAGTGTTAGCCGAAGCCGACGCGAAGGTAGCGCAGAATGGCGGGTTCATGCTCGATCATTTCCTAATGAGTCACGTCACTTACAAGAATCTTAAGAACTCCCTTGGTTCAAAAGTTCAGTATGTCGATTTAAATGCGGACCCGCGTGTTTCATTTCGTGGAGTCTTGGTCGACGGCGTCGGCGGTCCTATCAAGTGCGTCGCCGACTTTAACTGTCCTGACAACCGCATTTTCGGCGTTCAACTAGAGCATTGGAAATTCTATTCATTAGGGCCGGCCTGTAAGATCAGTGACGCAGACGGGCTATCAATGCTTCGTCAAAGTTCAGACGACGGCGTCGAGATTCGAATAACGTCCTATGGAAATATCGGGACTTCCTGCCCAGCCAGCGCGATCAATATCCAAATCTAGTCAGGTGCCTATTACGAGGATTTATCCATAGCAGGCCGCCGGTGAAAATCGGCGGCCAGTCATTTAAAAAGGAAAAAAATAATGGCTAATAGAAGTTTTAAACCGGGCGCTATGGCAATTGAAAAAGGGTTAGTGTGTCTTTACGGTAGCGTCACAACTACAACTAGTGGCACGATTGGTTCGTCTGATTGTCGCGGGTTTTCGATAGCAAAGACCGGATCAGAGACAGGACGTTATACTGTCACGCTAGAAGACGCATACAACGGACTTCGATCGGTCCAAGCTGTTTTGGAAGGCGCTGCAGACGCCGCCTATACGAACGCCAAGGGCTTAGGGTTTATCCTTCGCAATGTTGACGTTGAAAACAAAACCTTCGATATCCAATTCGTAAACGGCGCACAACCGCAAGCAGATGCGGAAATCGAAGACGCTTCCGTAATATATGTGGAAATCACGCTCAAAAATTCAACCGTCACTTATTAAGGGGTCAAACATGCTTTTAATGTCTGGACCCGAAAAGTCTAAAAAGATTGCGACTCTAATTATTGGCGGCATGAAAGACAAGGGATTTCCCAAAGAAGAAGACAAGGGGGAGGACTATGACGGGTCAAGCCCTTCAATGTTTGATTCTGAAGGTGAAGACGAAGAAATGGACGCCGGTTCTGCAAAAAAATCGGCGGCACGCGCTTTAATGCGATCAATAAAGGAAGGCGACGAGTCGACTTTTATGGACGCGCTAGAAACAATTGTCGATCAATTGATCATGGCTCGTGAATCTAGCGAAGAGTATTCCGACGACGACGAAAGAAAAGGCGAGGACTACTAGCATGGCAACAATTACGGTTGGCACGATAAAAACCAGAGCGCGAAATAAAGCGGATATGGTTAATTCCAACTTTATTGGCGAAACCGAATTGCTTGCCTATGTTAACGAATCCTATTTTGCTTTCTATGACCTAATGGTTTCTCGATTCGAAGACTATAATCTAGGCGATCCAACTAGCTTCACCATCTCTTCAGGATCTTCTACGCATACCGTCGACGCCGACTTTTATAAGCTTGTAGGAATTGACAAGTCTTATGGTGGCGATCGCTGGTATCCTCTACGCAGCACACCTTGGCGCTCACGCAATCGCAAGTATTCGGGTTATATCGGTCGAGGTCAGTATCCCATGGTCAGCTATCGTTTGACCGGCACAAAAATTAGATTCACACCAGAAGACAGCGCCGCCGGCGATTATCGCTATTGGTACATACCGCTTGCGACGGCACTGACGCAGGATAGCGACACAATAGAGCGATACAACGGATTCGAAGAATTAGTCGTGATCGACACGGCAATTAAAATGCTCGCCAAAGAAGAAAGCGACATTAATTATCTGCTAATGGAACGTCAACGCTTAGAAGCTAGAATTCTTGAAATGGCTCAACAACGCGACATTAATGAACCCGGCAGGATAGAAGAAGTCGAAGCGGAAAGTTATCAAGACGGGGAAAGTTTTTGGTAAATTTCAAAAAAATTGGCCTCAAACTGCGCGAATTGTCAATTTTTCAAGATAACGTCGAGCAGTCTTTTAAGCAGGTGAACGACGCGCCTTTCATCAGGGGAAAGTTTTTTGAGGTGACAATGACAGCGCAAGGCTCCCATAAATTTCAAACGGGATTTAAACAACGGGTAGTCGGTTGGGTGTTAGTTGACACGACGAATACTGTTTTGACCTATAGGGTTCAAGGAATCGACGCCGACGAGCTTGCTGGAATAGTCACTGTCAATTTTAGTGGTGCCGGTACTTATAAACTTTGGATTTTTTAAATGCCGCTAGAAAAACAGAACATGCCTATAAATCTTTTCCAGATGCCCAATCAAAAGGGCGATCCGAAAAGTTTAAACCCAGGAACCCCAACGTCAATAACTAACGCTCGTTTTAATAAAGGCGGGCGAATCGACAAAAGGACTGGTCACGCGGCTCTACCAATGGTCGATAGAGATGCTACTGCACTGACTAACGTCAAAAAAATCATTGGCACGAAAGAGCATTTGATCGCTTGGATTGGCGATTCAATTTATTCGTGGAACGAGCAGGAACAAGAATGGACTTTCGAAGCTCCCTATTATTCGTGTGATACCGAAATAATTTCGATAGCGCCGGAAGGTGAAGGGGTTCAGCACCTAATTTTAGGCGACTTCACATATTTTGTTTATAACGTAGGGAATTCGCAGAAAACCCCGTTTGACGGCGTTGGTAGTGCCGTGACAGTCGTAGACAATACGAACAACGCTGTCATAGCAGGTCCGGTCTATATCGACGACGAGACATGGAACCCGAATCTATTCACGATTAATTCTAGGGTATATGTTTTATATCAGTCGAGTAATTCGATAAAAGCCAAAGAGATAGACATTTCAGTCACAGGTCTTTTAGGATCACAGACGACACTAACGACCGACTGGAATTTTAAT
>Ga0307378_10012775_pt1 | contig 10692 bp, 8 predicted proteins | sample UN1MG_FD_202238 | JGI IMG/M metagenome (GOLD analysis project Ga0307378, IMG submission 202238) | Soil microbial communities from Risofladan, Vaasa, Finland - UN-1 | ecosystem: Environmental > Terrestrial > Soil > Coastal area > Acid sulfate soil | place: Finland: Risofladan, Vaasa | collected...
AAATAATTTAATAATATTACCATCGTCAATTGCACATTGAATTAAATCAGGTAGTTCTTTTTCTCCTCTTTTTTGATTTATAGGAGTTTGCTTTATATAATAAAGTATTTCATTTTTAAATATGCAATTTCCCGTTCCCATAATATTATTCATCGGGTTTGCTGGTTTCTCAATTAATCTATAAATCCTATTATCATCGCCTTGAATAATAGAATATGTTTTTTTAATCAGTTCTTTATCTTTCACCATTAATACACCGCAAACTCCAAATAGATTTTTTTTATTAAAAAAATCTATCATCTGCTTATGTTGAGGGTTAATCATAAATTCATCTGAAAGCATTAACATAAAATCCTCATCCGTTAAAGCTTCTTTGGCACATTCAATTGCATGGACAAGGCCTCTCTGTTCAGATTGAATTACATATTTAATTAATTTATCCTTATATTTATTTCCATAAGTGTTTATTATCTCTTCTGCTTTATAGCCTACAACAATAATTATTTCTGATACATCAGCACAAATAGCGTTATCTAAACTATATTGAATCAATGGTTTACCTTTTATAGAAATCATACATTTATTCTTTTCGCTACATAATTCATTAAGTCGTTTACCTCGACCGCCTGCCAATATTAGCGCTTTCATCTGGTTTATTCTCCTCTAAATAGATTAATGTTATCCTTTACCCAATTTACTAAATTGGTTACTCCTTCTCTTGGTAAAGTTTTCGCTTTCCATTTTAATTCTTGCTCAGCTTTTTTTGTATCACACACAAAATAAAGTAAGTCTCCAAACCTACCCTCATAAAAGTTTACTTGAGGATTTTTACCTATAATTTCACCAAGAAGTTTTATACATTCAATTAAAGATATCGCAGTTTGTGAACCTCCTCCTATATTATAAATTCCTGATTTTCTTGTGATATAAAAGGCATCAAATGCTTCCACCAAATCACCTGCATAAAGAATATCTCTTACCTGTTTACCTGTTCCATAAATATTTATAGGCTTATCAAGCAAGGCTCTAATAATAAAGTTTGCTACCCAACCATGATCTTCTCCCCCAAATTGCCGAGGACCATAAAGACCGGTTAACCTAAAACTCGCTGCTTCTAATCCATAAGTATCGATATAGGTTTTTACATAGAGATCAAGACATCTTTTTGATGCATGTAAAGGAGTAAGTATTCCCTCAACTGGACGTAAATTTTCATTAATACCTTCTGGCTCTCTAATATAACGAGTATCGGATTCTTTAACAGTTTTATTTATTTCATTTCCATACACATGAATAGTGGCGCAACAAGCAACTGGTATTTTAAACTTCCTTGCCAATTCTAATACATTAAATGAACCTACAACATTAGTAGTAAAATCCAAATCAGGATCCTCTATGCTTATAGTTACTGCCGGTTGTGCAGCAGTATGGATAATATAATCACACCCCGAGGCTGCTTCTTCTAAGTCAGAATAATCTCTGATATCTTTCTTTAAGATAGTAACTCTAATACTTTTTAAAAAGTTGTAATTATGAATTCGCGCTGCATCGGCTATATAGCCTGTACGCATTAATTCGTATTTAGTCATATTATCATAGGCAATAACTTCCCAGCCCTTTTTAATATAATATTCACATACCCAAGAACCAATAAAGCCACAACCTCCTGTTACCAATACTCTCATTTATGATTCCTCCTTTTATTTTTTATTATATTTTTATAGAAACTATTGAATTTGCGCCTATCTCTAATTCAAATTCCCTGCAGAATAAATTGGTAATTTTTACTTTTTTACTTACTTTATAATTATTAGAATTGTAATACATAATTTTATCAGCAAAACGTGCAGCATAAATACCATCTCTTTCCATATCTATTTCCGGAATACCTTCCCATGGATATATATTTTTTATATTATATACTATATCTATAATATGCTCCCCAAAATTCCTTTTTTTGCAATTATATAAAATTGTATATCCATTTCCTATTTTGTTTACTATATTTAGCTTATTTCCATTATCCATTAAAGGAGAACTTACTCTTTTACAACTTTTATTAGCAATGAGAATGCCACCTTCTTTTACAAAACTATTTATTTTCTCAATTATTTTTTTATCTAAAATATTCCCTTCTAAAATTATAAAGAAACGGTATTTATTCAAAACATTATCATGTATCATATTTTCATCAATTAAATCAAAATCTATTAAATCTCTTAATTCACTGCATTTATTATGTATAAGGGTAAGAATTGTTGGATTAAGAAAGGTATACGTTTTTGGGAAAAAAATAGCAATTTTAACCAATGGTGATGATCTATTTGTAAAATGATGATAATTATTTACTAAATTTTTGGCACCTAAGGTAGGCTCTCCTATAGGCATTTTGTTTTTACCGCAAAAACCAGAGTCAGTCCAAATAATACTCTTAAAATAAATACCTTTAGCCCCAGAGGTAACCGCATCAAAAATCCGAGCAGTTATACCTTCGGGCTGATTGATATAAGCTTCTTCTGTGGTGAAATAATTCCCATAAAGCCTTGAAGCAGAAGAGACCAGACGGGATAAAATACAGCTTTCTGCATAATTATCTGTGTGATTAGTAATTCTAATTCCTGCTCCATATTTTGCAGCAACCTTCGCTTGAGCCGAAAAATCTACCCCAAGCATAGGATTACTATTTCCACCAGTTGCTAAATAAATTTGGTTATTTGGAAAATATTCCCGCGCAGTTTTAATCCAAAATTCTGCCCAATCAGTCATAGAAATAAGATACCACTCAACAAAATCTAACCATTGCTGATGTTTTGCAAAATAATTTTCTTTATTTTGCAAAGATATACTATTTAAAGAAAAAATATTATTTTTAATACATTTTAAATAATTATGCCCCATTTTTAATCCGGGCTTTATAAAATTAGGCATAGCTTTGTAAATATCATGCTTAAATGATAAAAAATATCTTAAGCTTGGAAAAATTATCACCTCATAATTATAAAAATTCGTCCCCCAAGCATTATTTAATCTATCAAAGGAATGATATTTTTTTATCACATATTTTCTAAAACTTTGAATTGCATATTTATCTCCGCACCACCAGCCAGGATGAGTATGAAAATCTTTATAAAAACTACCCCCGGCAGGGTAAATAGCTTCTCCCCAATTTCCGCTAATACCTAATTCAATACTTTCTAAAATGTTGCAATCTTTATAATGTCCAGCTACAAGTCCTAAGAATCTATCAACCCATTTTGGCAAATATGGATTCCAGATTGATTGAATTCTACTTTCCTTATTATGTTCAAGGCATTTGGCATAAACACTTTCGTTTGATTTTTGGAACCATTTTGGAGTTGCATAATTTGGGCCAAGAATTAAAAAGGGAACCCATTTTAAATTATATTTATTCAATTTTTCCACCAAAACATCATATACTGAAAAATCTATTTTATTAGGTTCTTTTTCAATTTCTGGCCAGTAAACATAAGATTGAACGCTGGTTAAACCAATTTTTTTACAATATTCGAACACTTTATTATCTAGTAATCTTGGATGCACTTTACCAAGATACTGCCACTGTTGAATTAATTCAATATTATTAGATTCTCGTGAAATCTCTCCTGCTAAATTACTCGGTATAGGGTCAATATTTTTTATTTTAATACTATTTAAATTATCTATATTCATTTTTTATTATATTCCATGGACTTATAAAATAAATTTAACATCTTTTCACAAAAAATATCCCAGCTTAAATTTTCTTTTACCCACTTTGCTCCTTTTTCAGCAATCTCATTATATTTGTCTGGGTTTCTATATATTTTCATAATTGCACCTTCATAATTACTGGTTACAATACCTATATTCTCTCGCTTTATTATTTCTGAAGCAGTCATCTCGGAAGACACGACAATTGGTTTTTTTGCACAAAGCGCCTCAAAAGGAGATAACCATCCTCCTTGTGGTTTTATTGGATGTAATAGAACATCACAAGAATAATAGTAATCCCTCAATTCCTCTCGGTTTACATGGCCTACAAAAAAAACATAATTTTCTAACCTTTTATCTCGAATATATTCTTCCAACATTATTTTATATCTTCCTTCGCCCCATCCAATAAGTACTAATTTTATCTGAGGAATTTTATTTCTTAATTTTTCAATTATTTTAACGCTCTCCAATTGATTTTTAAAAGGAGTTAACATTCCTACTTGTAGAACAACAAAATTATTACTCAAATCAAAAAATTTTTTAAAAACTCCTGCCCTTTTTTGAGAAAAAAATTCATAATCAATTCCGTAATTTATTATCTCTGGTTTAAATCCATATATTTTTCTAAATCTCTCACTGTTATATTCATCTGAAGTAACTACATTTCTTATATAATGTCTTACTATAAATTTTTCCATTTCAAAAAATATTTTTAATAGCAACTTCGATTTTAAAGAAAAATTAGGATATATAAGATATAATTCTGGTTCATTGCACATCCAGACCGTAGATTTACGATAAGGGAAAATAGAAATTTCAGCTGGATAATTATGTACATTTATTAAATCAAAGTTACTAAGATTGTTCCGAATACCCCTATTTAAAGCTATTATTTCATTAAGCCTAAATAAATTGTTTAAAATACTGGGAATTTTTGGTATTTTTTGAATTATTATATTAGTCCCAATTAAATCTTCTTGAACTTCTGGTAAAATTGATGTTGTTAAAATAGAATTTTTAATTCCTTTTTTTGTAAGGTAATTACAAAGTCTAACTAATAATAATTCAGCTCCTCCATAAACATAAATTTTAGGATAAACGACTAATACTCTCATTGCATCCCTTCTTGTTTATATATATCCCAAATTCCATACTCTTTTATACGATGTTGGGTTCTAAATGCTCTACATCCAGCACAAATTTTAGGAACAGGTGCACACTGATCTACAACCATTTTTCGAAATTTAGAATAATAATCACTTTCCCATATTTCTTTAAAATTTTTATCAAACACATTTCCGAATGAATATTTACGTAGAAACGGTCGCTTATTAGACATCATTACTGCACAACAAGGCAAAACATATCCAGGCATCATTATGTATGGTTCCATCCAGGCAATACATTGGTCAATGGGAGGGTTACTTTTTTCCTCAGCATGAGAGAATGAAAACTCGATACCACCCTTTCTTTTCAACATTTCATTTACTATTGTCCTCGGAATTGTAGGAACATAATATTTTTCTATTTCGGGGAAACATAAAAGACCAGTAAATTCCAAAGGCATTGCTGCTGCCCCCCATTCCCATGGTTTAGCAATAGAATTGAGTAAATCCAAAAAAAGGGGCATCTCATTAACATTCTGCTTTGTTATAATATAACGGAATTGGAGATGGGGAAAGGGTGTTTTATTTTTTCTTTTGAATTCAATTAAAAATTTAATATTATTTATAACATTTTCAAAATTACATCCTTTTTTTATATATTCATATGTTTCTCTTGTTGCCCCATCCATAGAAATATACATCCCATCAATATAAGGTAGTACATTTTTTTCTAATTGTTCTGGTTCAATATCACTAAGATGCTCTACAAGCCATATTGAGGTATAAAATTTTTTCTTCAAATATTTCAACATAAGAAAGTAATCTTTATTCAGAAATGAAGAACCTTCACCTGTCATATTTATCCATTTGACTGCAGGAAATTGATTAACAATGTGTTTAAATTCTTCTAAACTCATATGTCTTCTAACTTGCTCATCTTTAGGCCAATATATGTATTCGCAAATAATACATTGCTTATTACATATTGTTGTTGTTTCTATTTCAAAAAATTTTGGCAAAGGGACTTTTTCAGGATATTTCATAATTGACTTCCTCAAACCAAATCTATAAAACCATTGTGTTGTTCCTTCGCCTGTTGGTACTATTGTTCTAGTGTAAAACAAGTTAGCAGCATCCTTGAGCTTAAAACTTTTTAAAAGATATATATAACTTTCTAAATCTCTTAACATTCTTTTAATCAATAATCTTCGGGTATATGAATGACCAAATATTTCTCTATTGATTTTATTCAATGCAACTTCAGTATCAAAATTTTCTGTAGAATTTTCAGAAATTTTACTCATTATTTCTCCTTTAATTTCCATTTAAAAATATTATCCTTCAATACAATACCTTAATTAATTTGATAAGTTAAAAACTTTTTTACAAATTTATTCAACTTCATGTTGATTTTTTATTTGTAACATTTTAAAACAATCCGGTTTTTACTTTTACTAACTACTTCGGTAGATAGAAAACCAACAGAACGAACCATAGCCTCCAAGCAAGCTTGATTAGGTCCCCACCAATTTGTAGGATCTTTATTTAATTTAATTTCAGGATAAAATTGGCAAACTGGGACGTTACCATATTTGTTTATGTAATGAGTTTCAATAATTAAAATTTCTTTCGTAACAGAATAAATTTGTTCTAACGCATGTAATGGGTTTTTAAGATGGTAAAAAACTCCGAGAAAAAGAGAAATATCGAATATACCAATATTGTCAGGTGAAATATCATTGACATCTATTATTTTATATTCAATATTTGAAGATAATATTTCTTTTGCTGTTTCGAATCCTTTTGGTCCCATATCTAATTCTTTGCCTTCTTTTTCTAACCGATAAAAATTGTCAATAACAAGGGTTCTTGATGCTCCCAATTTTTCAGCCTCAAAACCGAAATAACCATCCCAGCCACCTATATCTAATACCGTTTTCCCTTTTAAGGATTCCGGTAAACATAACATTTCTAATACTTTTCTTGAGGCCCATGGATCATCAACACTACCTTGATGACCTGGAGTAATAATTCCATGTCCAAGTTCTATATGATGCCACCAAAATGGAACAGAGGAAATTTTTTTCAAGATAGTTGCTTTATCCATTCCACTTGGGGGAGGTGAAGGATTTGCTATATATTTTTTCTTTGCTAAATAAAATTTTTTTAATATATTCATATGGTCATCCTCCTGTTATAATTTATTTTTCTTTATCTAATTTCATGCACAACTCTTCTATTACATTTTTAAATTCTATACTTATATTAATCTAATGAAAATCTATACAGATTTTTCTGTTAGGTCACATATGCTTTAATTAATTATCTTTAAACAACGTACGTCTTGACAATTTTACTCACAACATATGGATTTTTAAAAGATATTTTTAAAATATTTACAAAGCTATTATATGCTTTCTTAAAAGAAAATATCTAAATAATTTTATTATTTTTTGAGAAGAACATTTTGAACAAACTGTATATCCTCAGTTGTTACGCCTTTTATAAAGTAGAGAAATATTGCGTAAATAGACATTCCTCCAGCTATTAAAAAAATATATTCAAATTTAGCTCATATTTTAGAAATAATGCCATTACAACAGCTGCAATCAAGGGTCTAACGATGTAATTATGAATGGGTATATAAACCACCTTGTTAAACTCTCGATAGTAGAAGAAAAACCCAAGAATCTCTGCTGAAACAGTAGCAACAGCAGCCCCTATTATTCCTAAAGAAGGAATCAAAAACAAATTTAATCCTATGTTTGCCAATCCTTGAAAAGTAACTATTTTTAGGTATTCATTTTGTTTATCGCATGCCCACATACCCCTAGCATAAATAGACACCATCCTTGATCCCTTACCTCAACTAAAGAAATTAAACATTAGAAAGCTTTAAACACAATATGCGGATATAATGATTTTTGTTCCGTCAATTTGTAATTCCCATGAAGAATAAAAGAACCAATCTTCTTAATGTTATTAAATCCTGTTTTATAAAGCATCTCTCTTAAACAAGCTGGAGATGGAACCCAATATGACGATACTCTTCCCAGTGATTGCCTTCCAGGAACTAGTTCTGCTATTGATTGGTTTAGTATCAACTCAAATGGATACAGATACCATTTCGGCTTAAAAACGACTGCTGCAAGAAAAAAGACGCCATCCTTAGACATCACATTTCGTATATTTGACAACGCCCGGAAAGGATCACTAAGATGAGTTAGCACGGTCCCACAAAAAATCATATCAAAATATCCAAGATCTTTTGGATTCAAGTCATAAACATCGATAATTCTATAATCTACCTTTGATCTTAATACATCCTTTGCTTCTATAAAATGTGGATTTTCATATGCATCAATCGCTACTACTTCCTTTGCACCCATTTTTTCAAATTGGAACGAAAAAAAACCATCCGCAGGTCCAACATCTAATACTCTTTTGCCTTCAAGATTGTTAGGGAATCCATAATGCTTTAGTACGGGTCTGTGATCATAGATTCCATTAGTTATTCGCCCATTCCCAAGATCGATCGTATGGTACCAGTGCTGTGCTTTTTCTCTTTCCTTTTGCATGGTTAAATACCAACTGACGATTTCGTCAATTAAAGGTTTATGTTGAATATAGTCGTCCTGTGAAACTAAGTTTATATTCGTTACTTTTTTGAGTTTTTGAGGTTTTATTTCCGGATGACTATCCATATATTCCATTAATTGTTTCTTAAATTTAGTTTTATCAAACATTCACAAACCTCCTTGTTCTTCAAACTTTAGGATTATACAAAAATTGTAACGATTTATTCAAATATATTTTTTATCAACCTTATATCTTCGGTTGTTATACCTTTTATAAAGTAAAGAAATACTGCGTAAATAGATATTCCCCCAGCTATTAGAAAAAATATATTCAAATTCAGCTCATATTTTAGAAATAATGCCATCACAATAGAAGCAATTACGGGTCTAACGATGTAATTATGAATGGGTATATAAACCACCTTGTTAAATTCTCGGTAGTAGAAGAAAAACCCAAGAATCTCTGCTGAAACAGCAGCAATAGCAGCCCCTACAATTCCAAAAGAGGGAATCAAAAAAAGATTTAATCCTATATTTATAACTGCTTGAATAATAACTATGTTTAAATATTCTTTTAGTTTATTACATGCCCACATTCCCCTAGCATATATCATATTTAGATAAGCCAAAACCACCACCCAGATTAAAATCTGAAAAGCAATTATTCCATTGTCATATTTAGTTCCATAAAGTAAGTTCATTAAAAGCTTTGCCAGAATAGTACCTCCAATTCCTAATGGTAAAGCAATGCTAACCATAAGTTTTGCAGTGTAAGATTGAAGTTTTTTTAGTGAATCTAATGAAGCTTTATAATAATTAGAAATTACAGGGAAGATTGCATCAAAATAAAAAGCACAAATCGAAATAAGGACTAAGGGAATTTTATAAGCAGCACTATAATAACCTACTTCTGTATCAGTTCTCATAAAACCAAGCATTACCATATCAATATTATGAATTATTTGTATCATAACAATGGAGATACCTAATGGTAAAGCCTGACGAACGAGATTATTCCAAAAAATTATATTAAATTTAAGTTTTAATTTACCGAAATTCTTTATAAAAATGAAAAATAAAAACCCAGTAACCAGCAAATTGCTAATAACTGACATACAAGGAATGAGAAATAATTGTTTCTGACCTTTTACAAACCAAAATATTAATCCTGCATATACTAACCCTGATAAAATACGTCCGAGTCCAATATATTCCATTTTCTCCAAACCCTGGAAGACCCAATCAAGAAGCAAGGCAGAAGGTATTAATCCTAATCCATAAAGAACAATTAAATATTTTATTTCAAGGGGTTTATTTAGAAAAGAAGTTACCAAGAAGAGTAATCCAAAACTTAAAACAGCAAGGCATAAGCGCATAGCGAGAATGTTACCAAGATATTCATTAATTTTCTTTTTGTCTCTTGCTATCTCTCGAATGCCTAAAAGAGGCAATCCTAAATTAGTAATTAAACTGAAATATGTGATTATTGCAAGAGCGAAACTTATTTTTCCAAAATTACCTGGATTTAAAACTCGCGCCAAATAAACTATTACTATAAAGCCAATCGCCTGGCTAATTATGCCAGAAAATAAAAGAGAAAAAGTATTTTTAACAATTCTTTGAGCAGTATTCAAACTTAACTCCTTTCGCGCCAATAATTCAGAATATCCTTTAATGTTTTTTTTAATGGAATCTCTGGTTCCCAGCCGGTCTTTTCTATAAACTTTGTAATATTTCCTATTAACAGTGGAACATCTGAAGGCCTCAGCCTTTTTAGGTCTTGTTTTACTTTTATCTTTTTTTCACACAAACTCAACATTTTCTCAAGGAGCCCCTCGATTGAGATTGTCTTCCCTGAACAAATATTGTATACTTCTCCTGGTTTTCCCTTTTGAATAGCAAGCCAGTAAGCTCTTACCACATCTCTTACATCAGTAAAATCTCTCTTTGCTTCTAAATTACCAACTTTTATTATCGGTTCTTTTAATCCTCTTTCAATTTCATCTATTTGTTTAGCAAAACTGGAACAAACAAATTCAGGAGATTGTCTTGGCCCAATATGATTAAAAGGTCTTACTCTAACTATATTTAAATGATAATTTTTATAATAAAAATAGCTTAGAAAATCTGCACTTGCTTTGCTAATAGAATAAGGATTTATTGGGAGTAAGGGGCACCCTTCTTTTATTGGTAAATCATTTTCATTGACTATTCCATATTCATCAGCAGACCCCACAAACAATATTTTTGGATTAATTTTTAGCTCTATAATTGACTGATAAAGATTTAGTGTA
>Ga0307378_10012778_pt1 | contig 10690 bp, 14 predicted proteins | sample UN1MG_FD_202238 | JGI IMG/M metagenome (GOLD analysis project Ga0307378, IMG submission 202238) | Soil microbial communities from Risofladan, Vaasa, Finland - UN-1 | ecosystem: Environmental > Terrestrial > Soil > Coastal area > Acid sulfate soil | place: Finland: Risofladan, Vaasa | collected...
GATATTGCCAACCTAAAAGGGACCCCTGTCAGAGCAACTGCTGATGGGAGAGTGATAGTGGCTGGCTGGCAGGGAACCTATGGCCGCAGCGTAATGATCGACCATGGGCAGGGATTCTCTACCCGTTATGCCCACAACTCAACCGTACTGGTGAAGCCTGGAGAAAGAGTCAAGAGAGGACAGATCGTAGCCTTATCAGGTGATACAGGGTCAGTTACTGCGTCTCACGTCCATTACGAAGTCTGGTACCAAGGTAAACCTGTAAATCCCCTCCTTTATGTAAAAAGTAAGCCAGTCTTTACAAAACAGTAACCTAATAAATGCGTCAGATTCTTACCTTCAGCAAATAGTTTTAGTACAAATAGTCCACTTTTTCCTGATTGCATCGCGGTTTTGTAGAGGATAGAGTGGGGAAAATGTTAATTTCTTTTAGGAGGCAGAAGTATGTTTGGCAAGAAAGAAGACGTAGGAAAAGTCGGGAAGGTAGATACTCTGGTTGGCCAAGGCGCAGAAATCAAAGGAACAATCTCCACCAAAGGCACCCTCAGAATTGACGGTAGTATTGATGGTGGGGTGGCAAATGCTGAGGCAGTTATTGTAGGCGAAGATGGGAAAGTGAAGGGAGATATAAACGCTCAAACTGTAGTTGTGGGAGGGAAAATTACTGGAAATATTACTGCTTATGCCAGCATTGAAATGCTTCCCCATTCACAGGTCAAAGGGGATATCAGTGCACCGCAACTCTATATAGCCGAGGGAGCCATCTTTGAAGGAAACTGCATAATGAGCAAAAACCAGGAAAAAATAATCGAACCAGAATTTAAATCAAAAGATACAAAATAGTTCATCCATTTTCAAATTCTATTCTCTTATCCCTAATTTTATTATAACGTTCGTTATTTCCTCCCTTAAAGTTGCGTTTTCTACAATCTCTTCTGCTACTTCCAAATACTCGACAGCTTCTGGATTAGCCATTTCTTCTATAGCCTGAAGAGCGCAAAACCTTATCTTCTCCTGTTCAGCAGAGTCTTCAATTACTGCAATGAGTGCAAGGATGTTTCTATCATCTTCAATATAGCCCAATAAGTCACAAGCCCAATACCGGAATTTCCAATTTTTAGTCTTATCCTGAATCACGCTGACTAACACCGGTGAAGCTGCCTTACCTAAGTCGATCAGCCTTGCCGATTGCGTCATTGTAGACTTTCCCACAATATCCAGACTTTCGCTATTCTGGCAAATTTCTTCCACCTCATTAAGATTTTTCTTTATCGTCTTCTCTGTTTTTTCGTCAACATAGTACTCAGGAACAGGAAGGGGTATTCTTTTCCTGGGAGCAGGGTAACAGCTACTTAAGAAAAGAATTAAAATAACAAAATAGATATAGAGTTTTTTCATCTCAAGAAAGAAATTATTAAGGGAATGGTCACAAGGCTCAGGAGAGTGCCCACCAGAATCATCCCTGCAGCAAAGTCTGCATCTGCTTTATACTTTTTTGCGAAAATATATGTGAGCACTGCCGAAGGCATTGCTGAAGATACTAAAACTACGGAGGCCCCGGGACCCGAAAAATCAAGAAGCTTAACCAGGATTAGAGCTACCAGAAATCCCCCACCCACCCGTAGAATGACGCCAATATTTACCAGCTTAAGATGTCGCAGCCCGATAAAGTTCAGCTGGTACCCCACAAGAGCTACCATCGCCGGAAGAGCTACTACTTTGAGGCCCAGGGAAACATGGAGAAACGCCTGGGGAATACCTACCCTGGCCTGGTTTAGCACTATTCCCGCTAAAGCGGCGTAAATCATCGGCATTTTAATTATCTCCAAAAAATGCTCCTTACGGCTGACTAGATAAATGCCCAGCGTAAAGTGGAGCAGCCCCGCTATCAGACTGTAAATCACGCTATAGGTCATCCCCTCCTTGCCAAAAAAGAGGGTATTTATAGGAATTGGCAGATATATAGCGTTCATAAACATTATGGGAAGGCAAATCTGTCGAAACTCGACACCAGAGAGAGTAGAAAAAAGATATGCCATAAAACCGCAAGTAATAACAACTGCTGCGGCGATTAGGGCAACATTTCTTGCTATAAGTAAATCGGCTGAACTTTCCCACATAGAAAGTAAAAAGAAAAAAGGAATAAGCACATAGAGGGAACCCTCTATTACCACGGCAATTAATGGCTTGACAAACCTTGCCCTTACCTTTCCTATAAGATAGCCAATAAATACGAAAACAAAAACTTTGGATACTAATTTAAGAAGCACTTCTATCAGCGTGCCCATGACAATTTCCTTGACCAATACACTGAATTTTTAATATAATAATTTTAGGTGATGAGCAAATGATGAACTTTGTGAGAAAAAACTTAAAGATCTTTTTATGGTGTATTGCTATTGCATTTATTGGCGGTGTATTTCTCTGGAATTTCTCCACACGGCGCTTAATCGATTGCGTGGTTCAGGTTAACGGAACTAAAATTCCCTACTCTTCCTTTTTGGACTCAGTCAACACGAGAATTCGTAACTGGTACGACCAAAATCCCGAAGGAGAACTCAGCGATGACCAAAGAAGAGAAATCAAATCCGAAGTCCTGAATTCCCTTGTCCAGGAACAGCTCCTTCTTCAAGAAGCAAAAAAGTACGGAATTTATGCAAGCCAGAGCGAAGTAATAAATACAATACGCTCGCTTCCCCAATTCCAGAAAGAGGGAAAGTTTGACCCTCGATTATATTTTTACATTCTCCAAAACTATTTTCGCACCGAACCGGCTGTATATGAAACCCGGATTAAACGAGTAATTGCCAATCAAAAAATGAGAGATTTTATTATTTCCAGTGTTAAAGTCACCGACCAAGAAGTAAAAGACGAACACGAGCGAAGAAAACTAAAAGATAAAGAAGAAGATTTCAAGAAAGATTTTCTCCAAGAAAAGAAAATCCTCTTCTACAGGCAATGGCTGTTAAGCTTATATCAAAAAGCAAAGATAATTAACAACTTAGATAAAATTGAAGGAGGCTCCTAAACCTTCACGCTAAATTTTTCAAGCAACCCCTTCAATAATTTCCCGGGCATACCCACCACATTATCCACAGACCCTTCCAGCAACTTCACAAAGGCATCGTTCTTCTGTTTAACCCCATAAGCTCCTGCTTTATCCAAATGCATCCGGCTTACCCTGGAGAGCTCTCCACTTGTGAGCTTTTTCATCCTCACCCTGGAAACTTCATACCCCACAACCTTTTTACCCGTTTTAGCATCAACAACTGCAACTCCTGTATAAACTTCATGAGTTGTGCCACCCAATCGTCTCAAAATCTCTTTTGCTTCCTCGACTGTTTGGGGTTTGCCAATAATCTCGAATTTCAATCTCCCTCTATCAATAGTGGGTAGAGCAACTATCGTGTCCGCACCAATAACCAGTCCCTCAGAAAGCCTCCCAGAAACTTCTTTTGCTTTTCGTAACGCCAATTTCTCGACTATTTTCCAGGGCACCAATTTCCCTCTACAAGAGACCGGGTGTTCCTCGCAAAAGCGAGATGGCATCACTTGAAATTTTAAGCCCAACTGAGAGAGAATCTGTTGCCTACGAGAAGAACTGGAAGCTAAAATCAATCTCTTCATCTTCCACCAATTCCGGGGACACAATACTTAATTCTGAGATGGTGAACAGTTTAACGGGGTTTATCAGCCTTTATCGTTATCTTCCTCATTTCCCTGCTCAAGTAATTTGCCCCGTAACCGGTTATAAAACCAGTAACCACCGCTGCCACTATCAAAAATGGGAGTGTTAAAAATACCCCCTTATGCCTTATCAGGAAAAGATAAGCAAGGAAAAGTTGCGTAACATTATGACTCACTGCTCCCAGAATGGACACTCCTATAATGCTAAAACCAAAAAGATACTGTGGAGAAGGATTGGACTTTCCTATCCTCCCCAGACTATAAACCCCACCCATTACCAGAGCACTCACCAGCGCACCAGAAAAACTCAAGAAGAAACCCGGGGTAAAAAATGTTCCTAGAAGGAAAGAACTCAAAATCGTCCTCAACACAGCCACCTGAACTGCTACGGCATATCCGAAGATAACCAGACTGGTCAAAGTAATCATATTTGCCAGCCCCAGCCGGAGCCAGGGAAGCGGATGGGGAAAGAGACTCTCCACTATCTGTAGCGTGGAAGCAACAGCAATCAAAACTGAAATATATGCTATTCTCTTCTTCCCATCCATCAAAACTGCCTCCAACATCAAAGAAATGGAGTAGCGGGTTCAATATATTCGACAAGGTAGTGTAGCCCTTTATGGGCGTAATCTTTACGGGGACAAGCCCCTACACTACCTACATAAATGCGGAGCTATCGCTCCGCTACTCCTCTTAATAACTCACTGCATCGATTTTAGGACTTTCCTTCCCTTCTATAGTGACCAACACTTTATTTGGTAAACAGATAATATTCTGGCCTGGTTTATTTATCCATCCTGTATTTACGCATATTTTTTGAAAACAGGATGATTCTACCGCTCTCATTCTTCCTTCTTTAATCTCTATAACCACCCTTCCTTTTTCACCCTCAAGATTAATCCTTCTATCTGTTTTTAAGGAGACCCTTTGAACGGGACCGTTACCAACTTTAATTAAAGCTTCCTTTCCCTCATTGGAAATAAAAAAAAGCCTCACAAAAGAGAAAGAGGCAATGGCAACCAGGGTAAACATTAGAATCCTATCATTTCTAGTTAACATACTCAATCTTGGAAATCAATCCCGAAGAAACGGAGACATCTCCTTCCTTATTAACAATAACTCCTTCTACCCCTTCTAAATTCTCAATTAAAGCCATGCCTTCTTTGGGGCCCAAAACAAATATTCCCGTAGCCAGTCCATCAGCAAAGGTAGCTTCTTCAGCCACAATAGTCACGCTCTGACACTCATCCGCAGGATAGCCTGTCTTGGGATTTATGATATGGTGGTATTTTTTTCCTCCAGAAAAAAAGAAACGTTCGTAATCGCCAGAAGTAACGATTGCCCTATCCTCTACCTCAATAGTTCCCAAAATCTCTCTTTCTCTTCGAGGGTGTCGAATACCGATCCGCCAGGATTTCCCCTGCTTTCTTCCCAAAACATACATATCTCCTCCTGCATTAACTATAGCGCTGTTTATATTCTTATCTTTCAAAACCTTTATTGCAGCATCCACCGCATATCCTTTGGCTATACCTCCGAGATCAATACCCATTCCTTTCTTGGCAAAACTGATTTTCCCATTTTGTAAAATCATATTCTTGTAGGCTACCAATTCCAATACCCTTTCGATTTTTCCTTTACTTGGCACTTCAAGATTCTCTCCCTCAAACTTCCAGATTTTCCGCAAGGGATAGATGGTAATATCAAAAGAGCCTTTAGTGAGCTTTGACAGGAGAACCGATTCCTCGAGCAATGAGAAAAGTTCATCGCTAACGGGTATCCAACCTTCTACCAATAGAGACCCTTTTTTTTCCTCAAGGAAAGCCTCCTTATTAATCCTGGAAACTTCGCTTCCCGGAAAAAAACAGGACATCTTCTGTTCAACTCTTTTCATCTCTTCCATTGAACTATTAATAGCTTTCTCCGCTTCAGCCTTCCTTTTGTGGTATACTTTGATTTCTACCACAGTATCCATCAAAAATTCCACTTTACTATATTCTTTCTTCCCGCAACCAGAAATAAAAATTATAATAAAGACAAAAATCAGAGCTCTAAATTTTTTCATTTTTCCTATCTAAAACCTTTATGTTTATTTTCTCTCCACAATTTTTGCAGCTTTCTCCCGCAAGACCCACCACCTTGGTATGGTAACCCCAGCGCTCAATAAGTACTTCCTTACAACTCGGACAGTAAGTATTAGATTCAGGTTTTTCCCAGACATTACCCAGGTATACATGCTTCAATTTCTTTTGAGCAATTTTTCTCACCCTTTCCAGAGTAGCCAGAGGTGTAGCTTTGATAGTCATCTTATAACATGGATAGTAACGGGAGAAATGTAAAGGAATTTTATCGGATAAAGAATAGAGCCAATCGGTCAGGTCTTTAACTTCACTATCAGAGTCATTGAGAGCGGGAATGACCAGATTTGTGACTTCCACGTGCTTCTTCTGCCTCACCATAATTTCCACCGTGCGTAGAACATCTCCTAACTTGGCTTTACAGTAATCCTTATAAAAATCGTTCCGAAAAGATTTAACATCAATATTGGCTGCGTCAATATAGGGTAAGAGATTGACCAGAGGCTCTTCATTAATATAACCATTAGTAACCAGAACGTTTTTCAAATTATATTTATGTGCTTCATGAGCAGTTTCCAGGAGATACTCAAAGTTAATCAACGGCTCATTATAAGTATAAGCTACGCCAATAGAACCGTATTCCTTTGCCAGTCTTACAGCATCATCAGAAGTAACAGTTTTGGTAGGAACCGCGTCCATTTCAGCCTGAGAAATCCCATAATTTTGACAACCCTTGCATTTAAAATTACAGCCAACTGTCCCCAGTGATAGAATTTCTCTTCCTGGATAAAAATGGTAGAGAGGCTTTTTCTCAATAGGGTCCAGATTTACTGAAGTGAATTGGTCATATACTAAAGCAAATAATTTCCCTTCCACATTTTTTCGTGTGCGACAGATGCCCGTCTTTCCATCATCAATGATGCATTGATGCGGACACAAGAAACACTGCACTTTATTCTCTTCCTCCAGCGGTAGGTAGTACAGTGCCTCCTTCATAAATCTCCTTTCCTTTTCCGTAAAGCAAGTGTATCAGAAATCCATTGTAAATAGTCTTTATTTCCTTCGACTATGGGAAGAGCAATTACTTCTGGAACCTCATAACTATGAATTTCCTTTACTCTTTTCACAACCTTGTTTACCATTTTCCCTTGAGTCTTAACCACCAACATCCACTCCTTACTCGATTCAATCTTACCCTTCCACCAGTAAAGGGACTCAACACCAGAGAGAATATTAACACAAGCTGCCAATTTCTCCTCTACCAAAACCCTGGCGAGTTTCTTTGCCTCTTCCTCACTCCCTGAAGTGATAAATATCACCATTTCGTTCATCCCGCCCCTCCTTGACTAAGTATATTAGAAAAAGGGGTCAGAGTCATTTTTCACCGCCCTTTCGGGAGGACTCCAAACCTTTACACAATCTCATTTCACCATTACTATCGAATTGGTTGGACATTTTTCAACACAGATTCCACAATTTGTGCACTTCTGGTAGTTGATGATAGCCAAATTATTTTCTATCTTAATAGCGCCCGGCTCACAAACCTTAACGCAGATACCACAGGCAATACAACCCAATTTACATATCTTCCGAACTATCGCTCCTTTATCAAGAGAACTACATTTCACGTAAACTTTAGCTTTTTTAGGAATGAGACTGATTACTTTTGTAGGGCAGACCTCAACACATTTTCCGCATGCGGTACATTTATCCATTAAAATCTCAGGCGTCTTACCCTTTTCCCAGTGAATTGCATCAAAAGGACAGACATCCTTACATGTGCCCAGTCCTAAACATGCATAACTGCAAGCCTTGTATCCATCAGCTACAAGATGGGCTGCGCGACAGTCTTCCACTCCGTTATAGTCATATTTTACCTTACTCTCATCCCCCTGACACATAACCCGGGCAACTTCCGCTTCTCTAACCTCAATTTTTTTTCCGAGAATCTCCCCTATTTTGTAAGCAGTCTCCTCACTAACCACTGGACAGGAAGTCACTCCGGCTTCACTTCTAAGTAAGGCCTCTGCCATACCCCTACACCCGGCAAAACCGCAAGCACCACAGTTAGTCCCTGGCAGGAGATTCAATATTTTTTCCTCTCTGGGATCAACCTTTACAGCAAACTTTTTGCCAGCCAGAGCTAAAAGAAGACCAAAAAGAAGTCCCAGACTACCCAAAGCAATTATAGAGATTAAGACCATAAGCTCCTCATAACCCAAACAGACCCTTGAAACCCAAAAATGCTAAAGACATCAAAGCAGCTATGAAAAATGCAGTGGGATATCCCTTTAAGGGCTCGGGAATGGGTGCAATCTCCAACCTGATTCTAATTCCAGTAAAGAGCATTATAGCTACTGTATAGCCTAAAGAGACTCCCAGAGCATATATAACAGTTTGAATAAAAGCGTAATTATAATCGACGTGAAGGAAAGCGACTGCCAGGATAGCACAATTGGTGGTAACCAGAGGAAGATATATTCCCAGGGCTCGATACAGGTGAGGAATATGCCTTTTCAAGAAAAGTTCCTCCAACTGAACTAAAGAGGCGATGACCAATATGAAAGTTGAGATTTTCAGAAATTCCACATTTAGTGGCAACAGGAGAGTATGGTAGAGAATCCAGGTAACAGCTGAAGATATAGTCATTACGAAAATAACCGCCATACTCATCCCTAAGGAAACTTCCATCTGGCGAGAAACGCCAAAGAATGAACAGAGCCCAAGAAAGCGCATAAGTATAATGTTATTTATTAAAAGAGCCGAAATGAAGATACCGAATAAACTTACCTGGTCCATTAAATTCCTCTATTAAATCGAATTAAAGAATTTACCTCTAACACCCTGAGGATGAAGGGATAGTTACAGGAACTTCAATTCCGCCAGGTTTTCTGTAGTGTAGCCCTTTATGGGCGTAATTCTCACGGGCATAAAGCCCTACACTACCGAGCGACTCCGAAAACTATCTCTTCATCCTCCTTCTACTATTCCACATGTTGAGGATTCCCATTAGAAAACCAATAGTTAAATATGCTCCGGGAGGGAAAACCATAATCAAAGCAGGATGAAAGATGAATCTACTTGAGCCAAATATTGTACCATTCCCTAAAACCTCTCTAATTATTCCAATGGTGACTATCACCAAAATAAATCCCAATCCCATCCCCAGTGCATCCAAAAACGAATCTATCAGAGAGTTCCGATAGGCAAATGCCTCAGCCCGTGCCAAAATAATACAATTCACCACAATCAAGGGAATAAAAACACCCAAGGATCTATGAAGAGGTGGAAAATATGCAGCCATAAAATAATCAGCTATAGTAACAAAAGTAGATATAATAATAACAAAGATAGGAATACGAATATCTTCAGGAATAACTTTACGACAAAGCGAAACTACCGTGCTGGAAAGAGTCAATACAAAAATTGTGGCAATCCCCATCCCCAGAGCATTAATTGCAGTATTGGAAACTGCCAGGAGAGGACAGAGCCCGAGTACTAACACTAAAACCGGGTTCTCCCTCAGAACCCCATTAGTAAAACTTTTCAACTTAGCCATACCACTCACCATCCAACTTGCATAATCTGTAGTGTAACCCTTTATGGGCGTAATCTTTACGGGGACAATCCCCTACACTACCAATTGCACAGTTACTCTATCTCCTACTTTCAATGCTTTGGTGTTCTCCGGGATAATGGCAATGCCGTCACACTCTATCATTGATTTAAGAATTCCCGACCCCTGAGGACCTGTGAGGGAAGCAAAATATTTGTGATTCCTGTAATCCAATTTCACCCGGAGGAAATGTCTCCTATTATCCTTTTTCACTATGGGAGTTCTTAGAAAAGCAGAAATTTCAGGTAAATCTACAACCCTATCCACGAACTTCATCATAAGGGGACGCACAAACTCCAGAAAGGAGACCATCGAAGAGACAGGATTGCCTGGCAAACCAAAAACTGGCATCCGCCCGATATAGCCAAAACTGATTGGCATCCCTGGTTTCATCGCTACCTTCCAGAATCTCTCTCTATATCCCAGAGAAGTCAGAGCCTCACGCACAAAATCGAACCTCCCCATAGAAACCCCGCCGGAAATAAGCATTATATCGGAATTAAGGCCCTTTCTCATTTTTCTCAACAGTTTAACTTTCTCATCGCCAGCTATTCCCAGAGGAAGCGGAACACCACCAAATTTTTCCACAAGACCACGTAAGGAAAATGTGTTTATATCTCTCACTTTGCCCGGACGCAACCTCTCCCCAGGTTCAATGATTTCATTACCGGTAACTAATATAGCCACCACTGGTTTTTGAAAGACCCTCACTCTCTTCCTCCCCATAGAAGCGAGCATCCCCAATTCACCTGGACCGAGAGCTGTGCCTTTCTCTAAAACCACCTCTCCTTTTCTCACATCTTCTCCTGAATAGCGCACATTTTTACCAGGTTTAATCTGGCGAAGTATTCTCACAATTCCTGAGGCAACTCTCTCTGTGTCCTCCACGGGAACAACACTATTACAACCTTCTGGAATCGGAGCACCTGTCATTATAGCCATGGCCTCACCCAGTTTTAATCTCTTGTTAATAGATTTCCCACAAGCCACAACCCCCACTACTTTCAACTCTCGAGGAACGCTCTTCAGATCATCTGTATCTATTGCATAGCCATCCATTGCCGAATTATCTGTATAGGGAACATTATTTTGAGCAGTTACATCTTCAGCAAGCACCCTTCTATGCACGCGAGAAAGAACTACCCATTCCCATTCCATCGGTTTGGTATCTTCAAGCACTATCTTTAAAGCCTGCCCAAACTTCAACATTTTATCTTCCCATTACTTTTTCTCAACTGACATTTGAAAGATAGTTTGTGATATGGAATCCCCCAATGAAATCGGGGGTGAAATACATCCCGCCCTTTCG
>Ga0307378_10012780_pt1 | contig 10688 bp, 17 predicted proteins | sample UN1MG_FD_202238 | JGI IMG/M metagenome (GOLD analysis project Ga0307378, IMG submission 202238) | Soil microbial communities from Risofladan, Vaasa, Finland - UN-1 | ecosystem: Environmental > Terrestrial > Soil > Coastal area > Acid sulfate soil | place: Finland: Risofladan, Vaasa | collected...
CGCTTCCTGGTCGTCGCGGTCGTCGAGGTCACGTCGCTCGTTGGCCAGGCCGTCGTCTTAGACATCACCGGCCCCACAGACGTCACCAGCTACCTCACCATCGAGCAGCCCAGCAACATCACCGGCATCACGATCACAGCGCTCAGCGACGACACCCCCGAGAGCGACCCGTCTCCAGCAACAGGCACCGTCAGCCCTGCACGCCTGTCCTACAGTAGCCTTGGGCTGACCTATCGCGCTCCCGGCGACCTCAGCTTCGGTGCTCCCGTCCTGCTGACAGGGAGTCCTTCCGCAGAAGGTATCTCCATTCCGTCAGATAGTGGGCCGACGCTGACAATCTCATATAACCGATCAGCGCTACCGCGCGGGTCGATACCGTTCGCCCCGGTCGATGACCTGCTCGTCAGTCGACTCTACGCGCGCACCTCATCCCGAGCAGGCGCCCGCGACGAGGAGCACCGAAGCCACCTCGGGACCGTGCCAGTAAGCGACAGCAACAGCCACGGCTTTCAGCTCTCCGACATGAGCGCGCTGCTTCAGCGGCTGCTCGGGACGCTTGTTCCCGGCGCGGGACTAAAGCAGACGCTCCGTAGCCTCGAGATACCAGACGTCGTGTCAGCGCCGCACGCCGCTGTCACCGCAGGCTCGGGTCAGCGCGACCTGCTCTGGGAGGGCGCCGTCAACGACGGGCTCGTCGCCGGCGACCAAATCGCCATCCGCGCTTACCGCAACGACTTCAGCACGCTCGAGCTCACAGCCAACGCCTTCTGGAACTTGCTGACGCTCGAGTGGGAGGCAGACACCGCTTCAGGTACAGCCGCCGCCAAGCTAGAACTTGCAGGAAATCTCCTCACTCTCCATGTCCATCAATCTGCGTCACTCGGATCCTCTTGGGCCGACTCAGCCTGGGACAACCGTATGTGGTCGCAGGACAACACCGCGTTCCGAGCAACAGGCGCAGGGAGCCTTACGCTCGGAACTGAGCTGCTTACGACGCTCTCGCAAGCGATACAGAGTCGTCTGAATGTCGATTACAGCAACGCTGTTACCCGTACTTTACTCTTCGAGAGCAGGAATGCCTCGGTGACAGGCGGAAGCATATTGCGGGTCTATCGAGGCGCGGCGTTGCCAGGTGTAACGTCTGCAACGCATTTTCTAGAGATCACGTTCAATTCGTTTTGGACGGGCAGCTCACCAGCGTGGACACGCGATGCAGGAGAGGACGCTCACCGCTACGTCATCACGGGGAACAAGCTCCTAAAGAACACGCACCCATCAGCCTCAACACCCACCTGGCAGGACGTCGTCGGCACGGGGGATTGGGAGAACAGCGGTGTCAATGTCGACTCGCCCATCTACCCTAGCGCCGCCAGCGCCTACGACCTCGGGACATCACTGCTGCCGTGGCAGAACATGTATGCAGGCCAGTACGTGTACTCGCCGACACGTACGTCATACAAAACGATCCCTGCGGCGCGCATGGTGCAGACGCGCGACGACGCCCACAATACGCCTGAAGGGCAGATCTTCCTGCAGCCTGTCGACAGGGACGACAGCGGAGGCGGCCCTGCTGGTGGCGGTGGCGGTGGTGGCGACTACGATACCTGGGTACTGACACGCCCTGGCGCGTACGAAAACAGAATCGCGACGCCGGGAGGTAGCCCGATCGAAGTCATCGCGTACAACAACGACACAAATCGTGAGGCTGTCACACTTTGGCTGCCTTTCGCGCTGCCGCACAACGTCATCCTGACGTCGATCACTATGTACGCATGGCTCGACTTCTCTCTTGGCGGAACCGCAAAGATGACAGCGTACCGCGTCCCTGTAACCGGCCTCGGCACCCCAACACAACTCGTACGTGAATCTATTCAGCTGAGCGGACCGAACTTCACTTCTGCGCCTGGCGGATACCAGCTACAGGCCCCCAAAGTGATGAACCCCGCGGGGCTGCTCAATACGATCAACAACCGCGACTTTCTCTACTGGATCGCGCTCACCGGAGACAACCCGGCAAGCGACAACATGAATCTTGAGGTCGTCAGCTTCACCTTTGAGTACGAAGTGCAGCAGGCGCTTCCCTGATGCATCTGCTCTTGCAGCGCTTCTCGAAGGGGGCGGATGACACGCTGGGCATCATGTATCTGGTGCAGTCCGATGGCCGCTGGGACGACCAGGGCTTCGTGCTCGAAGACGAGACGCGGGACCGCAAGGTCGCCAAGGAGACCTGCATCCCGGCAGGGTCCTACAAGGTCGTGCCGCGTAAGGTGGGCGGGCTCATCAAGAAGTACAAGAAGGAGTTCAAGGACCACCACTCGATGCTGTGGCTGCATCAGCTCAACACCGACGGGACCATTGTCCTGAACGCTGCGGGCGCGCCGGTCATCAAGAACGCCGCTGGCGACGAGTGGCAGTATTGCTACATCCACCGCGGCAACCACGAGGGCAACACAGACGGCTGCCCTCTGATCGCATGGCAGTGTGACGCTAGACCGGACCCGAAGACAGGCCGCCGCCGTCTGATGAACAGCAACGAGTGCTACGACACGTTCCGCAAGATGATCTACGCAGCCTGGGAGCGCGACGAAGAGGTCTTCCTCGCGATCTGGGAGAGCGACATTGCGCCGCCGCAGCCAGCGCGCAGGAGCCCGAATGCCTCGTGAGCGACTGGCAAGCTACGCTGCACCGCAGCCCGCCAGGCGAGATCAGCGCGGACGGCTGTTGGGTGATCTTTCATCACCGCTGGATGTATATCGGCGACTCGGTGTCCGAGGCGCTCTGGCAGATGATCCATGAGTGGCAGCACGACAAGCACCTCGCCGTGTGAGCACTGCGGCGGCGACGGCTGGTATCTCCGGTGCTTACTCAAAGGTCGCATCAGTCCCAACCAGCTCGTGCCCTGTGAGAAGTGCAACGCAGACGGCGCTCGTCCCGGCAGAGCCATCACGCCGCCCGCCATCAGCACCGAGCCTGTCTTAGCCGGGAACGGCCGCACCGTAACAGTCACGACAGTCTGCCCAAACTGCGACGCACTCATGGACGAACGCCACTGCAAGCTGCTATGCCCCACGCCAGGATGCGGATTCAGAGTGACGTGCTCCGAGTAGGGCTACATACGCTAGGCTTTATCTGGCAGCTTCCAGCCTTCATTATCATCTGGCTGTTCTACGTGTTGCCGGCCTGGGGCCTCGGGCTCATCCACTACCACTCGATGCCTGCATGGCTCGTCTTCCGCTTCACCGTGCATGAACCTCGACAGTACGAGCTGGGGCTGAGGCTTCGGTATTGGCGCGCCTGGGAGGGCTGGCACGGCTGGGCCGGACCAAGCGTGATGGTTCTGCACCCGCGCGCGCAGGTGACGACCTATGTTCACGAGCTGCGGCACGTGCACCAGAACTTCGTCTTCGGCACCTTCAAGTACCCCTGCTACGGGTTCGCTAGCCTGGTGGCGAAGAAGAAGTACGGGGTCTGGTATCGCATGAACATCTTCGAGCAGGATGCGAGGAAGTACGCCGCAGCGTGGGCCAGCAACTTCAACCGCGCAAACAGCCGATGGCCCTCGTGGAGCGACATGAAGATGTGAGGCCAGTGGCCTTGCCCGCGCATTGACAGCGTGGGACTCTCACGGAGACGGGGCCGCCTGACACGGTCTTAGCGAGCTTTTGCGTTCTCCGCTTTTTATTGTCTTCGCGCGGTCGGGCGTGTCCCCGTCACTCAGCCTCTGCGGTTGCCGCCATTCTTTGCCTCGGCCGCGGAATGCAGGGTATCACAGGCAATACGCGCGTGGTATGTTTCGGGGCATGAAGATTTCCAAACCGGAAGCACGCAGTATCCTGGGCACACTTGAAGGCCCCGCACTCGAAGCGCTGAAGGCGCGCTGTGCTGCTGAAGGCCGTGGCCACGTCCGCGGCATCATGCTGTGGGGTGACCCACGACGTTGGGCACGTCCTGCCCCAGCTAGCCCGCCGCCCGCAGCACCTGAGCCGCTGCCCGCAGCACCTGAGCCGCTGCCCGCAGCCCCCGCAGCAGCCGCAGCACCTGAGCCGCTGCCCGCAGCACCTGAGCCGCCGCCCGCGCCGGTAGCGTCTGCACCAGCAGCGCAGGTTGTCCGGCCAAAGGGCTTCGATGACGGGCGTACGATGGGACAAGCATCATCGTCGCAACCCAACAGCAAGAAGCGCCGCTCAAAGAAGCGCAGCAGCTAGCACTCGTACTGCGCGAGCAAGCGCTGACCGAGCGCTTCGAGCTTTCGGTCTGCCTCGTCAAGCTCCTCTTGTAGGAGCACAATCGCTGCGGCACGTGACAGTGGCGCGTCGAGCATCGCCGCAAGCGACGCGCCGGTAGCGCCGTGCGTGTGATGGTCTTTGAAGAAGCTGCGGATTTCGTCCTTGGCATCGCTGTCTGCGTAGGCGCGCGCAAGGAGCACGCAGGCGAGCAGATAGCGCTTCTGCAGTCCGCTGTTCAGCAAGATGCCAATATCGGCTGGAACTCCGACCATGTCCCGCGTTATACCACACACTAATGATCGACTCTGCGTTCCTCGCGCTTGCTCTTGAGCGCTATCGCTCCACGATCATTGCAGCGCTGAGTCAACGCAGCTACGTCCGCTCCTGCTACCTAGAGATGCCTGTCGAGGGACTCCCAGGCGCCGAAGAAGTCTCGCTCTTTGTCTGGCCTGAGCCTCCAGGGCACCCGACCCGCGTAGGTATCGACGTCGTCGCGCTCAACAAGCGCCCACTCCCGCGCCCCATCGATGTAAGCATCGAGCTCGAGCCGAGTGAATGTCCGCCTGTGCGCGAAACGTCCCCACTGGTTCTCGGTATCGCCTCACTCAGCGACGAGCGGCCCTCGACCATCGACACGCCGGCAGGGCGGTGGCACTTAGTCGCTGGCATCTCTGGGCAGCGCGAGATCCGCCGGGTGACTAAAGACGGCGCGGCGGTCTGGGCTGACGTCGACACCGAGGTCTTCGCATACCGGCTCAACTGCCCACGTTGCGGTCGCGCACGCTTCAGTAAGCGCAACAATCTCTTCCAGGTCCGCTACTGCTGGGTCTGCACCCACCAAGACCGCTACCGCAAGCGCGCGCTGCGCCGTTTCCGTGTACGCGAGCGCTCCGTTGACGCCCGCCGCCGACTTACGCCGCAAGCGCGTGCTGACCTCGTTCGCCAGGCTGCAACCGGAAAGTACACGCAGGCCGAGCTGGCTGAAATGTATGGCGTGACACGCTCTTGGGTATCGCGCATTCTAAAGGCTGATGAGTAGACGACTCCGACAGCAGCAGGCCGACTACGTGCCACCTGGCCTGCCAACCGAGCGGTTCTTGGTGTTCGCATCACGCGAGCACACAGCGTGGTCAGAAGCGGAAGCGCTCGCCCAGGCGCTCCCGCGCGCGCGGCTCGTCAACCGCAGCTCCTCGAGGCTCAAGGACCTTCTCGCAGTCGCGCGCTTCGATGTCGTCGAGCCCCTCTGCGTCATCGCGCTCCGCAACGGCCGTGTGCTCTGCAGGCTCACACGGCTCCCCGACGCTGCTACGCTCCTGAGCACCTGCGCCGCTCTCGGGCATACGACGGTGAGCTGAGATGCCGCGACGACCACCATCCTTCACTCGCATGGTCCGTCGCTTGGGTCAGGAGCTCGGTGAGCAGCTCGACCTTCCACTCCGTGACCGGCCACCTGAGCAAATGGACCTGTTCGACCCTGGCCTAGTCGAGCGCCTACGGCAGCAACTCCAGCAAGGGCTGCAACAGCAACAGCCGGGCCTGCCCCTAGACCAACCTCAGCCGGCCAACCTCGCCGAGATCATCGCACGGATCAACCAGAGCGGACGCTCTAAGCCACCGCTCATCCTGCGCATCACCTACAACGGCAAGGAGCGCTTCGTTGAGCCCTACTCCTTTCGCTACCGCGACAAAGACAACCCGCACATCCCGCAGCTCATGGCCTTCAGCGTCGCCGACGGTATAATCAAGTCCTTCAAGCTGCTGACGCTTCTTGCTGGCGATGTGCAGTTTACCGACCGCAGTTACAATCCGCGGTGGCCCGTGGAGTTCTGATGCCGTCCTACCCGAATCGCCGTCTGCCGGTCGTCTCTGACCGTCCGCCCATAAGGGAACGGCGCAAGCGCCAGCCGCCAAATCCGTTTGAGCAGAAGAGCCAGCGGCAGGCCAACCCCAACGCTACAGAGCTCGGCCGCGTGATCGCATTCTTTGGGCCGCCTGGCGCTGGCCTCAGCCTCCTCCTGAAGCTCATCCACGAGGAGAGCGACACAACGACAGCGCTGGTCGTTCCCGACTTCGGGCCGCTCGAGAGCCAAATCGAGGGCGCTCGGCAGCACAACGAGGTCGTCCTGGTCGACGGCTTTCCGACCAACGCTGAAGGGGTGCAGCACCTTTGGGACAACCGCTTCGTGACGCCCGGTGACGGCGCGATCATTCAGCTCCGCGTCGACCCCGAGCTGCTCCTCTCGGGGCAGCGCAAGCAGCCCCCGCCCACTCGGCAGGTGTTGACCCGCTTCAATGCTCGGCTCGCCGGGATCGAAGAGCGCATTCGCCAACTCGACATGCCCTACTTTAGCGTCCACAACGACAGCCCTGAACAGGCGCTTTGGGACATCCTGGCCCGCGCGAGGATCACGCGCTGATGCTCGCTACCGTCGTGCCTCCTCCGCGGCGCCTTCCAATTCTGCAGCCTACAGAGGCGCCTTCGCCACTCCAGCAGGACTGCTCACGCTGTCGCGCACAGCACGTCTGCTGGAAGCCTGAGCTCGACGACCATGCCATCGTGGTCAACCTCCTCGTTTGCCGGATTCAGCGGCGTGTCGACGCAAACGCCGCCACAAAGACGCTGCTCAAAATGGTGCGCCCGAAGCTGCTCAAGAGCGCAGACAAGCTAGCGCGGAAGCTCGGTGGCGCCAGCGTACGCGACGTCGTGCGCGACCTCGAGTCTGTCGCCATCGAGAGCCTGCTGAGCACGTACATTGTCGGAGAGTCTCTCCATCCGTTGCGCTGGCTCTTCGGTGAGCCGAACGGCACGATCCCGCGGTACTGCTTCAAGCGCGCGAGAGAGCACCGCATGCGGGCGGCCACCGAGTGCAGCCTCACGACAGACGACGAGGTCGAGACCCATATCGCGCGGATGCCTACGGGCGGCGAAGAGCGACGCGCCTCTAGCCAAGGATCTGTCGGTCAGGTCTACAGCCTTCCGCACGACCTCGTCGTGCAGCCCAACGAGTTTGTCGGGGAGGTGCGGCGCTCCGAGCAAGCTGCACGCATCAGGGATGTGCTCGAAGACGGCGTGACGCTCAACACCCTCGAGTACCGCGTGCTCTCCTTCTGCATGCACAGCGTGGCACGTGGGGCACAGTGCTTCCTACAGAGCCAGATGGGCCTGAGCCGTCACCGTGTCACGCGCATCTACGCAGTCGCACTTCGCCGGGTCATTCAGGCCACGGGGCTCAGTGCCAGTTACCTCCAGCAGCGCGGGCTTCGTCCCCGCCGCGCGGCGTCACGCCGACGACGCAAGGTCTTACAGCGGCGAGGGAATGAGGCGCACGGCCTGAGCCCGCAAGAGGTCGCCCGAATCTGCAGGTACCGCAAGAAGCGCATCCCCCTGCTGGACATCGCCTGGGCGTACGGAGTATCGGAAGACACGGTTCGTGCGGTTCATCGCAAGTACGGTAGGATGAACCGCGAAGAGATCGAGAGCGCGCTTGTCCCGACAAAACACAAAAAAGAGCCGCAGGGCGGCAGCGACGACCCCTGACACACGCTCAACCGGCGAGCGCGTTGTCCAAACACTTACTAGCTACGGCTACCGGCCCACCAACGGACAGAGCGCCTTCGTCATCGACTTCGTGAAGACTTACGGCAGTCTTGCAGGGCACACCACTCACGTCCGCGTGCAGTTCGACAAGCCCGTCATGGGCCAGTCTGCCGAGCCTATCCTCGGGAGCATCATCGTCACCACACAGACTGTACTGCCGCCGACCCTGGACGCGGCAGCAAGCGCACCCGACGAGGCGCAAGAAGACTTACGCGACATCGTCGCCGAGTTCAGCGGCGGGCTCCCCGCACGCAGCATCGACCTGCGCACGTGCATCAAGTGCGGCGAGGTCGGCGCGGAGTATTACCTCATCAACGACGACGCAGTCTGCTTGCCCTGTGTCGAGGAGCGCAGAGGCCAATGATCGAACCACGCAACCTCGCCCAAATCCTTCGCCGGCTAATGACCGACTGCGACATGGCGTCCGCGCTCCTCGGCGGGAGTATCGCCGACCTCGACCCTGGGCTCGAGGTCAGCGCCAGTCAGCTCCGCCCCAAGGTCGACGAGCTCGCCACGCTCGGACAGCAATTTCTCGAGCAGCTCGAGACTTCAAAGCCCTACGTCGAAGCGCGCCGCGCTCACCTGGAGACCTTTACCAAATGAACAAGCCGACGCCACACCCTCTGTTCACTCGCGGAGACAACCGCGGCTTGACCTTCATCGAAGTCCTCGACGAAGAATGCGTCGAGTGCTACCCGGCAAACGGTGGCGCCAAGCTGGGCGTCGTCGCGCGCACAGACAACAGCGAGACGGTACACTGCACCCAATGCGACCACATGACGACGCGACGCTTGAGGCCCGAGGACGAGGAGTTTCGGCCGATGAACAGCAGAATGCTCAAGCCGAGAGCGACAGCGGCCCCTGCACCGGCACAGCAGGAAGCGCAGGAAGCACGGGACTCGATGAGCCCACCGCCCGCCGACTGGCTGACGAGCTTATGAAGCCTGCACGCTTCAGCCAGCTCAACTTCGTCGAGCAAGACCTCGTGCGGGGCCTGAACAAAAAACCGTTTCGGGCCTGGTGCGCCGGTTGCGCTCGCTTCATTGTACGGGTCCACAGGAGGACAGATGGAATACACGACTGAAGAGCTGCTTCGCGCAAGGGCTGTCCACGCGCTGCACGCACACAATGAGACGGACCGCCCAGCACGCGCTATCCAAATCGCTGAACGCCTGACGCCGACGAGCATGGATGACGAGTCCATCCTCGCGCCAGCACCGAAGGCCACTATCGAGGCGCCGCAGGAGGTCACGTCGCCGGACGACCCGCGCTTCGAGCAGTGGGTTCAACGGCAGGTTGACGTCGCCCGTAAGGCGCAGCGCCTCGTGACTGCACAGCAGCTAGAAGACCTACGCGCCAAGCGCCTCCTCCAGCAAGGCGACAAGGCGCGATACGTCGGTGTTCGTCGACTTGAACCAACAAGCACGGGGCGCAACCTCATCCGCGAGCCTGGACAGCTCGGGTTCATCACCAAGGCCGCACGCGGCGACGACGGGCGCTGGACGGTCACCTTCCGCCCCAGCTCGCCGAAAGGCGCTGAGGACACCAACCTTGAGCTCGTCGAGCTCACCGTCGCTGAGGGCGCCGGACTCTTCGACCTGGAGCGTATCCCGTGAGCAAGCAGCAGCAGCCGCACATCAAGATCGTCGCCAAGAGCAACAACCAAGTTGAAGCCTACAAGGACGGCGCTTTGGTTGAGACCTGGACCGAGGACAATCTCGCGCCGCTTGACGAGGGCAAGAGCCTCATGGACCTCGTGAAGCTCACGATCTACAACGTCGACCAAGTCCCCGCGGCGCGACAGCAGCGCTTCGCGCTTTGGTTGAAGGGGCAGGAAGCAAGCGTCCGTGACCTGGCAGAGCTGCGACCTCCCAATAGGCTCTACCGCGTCAAGGGTGACATCCGCGGCACACAACACGGCTTCAGCCCGCTCGGGATCGTCGTCGGCTACCGTGCCGGCGAGCGCGGCGGACCTGCTGAGGCGCTCTGCATGTTCCTCGGCATCAAGGCCGGGCCTGGCTCCATGGAAGCACCCGCCCGCGTCATCGCAGAAGGGCTCGAGGACGTGACTCAAGAAGCTCGTCAAGACATCAACCGCCCACGTGCCGAGCGCACGCTCCCTGAACTGCGCGACCCCTTCGCAGACTGAAAGGATAAAGCCATGCCGATATACAGTTTTCTTTGCGACACCTGCGGCGAGGAGAAAGACCTCGTGCGCAAGATGAGCGAACGCAACGACACCGAGCCCTGCATCGTCGAGGTCCCTACAAAGGGCATCGCCAAGGCGCTCGGCCGCAGGAAGAAGGCCTGCAAGGGTACGCTCAAGCGGAACCAAGGCGCTGAGGTCAACGCAGACATGGGACACTTCTGGCAGCCATGACGAACGAAACAGCCGCCGCAGCCGCCAGGCTCGTAAACGAGCTCGCCGACGACGACCCGGAAAGACAAATCCTCCTAGCCGACGGCTTCGAGGACGCGCTGCTCGGGTACGTCGAGCGGTTCGGGATGGGTCCTGTCGCGCTCTACGACAAGGACAAGTGCATCGAGATACTCGAGGCGCAAGGCTCGTCCTATGCCGACGCCATCGAATACTTCGACTACAACGTCATCGGCGGTTGGGTCGGAGAAGGGACACCTGCTTTTGCCACACTTGCAAGAAAAGAAACCACACCGTCTTCGGGCGTTTAGGTCGCTTGCTGGCGACCTCGTCGAGGTCTTCGTCGTGGGCAGCATCGTCGGCTTGACCATGCTGTTCTTCGCAACCGTCGGACTCGGGTCGATCAAGCTCGCGTGGGTGTGCTTTCAGTGGGCCTGGTCCTGGTAGCGGGCATCAAAGCCGCGATGTCCTCCAGGCTCGGCGCCGG
>Ga0307378_10012782_pt1 | contig 10687 bp, 7 predicted proteins | sample UN1MG_FD_202238 | JGI IMG/M metagenome (GOLD analysis project Ga0307378, IMG submission 202238) | Soil microbial communities from Risofladan, Vaasa, Finland - UN-1 | ecosystem: Environmental > Terrestrial > Soil > Coastal area > Acid sulfate soil | place: Finland: Risofladan, Vaasa | collected...
CCCGCGCCGGCGACGATGCCGAACTCGGCGGCGAACTCGGCGGCCCGATGGTTCAGACTCGACAGGGACGTCTTGGCGTTGAGCACCTCGACGGCGTCGATCAGGTCGGCCTCCGCCAACTCGTAGAGCGCCGCCTCGGCCAGATTGCGCCTGAGCGGGTCGAACGGGTGCGGGATGTAGACGACGCCACCCTGGTCGCGGATCGCCTTCGCGGCGTCGACGTGCGAAATCCCCATCGGGACGCGTTGGGTGAGGAACAGCCCGATGATCTCGCCGGCGGCGGTTCGGAGTTCCTCGCCGACGATCACCCGACAGGTCAGCCGGTCGCGCAGTTCCACCGCACCGTCGATGGCGTTGTGGTCGGTGATGCAGACCACATCGAGCCCACTGGCGTCGATCGCAGCAGCGAACTCGTCCGGCGTCGTCGTCGAGTCACCGCTCCACATCGTGTGGGTGTGCAGGTCGACTCGCAGTCGACCGTCGGGCTGCGGTACCGCCAGGTGGGGGTGTCGGGCGACGGCCTCCGCCGACGACGCGGCCACGGCGGGTCAGGCCCCCGACATCGTGACGTCGCGGATGACGAGGCTCATGCCCGCCGCGCGCATCGGCAGCCATTCGAGATCGCCGCCGACTTCGACGATGTCGAGCAGCATGCGCTGCAGGGTGGAGGCGATCGTGATCTCGCGCACCGGGGCGCCGACCGTGCCGTTTGTGATCAACAGACCGGCCGCTCCGGTCGAGAAGTCGCCGCTGATCGGGTTGACGCCCGAGTGCAGCCCCTGCATCTGCTGCACGAGCAGTCCGTCGTCGACGTCGGCGATCAACTCCTGCTGGGTTCGGCTGCCGGGTGTGAGCGAGAGCGCCAGGCAGCCGACGCCGGGCGTTCCCGCGAAGCCGCCGCGTGTGGCATTGCCGGTCGACACCGTTCCGGCCCGACGTGCCGAGTAGGAGTTGTGGACGAACTGGCGCAGGACGCCGTCGTCGATCAGCACGTTGCGGCGAGCGGCGAGGCCCTCGCCGTCGACGTCGGTCGCCGTGTAGGCCTTGGGGTTCGTCGGGTCGTCGACGAGCGTGACGAACGGGGCGGCGACCGTCTCGCCGATGCGGTCGCGGAACAGCGACCGGCCCTTGACGACCGCCTCACCGTTGAGCGTGGAGGAGATCACGCCGATGAACTGCGCTGTCACGAACGGGTCGAGCACCACGGTCAGCCGCCGGCTCGGGGGTTGCGTGGCACCCAACAGCCGCGTCGCTCGCTCGATCGCCTCGCGGGCGGCGCGGTCGAGGTCGAACTCATCGGGCGAGCGACCGACCGAGAACCCGAATCCGGTCTGCGTCTCGGCGTCGTCGCCCTCTCCTTCGTCGGCGAGTGTCGACACCGACACGTAGCACCCGTTCTCCCGCCCCGACATCCGGATCCCGGTCGTCGAGGCGACGGCGGACTCGCCGTACGCGTCGGCATAGTTCGAGTCGTCGACCCGCACGCGGACATCGGCGCCGGAAGCCAGCTTCTCGAGTTCCTTGGCAAGGTCGATCTTGCGGTCGGTCGGGAACTCGGCGAGGTCGTCGTTCCACAGGCTCTGCTCGGTGACCGCGACGCCGTCGGGTTCGGCGAGCGCCGCCCACTCGTCGACGGTGCCGAACTGCACGTTGTCGCGGGCCTCGTCGAGGACCTCACGGATCGCGTCCTCGTCGAGGGTCCCCGCATACGCGAAGCCGGTCCGACCCTCGCGGATCACCCGGATCCCGATGCCCTCACTCTGCGCCGAGACGAAGTGTTCGACGTCGCCGTCGTACACACGAACTTCGGTCTCCCCGCCGCGGGACACGAACGCCTCGATCTCTTCGCCGGGTCGCGCCTGCTCGACCACCCGGTCGGCAACCGCCTGCAACTCGCTCTCGAACCCGCTCATCGTCGTCCCGCCGCCTGGATCACATCGCGGGTCTGACCCCTGATGCAATTCCCGACGTGATCCATCACGCCGTGCCTCCGACGGTGAGCGACTTCACTCGCAGGGTCGGCTGACCGTCGCCGACGGGAACGCCTTGGCCGTCCTTGCCGCACGTGCCGGGGCTGCCCATCGCGAAGTCGTTGCCGAGCATGTCGATGTCGGCGAGCACCTTCGGGCCGTTGCCGATCAGGTTGCCGTCGCGCAGCGGCTCGGTGATCTCGCCGTTCTCGATCAGGTAGGCCTCGGTCATGCCGAACACGAAGTCGCCCGACGCCGTGTTCACCGACCCGCCGCCCAGTTTCGCGACGTACACCCCAGTGGGCGTCGAGGAGATGATGTCGTCGGGATCGTCGGGGCCGTCGAGCACGAACGTGTTGGTCATGCGCACCATCGGCAGGTGCTGGTAGCTCTGGCGACGACCGTTGCCGGACTGCGGTCGCCCGTCCTTGCGGGCTCGCAGGTAGTCCCACATGTAGTCGGTGAGAATGCCGTCCTCGATCAGCACGTTGCGCTGGGTGATGTGGCCCTCGTCGTCGAAGCCGAGCGTGCCCCACTCCCCCGGCATGGTGCCGTCGTCGACGAGCGTGACCAGCGGCGAGGCGACCTGCTGGCCGACCTTGCCGGCGTAGACGCTGGCGCCCTTCTGGATGTGGTCCGCCTCGAGGCCGTGGCCGCACGCCTCGTGGAACAGCACGCCGCCGGTGCCGTGCTTGATGACCACGGGCATCGCACCTGAAGGTGCCGGTCGGGCACGGAGTTTCGTGATCGCCTGGCGCGCCGCTTCGCGCGCCATCTCCTCGACGTCGACCTTGTCGAAGACCTCGAAGCCGATCGTGTGTCCCATCGACTGGTATCCGGTCTGCATGCCGGTGTCCCCGTCGGCGACCGCGCTGACGCGCAGCAGCGTGCGAACGACCTCGTCGTCGGCGAGCACGCCGTCGGTGTTGGCGACGAGGACGCGCTTTCGGCTGTCGCCGTAGCCGGCGGACACCTGCACGATCTCGGGCCCGAACGACCGGGCCGCCTCGTTCATCTGCATCAACAACTCGACCTTCGCAGCCTTGGCCACGCTGTCGGGATCACGCTCGACGGTGTTCGGCCGGTGCGGCGGCGACGGTGTCAGCGCGATCGTCCGCACGCCGCCGCCGCCGCGCCTCGCGGCCGCGGCAGCTGCTGCCGCGGCCGCGGCGAGACCGGACTCCGACAGGTCGGAGGTGTAGGCGAAGCCAGTGGTCTCGGCGGCGACCACGCGGATCCCAGCGCCTCGATCGCGGCCGCTCGACACCTGCTCGACGCGACCGTCGTCGAGTCCGGCCGATGTCGAACGTTTGTCTTCGGCATACACCTCCGCGAAGTCTGCTCCCCCGCTGACCGCGCCGGCGAGTACTCGTTGCAGGACGTCTCGTTCGATCACCCGGCCGAGCCTACGTACACCGGGTGCCCGGCAACCACGCGTGCGCGCCGAGTACACGGTGAGCGGACCAACACCGCTTGGTGGCGCGTGCTTGTTAGCGTTGTGGGGGTGAATCTCGAAACAGGCATGCGCGGCGACGCCAAGCTCGTGGTCACCGACGCCGACACGGCTCGAGCGCTCGGCTCCGGCATCGTCGACGTCCTCGGCTCACCGCGCCTTGTCGCGCTGTGCGAGGAGGCGTGCTGCAACGCGATCTCGAACGCGCTCGAAGAGGGCTCGACGTCGGTCGGCATGCGCGTCCAGTTCGATCACCTGCAGCCCACCCCGATCGGTGCCGAAGTCGTCGCCGAGGCCGTCCTCGAGAAGATCGACGGGCGGCGCCTGAAATTCACCGTGTCGGCGTCCGATCCGGGCGGACTGGTCGCGGCCGGCAAGATCACCCGTGTCGTGGTCGGCATCGACCGCTTCATGTCCAAGTGCTGCGACACCTGACCCGCCCCGCCTGACCAAGTCTCACGTTTGCGTTCAGATCCGGATGGAACGGTCCAGCCGAATCCGTACGCAAACGTCGAGAGTGAGTGTGCTCAGGCGAGGTTGCTCGAGCGTGGGTAGACGTCGCCCGGATCGGTCAGGACGTTGACCAGGTACGGCACGCCGCTCGCGAACGCCCGATCGAGCGCCGGGCCGATCTCGGTGGGCGACGACACCGTCTCGCCGCCGCCGCCGAGCGCCTTCACGACGTCGTCGTAGCGCATCTCGGGCTGCAGGTCGCAGGCCACGTCCCAGCCGTAGATCGCCTGCATCGGATGCTTCTCGAGCCCCCACATCCCGTTGTTGCCGACGATCATCACCACCGGCAGCCCGTGGCGCACCAGCGAGTCGACGTCCATCAGGCTGAAGCCCGCGGCACCGTCGCCCAGCAGCAGTACGACCTGCGACGCCGGTCGTACGACCCGAGCGGCGATCGCGTAGCCGAGACCGTTGCCGAGGCAGCCGTACGGCCCGGTGTCGAGCCAGCCACCCGGTTCGTACACCTCGATGAACTTTCCTGCGTACGACGCAAAGTCGCCTCCGTCGCAGATCACCACGGCATCGCGTTCGAGGCGCCTGCGCAGCTCGCCGTAGATACGGCTCGGCTTGATCGGGGCGTCGTCGGCCTCCATGAGCGCGACCTCGCCGGCGGTCGCCGCGGATTCGGCGTCACGCAGCTCGGCGATCCATCCGCTGTGGTCGACCCGATCGCCCGCGTAGTCGGCCAGGCCGCGCAACGTGAGGCGCAGGTCGCCGGCCACCGTGAGCACGTCGACGTGACCGGCGCGCTGCGACTCGGCATCGACCGCATGGGCCACCGTCGCCGAGCCGAACCTGCCGAAGCCGAGGCGGAAGTCGAGTGGCGTGCCAAGCACGACGACCACGTCGGCGCGCTGCTTGAGCAACCCGCGGGTGCGCAGGAACGCGAGATCGTGGTCGGCGGGCAACAGTCCACGCCCCATCCCGTTGAAGAAGCACGGCACACCGAGATGCGCGGCCGCAGCGGCCAGCTCCTCCCACGCGCCGTCCCAGTACACGTCGGAGCCGACCATGAACGCGGGCCGCTCGGCGCCGGCGACCAGTGCCGCCAGTGCCGCCACCGCGTCGTCGTCGGGTGCGGCACCCATCCCGTCGCACGATCCGACGTCGGGAACGTCGCCGCTCGCCGGGCCGAACACGTCGAGCGGGAAGTCGAGGAAGGTCGGACCGCGGTGGGGCTCGATGGCCAGCCGTGCCGCCTCGTGCACCATCGCGCCGGCCTGCTCGGCGTCGGTGACGGTGCCGGCCAGCTTCGTGATCGACGCCACGATCGGGACGTGATCGAGTTCCTGCAGCGAACCCGCGCCCCAGCGGCCCTGGGGCGCCCGGCCACCGAGCACGACGACCGGCGACCCGTTGAAATGCGCCGACGTGATCGCCGAGACGCCATTGGTGATGCCTGGACCCGCCGTGAGGGCCGCGAAGCCCGGTCGCCGGGTCAGCTTCGCGTACGCCTCGGCGGCGAAGGTGGCGGACTGTTCGTGCCGCGTGTCGACCACCCGCATGCCCTGATCACGTGCCGCATCGTAGAGCGGCCAGATGTGACCACCGTTGAGTGTGAACATCACGTCGGTGCCGTACGCAGCAATCGCCGCAACCGCTTGCTGGCCCGCATGCCCGGAAATCTCTGCCATGTCACATGACCGTAACGCGCGCCTACAGTACGGGTCCGATGCAGGTCGCCGACGCAGCTCCGGCACCGGTACGCGAACATCGGGTGCACTGGTGGAAGGAAGCGCTGATCGTCGCGGTCTTCTACGCGATCTACTCGTGGACGCGCAACCAGTTCGGCTCGAACAAGATCGCCGCGGACGGCATCCCCGAGCAGGCCTTCACCAACGCCGAACGCATCATCCGGTGGGAAACCAACATGAACCTGTTCCACGAACAGATCGTTCAGTCGTGGTTCCTCCCGTACAGCTGGTTCATCCAGTTCTGGAACACCTACTACGGCACCGCCCACTTCATCGTCACGCTCGGCGTGTTCGTGCTGCTGTACCTCAGGCGCGCCGACGTGTTCCCCCAGTGGCGCAACTCGCTCGCCGCGATGACCGCGCTGGCAATCATCGGTTTCGCCTGGTTCCCGCTCATGCCGCCACGCCTGCTCGACGAACCCTGCCCGATCCCGGCCGAGATCGCCGAAGCGGTCGACATCCGCGTCAGCTACGGCGGCGCCTGCATCGCGAGCGACCTGCGCCCGGAGGGAGGCTGGGGCTTCGTCGACACCCTGGCCGAGTTCGGCGGCCCGTGGTCGTTCGACTCCGAGACGATGGCCTCGATCTCCAACCAGTACGCCGCGATGCCCAGCCTCCACATCGGCTGGTCCACGTGGTGCGCACTCGCGGTGTGGCCGCTGCTGCGGCGCAGGTGGGTCAAGGCCCTCGTCCTGCTCTATCCAGCCGCCACGCTGTTCTGCATCGTCGTGACCGGCAACCATTTCTGGCTCGACGGGGTGGGCGGCATCATCGTGTTCTCCGTCGGATCGCTGATCGGTTGGGGACTCCATCGATGGAACCAGGACCGCCTCGACCGCAACCACGCTCGCCTGCTCGCCGCGGGCGGCCAGGCCGACGTCGAGACGCCGGCACACGACCCGACAGAAGACACGGGTGCTTCGTCACAGTGACACCGATCGAGGGGGCGTTCGCCGTATCCTCGTGAGGACAATGAGTCAGATGCGTTTGAACCCTCTCAACGGCCGGTGGGTGACCATCGTGGCCGAGCGGGCCCAACGGCCGAACGACTTCGCACCGCGCGACAACAGCGTCGAGGATCCGTCACGGCCCTGCCCGTTCTGTCCGGGTCACGAGGAATCGACCCCGCCTGCCCTCGAGACGGTCGACCAGGACGGCACCTGGTCGATGCGGGTGATCCCGAATCGTTACCCGGCCTTCGACGGCGAGGAGGCCTTTGCGGTCCACAACCTCGGACCCGTGTTCGTGATGGCCGAAGCGAGCGGCATCCACGAGGTGTTCGTGTACACGCCGGATCACCACTCGGGTCTCCACCTGCTCGACGACGCTCACGCCGGCCAGCTGATGCGGGTGCTGCGCGACCGGTTCGCCGACCACGCCGCCACCCCGCAGGTCCGCTACACCCAGGCGATCGTCAACCACGGCCGCGAGGCCGGCGCATCGGTCGCCCATCCGCACGGCCAGATCCTCGGTCTGCCGTTCGTGCCGGGCGAGATCCTCGACGAAGAGCGCGCCTTCGCCCGTTTCGCCGGCGGCTGCCTGCTGTGCACCACCGTCGAGGCCGAGCTCGCCGCCGACGAACGCGTCGTGTTCGCCACCGACGACGTCGCGGTGATCACCCCGTACTGGAGCGGCGCCCCGTACGAGCTCCTGATCGTGCCGCGGCATCACGAACCGCACCTCCAAGACGCCCCGAACGACAGCCTCGAAGCGGTCGGCCGCGCCTTGCGCGATGCCCTCGGGCACCTCAACGCGGCCCTCGGCGACGTTGCGTTCAACCTCGGATTCCACACCGCTCCGCACCAGCACACCGGCCAGTACCACTGGCATGCCCACGTCTGGCCGAACCTGGTCACCCAGGCCGGCTTCGAACGCGGCACCGGGGTGATGATCAACATCGTCCCACCCGAGCAGGCGTGCGATTCGCTCCGCTCCGTCGCCGCCTCTGCCTGAACACTGCCATCTGAACCCCGAACGTTTCCGAAAACACCCGAACTCCCTTCGAACCCACGTCACCTCCCCCCTACGATTTTCGCCGCCCGATGACTCCCAGCCGTTCAACGCCCGACACCACCCGCGCCTGGCTCCCCGCCCTCGCCGCCGGCCTCGTGCTGGCCCTGGTGGTCGGCGTCGGGGTGTTCGCCGGCGGGAACGGGTCCGACGTCGGCGCCGGCGAGCCGCCCACCGAGTCCACGATCGACGCCATCACCGGTACCGCCACGGCACCTGGGACACCCGAGGGCATCACCAATCCGATACCCGACCCCGCCGCAGCGCCGCCGGCACCACCGCTGGCCGGACCGCTCTCGATGGGCTCGGCCGGCGACGACGTCCGCCGAGTGCAGGAACGTCTCACCGAACTGGGGTTCCAGCCCGGGCCCGCCGACGGCCAGTTCGGCGCTGGCACGCAGCAGGCCATCTGGGCGTTCAAGAAGCTGATCGGCGGCGTGGCCTGGGAGGACTTCGCCGCCCGTGACGACCAGACCGTTGTGACCGAGGACGTCTGGCAACAGATGGCCAACCCGAACGTGCGGTTCCTGCCGCGCCGTCCCGGCGCCGGCACCCACGTCGAGGTCTATCTGCCGCTGCAGGTGATGGTGGTGTTCCGCGACGACGAGCCGATCTTCATCGCTCACATCTCCTCCGGCGAACTCGACGCGCGGGGCCGGCCGGCGACATTCTGCGAGACCGCCACGTACGACACCGACGAGAACGGCAACCCGTACCCGGAGCCGGTCACCAAGGAGGTCTGCGCTGAGTCGAAGTCACCCGGTGGAGTCTTCAGGTTCACCCGCTCGTACGACGGCAACCGGGTCAGCCCGCTCGGCGGGATGAAGAACCCGTGGTACTTCAACTACGGCATCGCCATCCACGGAGCGCAGAACGTGCCGACCCGTCCCGCTTCCCACGGCTGCATCCGCATCTCGAACACGCTCGCCGACGTGTTCCCCGAACTCGTCGAACGCGGCAACGCCGTCTACGTGTGGGGCCACGACGGCAAGGAGCCCGAGCAGTACACCGAGCGCGAGTCGCTGCCGTCGTTCAATCGGCCCGATCCCGACGCCACGACCACCACCACGTCGACGACGACGACCACCACCACCACGACCATCCCACCGTCGACGACGACGCCTCCGACGACCACAGCGCCCACCACCGTGGCGACCACCGCGCCGCCGGCGTCGACGACCACCGTCGCGCCGACCACGACGACCAGCGTCGCTCCCTGACTGCCGCGGCGGGTCGGAACGGTTGCCGCCGCGTCGAGCGGGACCCGCTCCCGGGTCGTCGTTCCTCGAGGGTCCGTCAGCCCGGCGAGGGGGCCGCGAGCCACACCATCGACATCGAGCCGACGTCGATGCGCGTCGACGAACTGCAGCCCTGCCACGGTTCGTCCGTTCCGACCACGACGGCGTCGCGACGATGGCCGCCGCCGTTCCAGGCGAGGGCATCGGTGTCGAGAACGACGTCCCATCGGCCGGCCCACGGCAAGCCCACCCGATAGTCCCGGCGGGTTGCCTCGGAGAAGTTCGCGAGGCACACGACCGCGGCCACACCGTCGAGATCCCACCGCACGAACGCGAACATCGAGTGGGCGGCGTCGTCGGCATCGAGCCACTGGAAGCCATCGGGGTCGAGGTCGCGGCGCCACAGTGCCGGCCACCGGTCGGCAACGTCATTGAGACGGATGATCAGGTCGTGCACCCCGCGATGTGCCGGCTGATCGAGCAGTTGCCACGGCAGTGCGGCCTGCTCGGTCCACTCCTCCCACGGGGCGAGTTCCGACCCCATGAACACCAGTGGCGCGCCCGGGAGCGCCCACTGCCAGGCGAGGAGCATCCGCAGCGCGGCGAAGCGCTGGCGTTCGTCGCCACCCATCTTCGACAGCAGGCTGCCCTTGCCGTGCACGACTTCGTCGTGGCCGAGGGGCAGCACGAACCGTTCGTCGTGGGCGTACTGCAACGGGAAGCTCACCCGGTGATGGTGATCACGGCGGTCGCCCGGTTCGACCGACAGGTACTCGAGCGTGTCGTGCATCCAGCCCAGGTTCCACTTGTGGCTGAACCCCAGCCCTCCCTGGTCCACGCGGCGGGTCACTCCGGGCCACGCGGTCGACTCCTCGGCGATCACGAGCGCATCGGGGAACTCCTCGCCGACCACCGTGGTCAGCTCGCGGAGGAACCGGATCGCCTCGTGGTGCTCACGGCCGCCGGCGACGTTCGGGGCCCACTCGCCGGGCCCACGCGAATAGTCGAGGTAGAGCATCGACGCGACCGCGTCGACGCGCAACGCGTCGACGTGGAACTCGTCGAGCCAGTACAGGGCGTTCGCGACGAGGAAGTTGCGTACCTCGTTGCGCCCGTAGTCGAACACGTAGGTGCCCCAGTCGGGATGCTCGCCGCGCTGCGGGTCGGGGTGTTCGTACAGCGCGGTGCCGTCGAACCGGCCGAGGCTCCATTCGTCGCGCGGGAAGTGCGCCGGCACCCAGTCGACGATCACGCCGACTCCGGTGCGGTGGAGCACGTCGACGAATCGTCGGAAGCCGTCGGGCTCCCCGAAGCGCGCGGTCGGTGAGAAGTAGCCGGACACCTGGTACCCCCACGATCCACTGAACGGGTGCTCGGCGATCGGCATCAGTTCCACGTGGGTGAAGCCGAGGGAGCGAACGTGATCGGCGAGTTCGATCGCGAGTTGCTCCCAGGTGTCGACGCCGTCGCGCCACGAACCGAGGTGGACTTCGTACACGCGCATCGGAGCGGTCGCGGCGACCACCGCACCCCGCACCGCCATCCACTCGTCGTCGCCCCAGTCGTGATCTGCGGCACCGGGAACGACGCTGGCGTCGCTCGGAGGCAGCTCGGTACGCCGGGCCATCGGGTCGGCCTTGCGGTGCACCTCGCCGTCGGCGGCAGTGATCTCGAACTTGTACCGGTGCCCGCTGCGTGCGCCCGGCACCGTCGCCGACCAGATCCCGGTCGGGACATCGGTCTCGATCGGGCGCAGCGCCATCGGAGCCCAGTCGCTCCAGTCGCCGACCACGGCCACCGCACTCGCAT
>Ga0307378_10012783_pt1 | contig 10687 bp, 3 predicted proteins | sample UN1MG_FD_202238 | JGI IMG/M metagenome (GOLD analysis project Ga0307378, IMG submission 202238) | Soil microbial communities from Risofladan, Vaasa, Finland - UN-1 | ecosystem: Environmental > Terrestrial > Soil > Coastal area > Acid sulfate soil | place: Finland: Risofladan, Vaasa | collected...
TTGATAACACTATGTCGCCAGTATCGGCAGACTACGTCGTTGGGTTTGGTGACGTTGGTGGAACAGACGTTGAGAAGCGTTGGTCTATCTCTGTCCTTAAGACTCTGTGGCAGGGTATGCTCAACATCACAAGGCTGGCCCGAGAGTCGTCGAACTATGTCCAGATTACTGGAGGTGCGCTGGCATCTAGTCGTGTAGATATAGCAGCAGCAGGGGCTGATGCGAATGTGCACTTATGGCTATCTGGGAAGGGTGCTGGCAGCGTTCAGACTCCAGCTGGCTTGAATGTCGGAGGCGATCTTGTTATAGGTGGATACATCGCGCTGGCTAGTAATATCTCCATGGGAGGAGGCACACTCAATACACAGGGCGGTGACATTGAAACACAGGGCGGTGACATATCGATCGGTGCCGGAGGGATTTTATATACCGATACTATTACTCCTGTGGGAACGGATATCACACTAAACGGTAATCTGATTGTGGCGAGCAATCTGACCGCGGGGACTGGATTAAATGAATTCCTCATTGACTCCACAAAGATGCAATACGGAGGAGCTTCTGGCCTAGTGGTCAGTTCACAGGACTTTGGATATGGTAGTCATACTACGCTTCAGCTAGGAACTATTAGCGGATTTAAGACCCAGATTTCACCAGCATTTGAACTGTTGCAGCTTGGTAATCATCTTGGTGCTACCTATCCCAATACGTCAATATTCAATAGCATCTCAGGATTTGGTGATCATGGATCAGTAATTGTTCGTGGGTCCGCTAATCACTCAGTACAGTTATATGCAGATGCAGGCGGAGCCATTAAGACTGCAATAGAACTGGTAGACAATCGGGTTACCGCTGAATACATTAAACTCAATATTGGTCCTTATCCATATGTGGATATGTCAGATGTTACTCTTCCATCGTCCGGCTATAGGGTTGGCGGAACAAGAGTGCTGAGCGGTCGCAAAACAGGATGGACCTGCACCAAGCACGGCACACCGTTACGCAATGTTGATCTATCCAATGCTGGGATCACAGCAGTTGATCTGGCACAGGTATTAACCGCCTTACTTGAAGACTTAGGCACTACGTGGCACGGCGCAATTGACCAAGCATAAGGAGATTTATTATGGCAAACGAGATTCCATTAAATGTTTCAATAGGCACTATCGCTCCGGCAGCCGTTGGCGAGACGCGCCAAGAGTTTGCCCAGAAGATAGCTGAGCGGCTACTTGTATATCTTCCTGCTGTCAATAGCACATTTGTTATTGGAGGTAGTCAACCTTCCAGTGATGAAGGACCATGGTTCAAGTCTGTTGTCAACCCAAAGAGCGGCAACAGTTCGTATGAGCTGCATGTATGGTCGGCTGACGCTGGATCATATAAGCCGCTCACATTAAACCAGACGCAGTTACGTTACTATGTTGGTACGATTGCTCCATCTGAGCTGGTATATGATGTGTGGGTTAAGATCGATACCGATGGCGCACCACAGGGTATCTTTACATACAACAGCAATACCGCGGCATGGGAGGTTAATTCATATCTGCCAGCTGAGATCGACGCATTCTTCGAGGGAGATACTGGAGGCGGCAAGAAGCAGGTAGACTGGGACAGCCTGCTTAATCGGCCAGCCCATACAACCAATGCCCCAAGGGCACTGAGTGGGGCTCTTATTCCAGCTGACGCTGCCTATGATTATGAGCAGGTATACCATACCCAAGCTAAGCAGATGCTTATCTATGATCCGGGCGCTGGTTGGAAAACCCTTGGTGGTGCAGTTGGCGATGTTAAAGCAGTAAAGGGTACAGATCTTGGCTCTACTGGACATTTTGCAGCAGCTAACTTTGCTACTATTCTCGGATGCAATCCGGGCTGGATTCCAGATACACTATCCGAAGGACGGGCCATAGTTGGTGCAAAGCCTACCGAGGTATGGGATTCATTGACTACCGATAAGAAGACAGGTAACTCACAGCACGGTAGTGATGACTTTGCCATGACTGTCCCCCAGATGCCACCGCACATTCACCCAATGGACAAATACTTTTCAAACAATTACTCTTCCAGTTCGGGCACCAATATCGAAGGTGCTCCGGGGACGGAGAAGGGATTACTGGACACTGGGTCTACCGGGGACGGAGACGATATCAGCCTCGTGCAGAAATCAGTCGCGTATTTTATAATTACGAAGAATGTATAGGAGATAAGTTATGCCAGCAGAAATTGATCAATTTAATCTTACGGGAGCAGCCGAGCGGAACCTCGGCCTTGGTCTTAATCAGCGGCTTGCGCGGCAGAACCGAGGAGGTAAGACTATTACTACCAATCGACCGGGCGGGACCAACGAGATATACCAGCCGGGATCTTCGTTCTACAGCAATGACCCGCTACAGGGCACCGTTCTGGAAGATGGTGCAATCCTTGGTCTTGATCCGCTGGGTATCTTTGATGTTCCCCAGATCCAGACGGACATCGACCGCCTAGATCCCGAGTATCTGGCAGATATCGTTTCCAAACAGGCCCGCCGAAATGCAGGCGAGAGCATTGACCTTGAGAAGGAGTATGACCCCACCACGTTTGCTGCCAGAGAAGGAGCCATGCAAAACCTGCTGGCTGATATTCAGAGTGGTAACGTAGGTGGAGCTGATATTGAAGCGCGTCTTCAGGAACTCATGAATGGCAGTGACATGTCAACGCCAGAGCTGGAGCAGAGCCAACTCTTAAATGCTGCACGCGAACGTGCGATGGCAGACCTTGAGATGGGGTATGAGCTCCCGCAGGAGATCCGCAATCTTGTTGCACGAAATTCAGCACAACAGGCCAGCGGCGGAGGATTTTTAGGTGGACAGATAGGGCGTGACATTGGAGCTCGCGACCTCGGGTTGACCGGACTTGACCTCTATAACCAACGCCTGAGCAGGGCTTCTGATCTTGGCACCCAACAGGAGCAGACCAATATCGGCCAACAGGGACTGAAGGCAAATATCGCCAACATGAATCGCATGTTTGGCTTGCAGAGCACACAAGCTCTGGCCCAGCAGCGGCAGCAGGAATTCCAAAACAGGTTTGGCACCGCCCAGTTTACACAGGGACTGGAACGTCCTGAAGCAGGTCTTGATCCGGGGGCACTCGCCTCGTTCTATGTTGGTGACTTGAACCAACGCAACAACATTGTTAACAATGCCAACGTTGCCCAACTCGAAGCCGCATCGAATGCAAAGACCAGCCAGAACGATCTGATTGGCGAGATAGGCGGCGGTCTCATGAAGATGTTCTGCTGGGTTGCCCGCGAGGTCTACGAAGATGACCAGTGGATGGTCTTCCGTTTATGGTTACTGTCACGCGCACCAGAGTGGTTATTTAAACTATATTGCAAACATGGCGAAGGGTTTGCCAAGTGGATACACGACAAGCCCATCATCAAATTTGCAATCCGGAAGTTAATGGATCGCAAAGTGAGGGTGATGTATGCCTATTAAAACCAGAGGATTTAACCTATCAACGTTGCCTCAGACCAACGTTAATTTCAGAATGAACCTGCGTCCGTCTACGCTTGGACAGAGTATTGGTTCTGCATTTGCGCAGATGGGTGAGCAGAAGAGGCAGGCAGCTAAGGAACAGGAGGTCAAGGACCGCACAGAGCGGATCAGTCTGGCCGCCCTTAACAAGGGCAAGGGGATAAAGGACTGGGATGTTAACCTTGATGCCGCCGATAAACTGGCCGCTGAAAAGATTGCACTGGATCTAGACTACGCCAAACAGCGGAATGAGGATGCACGGGCAGCAGCTGAAGACCGAGCAAGAGCAGCTAAAGAGCGAGCTGAGAAAGCTGACTATACTCAGGACTTCAATAAGGCGAAGGCTGGAATTAAGCTGGATGACACCGGGGGTATGATGCCAAGTCGGGCCGCACTCAACCCTACCATTAGCCCAGAGGCATTCTCTGCCGCCAAGCAGGAGAGACAAAAGATGGACCTAGAGATGAGGGCCAAGGAGATATCGATTGCCGCAGGTGAAAAACAATTAGAGGCACTGGATGCCAAGGCTGGCCCACAGATGAATGAGGCATATTCACTCATCAAGAAGGGCGAGGCTGAGGCCGAGGACTTTGCAACTAAACCTTGGTATGGACAGCTCCAAACCCTGCTGGAGTATGCCGAGAGCCCAGACCGATTTAAGACATTCTCCAAGGGCAAGGTAGATTGGGTAATTGACCAAGCTATGCCAGAGCTCGGCGCTCAGATTCTCCAATCCACGGAGCAGGAACGGGCGCTCAAGGCAGCCGGATATAACGATGCGCAGATACAGGATTACTTCCAGACTCTCCTTGACATAAAAATTAGGGATGCTAAAGAAGAAGATATGATAACCGTTACGCCCGTAACCAATACCCCAATTGAACTGCCAGCACCAGCGGCAGCAGTGTATGCCGACTTCAACCGGAAGTTAACCGGAATGGATGAGGTGACGATCAAGAAGGGAAATATGTGGTTTGATCAGAAAACCCAAATGGATAAAGATAAGCTTGGCAAGGCACGCCTAAACTTTGCTAATCTATTGAAGGACCACGGCACTGAGAAAACCTATGCGATGATTGAAATGCTCCAAGCAGACCCGTCAGAGCTTAATAGGGCAGCTTTCGATGCTGTATTCCCAGAGGATAGTAACATGGCCGCATATATATTGACGGCGTTCCCACCGCCAGCTACCGCAGGGGATACACAAGCCACTCCCGGCACACGACGCAACCCATAGGATAGTATATGGCCGAGAATCCTTTTTTAGAACTGCTGTCTGGACCAGCCCCAGCAGCTGATCAGACTCCCGACGAAGAGGAGAAGAACCCGTTTGCAGAGATTCTAGGAATCCCGCAATATGGATTGCGTGCAGATGGCACCCAGAAGGGAACTGGATTTCTTGGTGAGCTGCCAATGGGTGATGGTAGCGGTAACGTCGCTACAGAGATGAGTATTGGTGTGGAGTTTGATGGTAAGGAGGTTCAGATACCAACACTTGTTCCAACCCTCAATGAGGAACAGAGACAATTTATTATAGGAGGAGGAGATCCTCGGGAGCGTGAAGATATTGTAAGGGTTGCAGAAGATCACGCCAAGGAGCGCATTGGTTCAGGACTATCACCGTTTGCCAACGACGGCCAAGAGATATCGCAAGCGCCGCCCGCAGATACTCCAGTCGCATCCAGTGGCAATCCGTTTATTGATCTTCTTGGAGGTCAGAATCTACCACGCGGAGACTATAAGCCTGAAGTGAGTGAACAGTGGAATCCTGACAAGGCTGTATCTGGATATACTAACGCCCAGCTTCTATGGGGAGAGACCCAAACGGATAAGTCTAAGGAGTCTGTAGTCTCACAGATGGGTAGATCCCTCGCTGCTGGGCCATCAACTGCGCTGCTCAGATCAGGTGCTGGGATAGCTCAGGATCTTGCCGACATTGGCGAGCTTACTGACGATGGAGTGAACAAGCTCAGGAGCTCTTGGGAAAAGACATGGATGCGCCAACGTGGGTTTACTTCACAGTATGCCGATCTATCTGCTGTCGATAAGAAGTATGAGGATACCAATGGCAAGTGGGTATCTGAACTACGTGATGTGGCCGACACCATGCGCAAATCCTATCAGGGCATAGCCGCTGACTTTGGGGTTGATGCTGAGTTCGCAGATTCTTTCATTGGTCAGGTAATGACTGGCTTGGGCGAGGCTCCGGTGTATGTCCTACAGTCTTTAGCAGGGCCAGTCGGCTGGGCCGCCCTAATTGGTACAGGATATGAAGAGGCTACAGCAGACTATCTAAATGTCATCGCCCGCGATGGTCGTGAGTATGATCCATATGACAACTTTGTATACTCCACGACCTACTCCATACCATCTGCTATTCTAGAGCGCATGGGGGTTGAAAGTGTTGTTGGTAGGCTGTTCAAACAGGGTAAGGCCACTGCGTTCCGCGAGCTCGTGAAACGTATTACATCCGGTGGACTTGGTGAGGGCACAACAGAAGCAGCACAGGGATTTCTACAGGATGCGATCGCATCTATGACAGTGGATGATGAGCGTGAGCTCTTTACCAAGGAAGCGTTCATGCAACGCCTGAATGAATTCATGGTGGGGATGACAGTTGGTGCTGGAACGATAGCCGCCATGGAGGGCGGAACACAGGCAATAGATAATAAATATGCGCGTGATGCTGCGGAGAAGATGTTCGGTCGCATGGCATCGAGCGATGTTACATTGTCTGAGGCATACGGACAACAGTCTGGTAGCATTGGTAGAGTTCCAGCAGGACAAGAGCAGTCTACTACGGTACGCGCTGTTCACTATGGTCGGGCAGCAGATTTAAACGAGCTTGATCCCACTTATCATGGCAGCGGGATCAGGGGTGCAGAGGCAGAGCGTAAGGCTGAAGCCCCAGAACTATATGAGCCGCGCACCTATGTTGGATTGCCGGGGTATCAAAAGGAGTCTGGACTTGGACCAAACAAGTATGAGTTTGAAGTAGATACAAAAACCCTCTATGATTTTAACAATGATCCAGATGGGTTATACGCAGAAGCCCAGAAAGAGATTGAGGAGGGCGGTAAGTATAAGGCAAGTCGTAATGCTATTATCTCAAGGATGGAGCAGCTGGTCAAGGAGCGCGGGTATAAGGGATATCAATCCGGAACATCCGCAGCAATCTTTGGTAAGACAAAGGTAAAACCAGCAGCCAATAAGACCACAGACACCAATGACTTTAAGAAGGATCTCCCGCAGGTATTGAACAAGCGCGGATGGGTGATCCTGACAGCAGAGAACCCGCAGAACAGCCAGCTCACTCCAGCTGAAAACGCCAAGCGCAACAAGGATCTCGAACGCGACCTGCGCCTCCGCGGGCGTAAGTTCTCTCCAGTGAAAGGGAAGTATGGTTCAGAAGAGAACAGCTATCTCGTTACGGATGAGACGATCGACTATTTCGAGGCCGTTAAACTAGCCAAGCAATACAACCAAGAGTCGGTGCTCACACCATTTGGGCTTGTGTATCAGGACGGATCTGTCAGCCCAGCAACAGGTGTGACTGTCCATACGGCAAAGCCTGATAATTATTTCACAGAGATTGACGGCAAATACTTTACGGTCGATGTAGATATGGACACGAAGTTTGCGCCAGATAGTATTGAGGTGCAGACAATCAAGAATCGTGATCGCATGCCAACTAAGAAGGAGGTACGTCAGGCAAAGAAACAAGCCCCTCCACTAATCGGGAATGAGAACAAGGTAGGCCAGCGTCAGTGGGCCGATAAGGTAACCGCCGAACAACAGGAGGAAGCTCAAGCACAACTCGAGGATAGTGTACCTATTGGCCGGACGGTTAACAGGGGATCTAAGAAGGGGAAGGGCAACCCTTTGACGTTTGCAGGATGGCAACGCGACATCAACGGCGTTCTCCAGAAGGACTCAGTTGGTAATCCAGTCCCACTCTATGACATGGTGGAGCCGATTAAGTCATGGAAGAAATATCCTGAAGCCTCAGAGACAATGCCAATAACCCTGTCGGCGCAGTCCTTTGAGAAGAGCGGCTATGAGTTTACATTCCCTGAACCGGATGACGCACAGGCTGTGATCCGCGAGGAGGAGGAGAAGTTCCGCCAGACTATTGACGGAGCCCTCAACCCCAAGGCAGGTCCGGCACTTCCAGAGGTTACCCAATCACTGCACCAGCAGATCGAACAGAATGAGCGTACCAATGCGGCATCTGATCAGCAAGTTCTGCGCAAGCCAGTGAAGCCAGAGGAGGTAGAGCAGCCAATAGCCACACAAGAGGAGATGGATTTCCTCGACCAAGATCCAGAGGAGATCAACTGGTTGAAGCCATCAGAGAAACGCAATGAGCGTATGATGCTTGAGGAGACTCAAGAGATGGAACGAATTATAGCAGAGGCCACAGCTGAAGCCAATCAAGCCTTTATCGACGAGCAGGGTAACAAAGATCCGTTCACCCCAGCCGAGAAAGAATTAATAGAGTTCGAGTTTAAGATGACAGTCAGTGCCCTGACTGGAGATAAGTTGACAAATGCCAAGCAGAAACATAAGCGTCTCCGTGAACTCGCTAAGGTTGAGCGCAAGCTGGTGAACGAAAAGTCAAAGAACAAGAAGACCGTTCTACAATTAAACGAACAGTTGGCAGAGGCACGCCAGCGCCTGAAGAATTACAGGCAGGATAACGCGGCTGTTATCGAAGGTCTGCAACTGCGCATGCAGCAAAAGATTGAGGCCCAGCAGGCTCGGATGAGGGAGCGCATTGCACTGATGGCCCAGCGTAGGGTGAACGACCTGATGCAGAAGGCACAGCAGCGTGAGAATGTCACCGAAACCATGAAGGCTTTGGAGCGTCTTACCGCGCAGTTACCCAGACAGATCAGGGGTGACTTCAAGGGGTACGGCAGGATTTCTGATATCAAGGGTGAGGAAGCCCAGAAGCGCCATCTGGTTAAGTCAGCCAGACGTATGAGGAAGATGCTTGAGAACTACACCATACGTTCCAATCGTCAGGCCATTGACAATACTGTGAAGCGGGTAACCAAAAACCGCAAGAAGCCAAAGGAGCTCCAGATTTTTGACCGGATCAAAGAGATAGGCAATATGACTAAGGCGAAAGCCGATGAAGAGGCCGACGCTCTGCTCAATAAAAAGGACGATCAGGACCGACCTGTTCAGCTGACCCGCGATGAGATTGAGGATGTATTCCTCTTAAAGATGTTTGGTGGAACTCTCAACAGCGATGAGACAGATAAGTTTACAGGAGCGGCGATGCGCAAAGCTCGGGAGGAGGCAGACTATATTCTGTCCGCTGGACGTACACGGATCAAAGAGCGACTGGCTGAACGCAAGCGTCGCGACTCATCCCTGATTAATAACACGCTTGACCAGATCCTACGCAATAAATTACGTGGAATAAAATTCCTAGAGACCGAGGAGGAGGAGCGTGGTCGGTTCAAGAATATCATGCGCACGGTTGACAGGTACGTTAACAAGAACCATGACGGGCTTGAGATGCTGCTGGATAATATCCGCATCAAGGGAGAGAGATTCACTGGGTTCTTCCACAATACTTTCTATCGACCAGTATTCAGGGCACAGGAGCGCGTGGAGACACGCAATCGTTCCTCCTTGGAACGCATGAATACCATCATGGAGCGTGCACTATTGGCCAAGGGAATCTCTCCCAGTAAGAGCTCCATCCTAAACGAGTCCCAGTCATGGGGAAACAAGGTATCCACATATCAACGCGGTCAGGAAATCAGATACAAGCACCAGAGCGATACGGTTGAAACCATCCCCATGTCCAAGTGGGAGGCCATCACAATGTGGATGCAGTATCAGGATGAAACATTATCTTCGACCTTTGATAAGATGGGCATTGATGATGATGTCATCGCCAACGTCGAGCGGTTCATTGGAGTGGACGGCAAGGCCATGGGCAACTTCCTGTTGGACGAATACAGGAGGTACGGTAGAGAGTTACGGCGGGTGGTTGCAGACAATGATAACTATATCATTGATATTATCGACAACTACTCTCCTATCCGCAGAATTGTAAATGGTGTTGAGGAAGAGGACACCATGACCCTGACCAATATGAATGACGTACGCACTGGCAGCGAGAAGAACAGGTCACTGATCCAGCGCGTTCATAATACCCACGAGCTTTACTTTGGCAAGGCGCATGAAGTTTTCCTACAGCATGCGTATCAGATGAATCACTACTTTGAATTTGCCAGCATTGCCAAGGACATCCGTGCGACATTCGGAGACGAGACCGTTAAGCGGGCCATCCGTCAGCGTACCGGAGGACCAGAGTATCAGAAGCTATTGGACGGTATCTTTGACGACATCCTCAGGGGTGGTATAGCTCGGGCCAAGTTTGATAAGATGGTCAACAACATCATCAAGTTCAATACAGTTGGCAGTCTAGCCCTAAGGGTTCCTGTATTTTTCAAACAACTTGGATCTATTCCGGGGTATGCGGCAGCCATGCCAATGGACGAGTGGGTCAAGTACGAGGCCATGTTCTGGAACCCAACTACAGTGTACGAGAACATAAAAACCATCCTTGATACCGAGTACATTAAGAATAGGTTAAGCACTGGTAACGATCGTGATTTAAGGATGATCGCCGAGCGCGGGAGTAACCGCAAAATTGCACAGGTGAGATCCAACATGGACAAGATGATGATACTGACCCGCCTCGGTGACGTTGGTGCTATTGTCATTGGTGGGTGGCCGCTCTATCAATACACATATGAACAGACCCTCAAGCAGGCACAGGACGAGGGGTTCGCCCCTGCGCTTGCTGAAGAGATTGCACGCAAGGAGGCTGAGACAAAGTTCTCCGAGGTCACCGCGCGCCAGCAGCAGGATAGTAATCTATTCTCACAGGGTGCATGGCAGAGATCCGGTAGCTTCGCAAAGATGTTTACCATGTATATGACCACGCCTATCCAGTATCATCGCAACGTTGCGAGCGCATGGCGTGCATACTTTACCAAGGATGAAGATGGTAACCGCCGCGGTAGCTTTGGCGACCTAGTCAAGAACACATTTATCTTCCATGTGCTGCTCCCGCAGATCTACACAGCTATTGGATCAGCATTCATCGGTATGTTTGGTGACGACGACGATGCATCAAAGGA
>Ga0307378_10012784_pt1 | contig 10686 bp, 7 predicted proteins | sample UN1MG_FD_202238 | JGI IMG/M metagenome (GOLD analysis project Ga0307378, IMG submission 202238) | Soil microbial communities from Risofladan, Vaasa, Finland - UN-1 | ecosystem: Environmental > Terrestrial > Soil > Coastal area > Acid sulfate soil | place: Finland: Risofladan, Vaasa | collected...
AATGTTAATAGATTTTCTGGGAAAATTAATGATGTTATACTAAATCCTTCTTCATTGTCTAATACGATACCCCATATATAATATTCTGTTGTATTAAATTTATAAATATTTAATGGAATTACTATATTTTGATATATAGGTATTTTTGCGATTATAGATAACATCAAACCAATAATTCCTCTTATGATTCCTGACTTTCTAGCCATTTTTAAATTTACCTCAACTCATTGGATGTTTAATTCTAGAAACAATAGCTAAAATAAGATCTAATAATAACACATAAAATCCAAAATTTAAATAATAAAATATATCAAAATATCCAAGTTCCATACCAATAATTAAATTACTGTAGATGGGAATCCCAATTAGAAAATAAGCAAAGATGGTTCCGATTAATGCTAAGTTAAAATTACTCATTCTTCGTCCTAACTTGTTTTCTTTTCCACTAGCTATGAAAGCGGTTATTATAGATAATAAAGATAGACAAAAAAGAAATAAAAATGTTACAAAATCAACCTCAAGCCATGTGTATAAAGTCCCATTATCTATAATTCCCCATAAGAATACTTGAAAATCACCAACAGTCATCATTTCAAGTGAAATTTTCGAATATTATTTAATAAAGGGATTAGTTAAACCAAAATATGTCAATACCCAATTTGAATTTGCGCCATTAGAGCCAAACATAATTCCTAAAGGAATGAATTGAAAAAATAATAAGAGTAAAGTAAGCATACCAGATAAAAATGCAAATTTATTCATAATTTATCAATACTGCATTATCCATTTAGATTAAATATTGGTTTAATAATTTTAATATTATCTTTTTACACATTTATTATCAGAAATTATAAATAATTGGCAACTTGAGCAAAATCCTTTGCCATTTCTTTCTGATAATCCTTCATTCCAACATGCTGGGCAGAAATAATAATTAAATGGCTTATTATTTTTTCTTAAATACACTTTAAATATATTAAAATTACAAATTGAGCAGGTAGATTTTAATAATGTTAATCTCCCTTTTTTGGGAAGTGATAAATACTTCTTACACTTGTCATCGGAACAAACCAAAAATCTTTTCTGCTTCAAATTAATAAATTTCATAGGATAACTGTTACAAGAAGGACATGATGATGTTGTTTGTCTTATGACATTTTCTGTAGCTGATTGTAAGTTGTAGCTTTTTACTTTATAATTCTCAAGTACTTTAACAATATTATTTTCGTTTTCAATGAATTTATCAAATAGTTCCAAGAATTCTTTCTTTACTTCTGATATAACTTCATCCATGCTTCTCATGCCATCTTGGATTTGTTCCAATTTCATCTCAACAATTTTAGTAAATTCAGGTTTAAGGAATGGGAGCCAGATTTTAATTAATATTTCAATTAGAAATGTTCCTAATTCCGTTAATTGATAGTTACCTTTTGTTCTGCTAATCAATTTACGAGTATTTAGGATTTTGATAATCTGGGGTCTTGTTGATTTAGTTCCAAGATGATTCTTTTCCATTAATTTCAGTAATGAAGGATCAGAATAATGTGGAGGAGGTTTAGTATTTTTTTTATTAAAAGTAATTTCTTTAATAGCAATTTTGTTACCTATAATCTTTATCTCATTTTCATAATGTGGTTTTAAGAATGGTGCAATTTCATAAAATCCTTCATTGACTAAGGATACAACTTTAGAATAAAATGGTTCCTCTTTGATTTCTAATTTTAAATCTTGTTTAGATTCTGTTGCATTTTCTCCAAATAGCGCTAAATAATGCCTTGTTAGTAAATCATAGACTTTTTTTTGTAGATCATTTTCAAATATTGAAGCGGTAAGTTCTATACTTTCAAGAGGTGTAATCGGAGGATGATCTCCTTCATCTTTCTTTCCTTTTGTTGGATTAATTCTTTTTGCTTTAAATAATTTGGATGTATATCTTCCATACAGGGAATGAGGGATTATCTTATTCAAAATTTGTAAATGGTCAAAATTACTCTTATAAACATCACTATCAGTTCTAGGGTATGATATGATCTTATTTAAATAAAGTGAATTCATTGTTTTCAATGCTGTATCTGCTGTAATTTTCAGTTTTTTAGTTAGCAATATTAAGGCTTTTGATGTATTCAAAGGAGATGGAGGTGTTTTTACATTTATTTTCTTTTTTTGGTCTATAATAAATGCAATTTTTTCATTTTTAATTTTTTGATAAATTTCGAGAGCTTTATTTTCTAATTCTTTAATGAAAGGATTTGATGCGTGAAATGCTTTAAATGTTCCATCGTCATGAAATAAATCTGATTCAATAGTAAAATAGAGTTCAGGGACGAAATTATTGATTTCTTGTTCGCGTAAATACATTAAATATAATGAACTGGTTTGGACACGACCTATTGAGGTAAACGTAACGCCAAATTTGGTTAAAAATGATTTTAGGGTGTTAGTAACTTTCCTTGTTGCAGAAAATCCTATAACAGCGTCAATTATTGCTCGAGCTTCTCCCCTTTCTGCCCAACTATATTTAGGGGGAATAAGATGATTAAATTTGTCAACAATTTCTGTTTTCTGAAGTGAACTCAGCCACATTTGGGAAACTTTAATACGGGGATTAACTCTTTGGATAAAAGGAAGTCCATCTAATAATCCAATATTGCATCCTTCAATGTCTGCATCCGTTGCGATTACAACCTCGTCACATAGTTTTCCATATTCTACAAGTGCATTGATATGAGCACTTGTATATTTTACCGGGAACTTTTTAATCGCCTTAGGATTAGTTATTATTTCTCTAGGATCTGAACCAGTCCAACTCTTAAATTCTGCTGTATTTCTATATTCTAAAATGTGTCCTCTTAGAGGTAAAATGTAAATATCTTTAGAAGGGACTTGATAGACGTTAAGATATTTACTTTTTTTGATGGTATTAATTGGACCTAATGCTTCTGCAATCGCTAATGCTGCCTTATTCTTCTCTGCAATTATTAGATGTGCCATAATAACATTTTCTAAAGAAAAATTATTTCATTTCTAATTTTACTATTGAATAATCAATTAAAAAATGCAGCTAACAAATGAATTAATGAAAATTTTATAAATCAGGAATTAATTTATTATAAAAATCTCTGAAATAAATCATTAGACGCATGAGTTTTTTTCCTTTATCATTCACATAATATTTAGTCGGGTTGGAAGGCCCTTTTCCGATAATAATTTTACCATATTTTTTTAAAAACTCCTTTCTTATATCAAAGAAATTATTTACAGCAGATCTTGAAAGGCTCATCTTATTTATAAGATTATCAGTTGTAACTACGCTTTTTTCTTCCGAAATTTCAAAAAGTGCAAAAAGATAATCAATAAGGGATCTCCTTATTTCAATATCTGTTCTTAAAGGATTTTTAATAGATTCCTTGTTATATATAAGATTTTGTCGATATTTTTCAATAATGCTCTTACAATCATCAGTAACCATTCTAACAATATTTTTATCACCAAAAATTTCATTTACAAATTCAATATCATCATGAATGACTCTATGACAATTACGACAAATATAACCACCTTTTTGGTCCTCTAATTTTTCAACAAGCTCAGAGCAAGGAAGCGAATATAAGTTTTTAACTCTCGCTTCTCTCTCTTCTTCTATTTTTTCTCTTTCCCAAAATGTCATTTTTTTTAATTCATTTAAATGGTTAAAATCAAATGCAGTTAGGTGTTCATTTGTGTTAAAATCTCCACATGTGGGACAAACCCCCGCATATATTCGATCAATAATGTATCTTTTTTTTATATTATAAATAATCTCCTTTTGCTTCAACTTAGATTTTTGTCTACTATTTTTTGATTTGGTTTTATAAAAATTATCTACACAAATCATAGCAAGTATATGAATAAATTCGGAAGGAAGGTCAAATATATCTTGAGGAAATTCTTCAGGTATATTTTCCCAATTAATAAATTTTTTAAAGTCATTAAAATAAGAGGAATGAATTAAATGATGGTGAACGGCACATCTTAATATTACAGATTCTGATTCCATTTTTTTTATTATATTTGGTAAAAAATATGGATTACCTCGATCATTTTGGTGAAGATTCTTATTGTTGGCAAATAGATTATATAATTGTGGTGTTGAATATCCCTCTATCTTTATGTCTTCATGATGAAATTCTTTTGACTTTATTCTCAGAAAAGATGTATTTGTTGAAAGTCCTTCTTTTTTACATTCTGGACACATTGCTATTTTCTTTTTTTCATCAAAATATTCTCCACCATAGAGATGATTTATTATATATAGTTTTATTCGGCTCCCAATGATTGTTACTCGTTCAGCATTTGTTCTTTTATTTTCTCCTGATTGCATTTGAGGGGGGAATAAATTGGAATATTTAGTATTTTTCAAAATATTAAAAATATCTCCAATTACTCGTTGAAGAGAACGTTTTTCTAAAAATAAATTAATATTTTTATCTCTCATTAAATATCTAACAAAATGTTTGATAGAAAAATCAGCATTAATAATTTTATGAGATTTGTTTGATACTATCAATAGCTTTATTATATTAACCAAATCGGAGAAATATTTTATAAATGTCTCTGGATAATTAAATACCATATCTTGAAGGATTTTAATCTCTTTCTTCAATAAAAAATCTTTCTATTTTATATTGTGTTATTTAATCCTTTTTCTAATATTTAAGTATTTTTATGTCAATTTCGGATTGCAATCATAGATGCAATACCTTAACTTAATCTAGAATATAATGAAAATGACAATCAACACTTTAAAATTAACTCCCATTTTTTCTATGAAATTATTGAGTATAAATTTAAATTATACTATAACCAATTTCTAAAATATTATTATTATTTAGGTCCTCATCAAAGCATTTGGTTCTTTATCTTCAATTTTTATTAAATCTTCTATGCATATTTTTCTAAAATTATTGAATTGGCAAGCCCAACATAATTTATTATTAAGAAAATTTATGCAACCACAATAAGAGCACATCTTAAAATCTTCTGGATGTGAGAGAATCATACCTACTTCGTTATACCCTTTTAATTTTAATTCAGAAATTCTTAATTCATTCAAATAATTCAGTAAGAAATCAAGCAAGTAAAGATTCGCTATAGTTCTTCCTTCTATTTTATAATCTTTACCACACAAAATACTTGATAATTGAATTATTGAATCGATAGTAGGTGTGGGCACGTTTAAAAACACTCCTAGTGACGCAATAGGTACAAGTCCAGTTGGTACATCCTCAGTAAAGTATCTTGTTATCAATTTAGCAGGAGCATTTATATTTTTATATGCTTCAACTTTTTGAATAGCTTCGTAAATATTCGCTCCATTTACACCATAAGATTTCTCTGCCCATTTATAATATTTTAATTGTTTTAAATATAGCTTTTGAAAAATCTCATTTAATTCTAATTCAATATTCTCAATTACTTCACATACTCGAGAAGTTGCTCCTTCTTTATAAAATTTAAATTTTTTACCGAAATCCATCATGCCAGCATTCAATAAAGATATTGTTGGATGTAGCAACATTCCTATATTGTTTAAAGTTACTTCAAGATAATTATCTACAGGAGTCAGTTGAGGAAATACATTATTTAGTATATCACAAACTATATGCGTATATTTATTGGGAAAAGTAGCAAAATTAACTTCGTTTTTTATTTTAATTATTTCAACTTTATTTTCAGGAAGTTCTCTTGAAGTAAAAAGTAGGGTTTGAGTCTCGCCCACTTTAACGAATTTATTCAAGTTTTTGTTTTCGATAATTCTTTTAACTTCTACCGATCCAAATGTTCTTCCTGGATTTAATATGATAATTTGATTGGTAGATAGTATAGGAGTCAATTCTTTAGCAATATTCTTATGAGCAGAAGCGGGAGTGACCACCATTATTACATCTGCGTTTTTTACAGCTAATTTTAAATCTTGTGTAACTAATTCCAGAGGAAAAAAGCCTTCTAATGCGCCTTTTGCTTCAATTCCTCCTTTTCTTTTAATTTCACTTATCCTTGAATAGGAGCGATTATAAAGCGAAACAGGGTGTTCTTTTGACGATATGTAAGCAGCAAATGCTCTCCCGCCGGATCCTGCTCCAATTACGCAAAATCTCATTCGTTCATCACCTCGCCATAATTATTTTCCTTTTTAAATTTCTCCTCTGAAAAAAAAATAGTTGAATGTGTTTCGATGATTCCTTTAATCCTTTGTCTTTCGTCCAAAATTTCTTGGCGCTTATTGTCCCAAGAATAGCACGCACCGTTTATTATTTTCGTTTTAATCTGACCTAATGCGAATTGATTGTTTTTTAAATGGGGTGCATCAAAAATTCCGTATTTTACAAGCCGATTCAAGATTCTATAATTTACATAAGGATTTTTTCTCTCTGACGAATTTTTAGCTAATCCAGGAATTATGATGTCAACAATGTATTTTGCTTGTTTTATTAATTCTTCCTTTCTTTTCCGAATTTCCTCATCAATAAGATTTAATTTACTGGCAAATGAAGTATTAATTACTTGATCCACAATACTGCAACTTTCAATAATATCCTCTGGACGAGCAGCATGACTCGCTTCAGAATAACTAACAACATGAACAATATCAGGTTTTATTGCTAATTGTACTAACGTGGCTGCAGCTAAATGTCCTTTAGCCTTATATAAATCTATTGGAAAACTTGCCAATCCTGTTCTAACTTGTTTAATTAATGAAAATGAATTGTCTCCTAAGGTTTGAAGAAGTTCATCTTTAGCTAAAATTTTAGCAAGATCCATATCAAACGAGCTTGATGGAGGAGTATTAAACATATACTGTGCTATAAAATTTTTGACACCTAATTTTTTAGCTATAATTCCACATAAATACATATCCGCAACAGCAATTACATCTGGTGCATCTCTAAGACTCCAATGGTGAGGATCGTTTATCTCTACAGGCACATCATTTTCAGCACACCATTTAATTGTTTTTAAGTGTTGTTTTATAGATTCTTTCAAGGTTAGAGGTCCTCTCCCATCCATCTGGTTAAACCAGAAAATAGGAATAGCTGCCCAAGCATTTTTAATAGTTTTTTTATATAATTTCGCTAATTCAATAAAGTCGCACGTTCCCGCATAAATTCTAAGCAAAGGATAATTTCCTGTTAATCGAGCTTGATGCAGTTTTTCAAAATCCTCTTGACATTTTAAAGGAACGCCTCCAGCTCCAGATAACTTATCAATTTGATCTTCAGGATGGAAATAATTCTCTTGAGTATTTTGATCAGGTGCTATAGAAATAACATCTAAGACTTCTGAATTGGAAATAATTTTTATTCCTTCTACTGTATCTTTGAAATTAGGTAATCCAAAATGTGCTCTAATTATCGGGTATGGTTTTTTCCATTTTATACGGGAGATTAAATCCATTGGAATTTCTAATTTCCTTTTAAGATTTTGTTTTTCACCTTTTAAAATTGAGATTACTCTATGTTTTGATTCGCCTCCTATGAAGTATTCATCAAACTTATTAAACTCTTTTGCTACATTGATGACTTCTGAAGTTCCTGCGAAGTATAACTTACCTGGTTTGTTTTTAATTTTTTCAAAATTTTTAAAAAAATTCTTAAGTAATGGTATAACAGTTAAAGGAGTCAAACGATAACTAAGTCCAACAATATCGGGCTTATAAATTTGAATTTCATTTATCAATTTCGAAATTGGGGTTGCTGGACCTAAAAATTTACATTCATAACCTAACTGGGTTGCGATATTAATAAAATTAGATGGACCCGCAACGTGAACACATTGTCCAATACACGCAGTCAGTATTCTTTTTTTATTTTTTAATATTTTATGATTTATTTTTTTCAAAATATCACCCCCTATTTTTTTAGGAGAATAAAAGAAGAGTATTCTCTGATTTTATTCATAAAATCGATTTGTGCTAGATACACAATTCGATCTTTTTATATTAAGAATAAACAATTTTTTCACTTTGAGTTGATTTCTCATAATTTTTAAATCTCAACTATTGTCTAGGAGTAATTTCGATATTTAAGTATTTTGATCATTTAAATACGAAATATAACATTGATCAGCATCAGTACCAATAATACAATGAGTTGATATTTTGGCATATTCTTTCAAGGCATTTATATGAGCACTAGTATTTTTTATAGGAAATTTTTTAATTGCTTTAGGATTAGTTATTATGTCTCTTGGATTTGAACTAGTCCAACTCTTAAATTCTTCTGTATTTTTATATTCTAAAATATGTCCTCTTAATGGTATAATGAATAAGTTCCTAGAAGGAACTTGATAAATCTTTAAATATTTTCCTTTATTAATTATCTTAATAGGTCCAAGTGCTTCTGCAATTGCTTGAGCTGCTTTATTTTTTTCAGAGATTATGATTGTTGACATTTATTCCGATTTCCTACAATCTAATAAGAATAATTTCTTTGATTTAGAATATAAATAAAAACTCAGATTAAAATTTCTATTTATTACTTAATTCGTTAATTATTAAAGAAAAAAATGCTAATTTAGATTGGTAATGCGAAAATAAACTCACAGCCTCTATCTAAACCTTGAGAGGTTACCCAAATTCTTCCCCCATGAGCTTCTATTATACCTTTCGCAATATATAGACCTAATCCACTCCCTTTCTCAAATGTTGAAAATGTTTCTGAGTCTTGATCTATTGTCACAAATTTTCCAAATAGCTTATTAATCTCAGTTTCTGTCAATCCTTTTCCATAATCCTTTATTTTAAATAACATTTCAATATCCTGGTGGCTTGCTGAGATTTCAATCTTATCATTTTCCTGCGAAAATTTGATAGCATTTGAGAGTATATTTAAAAATACTTGAGATATTCTAAATTGATCAATATTTAATTCGATATCATTATCAACTTCAATAATTATATCTAAATTTTTATTAATGATTTGAAAATGAAGTTCATTGATAATTTCTGATATGAGTTGATAGATATTTTCCGCGTTTATATCTAATACCATTTTCTTAGCATCGATCTTCATTACATCCATTAGTTTATTTATATAATCCTCTAATCTCCTAACATTATTTAGTACTCGACCTAAATCCTCCTTTATTTCAATTTTTAGATTTTTTTCTCGTAATAAAATTAAATCAACATATCCCCCAACAGAAATTAATGGAGTTTTTAGTTCATGAGCTGCAATGCTAATGAAATCAGTTTTCAATTTATCTAATTCCTTTAATTCAATATTTTGTTCCCTTAATTTTCTTTCAGATTCTTTTAATTTTTCTTCAGCTATTTTTTTTTCAGTCACGTCTTGGACTATAATTTGAACAACATTTTCAGAACCTATTTTAACTCGTGATAACTCAGAGTGCACCCAAGAAGGAGATCCATCCTTCTTATATATCTTTGTAATATTTATTTCAATTTTTGGATCATTTTCCGGGGAAATGGGAAATAATAAATCATTAACATGTTTTATAGCAGATATGGTATCTTTTGGGTATATATTTAAGAGGTTGAGATAATTCTGATCAATTAAATCCTTTTTATTATAGCCAAACAATAAGGATACTGTAGAATTTATATCTAGTATAATCCCATTATTATCAATTACAACAATTCCGTAAGGCGAGCTCTCATATAAATGTCGATATTTCTCTTCTGACTCTCTTAATTCCTTAGTTCGCGAAAGCACAGTTTGTTCCAGCTCTCGATTTAAGTTTATTAATGCTTCTTCAAACTGTTTGCGTTCATTTATGTCTCGACATATAACGATGCCTTTGAAGACTCCATCAGCATCTCGAAATAAATTTCCCTTAGCTTCAATCCAAATCCATTTTCTGTCCTTATGTTGAATTCTTAATACAAGTGTTTCTTTACCTGTTTTAAAACCTGAAATTAAAATATTTTTAGATGATTCAAAATCATCAGGATGAACTAAATCTAAGACTGGTTTACCAATTAATTCGGCACTGGTGTACCCTAACGTTTCAAAACAAGGTTGATCATTAATATATTCAATTTTAATCTTTTGATTCACAATAGCAATGATATCATAGGCACCTTCTGATATGAGCCTGTATTTCTCTTCTGATTGCTTGAACTCTTGTTCCAACTTATATTTTTCAGTTACGTCTTGACATATTCCAAAAAATCCAATAATATTTTCCATTGCATCATATTTCAAATTAACAGATAATTCTGTAATAATATCTTGACCATTCTTCTTAATTGACTGATATGCCAGATATCGCTTACTCTTTTTAGTTTTATACACCTCATTGAAGTCAGAAAATATCTTAGATTTATCATCAGGATGAGAGATAATGGCATAATTTTTTCCAATAATCTCTTCTTTAGAATATCCAAGGATTTTACAAAGAGCGGAATTACAGAATGTGAATTGACCTTTTAAGTCAAGCTCAAAGTAACCTTCAGTGATGTTTTCTAAAATACTACGATATCGTTTTTCAGATTCTTTAATTCGCTTTTCTGCTACTAATCTCTCACTAATATTATTATATGTTGAGAGAATCCCGATTACATTATTTTCTAGATCATGTAATGGAATTCGATTAACCTCAAACCAAACTTTTTCTCCTCCATCAAATAACCAAGATTCAATAGACTTCTCACTTTCGTTCTTCTTAATGATTCTTTCTTCACAT
>Ga0307378_10012785_pt1 | contig 10685 bp, 10 predicted proteins | sample UN1MG_FD_202238 | JGI IMG/M metagenome (GOLD analysis project Ga0307378, IMG submission 202238) | Soil microbial communities from Risofladan, Vaasa, Finland - UN-1 | ecosystem: Environmental > Terrestrial > Soil > Coastal area > Acid sulfate soil | place: Finland: Risofladan, Vaasa | collected...
ACCGCTTGAAGGACATGATCATCACCGGCGGCGAGAACGTCTATCCACGAGAGGTTGAAGAAGTCCTCTACACCCGACCCGAAGTGCTGGAATGTGCAGTGGTGGGCCTGCCCGACCAAGAGTACGGAGAACGCGTGACTGCGTTCATCATCGAGCGGGAAGGCCACCATGTGGATCCGGCCTCGCTGAGAGACTTCCTCAAAGCTAGTCTTGCTGGTTTCAAGGTGCCGAAGGAGTACATTGTTGTCGAGGAACTGCCCAAGAGCAGTACTGGCAAACTGCTCAAGCGGGAGCTCAGAGATTCGGCTTGGACGGGGAATTGAGCCCCTTCCACGACGAGTGCAGCGATGGGTTGGTCACTATTGCAGCAGCCACGACGCTCCGGAACGGTAGACGCTTCGGGCCAAGAATCCGTTCCGGGGTAACCCGGGTGTGTGTTCGAATCCCACCCGCCCTATTGGGCACCAGATATCGGGGACAGGACAACGAAAGGACCTCTGTGTCGTCGTTGCGGCTCTTCAGCTCGGGAAGGGCCGCTTTCTCTTCCCTCAGTAACTGCTGAGGACTTCTGGAGCTTTCTAGCCCGCAGCCTGCGCACGGAGCACTCAGTTCCCTTCTCCGCGGTTCTGAAAAGACCTCGCGTACGCTAAGTGACCTACCAGCACCCCTTTGGGTTGTCGGAAGAGTCGCTGCAGTGATCGAGCTACTGAGATGGAAGCTGGGGCAGAGTACGGGTCCAGAGCGGTCCAGCGGTGCTTGCCAGGAATGTCGGACACGGGGTCAGGAGGCTATTGAGGGGGGAATCAGTCGGCGGCGTGTTCCTTATCGCGCAGGGATTCATCCCTGCCCACACTTCTCTGCACTCAGCAGGCGTCCGAGTTGCACAGAAACCGCAAGTGTGATAGACTTGCAGCATCGTGTGGTGGTTCGCGCACTGACGATCAGAGATAGAACATGCAAGGCTATGCCGGCCTGCATCCCGAAGATGTCCTGTTGAACGGGAACAGAGCGTACTCGTCGCTGACAACTACGCTCCCTTCTTCGACACCAACCGCAGCGACTCCAATTCGCCCTTCGAGCGCTGCGGTTTTGTCGTTTACAGGCTAGAGTTGTCTTTCGGAACTGCTGGGCCAGACTGGTGGGGGAAGGAGGTCTTGCGCGGCGCGAAACGGCTCCTGCTCGGCTTGATTGACCAAAGGTAACCTGTGCTCTTTGTCCTCGGAGCGATCCTGCCGGGTTGGTCAGCAACGCTACGGCTGTGTGCCTGTGCGTTGGCGTTTCTTGTTCAGAACCGAAGGGAGGCGAGATGGCAGTGTTCGAGCAGGTAGTCCTAGCGGCATTGCTGCATGACTTCGACAAGATGCCGGCCCAGGTGGCAGAGGCTGTGGCGCCGACGAGGTGGCAGGGGGTCGCGGAGGATGCGGTTGGCGCTCTGATTCTGAACCAGGCTGAGGCATGCGCGTCGGCCACCGGGAAGTCGGGAACTCCGCTCGCTGACCCCCCTTTACAGTCTATCTTCAGCCATGTTCGGCTCGATCACGAGCCTTCTGTGTGCTATCGCAGAGTGGCTGCGTTGGCGGGGACGAAGGCTGACCAGTCTCACTTGTTTCCTGTTCAATCACCTCCCGACGATGATGTGTCTGCTCACTGGGAGCTCTTTGCTCAAGACCTTCAAGGGATAGTCGGCAACATCCCTGCAGATGACCACGATCGGTTGCATACCCATCTCTTGGCTTCCATTCAACGATACCTCTGGTGTCTGCCGGCACACACTGACCATGTTGCCCTATTCGATCACCTGAAGATCGCGAGCGCGACGGCGGCAGCCCTGTACCGCTATCACCAGGCGCAGGGTTCTTTGAACGAGCAAGAAATCACCCATGCCGCAGGTCAGGAGCGGTTCTGCATGCTGGTGGGTGACCTGTCCGGGATTCAGGACTACATCTTCGACATAGCCAGCGTCGGCGCGGGCCCGGTGGCCCGTCGCCTCAGGGCCCGTTCCTTCTTCATCTCTCTCATCTCGGACGTCTTGGCCCACAAGGTTGTCCACGACTTCGAGTTACCCCTGGGCAACATTATCATGTCCTCAGGCGGCAAGTTCTACGTGCTGCTGCCGGGACTGGATGATTTCGAAACTCGCGTGGACGCCATTCGACGTGAGGTGGACGAGTGGCTTCTGGAAGAGTTCAATGGCGAGATAGGGACTAGCCTGGCCTATGTTCGACTGAGCGATGACCAGTTCCAGGCCAGCGCTTTGGACAGAACTGGTTTTGGCGATGTGATGACTCAGCTCAGCTTTGCCCTGGCCGGGAAGAAGCAGCAACGGCTGCATAGCGTCCTGGGTCCTGACTGGGGCGGGGAGAGCTTCGTGATCAAGAAGGACTTCGGAGGTAGGGGTGATTGCCCAAGTTGTGGGAAGTTTCCGACCAGCGAAGACAGCGAGTACTGTCCACGCTGTGCGGAGGATGCGGGGTTGGGGGGGATACTGCCGAAGGCTAGATACGTGGCGTATTACGACTCTCGGGCAGAGTCACCCGCGAAGAGCATCGAACTGCTGGGCGAGTACTCTGTTTCTGTTTTGACGCATTTCAAGCCGGATAGGATAGGCAGACCCTACTTGCTGGTGAAGTTGAACGACCCGGACCTAGGCGACATGTGGGCCTATCCTAGTGGGTTCCGCTATCTGGCCAACCACGTGCCTACTGGCGAGGATGGATCCCCGCTGCTTTTCGAGGACATCGCCAGAGGATCAGAAGACGACCTCGTGGAGACCGAGAGCCCAGAGGGCGAGCAGGAAGTCACGGCTGACCAACCGACCGGCCGCGCCTTGCTGGGCTATGTGAAAGCTGATGTAGATTACCTGGGCATCATCTTCGCTCAGGGCCTGCGCCAGGACCAAGGGGGGCAGGATACCATCTCTCATACTGCCATGCTCAGTCGTGAGCTGGATCTCTTCTTCTCAGGCTGGCTGGAACATGCCTTGGACAAACCCAATGCGGAACACAAGAACTTCTACACGGTCTTCTCAGGTGGCGATGATCTGTTCCTGGTTGGGCGTTGGAACCAAGCTGCGCTACTGGCGAGGGAAGTCAACGACAGATTCAGGGAATTCGTGGGCCGCAATCAAGATCTCACCCTCTCGGCCGGCATTCTCTTCTCGAAGGAGCGCTACCCCATCGCGCGCGCGGCTGAGGACGTCGAGAGGGCTCTGGGATACTCCAAGGAGAGAGAGGGGGCGGACGGCAAATCGCGCAACCAGCTGACGGTTCTGAACGATACCATGAGGTGGGACGAAGCTTCCCGGGTCTTCTCAGAGATCGAGACCCTCTCTGGGTATGCTGAGGGACTGACGTCATCGTTCTTGAAGAACCTGGTGCATTACGGACAACTGTACAGGCGATACAAGGCCGGGGAGATCGAGGGTCTGCGGTACAAGGCCCTCTTTGCGTGGAACATAGCGCGGGTCTTGCGGGAGGGAGATCCGGCCATTCGGGAATGGGCCGACAGTCTGATGCAGTCGCTGGACGGGAAGGGCGATGCTCACCGAATGCAGCACCTGGACTTGGTGGCGACCTACATCCTTTTTTCGAGGAGGGAGCGGGAGAGAGGAGATTAGAGAATGGTGCAAAAGGTGTGTCAAGACTGTGGGGAGGCCTTCGAAGCCAGAGAGGCCTACCATAAGTACTGCCCCAAGTGCTTCAGGGCAGGGAGAGCGAGGCAGCCAACGTCTCGCCTCGGTGCCGACTACCTCGAGGGCGGCTATTTCCTCGATGCTGAGAAGACAAAGCTCCGTCCGGAGATCATCGATAGCTCCGCCATCGATGCGGCGAAGGTCCTGGGCAGTGCCCAGCCACCGATGACTGCTCATCAGTTGCGCCGTTTTTACAGGAAGGCGCGGGCCATAGAGTCCAAGTTGGACAGGACCCAGGATTTCCAGTTGGTGCTGGCGGACATCTACACCATGAAGCGGGACGCGGCGGATGCGGTGGCACGCAAAGTCGTGAGCGAGGAGTTCCAGCGGTTCATGGAGCGGAATGTCGAACTGGCCGCCAGCGACGAGAGTAGCTTCAGAAAGGGCTTCATCCAGCATTTCCAGAGCGTGCTGGCGTATTTCGGCTACTACTTCAAAGAGTAGCAAGGGAAGCAGGGGTCATTGCGTCGACGATAAGTGAGGAGGTTTGAGAATGCCTGACAAGCTGCTACACTACCGAAGGCTCACAGGTACCATCACGTGCGAGACAGGGCTGCGCATTGGCGGTTCAGTGGAAGACATAGAGATTGGGGGCATGGAGAATCCCATCATCCGGCACCCCATCACCGAGGAGCCCTACATCCCTGGCTCCTCGCTGAAGGGAAAGGTGCGTTCTCTTCTAGAGCAAACGCACGGTCGTGTGACTTCTCGCGGTGAGCCGTGTGGCTGTGGAGAGTGCATGATCTGTCGCGTATTTGGACCGCACAAGAACCCACGGCACAAACTGGGGCCGACCCGCATATTGGTGCGTGATGCCGGTCTCACGACTGATTCGCGCCAGCGCTTGGAGACGGCCAGGGAAGACAAGAGCATCTTCTACGCCGAGGTGAAGACGGAGAACATCGTCAACCGCCTCACCGGAGCGGCGGAGCACCCGCGCACGGTGGAACGAGTCCCGGCTGGCACCGAGTTCGACTTCGAGATTGGCGTGCGCATTTTCGAGCGCGACGACGAAGCCGAAATCATGAGCCTGGTCGAGGAAGGTTTGTCTCTGCTCGAGCAAGACTACCTGGGTAGTTCTGGCAGCCGCGGATATGGCAAGGTGAAGCTCGCCTACGAGGTCAGCTAGGGATGAAGATCTATAGACTGCGGCTGCTCCCGCGGTCGGCTTTCCTATCCCCCTGGCAGGCCGACACCATCTTTGGGCATCTGTGTTGGGCGATCCGCCACCACGAGGGTGAGCAAGCACTGCTGGAGTTCCTGGAACCCTTCCGGGAGAGCGAGCCGCCTCTCGTTCTCTCCAACGGGTTCCCGGCCGACTTGCTACCCCGTCCTTTGCTGCCGCCACCTAACCCGCCTGCACCGGGCAGGCCCAAGATGGAACAGGTCGAGGCCATGCGCCGGCAGAAGAAGATGAAGGGCGTAGAGTATTTTCAGTTGGACGAGTTCAACGCCCTGTGTCGGGGAGAATCTCCGGAACTGGTCGTGCAGCAAGACAATCTATGGAGCGAGACGATCCTCAAGAACCAGATTAACCGTGTCACCGGAGGCACCACTGGTCCGGACGAGGATGCGGGCGGGAACCTGTATAGCGTGAACGAGCACCGCTTCATAGACAGGACGTCCGGCGCGCTGCTCCCCCTGGCTCTGTACATCAAGGTTGCCGATGACGAATGGGCAAACAGGACGCTTGACCTGTTTGAACGAGTGTCCCTCTCTGGTTTCGGGGCGAAGAAATCTGCTGGCTATGGGCAGTTCCGGGTGCAAGACTTCGAGTCCTTCGACGGTTTCGGTCAGGTACCGGAGGCCAATGGATTCGTCAGCCTATCCAACTTTGTGCCGGCCCCAGGCAATCCTGATAGAGGCCAGTACCGCACTCTAGTGAAGTACGGCAAGCTGGGGGAGGAGTATGCCTCCAGCGGCAGGCTGTCGCCCTTCAAGTTCCCAATACTCATGCTCCGGGCGGGCTCGACCTTCTACACATCGGAGCCAAGGGAAGTCTACGGCCAGATGGTGAAAGGCGTTCATCCTGAAGATGAGAGCATAGTGCAGTACGGCTACGCCTTTGCCCTGCCGGTCAAGCTCGCACAGGCGAACGGGTGAGATAGAAGGTTGGTATGCTCGGCAAACTCCGCGTGGCCAAGTATCGGCTGACGCTGGAAGCCGTGGATACGCTTAGGCTGCCTGCTTTCAAAGGCACGACCTTGCGCGGCGGGTTCGGCGCAGTCTTTCGGCGCACCACTTGTGCCCAGCGACAGATCGACAACTGCCGAGACTGCTCGCTGCAGGCCACGTGTCCGTATGCCTACATCTTTGAGACAGCTCTCCCGGAAGGCAGTGAGGTACTGTCTCTGGAGCAGGATATTCCCCGACCCTTCGTCCTCGAGCCGCCGCTGGATCGCAAGCGTGTATACGATCCTGGCGAGCCTCTCGAATTTGGGTTAATCCTGATAGGCAGAGCGATCAAGTATCTGCCCTATTTCATCATCGTCTTCCGAGAACTGGGAAGGGTGGGCCTTGGTGCCGGGCGAGGCAGGTGTTCTCTGCGAGAGGCCGTGGCTATGGAACCCTTCGGCGGGGCAGAGGAGGTCATCTACGCGGCTTCCGATGACATGGTGCGTAATCGCGACTTGGGCGTGGGTTACCCAGGAATCGAGGCAGAGGCACGTAAGTTGAGTGCCGAGCGTGTGACCTTGAAGTTCCTGACGACGACACGCATCAAGCACAACGGGCGATTCGTATCCGAGCCACAATTCCACGTCTTGGTACGCGCAATCCTCCGACGCTTGTCATCTTTGTACTACTTCCATTGCGGCGAGCGATGGGAGACAGATTATCGAGGCATGATCGACGCGGCCAAGGAGGTCCGATTGGCAATAGATGGGACCCGGTGGGTTCATCGGAAGCGCTACTCCCGGAGACAAGGCCAGAGGATGAGTCTGGGCGGGTTCGTAGGGGAAGCTTCCTACGAGGGCGAGTTGGAGGCCTTCCTGCCTCTGTTGCTCGTGGGCGAACTGGTTCACGTCGGGAAAGCCTGCGTCTTCGGTAACGGGCGATATAGGGTTAGCCGATTGGAGGATGCGCCGCGCTGGGCGATGTAGATCCGGCGAAAAAGCTTGATACCTCCCCGGAAAGCGAGCAAAGGTGGGCTTCTGCGAGAAAAATGACGGAGAGCGCAAGACAGTCCGGTGCCCTGAGGGCTCAGACGGACCGAAAATGCAAGTATTTTGCGCATGTTCCGCTCCTCCCCGGAAGCCTCTCAGGCGAGGGAGGAAAAGTGAGGAAATGAGAGCAAGAACGAGAAAACGAGACTCATATCAAACCGCTGTCTAAGAGGGCTTCCCGATGAACAGGGGATTGAAACAGGAAAGGCCAGGTCGGCCTTTCCTCGTCCCGGCAAGGTCTAAGAGGGCTTCCCGATGAATAGGGGATTGAAACTCGCTCTCTCGATTATCAAAGATCTCTGATTTGTAGTGTCTAAGAGGGCTTCCCGATGAATAGGGGATTGAAACTCTCTACAGACGAACCGGTCGCCTCCTAACCAAAAAGTCTAAGAGGGCTTCCCGATGAATAGGGGATTGAAACTAGTGCGGTTCAGCCGGCACAAACGCGCCCTCACAGTGTCTAAGAGGGCTTCCCGATGAATAGGGGATTGAAACGAGGCCCAGGAAGATGCCCTAGGAATCCACACTCCTGGTCTAAGAGGGCTTCCCGATGAATAGGGGATTGAAACCTTTCGACGGCTTCTTCATTCCTGCTTTTCTGTTTCTAGTCTAAGAGGGCTTCCCGATGAATAGGGGATTGAAACTTGGGGTTGCTTCTTGCCTCCTCTTGATGGTCGAAAGTCTAAGAGGGCTTCCCGATGAATAGGGGATTGAAACTCGATCCCTACAACAGCGCACACTTCTTCTGGCTGCGGGTCTAAGAGGGCTTCCCGATGAATAGGGGATTGAAACACGCTATTCCGCTCGTTGGTGAATACCACGTCCGGCAAGTCTAAGAGGGCTTCCCGATGAATAGGGGATTGAAACGCGTACAATTCCTTGAATCGGTATGCGCTAGGCATAGTCTAAGAGGGCTTCCCGATGAATAGGGGATTGAAACTCGGACTCCTTCTTCTCGTCTTTGGTGGCCCTCCTGGTCTAAGAGGGCTTCCCGATGAATAGGGGATTGAAACCTTCGGGTGGCGGTTCACTAGCCACGGTCTGAAGCTGTCTAAGAGGGCTTCCCGATGAATAGGGGATTGAAACATTGCCTCAACCATTCTCTGGCTCCTTATTTACCCAGTCTAAGAGGGCTTCCCGATGAATAGGGGATTGAAACATGCCTATCCAATCCCGGCCATGCGCTCGTGCCTCTTGTCTAAGAGGGCTTCCCGATGAATAGGGGATTGAAACCCCCCTGCATCTCGCGGATGTGGTCTAGGGTCTTCTTGGTCTAAGAGGGCTTCCCGATGAATAGGGGATTGAAACGGGTCATCATCGTAACTGAGCCCCGCCAGCATGAAGGGTCTAAGAGGGCTTCCCGATGAATAGGGGATTGAAACTTGATTCTGATGTCCTTGTCGTCGATGCCGAGGCCGGGTCTAAGAGGGCTTCCCGATGAATAGGGGATTGAAACGATGTCATCAAACCACTGGTCCATGGTATTGACTGCCTGTCTAAGAGGGCTTCCCGATGAATAGGGGATTGAAACGGAACCTCAATGCGTATGTGTGCAGGGACTTCCATCTCGTCTAAGAGGGCTTCCCGATGAATAGGGGATTGAAACTCGTGACGCGACAGTGTGGATGAGTGCGAACTTGCTCTCGGAGACGGCGCAGCGACGGCGGCGTGAGGAACGAGGAGATAGGATGATGCGCCGCCGCCAGGCTGGGGCGCTCCGCCCCACCAGACTGCAGGGCGGGTCAGGGGATCGCTAGGGGGAATCCTGACTCACTGGAGGAATAGGCGATGGATAAGATCTTCTTGAGTTACAGTCGTAAGAACAAAAAGCACGTCGGGCTACTGGCGGCACAGTTGAAGGCTCGCGGCCTGCGCACCTGGCAGGACGTGTCCGATCTGCTGCTGGGCAAGCCTACGGAGCAGGAGATTCGACAGGCTCTGGCGGCAGATTGCTGTGCCTTCCTGATCTATCTCACCCGGCAGAGCCTGCAGTCGAAATACATCATGACGGTGGAGCTTCCCGCTGCCTTGCGCCGGCAGGAGCAGGACCCCAGCTTCGCTATCATCCCGGTCTTCCATGGCGTGTCGCCCAGCGAGGCCGGAGACGCCACAATGGCCGCCACGGGCAGGGACATGGCGGTATTCCATGGGGTAAGCATCCGAGGTCCAAAACGGATCACATCGGAAGATGCCGTGTCCAAGCTCCGATCAGAGTTCGGGAAGGTGGCGCGACGGGCTTTGCATGAGTACTTGGGACGCCGCGCGCCCACGGTGTCCGCACGGCGCGGCGGTGACCTAATCCTGGACGTGCACACCAAGCACTACACCGCCTATCCGCAGGCGGCTGACCTGACCCTGGACTGGCTGTCCTTCTTCAGCGACGCGAGTCTGGCTTCACCACTCGTGTGGTCTGACACCCTGGTGCCTGCACTCCGCGACGTCAAGGAGTCCGCAGCCCAGGAGTGCGGCACAGGTTGCATGCACATCCGCGCCAAGGCCCATCTGTCGGCCGGTGTCGCCCTGGGATTCGCCTTTCGCTCCCCATCCGGCTTCACCCTGGACGTGACGCAGGGAGACGACACGTGGACGACTTCCTGCGTCCCTCGGGACCCAGCCCCGCTGACCGTCTCGGTGAAGGGAGGCTCCGTAGGCTCCAGGGACCTGGCGGCTGAGCTGAGTATCACCGGAGACGTCTCGGAGGCGGTTGATAAACTCGTGCGTGATCGCGGGCGAGACTTCCGCGCGCGTGTGGCCTTCCGGCCGCCTGCGGGGGACGCGCGTAATGCCGTTGCTGGCCCCGAGGAAGCTTTGGCAATGGCCGTACAGGTGGCGACGGACATCAGAAGGCTGCGGGAGGAGTACGGTGCAGACGTGACCCATCTGTTCGCGGCGGCGCCTCTGGCGCTGGCGGTGTTGCTCGGCCACCAGCTCAACGCCTGTGGTCCGATACAGATGTACGAGTACTACAATCCGGATACCAAATACGTGCCGTCATGCCTGCTGGCGTAGGCGATCGAGGCCGACGTGCCATGTGCCTGCCTGGACTGGCGCGTCCCCCGACGCCTCTCTGGCGGGTGAGGAACGGTGAGGACATGAGAGAAAAAGCGAGACACGGAGACTCATATCAAACCACAGTCTAAGAGACATCAATCCCCGCAAGGGGACTGAAACAATGCCCTTTGGCCTGGATCCCAACTGCCCCCTGACAAGTCTGAAGGACATCAATCCCCGTAAGGGGACTGAAAGCTGAACGAGCCCATCTTGAACCATCCCCTTGTGCGCCATCGCCCCGCGCAACCACGTCGAACCTCTGGACCTCACGCTTGTGCCGCGGACTGCAATGCCCCAGCTTGACGACGCTCAAGAAGTGACGTATAATGTTGTTGGCTGAAACGGCGTTGCACGACGTGTAACACGGTTGGACAATGAAGCACAGCGGAACCAGAGAGAGGTAGACGGCAGTGGGTGTGGTCGTGATCGGGAGGATGCGCGCTTTTTGTCCAACGTTTCGTGTCGGTAAATGAGCGGGTGGGAAGACTGATACGCATTGAGACCGGATTGAGGTCTCACATCAATCGATGGAGGTTGTTCAGAGGTGGGTGAGAGCAAATCGATTAGTGAGCAGATAGCCGAACTGGCGGTGGGCCTTCGATACGACGATCTGCCGGAGAAGGTGCGCCAGCGGGCCGAGAACCTGGTCCTGGACCTGATGGGCTCTATGATCGGCTCGAAGAAGATCGAATCGAGCAGGATCGCCACTGAGTTGGTTTTGGAGCTGGGTGGTCCGGAGGAGAGCACCGTGGTTGGCCGCGGCCGGAAGGTGTCTGCAC
>Ga0307378_10012787_pt1 | contig 10684 bp, 6 predicted proteins | sample UN1MG_FD_202238 | JGI IMG/M metagenome (GOLD analysis project Ga0307378, IMG submission 202238) | Soil microbial communities from Risofladan, Vaasa, Finland - UN-1 | ecosystem: Environmental > Terrestrial > Soil > Coastal area > Acid sulfate soil | place: Finland: Risofladan, Vaasa | collected...
CACTATGCAGATGGAGGAGGAACTGGTCGCCGAGCTGGAACTACTGGGGGTCCGCTATCTATCGCGCCAGTCATCGTACCAGGCCAGCCACGTGCGCTCGCCCGAGGCTTTGTTGGCCGACCTGGTTCGACAGCCCAGCGCCCGCGTGCGGGCAGCGGTGATCGGCGTCCTGCTGGCTCACCCCGAGTACGCCGATGCGGTGCCCGCAGCCCTCGACCTTTTGGGCCCGGTCGAGCGACTGACCCTCCAGTCATTCTATGCGGCAGCGGTGCTCCTGCAACAGAAGCACGCCCATCGCTTGCGGGAGCTTATGGTCACGGGGTGGCGCCCCTTGCCCCATCTGCCCGAACACACGCCCGAACTGAACTTGGCCGACGAAGGAACGCCCACTGAAAGGCTGTCCTCACTGGGGCGGGAGCACCAGCGCTGGTCGGGGACAATGGTGAACTGGGCGGGAAGCTATGAGCAGGTGGCGCGACAGTTGATGCGCCGCTGGGAGATGGAAAGGCAGTGGAAGCGATAACACGGGCAACCCTGGAAATGTTTCTCCAGCGCCTGGGCGAACGCTCCTCCTGCGTTGGCGCTCTGTACCTGTTGGGCGAGCGCGTGATCGAGTTTGGGCAACTGGAGTCTCTCTTCGAGGCCATCCGGCCCGGCGTGGTCAAGGCGGACATCCTTCCCGGTGAGTTTCGTCACCACTTCGAAGAGCTGCGCCGGAGAGTTGCGGGCGCCGGGCCATAGCACCAAAGCCGCACCTTCTGTCTCTCCTCCCGGGGCTGGGTGAAGGCCATATTTGGGGAGGCCCTGGGGGAGGAGGTGGACGTGGAGCTGCTCCAGGCCATCGGCAGGGGGGACGAGTGTTGTGAGTTTCTCGTCTTTCCCAGACCCTAGACGTCTTGTCATGAGTAGGGGCACGGCATGGCGTGCCCCGTCGTTTCCGGACGTCGCAGGTTACGGGTGAGCGCAGGTGACAAGACAGGCCAACCCGACGATGGGCTAAGCATCGGAGGAGGAGGATGCGCGAGTACACTAGAAGACAAGTTGCGCTGATCGCCCAACTGCTCGCAGACGAGCTGGTCTCCACCTACCGGAATGAGCAGGTCCCCCTGATGGTGGACAACTTCTCACGCGCGGGTTTCACACGGGACAACCTGACTGGCGACGAGGACAAGCTATTCCAGATGCTTGTCACCGCCGCGTATGACCGGCGACCATTCTCTGGAGCCGCTGGGGGCTACGAGGTGATCTGGGGTATCCAGAGAAGAACTGGTTCTGTCGCGGAGGCGCTGGATCGACTCGGGTTGTTCACTCTGCAGGGAGTGCTCGCAAGAGGCGCAGAAGCACTGGAGGAGCGGCTCGGAAAAAAGACTTACCACGGAGAACCCCTCGCGCAAGTGGATGACAAGGTTGAGTACGCAAGGACCTTAGTGCAGTGTGCCAGGTTGGTGGACACGGGGCTGCGGACGAAACTGGCGGAGGCGGAATGCACCGAGGATGTGGCCTCTATCTACAAGGATCTCACGACCGTCCACGGCATCGGGGACACGATTGGCGCTAAGCTGGTCAAATACCTCTTGCGCGAGATTGGTGTGGGCAATGTCCAACCAGACTGCTTTCCGCTGTCGGTGGTGTGGCCCATTACCCAAGAGTTATGGGTGGATAACGCATTCAGCAAACTGACAGCTCGGGTCGACGTGACGTTGCCCCCCCTGGTCATGGGAGTCCTGCTGGAGAACGGGGACCCCTTCGCCATCGACGCCCTCTTCTACCTCCAACGGTACCGTGAGGGAGACTTCGACCAGTTGATCAAAGACCTGCAATCCATCTGCACGGACAGGCTACCGGTGCCAGCGGGCACGCGTCCACAGGAACCGGGCAAGGTCGATCGGGAGTTGGCTCAGGACCTGCTCGGCGTGATCGAGAAGATCTTGGGCGACGCCGGAAGCGTGACGGATGCAGAGATCAAAGCTGCCGGTCTGCAAGGGACTGCCTCGGCGAAAGGGATTCGGGAGAAGGCCCAACGGATGTACAACACAATGGCGGGTCTAGCCGAGGAAGGAAATGCCGGAGGCATGCTTCAATACTACAATAGCTGTCTTGCATACGAGGGCGGCCAGCACATCGGCTGGGTACTAAGCAGGCTGGGCCGGAAGACTCTAGAATCTGAAGCCGAGCGATTCCAGGACATCTACAAGGGAGGTGGAGCGGCTCGCGCCAGCCTAGGGACCGAGGCGTGACGAGCCTGCGAGCGTGCCCATGGACAACCATAGCGAGATAGTCAACTTCATCTGGTCCGTCGCCGACCTGATCCGCGACAGCTTCAAACGCGGCAAGTACCAGGACGTGATGCTGCCGCTGACCGTGCTCCGTCGTATCGACTGCGTCCTTGCCCCGACCAGAGATCAGGTCTTGGCAACCAACGCCAAGCTCAAGGGAAGGCTCGACAACCCGGACCCGCAACTGCGCAGAGCGTCCGGTTACGCCTTCTATAACACGTCACGCTACGACTTCGACAGGCTTCTTGCGGACGCGCCCAACCTCGCCAGCAACCTGAACGCCTACATCAACTGCTTCTCCCCGAACATGCGGGAGGTGCTGGAGAAGTTCGAGTTCCAGAACACCATCTCCAAGCTCAACGAGGCCGGCTTGCTCTTCTTGGTCCTGGAGCGCTTCAAGAGCATCGATCTACACCCGGACCGCATCTCCAACCACGACATGGGGTACATCTTCGAAGAGCTGATCCGCAGGTTCAACGAAGCGCTCAACGAGAACCCCGGCGAACACTTCACCCCTCGGGAAGTCATCCGCCTGATGGTGAACCTGCTGCTGAGCCAGGATGTCGAGGCCCTTCGCCAGAACCACATCGTGCGCACGGTGTACGACCCCTGCTGCGGCTCGGGCGGGATGCTCACCATCGCCAAAGAGCGCATCCTGGAGATCAACCCTCGAGCGGAGATCTACCTCTACGGCCAGGAGGTCAATCCCGAGACCTGGGCCGTGTCGAAAGCAGACATGCTGATGACCAGTCCCGACGGGCGCGACGCGGACAACATCGCCTTTGGCAGCACCCTCTCGGCGGACAAGCATGCTGGGCAGCCCTTCGACTATCTGCTCACAAATCCCCCCTATGGAAAAGACTGGAAGATGGATAAGGCGGCGGTAGACGCCGAGGCCGAGCGCGGATACGCAGGCCGCTTCGGGGCGGGCACGCCCCGCATCTCCGATGGGCAGCTACTCTTTCTTCAGCACATGCTGGGGCGTATGAAGGACCGCAGAGAGGGAGGTTCGCGCGTAGCCATCGTGATGAACGGCTCGCCGCTCTTCACCGGCGACGCGGGTGGTGGTGAGAGCGAGATCCGCCGCTGGATCCTGGGGAACGACTGGCTAGAAGCGATCGTGGCCATGCCAGAGCAGCTCTTCTACAACACCGGCATCGCCACCTACGTGTCGGTGCTCTCCAACCGCAAGGAACCACGCCGCAAAGGCAAGGTTCAGCTCATTGACGCCACGGGCCTCTGGGTCCCCATGCGCAAGAGCCTCGGCGCCAAGCGTCGCGAAATGTCGTCAGAGGACATCCATCAGATTACCCAGCTCTTCGAGGCCTTGGAAGACGGGGAGCGCTCCAAAGTTTTCAACATCGCACAATTTGGCTACCGCAAGGTGACCATCGACCGGCCCCTGCGCCTCAATTTCCAGGCCAGCCCGCAGCGGATCGAGCGGCTGAAGGAGGAGCCAGCCTTTCACAATCTGGCCAGCGGCAAGAAGAAGGACCCCAAAGCCAGGGCTGCGGAAGAAGCCCTCGGGGAATGGGAGCAGCAGTCCATCCTGACCATGCTCCAGGGCATGCCGGACACCCTGTTCAAGGACCGTCCCTCCTTCACCAGGGCGCTCACTGAGGCGGCGAGAGAACACCGCCTGAGCCTCTCAGTGCCCATCAAGAAGGCCATTATGCAGGCGCTGTCGGAGCAAGACGAGGCCGCCGAGATCTGCCGAGACAGTGCGGGCAACCCCGAGCCCGACACGGACCTGCGCGACCATGAAAACGTTCCGCTGGGAGAGGACGTGGAGGCGTACTTCGCTCGTGAGGTGCAGCCCCACGTGCCCGATGCCTGGATCAATGCCACCGCGCGCGATCACAAGGACGGCGAGGTGGGCAAGGTAGGTTACGAGATCAACTTCAATCGCTACTTCTACCAGTACCAGCCGCCACGGCCGCTGGAGGAAATAGAGGCGGACCTCAAGGCAATCGAAGAGGAAATCACAGACCTATTGGCGGAGGTGCTACAGTGAGAGAGATCCTGGGCAAGGCGAAAACTCTACGCGAGCTTCTAAGCGGAGCGAAGTACTCTATCGACTACTACCAGCGGGAGTACAAATGGGGCGAGAAGCACGTGCGAGAGCTCATTGACGACCTGTCTGCCAGATTCTTGGAAGACTATCGACCCCATCACTCGCGCGAAAAGGTTGAGGACTACGGGCACTACTTTCTCGGTTCAATCATTATCAGTCGCAAAGACGGCGTCAGCTATGTCGTCGACGGCCAGCAGCGTCTCACCACCCTTACCCTCTTGCTGATCTATCTCAATAACCTGAAGAAAGAGGATCCTGAGCTGCGCGTCGCCAGTATCGACGAGTTGATATACTCAGAAAAGTACGGCAAGAAGTCCTTCAATCTGGACGTCGACGAGCGTGCGGCCTGCATGGAGGCGCTCTTCGAGGAGCAGCCGTTCGACGCCAACGACAGGCCTGAGTCGGTCCAGAACATCATCGCGCGTTACGAAGATATCATGCAAATCCTTCCACAGGAGATCACCGATGGGGCCCTCCCCTATTTCGTGGACTGGCTGATTCAGAACGTTCACCTGGTGGAGATTACGGCCTATTCCGATGAGGATGCCTACATCATCTTCGAGACGATGAACGACCGTGGGCTTTCGCTCAGTCCGACCGACATGCTGAAGAGCTATCTCCTCGCCAACATCGAGGATGAATCCCGGCGGAGCTCAGCCAACGCCTTCTGGAAGGCACGCATCCTAGAAATGAACCAGGTTGGCAAGGATGTGGACGCCGACTGCTTCAAGACCTGGCTGCGGAGCCAGTACGCCACTGCGATTCGAGAGCGCAAGAAGGGGGCCAAGCCCCAGAGCTTCGACCTGATTGGTACGGAATTCCACCGCTGGGTGCGAGACAATCGCGAGGACATCGGCCTTCGCGAATCTTTGGACTTCGCCCGTTTCATCGAGCGTGACTTCGATTACTATTCCCGCCAGTATCTCCGCTTGCTGGAGGCTTCCTCCTCCCCTATGCCGGGGCTCGAACACGTGCTCTACAACGCCCAGCACGGCTTCACGCTGCAATACATGCTCCTACTTGCGCCGCTCTCGCCCGAAGACAGCCCGGAAGTGATCGATTTGAAACTACGCCTGGTGGCAACGTTCCTCGACATCCTGCTGAGCTGGAGGTTGTGGAACTTCCGCAGCATTGCTTATTCCACCATGCAGTACGCCATGTTCTTGGTGATGCGGGACATCCGTGGCCTCGATCCCAAGCCCCTGGCGGTCAAGTTGCGCGAGACCCTGGACAAGGAAGAGGAGACCTTTGCTACCAATGATCGACTCTACATGCACCAGCAGAACCGGTGGTACCTGCATCGCATCCTGGCCAGGATGGCAGACTACATCGAACGGCAGTCTGCACAGCCGGGTCGCTATCCAGAGTACGTCTCCACCCAGGGGAAAGACCGATATGAGGTGGAGCACATCTGGGCATACAAGCCTGAGAGACACAAAGATGAGTTCTCCCATCCCATCGACTTCGAGGAATATCGCAACCGGATAGGGGGTTTGTTGATCCTGCCCAAGAGCTTCAACGCCAGCTATGGTGCGCTGCCGTACGAGGAGAAGCTGCCCCATTACAACACGAAAAACCTGCTGGCCCGGTCACTGCACCCGCAGTGCTACGACCGCAACCCTGGATTCATGCGCTTCGTTGAGCAGTCTGGGCTACCATTCCAGCCCCACACAGAGTTCAAGAAGGCAGACCTGGATGCTCGCCAGGAGTTGCTGCGGCAGTTGGCCGAACGGATATGGAACCCCGATGACTTGTTGGCCGAGGTAGCCGAGTGACCCGCAACACCTCGAAGCGCTACCCTGCGTACCAGGACTCTGGCGTCGATTGGCTGGGGAAGATCCCGGCCCACTGGGACCTGGCGAAAGTCAAACGTCTGTTTCGCGTGGTCAACGGCTCCACTCCCGTGAGCAGCGTCCCGGAGTACTGGGACGGGGATATCGTCTGGGTGACCCCTGATGATCTTGGCCGACTCACGTTTGACACGATAGCCAAGGGCAGCCGCAACATCTCAGAGCTTGGGCATGCGAGCTGCGCCACGACGCTGGTGCCGCGGGGTAGCTTGGTGCTATCGACAAGGGCGCCGATTGGCCATCTGGCCATAGCAGGTGTGCAGCTGTGCACGAACCAGGGGTGCAAATGCTTGGTGCCACGAGACGGGGACCACGTGCGGTACTTCTACTACCAATTGTTGGCGGCTCGGCCGGAGCTTCGGTCGTTGGGAGACGGCTCAACATTCCGGGAGTTGGGCAGCCGCAAGCTCGAGGGGGTTCTGCTGACCTGTCCAAGCACCGAGGAACAGCGCACCATAGCCGACCTACTCGACCGGGAGACCGCCAAGATCGACGCGCTGATACCCAAGAAGGAGCATCTCATAGAGCTATTGCAGGAGAAGCGCACCGCCCTCATCAGCCAGGCAGTGACCAAGGGCCTGGACCCCAACGTCCCCACGAAGGACTCGGGGATAGAGTGGCTGGAGGAGATCCCGGCTCATTGGCAGGTGAAACCCCTGAAGCACATGACTGAGATGACCAATGGATTCGGATTCAAGCCGTCTGGCTGGGGTGACCAGGGCATCCCGATCATCCGCATAGAGAATCTCAACTTGGGTACTGAGTTCAATTACACTACACGGCGAGTCGACCCGAGGTTCGAGGTGGGATATGGTGACCTGCTGTTTGGTTGGTCGGGCAACCGAGGTACGTCATTCGGGCCATTCGTTTGGAGACGCCGAGGAAAGTACTACTTGAACCAGCACATATTCAGGCTGTCAGGGTACGACTGCGACGCGGGCTGGCTGTACTGGGCATTGAAGGGTGTCACCTTCTACGTCGAGAAGCAGGCACACGGAATCATCGGACTGGTTCATATCACTCGAAAGGATTTCGGTGCGATCTCGCTGCCAGTCGTGCCCGTTGACGAACAACGGTCCATCGCTGAATTCCTCGACCGCGAAACAGCGAAGATTGATGGACTGGCAGCCAAGGTCTCCGAAGCCATTGACCAACTGAGGGAATACCGCACCGCCCTCATCTCCGCTGCGGTGACGGGCAAGATCGATGTGCGGGAGGTAGCCTCGTGATCGACTACTCCGAGCAGGACTTCGAGGCCAGCATCGAACAGGCACTCCTCGTTGGAGGCCCAGACTATGAAGCTGAGGATCACATTACCCGAGAGACGCCGGGTGCCTCCGCCGACATCATCCCTGGCGGCTATCATAAGCGTGAATCACGGGATTACAACCGAGACCTGTGCCTTGTACCTCGCGATGTTCTCGCCTTCCTCTATGCCACCCAGCCCAAAGAGTGGGTGCGTTTCAAGAAGATGCACGGCGACGAGGCTAGGGATCGCCTGCTGAGGCGGCTGGCTTCCCAGGTGAAGCAGCGCGGCACGCTGGCTGTCTTGCGAAAGGGCATCAAATGCGACGGCTGTCGCTTCCAGTTGGCCTACTTTCGACCGTCTAGTGGACTAAACGAGGAAGTGCAGCGATTGTATGCAGCCAACGTCTTCTCCGAAGTGCGCCAACTCCATTACAGCGAGAAGACCGAGAGCAGCCTGGACCTTGCCATCTTCCTCAACGGCCTGCCCATCTTCACGGCCGAGCTCAAGAATCCTCTCACCGGACAGACGGTCCAGGATGGCATTCGCCAGTATCGCTTCGACCGCGATCCCAGAGAGCCCCTCTTCGCCTTTGAGCGCTGTCTGGCCCACTTTGCCGTGGACCCCGACTACGTCTACATGACCACACATCTCAAACGCCGAGACACAGATTTCCTGCCCTTCAACCAGGGTAGGAATGGTGGCGCAGGGAACCCTCCATCCTGGCGGGACTACGCTACCGCCTATCTCTGGAAGGAGATCTGGGCCAGAGACAGCGTGCTGGACCTTTTGCAGCAGTTCATCCATATCGTGGAGGAAGAGGACGACCGAGGTCGCAAGTCTGGGAAACGCACGCTCATCTTCCCCCGCTATCACCAACTGGACGCCGTGCGGCGTCTGGTGCAGGACGCGCGAGACAGGGGACCCGGGCAGCGGTACCTGATCCAGCATAGCGCTGGGTCCGGCAAGAGCTTCTCCATCGCCTGGCTGGCCCACCGCCTGTCCATCTTGCACGATGAAGAGGAGCGGCGCGTCTTCGACTCCATCATCGTCATCACCGACCGTATAGTGTTGGACCGCCAGCTCCAGCGCACGGTGAAGCAGTTCGAGCAGGTGGCCGGCGTGGTGGAGAACATCGACCAGACCTCGCGGCAACTCAAACAGGCCCTCGAGGCTGGCAAGACGATCATCGTCACCACCCTCCAGAAGTTCCCCGTCATCGCCGAGGAGATGGGGGAACTGGTCGGGCAGCGCTTCGCCGTCATCGTGGACGAGGCCCACTCCTCTCAGACCGGCGAGGCCACCAAGAGTGTCAAATCGGTCCTGGCGCCAGCCAGCCTCGACGAGGCAATGGGTCAGGACGAGGAACGCGGCCCCGACCTTGAGGATCGCATTATTGCCGAGATGAAGAAGCGCGGCCAACTGCCCAACGTCAGCTACTTCGCCTTCACCGCCACGCCCAAGCCGGAGACCATGGAGCTTTTCGGCACCAAGAATCCTGACGGGAGCTTTGCCCCCTTCAGCCTCTACTCCATGCGCCAGGCCATCGAGGAGAAGTTCATCATCGATGTGCTGAAGAACTACACCACGTACAAGACCTACTGGAGCCTGCTCAAGAAGATAGAAGACGACCCCCACTACGAGCGGCGAAAGGCCACTCGACTGCTCAGGTCGTTTGTGGACCTCCACGAACATGCCATAGACGAGAAGGTGCGGGTCATGGTGGACCACTTCGCAGATCGTGTGGCGCCTCGTGTTGGGGGGAAAGCAAAGGCCATGATCGTCAGCAGGTCTCGTCTGCACGCGGTCCGCTACAGGCTGGCCGTGGACCAATACCTCAAGGAGCAGGGACATCCCTTCAAGGCATTGGTGGCCTTCTCAGGACAGGTTACCGACCCCAGAAACGGTCAGGATTACACCGAAGCCGGGATGAACGGTGTCCCAGAGAAGCAGACCGCAAAGGCCTTCGCGCGCGACGAGAATCGCTTGCTCATCGTGGCCTACAAATTCCAGACTGGCTTCGACCAGCCTCTTCTGCACACCATGTATGTGGACCAGCAACTCAATGGGATCCGCGCCGTGCAGACCCTGTCCCGCCTGAACCGCAAGCATGACGGCAAGGATGAGACGATGGTGTTGGATTTCGTTAACGACACGGACGACATTCAGACAGCCTTCGAGCCCTACTACGACCGCACCATTCTCACCGAGGCCACCGACCCCAACCTGCTCTACGATTTGGAGACGAAGCTAGAGGATGCCGGCTTCTACACCCGGGCAGACCTAGACGCCTTCGCCGCTTTGTACTTCGACCCCCAGGCCAACCAGTTCAAGCTTCACGCTGCGTTGCGGCCCGTGGCTGATCGTTACCGTGAGGCGACCGAAGAGGAGCAGGCGGAGTTCCGGGGCGCCCTGCGACAATACGTCCGAGTCTACGCCTTCCTTTCCCAAATCCTGCCCTTCGCCGATGCAGACCTGGAGAAGCTGTACGTCTTTGGGCGCCTGCTGCTGCGCAGGCTCCCGGTCTCGCGCGAGAGGCTGCCCGTGGAGGTCCAGGAGCAGATCGAGATCGACTCCTACCGGCTGCAAGAGACCAGCCGGGGCGGGATCCCCCTCGATCGCGGCGTGGCCAAGCTCGAGCCTGCACGCCTCAAGGAGGCAGTTGCCCCTGCGCCCAACGAGAAAGCCCTACTCTCTGCCATCATCAGCGAGTTGAACGAGCATTTCGGCACCGACTTCGCTGAGGAGGACCGGGTCTTCATCGAGCAGTTGGAGGCCAAACTCAACGAGGACCCGGCTCTCTCGGCCAGTGTGCAGGTCAATACCCCCGAGAACGCCCGCCTGACCTTCAACCACGTCGCCGAGGACAAGCTGCAGGACATGATCGACACTAACTTCCAGTTCTACAAACAGATCACCGATGACCCTGAGTTCGCCAAGCACCTTTACGACTTCTTGTTCGAGCGGTACCGAAAGCGCGCGGAGAAAGAGCACGTGGCGGAGCCACGGCAGTAGGAGGCGGGGATGAAGAAGGACGGCCCCTGGACATCCGGCCCTCGCGAACTTCTGGAGCACGCCAAGGACCACCTCGCCAAGGCCACGGACGTCGACAACCGCTTCGCCATGATCAGCGTGGACAACGCCGTGGAACTGATGTTGACAACGTATCTGCGGCTTCCCAGGGGCGTAACCGGGCTGGACTTGACCCGCAAACAGCAAGAGGAACACACAAAGGGTT
>Ga0307378_10012790_pt1 | contig 10681 bp, 6 predicted proteins | sample UN1MG_FD_202238 | JGI IMG/M metagenome (GOLD analysis project Ga0307378, IMG submission 202238) | Soil microbial communities from Risofladan, Vaasa, Finland - UN-1 | ecosystem: Environmental > Terrestrial > Soil > Coastal area > Acid sulfate soil | place: Finland: Risofladan, Vaasa | collected...
ACAGGGGGACCATCAACGCCGTCTTCGTGGATGCCCATGTCCAGGAGGTTCGCTCGGCCCTCGGTCCCGACGGCACGAATGATACGTCGCAGATGGAGTTCGGCAAATTCGAGAAATACGGCTGGCCACACAGGGAACCCTTCCAGTAGTATCCCTGATCGCGCCCTGCCTCAAGAAAACCAGAGCCCGTACCGAGTCTATCAGCACGGGCCCCGAAATGATACAAATCACGATTCAGCCGAAATAGTCTGGACTCCTATGGAGTACTTCTCGGCCGATACAGCCGGATATCGTCGAAGTACATCTGGCCGGTGCCGCCAGGGACCGTTGTATTGCCGCGGATGCCGAAGCCAATCGTGATGCTGCTTACATTGGTTAGGTTCACGCCCAGACCGGCAAACTGCTGCAAGGGGATGACCCACTCGGTCCAGGTGGCTACCTGGACGGCGGCGGGATCGGTGTGATAGACCACCGCCGTGCCGTTAAGAGCGACGTACATCCGCTCAGCCGCATTCGTTGCCAGACCTCGGAACCACAGCGACAGTTCCGCAACGCCTTGCCGCGTCCAGTCCTTCCCCGCCGTCAGCGTCAGCGTCGCTTCGGAGAACTTCAGATTGTTGTCATATGACAACGGCATCGCCTGCCCGCCGCTGTGAACGTTGCCACGCTCGGTCAGAGGCACATCGAGGTTACCCACGAAAGCGCCGTTGGTCGTGGTGCCAAAACCATCGATCCACTTCACGTAAATCCGGTTGCTCCCCGGGTCCGCTTCGGCAAGGTCGTTGTAGGATTCAATATCATCAACAACAAGGTAGTCGGCGACTGTGAAGCTCCAGATTTGGCCTTTGGTGACAGTGCCATCGTTGTTATTCTCATCGACGCGCCAGAAGTAAGGCCCGCCGCCCCACTCTACGCCTTCGGCCGGTGTGTAGGTGGTCGCGTTCTGACGGCCTTTGTAGACGCCGGTCGTATCGGAGGCATCGGCAGCCTTGACGGCCTGGATGTCCGTGCCGAAGTACACGTCGTGCTGAGTGGCGTTGTCGCCTGCCGACCAGGTAAGCGGCAACGCATCGCTGATGTCGGCGTTCGCTCCGTTTGCAGGGCTCGGACCCCATGCAAGCAGCGGATCGCCTCGCATGATCTGTGTGATCTCTTCGGTGGCCAGAGCCCTGTCGTAGATGCGGACATCGTCGATATCGCCCATGAGCGCGGTGCGGCGGTCTCTGGTGCCGTCGAAGGTGTCGGCCGCAGAGTCGGCGCCGAGGAAGCCGTACCGGATCGTGCCGCTTCCCATTGTGGGGCCTCCGGTCATCGTCGCGTCCAGCCGGCCGTCGATGTAGATGGCCATGAAGCCCTTGTTGTACACGCAGCAGATGTGATGCCAGAATCCGTCATCGACTCGCGTGAGGCTGCCGAGCTCGGTGAGCCCGCTGCTTGTCGTGACGTCGTAGTCGATAAGGCCAAAGCCGGCGCCGTAGCTGTCTATCGCCAGACGCCAGTAATGGTCAGGGTCGAACGAGGCGAGGATCTGAGTGCCCTGGTTCTCCGTGCGCATCCAGCAGCAGACGGTCGACTCGGTATAGGCGTTACCTTTGTATGTGAGGTTACGGATCGCGACGTAGCCGTTCTGTCCGAAGTTCAGGGCGGAATCGCCGACCAGTCCCGGGATGGTCCAATCGGCCGTGCCCATCAGGGTGCCGTGACTTGCGTGACCCGACCAGTCGACTGCGGTTGAGCCTCGTCCTTCGTCCAGCGTGTACAGAGCGAGAAGGTTCGGATCGCCGATCGGGATATCAGGTACTGTGGTGAAACTCCAGAGATCGCCCTTGTGCGTCGCGGCGCCGTCGAATTCATCAACCCGCCAGTAGTAGGTCTTGCCGGACTCGAGCGCGCCCGGAGCGTAGGTTGCGGGAATCTGCAGCAAAGCGCCGGTGGCATTGTTTACGTCGTCGGGGTTATCGCCGAAGTAGATGCCGTGCAGTTTCGCACTCAGGCCGGGTTCCCAGCTCAGAGTTGTGCCGGGGTCCGCGAATTCTGCGCCGTCGGCGGGATTGGGCTCGTATGCCGTTCTTGATGGAACGGTAAAGCTCCAGACTTCCCCCTTCCACGGACTATTCGGATCGGCCTCGTTGACCTCGTCGATTCGCCAGTAGTAGGTTGAGCCGGGGACAAGTCCGTCGGGCAGGGGAAATCCGGGGAAGCCTGCCATGATCAATGCGTCGGCCTGATTTCCCCAGAAGGAACCGCCCGTGCCGTCATTCACATCGCCGAAATTGTCGCCCACGTATATGTCATGCGAGACCGCAAAAGCGCCGGGTCTCCACCTCAGAGTCACCCAGGAGTTCTCATAGCGCGAGCCGTCGGCTGGTGTCGGGCCGGATGCGAGCGGATTGGAGCCCGCGGCGGAGATTTCCATCGTCTGGCGGATCTCGTCCTGGGTCAGGGCTCGGCTGTACATTCGCACCTCGTCGATCAAGCCGGTGAAGTTCCGGTCGGCCCTCGGGCCGCTGCGGCCGATGTTGAGATCGATGCCGACAGCCGTGATGAATGGGTTAGTGCCATTGGCGACCTGGAATGTGCCTCCGGGTTCACCATCAACGTAGAACTGGACGTTTTGCATTACACCACCTTCCGGCAGTACGGCCGCCACGTGATGCCACTGCCCGTCGTTGACCAGGGTTTCACTGCGGTTGTTGCCGTTGCCGTGCTCGATGCGCAAGCGACCGGCATCCAGGCGGAATTCAACCTTTAGGCCACCTCCTTCGCTTCCCCAACTCAGCATTTCCGGCTCTGCGCCGGCGGTCGTCTGAATCCAGCAGGCAAGTGTCCAGGGAGGCCCCATGATACCTTTGTATCCGTCCACGCTTACATAGTCGTCGGTCCCGTCGAGTTCCAGAGCCCCGCCATGCACGCCGTCAGTAACGAGATGCGCATCGGCGATAAGGGCGCCGTGACGCTCGTTTCCCGAGAAGTCCTGAGCATCGCTGTCGAGGGGCCAGTAACCCTCCAGCCCGGTAACGACGTCGCCTCTGCTAACTGCACAGGCGAGGACCAGCAGAGCCATCGCCACCAAATACAGATTTCTCTTCCACATAATCGTCTCCTTCAAGAAGATCGGTTTACAACGCATTAGCCGTTCCACATAAACTTGACGCCTACGGCTGTGGCTGCTCTGCCGGGCGGTACAGCCGGATGTCGTCGAAGTACATCTGGCCCGTGCCGCCGGGCAAGGTTGTATTGCCGCGGGTGCCGAAGCCGATTGTGAGGCTGGTTACATTGGTCAGGTTCACGCCCAGATCGGCAAACTGCTGCAAGGGGATGACCCACTCGGTCCAGTTCGTTATCTGAACGGCATTGGGGTCATCGTGATAGACCACGGCTGTACCGTTGAGAGCCACGTACATTCGCTCGCCGGCATTGGCCGCTGCACCTCTGAACCACAGCGACAGTTCCGCAACCTCTTGCCGGGTCCAGTCGCGTCCGGCCGTCAAGGTCATGGTCGCCTCAGAGAACTTGAGGTTGTTGTCGTACGACAAGGGCATGGCCTGAGAGCCGCCGTGAACGTTGCTGTACTCGGTCAGCGGGACATCCAGATTGCCGACGAAAGCGCCGTTGGTCGTGGTTCCGAAGCCGTCGATCCACGTCAGATAGATCCGGTTACTGGCCGGATCGTCTTCGGCAAGGTCATTGTACGATTCAATATCATCCACGACCAGGTAGTCGGCGACCGTGAAGCTCCAGATTCGGCCTTTGCTGATGGTCCCATCGGTATTGTTCTCATCGACGCGCCAGAAGTACGGCCCGCCGCCCCATGCGAGACCTTCTGCGGGCGCATAGCCGGCGGCACTCTGACCGCCTCGATAGACGCCCGTCGCATCGGAGGCGTCGGCATTGGCGACGGCACCCCTATCGGTGCTGAAATAGACATCATGCCTGGACGCCTTGTCCCCCGGCGACCAGGTCAGAGGGGTCGCGTTTTCCACGTCCGGCGTTGCGCCGTTCTTCGGGCTCGGGTTCCAGGCAAGCAACAGGTCGATTCTCGTGAGCAGCTCGACCTCTGCCGGCGTGAGCACCTTGTCATAGATCCGGATATCATCCACGGAGCCTACGAATGGCCTGTCCCCGCTGGAAGGACGCCACCCCACGGTTACATCCAAACCGCTGACGAGGCCGAAAGCATCCGCGTCCGTGGATGCCACCGTATCATCCTTGCCGTCGATATAGATACGAACGTCGGAAGATGAGTTCGTGGCGTTCTCCACAACGGTCGCAACCACGTGGTGCCACTGGCCGTCCGTTACCTGGCTTTGACTCTCAACCTGGCCGTTGCCCGCCCCCATTCGTATGTGACCGTCGTCGTGGACGCGAAATTCGACTCTTTGACCTCCGCTCTCCGTGCCCCACCAGAGCAGTTCCTGGATTCCCGCACTGGTTGTCTTAAGCCACACACTTACACTGAAGGCGTGCGTACCGAGAACGCCTTTGTAGCCGGCCATTGTGACGTAGTCATTTCCGCTTAACTCCAGCGCACCGCCGTCATAGCCTTCCACCCACAACGGGTCCCCAACAAGCGTTCCATGACGGCCATTGCCGGACCGGTCCAGGACCGAAACACTTCCCTGCCCTTCATCAAACGTCCACCAGCCGGCAAGATTAGGATCGGGCGCGACAACCTGGATATCGGGCAATGTCCTGAAGCTCCAGACGTGGCCTTTGCGTGTCTCGGTTCCCACGAACTCGTCAACGCGCCAATAGTAGGCGGTATCCTTTGCCAGGGGACCGGGATCGTACACGGTGTCCGTCAACGGCGAACCGCTAACGGCATTGTTCACGTCGTCGAAATTATCCCCGAAATACACATAGTGCAGCATCGCGTTCAAGCCCGGGCTCCAGCTTAGGTCCGCATCGGTCAGCACGTTTGTTGCACCCTCACGCGGACTGGGACTGTAGGCGGTTTTTGAAGGAATTGTGAAACTCCAGACTTTACCTTTCCACGGGCTGTTGGGATCGGCCTCATTGACTTCATCGACTCGCCAATAGTAAGTCGTTCCCGGGACCAGACCGTCCGGATAGGGGAGTCCCGGAAATCCGACAATCAGAGACGTGGTGGTCTGATTGCCCAAGAACGCCCCGGTCTCGTGCGTGCCGGCATTCACATCGTCGAAACTATTGCCGAGATAGACGTCATGCGAGACCGCAAGGGCTCCCGGCGACCAGGTGATATTTGTCCACGTAGCTTTAACCAGAGCACCGTCAGCCGGATTGGGACTAAGCGCATACGGATACGGTTCACCCCCTTGTTCCATGGTTTGCTGAACCTCTTCCGGCGTCAGGGCCTTGTCATAAATCTGGACTTCATCGATCGTTCCGATGAAGGGTCTATCCTGCTGCGTGGGACGCCAACCTATCGTGAGGTCCAAGGTGGGGTTGGGCGTGATATTCCAGGAATCAGGATCTGTTGATTCCATTGTATCATCCTGCCCATCTACATAAAAGAGGACATCTCCGCTTGATGCTGTGGCGTTATCTACGACGGTCACCGCAACATGGTGCCATTGACCATCCGTCAAATCGGTGTTACCTTGAACATTTCCGTTCCCGTGCGAGATTCGTAACCTGTTGCTGTTGATCCGGAATTCCACCCTTTCACCGTTGACATCAGCGCCCCAATGGACAAGTTGCTCGATGGCCGTATTGGTTGTTCTGACCCACGCGGTTATGCTGAAAGCGTGCGTGCCGAGGATGCCCTTGTAGCCGTCGATGGTTACGTAATCAGGATTCGCTTGGCACTCCAGGGCTTCACCGAAAACCCCGGGCACAAATTGGGGGCTGCCGTGGAGCGTACCGTGACGTTCATTGCCGGAGGTATCAAGGGCATGGCCGTCAAAGGTCCACCATCCCACGAGGCTTGGGTCGGCAGCATCGCCCATACTGGGGGCAGCCGTACCCAGCAGCAATACAAAGGCAAGTAAATAAGTCAATTCTCTGGACATATCATCCTCCTTCAAAAGTAATTCAACGAAACGAAAGGCTGGCCCATCACTTCGACAGACCTCGCTTCGGCAGGCTGAAAATAATCAACTACTATACCATACTTATACGATATTGGCCGCCTTTTTGTCAAGGTAAAACTCCGGATTCTGTCGCGGGGCGCGGGAAGCACCGCTTCTGGGGCAATGAGCGGGCAAAATGGGGTTTTTGAGAAAAAGTCTGGCTTTTTGTGGGCCGGAGCTTGGGGTCGCGGCCGGCAAACAACCCCGCGTCATGGTTGGATTCCATGCGACAAGAAACACCGACGGGCTTGTTATGCGCGGGGCATGGTGTTGATGAGCGCCGCCAGCAGGATGTGCCGCAGCCTGTCAATGCTGAGCTTGTTGAGGTAATCCTCGGTAAAATCCAGCTTGAATCGCCCTTTGAAGTTTCTGATGCGCCTCTCAAGCTCGCTCCGCCCCAGGGCGGCAATTGACGTCGCCTCTCTCTCAAAACATTCTCGCTCGACCATCCCCACGACCCTTGAAAAGGATAATTCATAAAGACTGGATTCACCTTACCACTATCGTCCGAGCGGGCTTGCCGCTTCTGTCGGATGTTTCATGTCATGGGGCGAAAGCGAAAATTAACCTGCCATCGAGCGAATTTTTTTTTGTCAACAGCCGGACCGTCTGATAACGTTGCGCTATGAGGACAGAGAAGCTCAATTATGACTTGCCGCCCGAATTGATCGCTCAGAAGCCTCTGCCTTCTCGCAGCGACTCGCGGCTTCTGGTTCTGAGCCGTTCAAACGGCGAGATTCTGGACAGCCGCTTCAACCGGCTCGGTGATTTCCTGCGGCCGGGTGATTGTCTGGTTCTCAACGATACCAAGGTAGTTCCGGCCCGCTTTTTCGCACAACGCCCGACCGGCGGCAAGCTCGAAGGATTGTTCCTCAGCGAAGATGCCGACTGCGTCTGGACCGCCTATCTCAAAGGCGCTCGCAAACTGAAACCCGGCGATGAATTCTACCTTAAGGACAAAGACCGGGCCGATTGCTGCAAAGCAGTACTCCTCGAAAAGACGGGCGAGGGCAAATGCCGGCTGAAGCTGGAGGCGGGAATTGACGCTCGCAGCATCCTGGAGAAGGTCGGTTTTCCGCCGCTGCCTCCTTATATCAAGCGGAACGATGACCCGGCAGTGGCGGCCCAGGACAAGCTGCGCTATCAAACCGTTTACGCCGCCTCTCCCGGCGCCGTCGCGGCCCCTACCGCGGGCCTGCATTTCACGGAGGCGCTGATCGAACAACTCAAGAGCAGCGGCATTCACTTGGCGTATATCACGCTGCACGTCGGAGCCGGGACCTTCAAGCCGATTACTGCCGAAAACGTCGAGGACCATCAAATTCACGCCGAATGGTTCAGCCTCGACCAGGACAACGCGCGGATCATCAACGCCGCCAGAGAACAAGGCGGGCGCATTATCCCCGTCGGCACGACGTCAACGCGAGTACTGGAAACAGTGGCTTACGGCCGGCAAATCAAACCCGCCGCCGGCATGACGGAATTGTTCATTACGCCCGGCTGTGAATTCAAGATGACCGACGCCCTGATCACGAATTTCCATCTGCCGAAATCCTCGCTGCTGGCGCTGGTGGCCGCCTTCGCGGGTCTCGATGAAATCCTCGCCGCCTACCGGCACGCCATAGAACAGCGCTACCGCTTCTACTCCTACGGGGATGCCATGCTGATCGTTTAGCTCGCTTACTCCACTTCCTGGGTGACGACCTCAAGGATCTGCTTCTCGCGCCGTTGCAGCAGCTCCCCGAGGGGAGTCAGGCTGAGCTTGTACAGAAGGGCAAGCAATCCCGCCAGACCCGCCGAGAACAAGAGGTTCACCGGCGCAGCGGGCAGGGAAGCCAGACGAGACACCAGCAGTCCGAGGGCCGCCGGAATGAACAGTGGAATCATCGCCGTCGGAAACAGCAATCGCGACACGAAGATAAGCAGCGTGGTTGTCGCGGATGTTTTGGTTCGCTTCAGCGACCCCGGAGTGATGCGGTGAGGAATGAGCACGGAAAGGAGGTTTCCCGCGATGCTGATCAGCAGGAAGGCGGCTGCCAACTGCAAAGCAGCGGCAAAAAAAACGAGCGGCGAGACATGCAGCGCGAGCGTGGCAATCGCAAGAACGGTCAGCCCCGTTCCGAGTGCGATCGGCGCGAACGCGAGGTTCTTCCCCAGCAGGATCCACTTTCGCGGCGCCGGCAGCAGGACGAGCTGGCGAAATCCGGCCCGGTCGAAGCCGAACTGATTGAACATAAGCTGGCTCATGCCGAGCAGTGCAAACACGATAGCACCGGTGACAATGAACGGCTTGAAGGGGTCCGTCACGCCGGCCGAACGCCGCAGCAAGACCATCGCCCCGAAAATCAGCAGCATCAGAAAGTTGGTCGCCAGGGCCATCTTCACTTCCGGCGCGCGCATCATCGAGCGAAAGAACGCCACCGCCGCAGCCGCCGCTTCATCCGGAATGCCGGGCAGCCTTCTTTCGAGCCAGTCCCTGCCGGTAACGGCGGTCTTTGCCGCTTTCGGTTTTCGTGCCGGCTTCCTGCCGGCCGTCTGTCCGCGGTAGAAGCGAAGGGTCGTCCGGTAGGCGCGTCGCAGGCCCAGACCCCCGATACCGAACGCGCCGGCGGCGCCTAAAACGGCGGGCCAGATATGGCCCTCGGCCAGTGACATCGCCCCGTTGCCGACCCACAAGAACGGCACGTACCTGTGCGCCGCCATGACGCCCGCGGGAAAGCGAACCTTATCGCCGTCGGCGGGACGGGTGGCGGTCTGCCCCGACGGCGCCGGGCCGGGTCGATACCGTCCATGATCGTGCAGAAAGTTGCCCAGCAGATTCGGAAGCTGGCTGAGCAGAATGAAGGTAAAGGTAATCCCGGCGATGATCGCGTGGCGGCGCCGCTTGTTCACCATGAGCGCGGCCAGCCATCCGCGCAGACAATAGGTCCACGCGGTCACCATGAAGATCAAGCCGAGCACCAGCGGAAACATCAGGACCATCGACCCTCGCCCGCCGAGGATCAGTCCCAGGCACAGCCCAAGCATGGCGGGCAGGAACAGAATGATGCTGAAGGTGACATGCGAGGCGACGTAATTCACCAGAAAAATGTCGCGCAGGCAGACCGGCAGATGCAGCATCCGGCCGATGTCGATTGTCTCGGAACGCTGAAGCTCAGTGACGATGCCGATCGTCCAGAAAAACAGAAACGCCACGACGATGAGGTCCCACACGACCAGCATGACCAGCGGCGATGCTTTTGCCAGGGCCAAAGCGCCCGCCAGCACGCCGCCGAGCGCGCCTGCAACGGCGACGGCATAGCCAACCGCCACCGCGATCATCGTCAGCACGGCGTTGAGCTTGCCGCTGCGGGACCATTGATTTCGGATCAGCCGCCCCCGCAGCCAGAGGATAGTGCGAAGCTGGCTCCAGTCCATCTAATCCTCCAGCCAGCTTAGCTTCTGCCGCTCCACGTGGTCGCTGCCCACGGCTTCGAGGAACCGTTCCTCCAGCGAGCCGCCGGTGCGAATCTCGTCCATCGTGCTCTGGTGCACGAGCCTGCCCTTGGCAATAATCCCAACGTCGGTGCAGAGTCTCTCGACGATCTCCAGAACGTGCGAGGTCAGAAACACCGTCGCGCCGCGCGCCACGCAGCGTTTCAGGGTGTCCCGCAGGACGCGAGAAGCGACGGCATCGACGCCCTCGAACGGCTCATCGAGAAACAGCAGGTCCGGGTTCGGAATCAGCGCCGCCGCCAGGGTGAGCTTCTTCTTCATCCCGTGAGAAAACTCGATGGTAAGTTTCTTTTCTTCGTTGTCGAGATCCATCATGGCCAGCAGCTCCCGGGAACGTTCGCGAACCGTTTCCGGGGCCAATCGGTACATCCGGCCGACAAAGGTCAGATATTCACGGGCCGTCAGGTTGTCGAACAGCGCCAGGTCCTCCGGCACCACCCCGACCCGCCGCTTGATCCGCCTGGCTTTTTCGGGGTCGTCCACTTGCTCACACAGGATGCACATCGTTCCGCTCGTGGGGGCCAGCAAACCCGTCAGCATCTTGATAGTGGTGGATTTGCCCGCGCCGTTGGGGCCGAGAAAGCCGTAGAACTGCCCCGCTTCGACGCGCAGGTCAACACCGTCCACGGCACGCAGCTCGCCAAAACAGCGGGTCAGACCATTGGTTTCAATCGCGAGAGTCATAACAATCGTCGAGTGTATCGACCCGAAGCCGCAAAAGCAAGGGCGGTTTCTACGGTTTCGACCGGCCCTTTCACAGGATTCTTCTTGCCAGCGGGAGTTTGCGAATGACGTTGGCGAGGGCAAAACATAATGGCACTGAAATCAGCAGGATTCTCAGGTTGTCGATGAAGGACAGGCGAGTTTTTCCCATGCTTCAGAACATTCGCGCTCTTATGCCGGTCTATCCTGTCGCCTTCGGCTTCTTGATGGGCCAGGGCTGTACGCCGCATCGCTTCACCCAGCTCTGATAGAGAGCCTTCAATTGCTCGACTTTTTCGGGATGTGTATCAACCAGGTTGTGGAGCTCCGTGCGGTCGGCTTCGAGGTCGTAAAGCTCCCAGGGTTTGCCGTCCAGGGAAACGAGTTTCCACTTGCCCTGCCGAACGGCGCGGTTGCCTTCGTGCTCCCAA
>Ga0307378_10012791_pt1 | contig 10680 bp, 5 predicted proteins | sample UN1MG_FD_202238 | JGI IMG/M metagenome (GOLD analysis project Ga0307378, IMG submission 202238) | Soil microbial communities from Risofladan, Vaasa, Finland - UN-1 | ecosystem: Environmental > Terrestrial > Soil > Coastal area > Acid sulfate soil | place: Finland: Risofladan, Vaasa | collected...
CGCCGACCGGACTCGCCGGGGCTCCTCTTTTTCTTGGGCGCCCAACTATCCCCGGAACCCCCGTCATCGGCCAGGTCAGCCCGATTGCGTCCCCTCATCGCCTCCGCGGGCGATTTTTTTCGTCCCGCCCTCCAGCCGGAGGCCGAGCTCGGCGAGCTGCGCCGGGTCCACGGCCGAGGGCGCGTCGGTGAGCGGGTCGTAGGCCCGCAGCGTCTTGGGGAAGGGGATCACCTCGCGGATGTTCTCCCGCCCCAGCATGAGGGCGATGAGCCGGTCCAGCCCCGGCGCGATGCCGGCGTGGGGCGGCGTGCCGTAGGACAGCCCCTCGAGGAAGAAGCCGAACCGCTCCCGAACCGCCTCCTCGGAGAGCCCCAGGGTGTGGAACACGCGGCGCTGGACCTCGTGGTCGTGAATCCGGGGGCTGCCCGAGGCTATCTCCACCCCGTTGACGACGATGTCGTAACTGGCCGAGCGGACCGAGAGCGGGTCGGATTCGAGCCGCTCCAGATCGTCGGGGTGGGGCATGGTGAAGGGGTGGTGGCTCGAGGTGAGGCGCCCCTGGTCGTCGGTCTCGAAGAGCGGGAACTCGACCACCCACAGCACGTCCCAGCGGCCGGGGGGGATGAGCCCCAGCTCGTCGCCGAGGGCCAGGCGCAGACGGGAGAGGGCGGTGTTGACCCGACCGGCGGGCCCGGCGGCCAGGAGGAGGAGGTCACCCGGCCCGGCGCCGCACAATTTCATGAGCTCACCGGCCGCCGCGTCCGTCAGGTACTTCTTAATGCTGGCGTTCCAGGAGCCGTCTTCGAGCCATTTGACCCAGACGAGGCCGCCCGCTCCGGCGGACCTGGCGATGTTCTCCCAGACGTCGAGGGTTTTGCGGCTGGCCCCGGCCTGACCGGGCACGCGGATCCCGCGCACTACTCCGCCCCCGTCGAGCGCCCCCTTTATAAAGGAGAGCTCCGTGTCGCGGAAGACCTCCGAGAGGGTGACCAGCTCCAGGCCGAAGCGGGTGTCCGGCTTGTCGGAACCGTAGCGTTGCTGGGCCTCGGCGTAGGTCATCCTCGGCCAGTGGACGGGGAGCTCCACCCCGAGGAGTTCTGCCCAGAGGTGGCCGAAGAGCCCCTCGGTGACGGCGAACACCTCCTCCACGCCGGCGAAGCTCATCTCGAGGTCGAGCTGGGTGAATTCGACCTGGCGGTCGGACCGGGCGTCCTCGTCGCGGAAGCAGCGCGCGATCTGGAAGTAGCGGTCCGCGCCGGCCACCATGAGGAGCTGCTTGTACATCTGGGGGCTCTGGGGCAGGGCGTAGAAGGAGCCTGGGTAGACGCGGCTGGGCACGAGGAAATCCCGGGCGCCCTCGGGGGTGGACCGGGTAAGCACCGGGGTCTCTATTTCGAGGAAACCTGCCTCGGCGAGCCGGTTGCGCATCGCCAGCATGAAGCGGTGGCGGAAGCGGAGCATCTCGGCCATGGGGCCCCGGCGCAGGTCCAGGTATCGGTGCCGGAGCCGGAGTTCCTCGTTCACCGGCGCCGACCCAAGTGGGTCGTCGGCGATGGGGAAGGGGAGCGGTTTGGCGGGAGAGAGCACCTCGAGAGAGTCCACCAGAACCTCGACCTCACCGGTGGGTTGGTCGGGTCGGACCTGATCCGCGGGACGACGACGGACCGCGCCGCGCAGGACCACGACGTACTCGAGGTGGCAGTCGGCGGCGACCCGCCCGGCCTCGGGGGCGTGCTCGGGGTCGGCGACGACCTGGCTCTCGCCGTAGCGGTCCCAGAGGCGGATGAAGACGATGCCGCCCAGGTCGCGCACGTGGCGGACCCAGCCGCAAAGGGTGACCGTTTTCCCCAGGTCCGCGGCCGAGATGCCCCCGCAGGTGTGGGTGCGTCCGGTGTAATCGAGTGCCAAAACCGTCCCTTCACGAGAAAGAGGCCCGGGGGATGTTACCAGATACCGGGTTCGCAGTCCAGCGTCTCCGTGATGAGAACGTGTTATTTGAGGGGCATCCGCGCGCCAGGTTTTTACTTGACACAGGTTTTCGGCTGTATTAACGTTAACTATGCTTGCATAGACCGCGAGGGCTCTCCAGAAAGAGGCACCGACTACCCCGGTTGGGGGTCATCCGTCGGGCCCGAGAGCATCATTGGGGGTCCCCAAGAGGCATCATCCTTTACTTCTTCTTCTGATGATACTTGGCACGCTGAACCCCGTAACTTGACGACGAGGGAGGGTTGTTAATGAAATTGCACACGACGGCCCTGGCCCTCTGCGTCTGCCTGGTAATTGTCGCGCCCGTCCTGGCCGGCAACACAGCGCAGATCTCCGGCATCGTCGCCGACGAAAGCGGTATGCCCATCGCCTTCGCGACGATCCGGGTAGAGGGCACGGACATCCACGCCACCTCTGACGAGGACGGGTACTTCTCCCGGAGTGACGTTCCACCCGGACAGTACAACGTGACCTGCTCGGCTCCCGGGTATATGGACTTCACCTACGTCGAGATTCCCTTCCTCACCGACATGCGGCGCAACGTCAACTTCAATATGAAGCGCCCCGAGGCGGAGGAGGTGCTGACCATCACGGTCCACGCCGAGCACCGCCTGATCGAGCCCAGCCTGACGACCTCCATTGACTACATCACCGCCGAGGACATCGAGCAGCTCCCGGCGGACAACTTCTACGACCTGATGGAGAACGAGGCGGGCGTCACCAACGACGACGGATTCATGCACGTCCGCGGCGGCCGCGCCACCGAGATCACCTACATGGTGGACGACATGCCGATCCTGGATCCCGTCACCGGGTACGCCGCCACCAACGTCAACAACTCCGCCATCGCCGAGATGAGCATCATCTCGGGGACCTTCTCCGCCGAGTACGGCAACGCCCAGTCCGCCGTGATCAACATCACCACCAAGGCCGGCAGCACCAAGGAGCACGAGGGAATGGTCCGCTTCCGGCAGGAGCTCTACCAGAGCACCAAGGAATTCGGCTCCCAGAAGGTGCTGGAGTCCACCGGACAGCCCGACTGGGATTCCGTACCCACCACCTGGACCACCCGGACCCGCCAGGGACGCTTCTGGAAAGGCGAGGCGTCCGTCGGCGGCCCGATTGGCAACTTCATGACCTTTTTCCTCTCCGGCGACTACTCCGAGACCGGAACCCAGTTGATCATGCCGCGCCCCCGCTGGGAGTACAACGCCCAGAGCAAACTGCGGTTCAGCTTCTCCCAGGACATGTCCCTGACCCTTTCCGGCTCCCTGAACCAGCTCTACCGTCCGCTCTTCGACGTCCAGTACCAGTACACGCTGGACAACATGTACCACCTTTGGCGCGACTCGTATCAGGTGAGCGGCACTTGGAAGCACATGATCAACGAGAAAACTTACTACACACTCCGCGCCAACTACTTCAACTCCTGGAACCACTACGGCGTCCGCTGGGGCGACGATGATTGGCACTGGGAGAACGATCCCAACAACCCCGGGGAGCAGATCCAGGTCTGGGAAAACGGCGACGCCTGGGGCGACCACCAGATCGGCGACATGAAGTGGTGGGAGGACTACGACACGGACTGGCGCCAGGGCGGCCCCGGCGGCTGGTTCTACACCAAGGGCGACATGCGCATCTGGGAAACCCGCAAGGAGCAGATCTGGACCGGCAAGGGCGACTTCACCACCGAGATTGACGAGCACAACCTGATCAAGGCCGGTCTGGAATACACGAACTACGACGTGGATCTCTTCCAGCGCCAGCCCCTGGCCTCCAACACCTACGGCGACAAATACCACGTCTTCCCGTGGCAGGGCGCGGTGTACGTACAGGACAAGATGGAATACACCGAGATGATCATCAACCTGGGTCTCCGCTTCGACTACTTCGACCCCAACACCGACTACCCCGAAAACCCGATGGACTCCCAGGACTCCGATCCCGATTCGGATAACGAGACCTTCCAGGACATCCCCCGGGTGGACGCCGAGGCCAAGTACCAGCTCTCGCCGCGTCTGGGCGTGGCCCATCCGATCTCGGAGTTCGACAAGCTCCACTTCTCCTACGGGCACTTCTTCCAGATGCCGTCCTTCCGCTACCTCTACATGGGCAACTACGAGAAGCCGATCGGCGCCTACCCGATCTTCGGGAACCCGAACCTGAAGCCTGAGAAGACCATCTCCTACGAAATCGGCATCCAGCACCTGTTCACCAAATCGGTGCTCCTCGACGTCACCGGTTTCTACAAGGACGTCTCCGGGCAGCTCGACACCATCCGCTACAATCACCCCCTGGGCATCTGGAACTACACCCGGACGACCAACTCCGACTGGGGCAACGTCCGCGGCGTAGAACTGGTCCTGGACGGCACCTGGACCGACTGGTTCAGCTCGAAGATAGCCTACACCTACTCCATCGCCCGGGGCCTGTCGTCGGATTGGCGGCAGGGGTACGACTACTCGTACTACGGCTGGAACCTCCCGCTGGAAGCCAACCTGTTGGACTGGGACGTGACCCACACCGTCAACCTGATGCTCGACTTCCGCGACGCCGACACGTGGGGCGCCAACCTGAACTTCAGCTTCGGATCCGGCACGCCGTACTCACCCCCCACCGAGCAGGGCGGCCAGAAGAGGATAAACTCCGAGCGCATGCCCTGGTCCATGACCCTGGACGCCAAGGTCAACTACAACATAAACATGTGGGGTATGCAGTTCCAGCTCTTCGTCGAGGCGCTCAACATCTTCGACCGCTGGAACGTGAGTAACCTGGGACCCGACGAGGGCACAGGTGGTAACCGCGACTGGACGACTTTCTACTATCTCTACGGCGACGAGAACGGACCGTGGGACGACGTGGACGTCTACGACGAACCCTTCCAGCTCCGCGTCGGCGGCAGCATATCCTTCTAGGTTGCCAAGGTCGGGGTCGAACCGTCGGCCCCGACCTACCCCGGATTTGCCAAGGGCATACCCGGTTTTGTCGTAAACATTCACCGTTCTCAGCAAGGAGGAAATCTCCGTGAAGCTGAAACTTAAAATCGGCCTTTCAGCCGTGGCACTGATGGCCTTCGTCGTGGGGGTGGTGGCGGTCGGTTCAAACGGTGTGACGGCCCGCTCGCTCACCAAGGTTGAACCGGACGGCAACTTCCGCATCATGACCTTCGTCCACAACATAGGCAACTTCGGCAACACGGTGTTCAACTGCGCCAACATCGGCTCGGACAGCGTGGTGCCAAACGGCGAGTGGCCTCTCGGTTCGGGCGTTGAATACAACTACACCGGCTCGCCGTGGTTCGGCAACCAGGAGACCGTCATCCACGTGTACCACGTGATGCAAGAGCTCGACTGGTCTCCGAAGTCGCCCATCTACAACACCGACCCCGGCACACCCTACCCGCTCCCCACGTCCTTCGGCCCGCAGGAGGGCACCGACTACAGCTGGATGAGCGAGTACTGGCGCACCAACGTTCCATCGCGCGTCTCGGACCAGGACGGCCACTGGTACATGACCGACGAGGGCTCGAAGATCCAGATCGGCCTCGAGGTCTGCGTCCAGTCCATGGGCTGGAGCGCACCGGGCCACGACGAGTGGCTCACCATCTACTACTTCCTGCGCTATAAGGGAACGGCCCCGCTCGACCCCGACACATACATGGCCTTCGCCTTCGACTGCGACGTCGGCGGAGGGATCTCCTCCGGCGACGACCTGGCCCAGTTCGACGGCAACAGCACCCAGCTCGGGCAAGGCTCCGGCGAGCCCTTCGGCGACGGCGACCTCTACAACAACGTCACCTGGGCTAAAACCTCCGACTACATCCCCGACGAGTACGACTCCGTCAACTTCCCCATGCCCATTGACGGCAGCTCGGACACCCAGCCCTACTGGGAGTACTTCGCCGGTAACTCGAGTTACCAGTACGCCGCGCCGCGCAACATGAGCTACATGTTCGACTCCGAGTGGGATTCGGGCGGCCCCTACCCCGGTTTCGTCGGGGTGCGCTTCCTGCGCGCCTGCATAGATCCCGGCGGCCCCGCCGAACGTGAGTACATCGTCACCGGCCAGCACTCCTGGGACATCAACAACGACCCGGAGAACGATGCCTACAAGTTCGCCTACATGGTGGACGTCGGGACCTTCGAGGAAATCACCACCGCCTACGACTGGCGCATCTGCCCCTCGGTCGGGCCCTTCGAGGACATGTCCGGCGAGGGGATGCAGCCCGGCGAGGTGCTCGAGGTGCGCAACTGCTTCGTCATCGGAAACCACCGCAACGGGTTACGGGCGAACGCCGACCAGGCCCTGGCAGACGCCCTGGGCTTCAACGGCAAGTTCGACGACCCCCGCCAGGGGGACGAGGTTGACGACTTCGTCGTGCTCTCGCCGCCCAAGAGCGCGCTCCTCTCGGCCGGAGTTCAGGACGGCAACATCACACTCCACTGGGACCCCCTGATCAACCTCACCACCAACATCGAGGTCCTGCCCGACATCAGCTCCAACAACCAGATTGACTTCGAGGGCTACCGTCTCTACCGCGCCGCGGCGCTGGACCAGCTCGGCAACAACGCCGACCTCAAGCCCTGGTATGACGACGGCCAGACCGAGGAGCCCACGTACCTGCGCGACCTCTTGTGCTGGTGGGACAAGGACATCAACGACACGAGCGATTGGCACGGCGGCGAGTACTGGAAGGCCCCGGGCTACCACGGCCCCGGCCACCCCACCCATCCCGACCTTTCAGCCGTCCGGTACGAGTACAACCAGCTCAACAACTGGGACGACATTCAGTACGCCCCGGGCACCGGCAACCGGATCTACGAGTACATAGACGACGGGAACCACTACGCCCACTGGGACAAGTGGGTGGATTACTCCTCGCGTGGCGGTGACGACACCTGGGCCGACGACTACGACGTCCCGATACCCCAGCCACCGCGCACCCACTTCACCTACTACTACGCCGTCGTCTCCTTCGACTTCGGCGCGCACCCCTTCTACAACGAGCAGATTGGCGAGGACCCGTACCCCGCGCTCGAGGGCGGCGTGCGGGCCAACTACATTCAAGTGACGCTGACCACCGGTAACAGCGACAACCTGGACAACGTGCTGGTGGTGCCAAACCCCTACATCGGTGGGGTTGACTGGCAGACCCGTTCGGTGACGGGTATCGTCGAGCGCAAGCTCGCCTTCACCAACCTGCCCGACCGCTGCACCATCCGCATCTACACGATTTCCGGCGACCTGGTGGACATCATCGAGCACAACAACCAAACCTCCGGCACGGCGTGGTGGGACCTCCAGTCCCGCAACAACATGGAGGTGGCGTCCGGCGTTTACATCTACCACATAGACGCCACCGAGTCCGGTCTCGGCACCAAGATAGGGAAGTTCGCCGTCATCCTGGGCGAGAGACTGTAACCGACGGGGGGAGCCCGTCTCCCCCCGACACGCTTTCGAGGAAACTTTCGACATAATACAGTTTACCTGAGAGGGGGCTAGTTCTGATGAAGGCTAAAACCCTGGCGCTTCTCCTGGTGCTGATGCTGGTCTTTTCCGCCGTGGCTCAGGAAAAAACCGGAACGGCGGGCGCCCAGTTCTTGAAAATCGGCATCGGTCCCCGAATGATGGGGATGGGGGGAGCCTGCGTGGCAACCGGCCCGGCGGACGCCTCCATCGCGTTCTGGAACCCGGCGGCTCTCACCCGCATCCCCGGCGGGGACGTCTTCTTCGAGGACAACGAGTGGGTCGCCGAGACGCGGCTGATGAGCTTCGCCGGGGTGTACAACTTCGGCGTCATCGGCTTCTTCGGCCTGACCGCCACATACCTGGACTATGGCGACATGATACGTACGACCCAGGAAGACCAGGATGGTTCCCTGGGAACCTTCACGGCTTCCGACCTGGCGGTGGGTGTGGCCTACGCCCGCAGGTTCACCGACCGATTCAGCGTCGGCCTGCGCGGTCAGTACATCATGCAGACCATAGACACCTACGACGCGATGGGCTGGGGCATAGACATCGGCACCCTGTACGACACCGGCTTCAAGAGCCTGCGCATCGGGATGGCGATCCAGCACTTCGGCGGGGACATGCGCTTCGACGGTACCTACGGCGAGCTGGAGCGTGACGGGAGTGGGTACATCATGACGGATTTCAACGACTTCTCGCTGCCCATGACCTTCCGACTGGGCCTGGCCTACGATCTGTTGGAGGGCGAGGACCACTTCATCACCCTTGGTCTGGACGCCATCCATCCCAACGATGCCGAGGAGCGCGTCAACGTGGGCCTCGAGTATCGGATGTTCAACGTGGTGGCCCTTCGTGTCGGGTATCGGCTCAACTACGACTTCTTCGCCGGCACGGAGGACGACAGCCTGGTCCCGGGTCTCACCGCCGGAGTCGGCTTCAAGGTCGGCCTCGGCCGGACCTCCGACATACACGTGGACGCCGCCTACGCTGATCTGGGACGCCTCGGCTACTCGCTGCGCTTCGCCCTCGGGTTCTCCTTCTAAGAAGAGAGGACGTACGAAAAAACAAGGCGGGGGGCCGGACGCGCCCCCCGTTCAGCAAGAACCCGCCCCGGCCGAGGGTGATGATTCCTCGGGATACCTTCAGGGTTTCTACGAAACACGGGTCGCGGAGCTCCGGCGACGGTCCCGAGCGCACCCGGAAATCCAGAACAGACGAGAGGGCGCGGGGAAATTGTTGAACCGACGGGCTTTTTACCCTGATTTAGGGCCCCGGTTCTTCATCTGACAGGTACCCGGATACGGGGATCTTCGAGCTTGAGTGAGGCAAGGCCTACAAGCGAAACGAGGCAGTTACCCGGGCGCGGATCGGCGAGAAGAAGTAGAGCTTTGCCGATCCCGACACCGGAAGTTGCAGCCCCCCAGCCGGAAACGGTGGTCGTGTGATGGAAAAGAAAATAACATTCCTACTCGTGTTATTCCTCCTTCTGGCCCCGGCCGCAGCCGACTTCGGACCGTCGGACTCCGAGGGCGGCATTCTGTTCACCACCGACAGCCGCCAGTTCTTCGGCACACGGGGAACCCTCCTGGAGATCTACTACCAGGTGCCCAACACCTCGTTGAAATTCACCCCCACAACCGAGGGAACCTGGTGGGCCACCTACATCACCATGCTGGAGATTCTCAATCCCGACGGGGAGGTAATCTACCGGAAAACCGCCACCAACGACGTCGAGGTGACCCTCGAGGAACAGACACGGCAGGAATCGTTCTACTCGCTCAATACGTTTCGGGTGGAAATCGAACCCGATCTTTACGAGGCCCGGCTGATCATCGGCGACCCAAACTCGAAGCTCGAGGGTACGGCGTTGCTGCCCCTTGAGGTAAATCTCAGGCCGGTGCCCGGCATCAGCGACATCCAGCTCGCCTCCCGGGCCCGGGCGCTCAACGCGGAGGATTTCGATCCCGAGGGGAATTTCAAGGGGAAGGCCGAGCTGGTCAAAGACGACTACTTCGTCGCCCCCCTGGCCAGCCGGCGGCAGGTGTCGCCCGACGACAACCTCCTCTACTTCTTCCTGGAGCTCCTCACCGACCCCGGTGAGCACACGTTCGCCTACGAGATATACGACGAACCGGGCAGGCTCGTGGACTCCGGGGAAACCGATTTCACGGGAGGCGGGATCGCGGGCACGGTCTTCTCGGTGAACGCGGGGGACTGGACCCGGGGCAAATACACCGTCCGGGGCCGGCTGACGAACGACACCTCCGGGGAGGTCGTGGCTGAGAGGGAATCCTTCTTCTGGATCGGCTCGGTGACTCCCGAGACGGTGACGGAGGTGGCCCGCGTCTCCGACGTCCCGATGACCGACCGCGAGTTCGAGCAGATACTTCACGAAATCGGCTTCATCGCCGCCGAGGACGAGATAATTCAGCTCAAAGCCGCGCCGCCCGAGGGGCGCTGGACCGTGGTGGACCATTTCTGGGCCGTGAGGGATCCCGACCCGACGACGCCGGAGAACGAGTTCAAAATCGAGTACTACCGCCGCCTGTCCTACGTGCGCGAGCACTTCGCCACCGGCTACACCGACGGACTGGACACCGACCAGGGCCGCCTCTACGTCAGGTACGGCCCTCCCGACGAAATCGTCGAGAACCCCCTCGGCGCGGGCATCGCCGGCACGGAGCACCTGGGGGGCGAGGCCCCGGAACTCGAGGGGAGCTTCAGCGGCGACGGCCGCCAGGGAACGGCGGTTGCCGCCAGCGGCAACCAGGGCCAGACCGATTCCAGCGTGGGTGAGTTCATGGGCGTCATCGTGAACCTGGAAAAACCTCATCTTTTATGGATTTATTACTCTTCCAGCTCGGATTCAGGCATCCGGAAGTTCCTCTTCGAGGACCGGACGGGTTTCGCGAACTACGAGATCGTATGGTCGACCGAGAGGGGCGAGTACTAGACCCTTCTCCAATCTATCCACCTCTGCACCCGGGAGGACCACTCCATGGCAAAAGTCAGACGTCTCAGCCTGTTCGCCCTGCTGGTGACCACGCTCTTCGTGCTGGCCCCGGCCACGATCGTGTTCGCCCAGGAGGCCACGGCTGAGGGCGACGCTACCACCACCGAGGGGGAAACCCCGCCCGCCGAAGGCGAAGAGCTTCCCGCCGCACCCACCGACGAGGAGGGTGAGGCCGGGTCGGTCCAGGACTACTTCGCCAAGGGCGG
>Ga0307378_10012792_pt1 | contig 10680 bp, 10 predicted proteins | sample UN1MG_FD_202238 | JGI IMG/M metagenome (GOLD analysis project Ga0307378, IMG submission 202238) | Soil microbial communities from Risofladan, Vaasa, Finland - UN-1 | ecosystem: Environmental > Terrestrial > Soil > Coastal area > Acid sulfate soil | place: Finland: Risofladan, Vaasa | collected...
GAAGGTGACCGTGTAAGTGCCCTGGCGCATGAGGCGCCTGAGGCGCTTCGACATGTGATGGTCGTCGAAGAACAGCACGCAGCGCTCCGGCGGCGAGAGCCACTTGGTCGGTCCGAAATGGGCGTGCGGGAACAGGCCCTTGACATAAGCCTCGGCCAGCGTCGCCACAGAGAGATCGTTGGCGATGCCGACCAGTTCGCCCGCGTCGGGCGTCTTGGTGAGATCAGGCAGCACATTGTTCGGTTGGAAAAGATGCGCCACGCAAAGCCGGGCGAGCGGCACGAGCCTGTCGAGACGCTTTGGCTGGAGCGACCAGGCGGTGCCGAGCACGACGCGCTGAAGCCTCTCGGATAGGGTCTCGCGGAACAAGGCATCGCGGCGCTCGGCGCGATCCGGCAGAGGCGGCGCGGAAGCCGCGCCCGAAGCCGCACCCATGGACGCCTCTGGCGCGACAGCTTGGCGCGGGAAATGACTGAGCGAAGACACGGCAACTCCAACGCAACAACACTGATGACTGAGGCGAGCCCCAGCGCGACCTGCCGAGCGGTGAGATTGCCTGGAAAAGGATTCCTAACGGGTTAACGCTCCCCGGGCCCGATTTCAGGCCCGGAATGGGATCGGTGAAGGGGTCTCTTTGCGGGCCGTCACGCGCCGTCGCGGCTCCTCACCCGGTCGACCGCCTCGAGCCAGCCCGCGTAGCGGGCCTCGCGTTCAGCCTCGCCCATCGCGGGCTCGAACACCCTGGACGGCGCCCAGGTACGGGACAGGACCTCGTCGTCACCATAGAAGCCTACCGCTTGGCCGGCGTGATAGGCCGCGCCCAATGCCGTGGTCTCGGGCGTGGCCGCGACTGCCACGGTCTCGCCCAGAATGTCGGCGAGCCGCTGCATCGCCCAAGCGTTCGCTGTCATGCCGCCATCGACCCGCAACGGGTGCGTAGCGTCGATGCCGCTCATCGCCATGTCCCGGCGCATGGCGGTCAGGAGATCGCGGGTCTGGAATGCCACCGCCTCGAGCCCGGCCGCCACGATATCGGCCTTCGACGCCGCCCGGCTCAAGCCCACGATCGCCGCCTTGGCTTCCGCATCCCAGAACGGCGCGCCGAGACCCTGGAATGCCGGCACCAAATACACGCCTGAGTTGGGATCGGCGCTCTTTGCGAGCGCCTCGCTCTCCGCGGCCGTCTCAATGAGGCCGAGACTGTCGCGCAGCCACTGGATCGTGGCGCCCGCCATGAAGATCGCACCCTCGAGGGCATAGGCGCGCGTTCCCGCGCGCTGATGCAGGATGGTCGACAGCATGCGCGTGGCCGACGCCACCTTGTCCGCGCCGGTGTTGGCGACGACGAAGCAGCCGGTGCCGTAGGTCGCCTTCAACATGCCCGGCGTGAAGCACGCCTGCCCGAAAGCCGCGGCCTGTTGATCGCCGGCCACGCCCATGATCGGCAGACTTGCGCCGAAATGCTGTTCCGCCGTCAGCCCGAAATCGCCCTGGCTGTCGCACACCTCCGGCAGCATCGCGGGCGGCACGCCGAGCCGATCGAGCAGGCGCGCATCCCATGTCCCGGTTCGGATATCGAACAGCTTGGTGCGAGCGGCATTGGTCGCGTCGGTCACGTGCCGCGCGCCGCCGGTCAGCTTGAACAGAAGGAAGCTGTCGATGGTGCCGAAGCACACTTCGCCGCGCGCCGCGCGCTCACTGAGGCCCGGCACGTTGGCGAGCAGCCAGGCGAGCTTCGTCGCCGAGAAATAGGGATCGATGACGAGCCCCGTGGTCTCGGCCACGTGCGCGCCCCAGCCTTCTCGCTCGAGGCTTGCGCAAAGCGGCGCGGTGCGCCGGTCCTGCCACACGATGGCGTTGGCGAGCGGCTTTCCAGTCGCCCGCTCCCATACCACCGTCGTCTCACGCTGATTGGTGATGCCGATGGCGGCGATGGTCTTGGCGCCGGCCTCGTTCAGAACCGTGCGGCAGACTTGAAGCACGGACCGCCAGATCTCGTCGGCATCGTGCTCCACCTGCCCTGGAGACGGATAGATCTGCGTGAGCGGCACGTGCGCCGAAACTCCCGGCCGTCCGGCCTCGTCGAACAGAATGGCGCGCGTGCTGGTCGTCCCCTGGTCGATGGCAAGGACGTGGCCTTTACTCATCGCGCCACCGCGCCGCCCGTCTCGCTTACGATCCAGTCGCAGTATTCCGTGCTGCCGCCTTCCGTCGGCAGCACAAGCAGCGCCGGGACCTCATAAGGATGCAGCCGCTTGGTCTCGGCCAACACCTGATCGGTGAGGCTGCTGCGCGTCTTGATGATCATGGCGACCTCGTTCGCCTCCTCGCGCGCGCCCTCCCACTCATAGAGCGAGATCATGCCCGGAAACATGTTGACGCACGCCGCCAGCCTGGCCGCGACCAGCGCCTCGCCGACCCGTTTGGCGTCCTCCAGACTGGCAAAGGTCGTGTAAATCAGGACCGGCCGCTCTACATTCCCCATGGATTCACCATTTCACCGTGGTTTGCGACACTTGCACGACGTGGGCACCACAGCTTTATAGTGCCCCTTCTCTAGGCCGGTCCAAGCGCATCGAACCCATCATGGCACGCTTCGAAAAAATCGCCTTCATCGCCAGCGAGACCGAGGAGGCCGAAGACGCTCTCAAGACGCTTTCCAAGCGTTATGGCTGCGCGGCGCCCGAGGGCGCTGACGTGATCGTCGCGCTTGGCGGCGACGGCCTGATGCTTCAGACCATGCACCAGCACCTCCATAGCCGCATTCCCATCTACGGCATGAACCGAGGATCGGTGGGCTTCCTCCTCAATGATTACCAGGAGAACGGGCTGAAAGAGCGCCTGGAGCAGGCGGAAGTGACGGTCATCCACCCGCTCCACATGACCGTCCGCGACGTCAACGGCGCGTTCCATGAGGCGCTGGCGATCAACGAAGTCTCGCTGTTCCGGCAGATCCACCAGGCCGCCAAGCTCAAGATCGCCATCGACGGCACGCCGCGCCTGAACGAGCTCATCTGCGACGGCGTTCTCGTGGCCACCCCGGCCGGCAGCACGGCCTATAACCTATCGGCCCATGGGCCGATCCTGCCCATCAGCGCGCCGCTCCTCGCGCTGACCCCGATCAGCCCGTTTCGCCCCCGCCGCTGGCGAGGCGCGCTGCTTCCCAACGAGGCAAAAGTTGTGATCGACGTTCTCGAGCCCAAAAAGCGCCCCGTGAGTGCCGTCGCCGACCACACCGAGTTCCGCAACGTCGCCTCTGTCGAGGTGAAGGAGGGGAGCGACGTCGACATCTTCATGATGTTCGATCCCGGCCATACGCTCGCCGAGCGCATCCTGGCGGAGCAGTTCGGCTACTGACGCTTCGAGGGTTGAGGCCGTTACGGCCGCGTCAGCGTGAACACCTCGTCGATCACCGCATAATCGCCATAGCCGAGCCGCGCAATGGGCCTGAGCTTGGTGACATCCACTCTGCCTTCGGCGATCGCCGCGTCGTCGATATACACGCCGACCACCTGGCCGAGCACGATAGAGTGCGTGCCCGGCCCGCCGTCGGGACCAGGGAGCTCGATGGTGCGCCAATAGCGGCACTCGAATGCGACGGGCGATTCCTTCACCCGCGGCGGCGCGACGAACCGCGACGGCGCCGGCGTGAGACCGGCGAGCTCCATCTCGTTCACCTCGGGGTCCACATGCGCCGACGTCCGATTCATGGCGTCGCGCAGATCGTAGGTCGCAAGCGAGCAGACGAACTCGCCCGTATCCTCGGCATTGCGCTGACTGTCTTTCCGGCCGCCCGAAGAAAACATCACGAAATGCGGATCGGTGGAGACGGCATTGAAGAAGCTGTAAGGCGCGAGATTGACGACGCCGTTCTTGCCAAGCGTCGAGATCCAGCCGATGGGCCGCGGCGCCACCAGCGCCTTGAACGGGTCCCATTCAAGGCCGTGCGTATTGGCAACCGCGTCATAGAACATCAGCGAAATCCTTCGGCGGCGGACTTAAGGCCGCCACGACGTGACGATGTCGGCGAGCACGGGCCTGTCCCGCTCCTCGGGCTTTTCCTTGGCCGTGCCAATATAGACGAAACCGGCGACGCGCTCGTTGTCGGCAAGCCGAAGCGCTTTGCGCACGCCTTCGCTATAGGCGCACCACTCGGTGATCCATTGCGCGCCGAAGCCGAGCGCCGTCGCCGCCACGATGAGGTTTTGGCACGCCGCGCCCGCGGAAAGAACCTGCTCCCACTCCGGCGCCGCCGCATTTTTGGTAACCCGAGAGATGACGGCGACGACGAGCGGCGCCCGCGAGAAGCGCTTGGCCTCGTTCTGGAGCCGGAAGGCGCCGGGATCTGTCTCCTCCGCGCGGCACACCTCCGCTAGCACTGCGCCGAACGCGTCCCGCGCCGCGCCTTGAAACAGCACGAAGCGCCACGGCACGAGCTTCTTGTGGTCGGGCACGCGCGCCGCCGCGCTCAGCATCTGGCCGAGCTCGGCCTCGCTCGGACCGGGCGGCCCGAGGCTGTTGGCCGAGACGGAGCGGCGGGTCAGGAGATGGTCGAGAGTTGGGTTAGACATGCGCTCATGAAATTTGGCTAAGACCATGCTCCCTATCGCGAAACGATCCGTCGAACAATGCTCGATCCTTGCGTCCAAATGGCTCCCTCGGCACCCAAAATTGGCCTTAATCACGGCCGAATTTCGGACCGTCAGGCCCACCGGAAGCTTGTATAAGGGTCCGACGCCGGCTAATCGGAGCAAAACGCTATGCGGGGGAAACGCTTCGCGGCGCTGAAGCTATTGCTTTTGCCCGCATGCTTCCTTGGCGTCGGCATGGCCGCCGCCGAGGACGTACCCCTGCCCGGTCCTGGCCTCCCGGCCACGGTGCTCGTGCTCGATGCCTCCCGCAGCATGGGCGACAAGGCCGGCGATGCGGTCAAGCTCGACGCCGCGCGCACCGAGTTTGACAAGATTGTCACTCAATATAGCGACCGGTTCTCCTTCGGGCTCGTCGCCTTTGGCCACCGCAAGGCCTCCAACTGCGCCGACAGCGAGGTCCTGGCCAAGCCGGGCGCGCTCAATTCACAGACCTACGCGAAGCTCCTAGGCGGCCTCAAGGCCACGGGCCAGGCCCCCATTGCCGCCGCCATCAGCGATGCCGCGAGCTTGGCGGGCGCAGCCAACCAGCCCCTTGACGTTGTCCTCGTTGCCGATGGTGGCGACACCTGCGACGCCGATATCTGCGTCACGGCGGATGCACTCAAGCAGACGGCGAAGGGCTTGCGGATTCACGTCGTCGGCTTCGGCGACAAATCCGAGGACCTTCAGCCGTTGGCTTGTATCGCCGCCGCCACCGGGGGCAAATTCGTCACCGCGGCCAATGAGCGTGAGCTTCAAGAGAAGCTAAGTGCGGTCTTCGAAGCCATCGCCAGCCCCGCCGCCGCAAGCGAAGGGGTCGCTGAAGTGGACCTCGACGCCCAAGACACGATGCCGGAAATGGCGGAGGCAACCGAACCGGGCCAGACCGCCGTCAAGAGATCGGCCGCACCGCCTCACCCAGGCGAAACCGCCGTGTTGAAATCGGCCCCGCCAGCGCAGAGCACGCCCCAGACCCTGGTACAGCACGTGCTCCCACCGCCGAAGCCAGAGCCGCTACGGCCCGTGCCGGTGACCTTCAAGGCGCTCATCACCGAGGTCGGGCCGAAACTGCAATCGGGCCTGACCTGGCGCGTCTACAATTCCAAGGCTGCCGCCGACGGCACCTATGAGCTCATCAGCACCCATAGCGAGCCGACCCCGACAGCGGCGCTGCTGCCGGGCGAGTATCTCGTCAACGCCGCCTACGGGCTCTCCAATCTCACCAAGAAGATCAAGGTGGAGACCGGCCGTTCCGTGGAAGAGACCTTCGTGCTCAACACTGGCGGGCTCGCTCTAAGAGCGGTGCTGGCCAGTGGCGAGCCCTGCCCCGAGGACAGCCTGCGCTTCGACATCCTGTCCGACGAGGAGGACCAGTTTGGTAAACGCCACGCGATCCTTGCCGACGCCAAACCGCTCACCATCATCAGGCTCAACGCCGGCGGCTATCACGTCGTCAGCCTTTATGGCGATGCGAATGCAAGCGTCGGCGTCGATGTGACGGTCGAGCCGGGCAGAGTCACCGAGGCCACGGTCAAGCACAACGGCGCCAAGATCACCTTCCGCCTGGTTCAGAACTTGGGCGGCGAGGCCCTAGCCAACACCAAATGGACGATCCTGACCTCGGCCGGCGACACGGTGAAATCGAACGCAGGCGCGCTACCGACCCACATCCTCGCCGCCGGCAGCTACGCCGTCGTCGCCGACCACGAGGACCTCAGCTACACGCGCAAGTTCTCCATCGAGCCGGGTGACGACAGGCAGATCGAGGTCGCGATCGAGGACGGCCCCACGTCGCCTGAAGCGCTGAAAGCCCTGCTCGATCCGCCGGAGGCGCCGACACCCGGAACGGGGACGCTGGCGGGCGACGGCGCCGGCGCCGCCTTCGATGGGTTTTCGTCGAGCCCGGCGGACCCCAACGCGCCGTTGATCAATCCGGGCACGCTGTTTCGTCCCTCCACGCGGTGAGCCTCAAGCAGCGGCGGCGCCGCTCATTGCGTCTCGCAGATCGGGGGGTACGGCCTCGTCGGCGAGCATCTTGACCGCCGCATCGAGTGTCATCACCTCTTGGCCTTGCGAGCCGAGCCGGCGCACCGACACGGTGCCTTCCTCCGCCTCCCGCTTGCCGACCACGAGCAGCACCGGGGCCTTGGCCACCGAGTGCTCGCGCACCTTGTAGTTGATCTTCTCGTTACGAAGATCGGCCTCGGCGCGCAGGCCCGCCGCCTTGAGCGCGTCGAGCACTTTGACCGCATAGACATCGGCATCCGACACGATCGTCGCGACGATGGCCTGCGTGGGCGCAAGCCACAGCGGCAAATGCCCGGCGTGATGCTCGATGAGAATGCCCGTGAAGCGCTCCAGCGAGCCGAACATGGCGCGATGGATCATCACCGGCGCCGTCTTCTCACCGTCGGAGCCGATATAGAAGGCGCCGAGCCGCTCCGGCATATTGAGATCCACCTGGATCGTGCCGCATTGCCATTCCCGCCCGATGGCGTCGCGCAAGACATATTCGAGCTTCGGCCCATAGAACGCGCCCTCGCCCGGATTGAGCTCATAGCTGAGCCCCGCGGCCTCCACCGCGCGCTTCAACGCTGCCTCCGCCTTGTCCCACACCTTGTCGGAACCCACGCGCTTCTCCGGACGATCGGAGAACTTGATGCGCAAATCCTCGAAGCCGAAGTCGCGGTAGATGGACAGCATCTGCTCGTTGAGCTTCACGCACTCCTCGGTGATCTGGTCCTCGGTACAGAAGATATGCGCGTCGTCTTGCGTGAAGTGGCGCACGCGCAAGAGTCCGTGCAGCGCCCCTGACGGCTCGTAGCGATGCACCTTGCCGAACTCGGCGATGCGCAACGGCAGATCGCGATAGCTCTTCAGACCGTGCTTGAAGATCTGCACATGGCCCGGGCAGTTCATGGGCTTGCAGCAAAAGACGCGGTCATCGGGCGTTTCGGCGATGTACATGTTCTCGGCGAATTTCTCCCAATGGCCCGACTGCTCCCACAGGGTGCGCTCCATCATGTCGGGAGAGTTCACCTCGATATAGCCCCATGCGTTCTGGCGCCGGCGCATATAACCGATCAACGCCTGAAACAGGGCCCAACCGTTCGCATGCCAGAACACCGCCCCCGGCGCCTCTTCCTGGAAATGGAACAGGTCCATCTCCCGGCCCAGGCGGCGATGGTCGCGCTTCTCCGCCTCCTCGAGCTGATGGAGATAGGCGTTGAGGTCGTCCTCGCTCGCCCACGCCGTGCCGTAGATGCGCTGAAGCATGGGATTGTTGGAATCCCCGCGCCAATAGGCGCCGGCGATCTTCAACAGCTTGAAGCCCTTGCCGACCTTGCCCGTCGACGTCATGTGCGGACCGCGGCACAGGTCGAGCCACTCAGCTTGCGAATAGATGCGGATCTCGTCGCCTTCGGGAATCGCATCGATCAGCTCGAGCTTGTAGTGCTCGCCCTTATCGGCAAAAAGCTTCTTCGCCGCCTCGCGCTCCACCACCTCGCACGAGAACGGGGAGTCGCGGGAGATGATCTCGCGCATCTTCGCCTCGATCTTTGGCAGATCCTCGGGCGTGAACGGCTCGTCGCGAGCGAAGTCGTAATAGAAGCCGTTGTCGATCACCGGGCCGATGGTGACTTGCGTGCCGGGATAGAGCTCCTGCACGGCCTCGGCCATGACATGCGCCGCGTCGTGGCGGATGAGCTCAAGCGCTTGCGCGTCGTCGCGCGTGATGATGCGGATTTCGGCGTCGCCTTTGATCGGCTCGGCGAGATCGCGCAGCTTGCCGTCGAGCTCGACCGCGACCGCCTTCTTGGCGAGCGACTTGGCGATGGACTCGGCGACGTCGCGGCCCGTGACTCCAGGTTTGAAGTCGCGCGCGGAACCATCAGGAAACTTAAGGGAAATCATCTTGTCTCTCCTCTCACTCCTGCGTACCAGCGCAGGTAAGATGGACTGTCGGTTGGGGCGCCGCTTTTAACGAGAATCGGCTGCCGCGTCACCCGTATTTAGACGCCAGCGCCCGTAGCGCCAAGGGGCGAAGAGGTGACGTTCCTGACGCAAGTCGGGCACGGGATCGAAACCGTGGCTCCCCCAAGGATGGCAGCGGCACATCCGGGAGAGCATCAGCCAGCCGCCCTTCCACGCGCCGTTCGTCTCGATGGCCTCGCGCGCATAGTCCGAGCAGGACGGCAGATGCCGGCAATTGACGCCGAGCAGCGGCGAGATCGTCCAGCGGTAGACGAGGATTGGCGCGAGCATCACGGCCTTGGCGAGATCGCGCCCGAGACGCGAGACCCCGCCCGCGATGCCGCCGGTCTCAGGCATTGCTCTCGGCGCCCTCCGGCACCTCCGCACCCGCCCGCTTCGCTTCGATTTGAGCGATGGCGTCCTCGACCGCGTCGAACACGAGCAGCGTCGAGGCATGCCGTGCCTTGTAGTCGCGGACCGGCTCCAACAGCGCCAGGTCGCCCCACCTGCCCGAAGGCGGCGCCCCCGCCTCTTTCAGCATCTTGCGCATGGCGCCCCCCACGTCGCGCAACTCCGCCGCCGACGAGCCCACAATCTCCCGGCCCATGATCGAAGCTGCCGTCTGGCCAAGGAGACAAGCCCGCACCGTCTGGCCGTAATCGGTCACCACATCCCCATCCATGACGAGGTCGATCTCCACCCGGCTGCCGCAGAGCTTTGAATGGGCTTTGGCGGTGGCCTGTGGCGAAACCAGCCTCTTCGTGCACGGCATCGCCGCGGCCAGCTCAAGCAGTTGCTGGCTATAAATATCGTCGGGCAGGGTCATCTTGCCATCCTAAGCTGGTCGGGCTCGCCTTGCAGGCTGATTTCACGCAATATATATGCACCATTAGGCCGCACGGCCACGCGCCTGCGCGGATTTCGCCAGATCGTTTATTTCGCCAGATAAGGAAGTCTCGTCACATGGACGCCACAACCAAGAATCCGCGGCCTGCTCAGCCCTATGCCGGCATGGAAATTGGCCGTGGGCCAGCAATTACCCGTCCGTCGCGCGAGCGGGCCGAAGAGGCCGTCCGCACGCTCATCGCCTATGCCGGGGACGACCCCGAGCGCGAGGGCCTGCGTGAGACCCCGCGCCGCGTCACCTCCGCCTATGACGAATTCTTCGCCGGCTATGGTGAGTGCCCGATCGAGGTGCTGTCGCGCACTTTCGACGAGGTCGCCGGCTATGACGACATCGTCATGCTGCGCGACATCGAGCTCCACTCACATTGCGAGCACCATATGATCCCGTTCATCGGCAGGGCGCATGTCGCCTACTTCCCGACCGACCGCGTGGTCGGCATTTCCAAGCTGGCCCGCGTGGTCGAAGTGTTCGCCCGCCGCTTGCAGACGCAAGAGACGATGACAGCGCAGATCGCCGAGACCATCGACAGGGTGCTGAAGCCCAAGGGCGTGGCGGTAATGATCGAGGCGGTGCATCAGTGCATGTCGATCCGCGGCGTCCGCAAGCCCAACGTGGCCACCATCACCACGCAGTTCACCGGCATCTTCAAAGAGGATCCGGCGCAGCAGGCGCGCTTCATGATGCTTGCGACCGAGCGCGGCCGCCCGTAGCCCGCGCCCGGCCGCGAAGGAAGTGATCGCGGTGACCAAGGCCGACGTCTTCCCCAAGATCGAGGACAAGACCGAGCGCGAGGAAGGAACCGTCTTCGCGCCCAATTTCGACGCGCACGGTCTCCTGCCCGTCGTCGTCACCGCCGCCAAGACCGGCGAGGTGCTGATGTTCGCCTATATGAACGCGGAAGCGCTTGCCTTGTCGATCGAGACGGGCCAGGCCCATTACTGGTCGCGCTCGCGCAAAAAACTGTGGCGCAAGGGCGAGACCAGCGGCAACGGCCAGCGTATCGTCGAGATGCGCACCGACTGCGATCAGGACGCCATCTGGCTCAAGGTCGAGATGACCGGGACCGACGCGAGCTGTCACACCGGCCGCAAGTCCTGCTTCTATCGCGCGGTTCCCATCGGCACGGCGCCCGGCGCCGCCTTGTCGCTCGTGTGGGTCGACGCCGAG
>Ga0307378_10012797_pt1 | contig 10678 bp, 9 predicted proteins | sample UN1MG_FD_202238 | JGI IMG/M metagenome (GOLD analysis project Ga0307378, IMG submission 202238) | Soil microbial communities from Risofladan, Vaasa, Finland - UN-1 | ecosystem: Environmental > Terrestrial > Soil > Coastal area > Acid sulfate soil | place: Finland: Risofladan, Vaasa | collected...
GTGCATTTTTACCGCTTGGGAACCGCCGCAATCGCTGGAAAGAATAATTAGAGTCTGCACCAGTTCCGAATGCCCGAGTGCAAGCTCCTGGGCGATCATGCCTCCCATGGAGAAGCCGAGTATATGGGCACGTGCGATATTTAACGCCTCCATGAGTTTTTGTGTATCCCCTGCAAATAAGGAGATAGAATATGGTTTTTCTGATGATCCGGAGTAGCCTATACCACGATTATCAAAGATGACAACCCGGTATTTTGATGAGAGTGCCTCCAGCACAGGCGGGTTCCACATATCCATGGTTGATCCGAAACCATTGATCAGAATGAAAGGATCACCAGTCCCGAAATCCTTGTATGCAATATGTATATCGTCTATTTGGGCAGTCTGAACCGGAATTGATTCTGGATCAAAATGATGGCGGGCATTCATAGTAAAGCTCCCGAAAAGAAAAGCGCCGCACAGATGCCGGTGATCAGGGGACAGACTTTAAGGGGCAGTAACGGGGTCCTCGCTCCTGTAACGGCCGTCAGTCCGGAATGAGCCAGCAGCATAATCCCTGATGCGGTATAGACCAGAGATGCCGTCGTGGTCGCTGCCTCGCCGGAGAATGTGACCAGGGCAGCGAGGGCCCCGACGAAGATCAGTGTCATTCCTCCCCCCATCCACTCCATGGTAAATATTCTCAGGTTATCAGGGGGGATATCCTCAAAACCAAAAAGAACGGCACGGAAGGCAAAGATGTGTGCAACTCCCCAGAGGATCAGAATGAAAGAACCTGAATACAGGAGGATTTCCCAAACCATGAAATTATCCTGAAAATAGTATCAATTATTATTTAATCAACCTTTTTGATTGGAAAGGATTACGGGGATAACTGTATAATTCTAAAAAATAGACGGGGTAATCAATCCGGAATCCATGGGACATTAAAAACATATTCCGGGGGATGATTGCCCTTTAAGTAAATAACAAGGTAATCAAAGAGCCTTTTTATGAAATATGGGTCATAGTTAAACTCATGGTTCCGGTTGGGAAGGATCATCATATCGAAGGTCTTGTTCTCGTTTATCAGTGCATCAGCCAGCTGGATGGTCATGGAAGGGTGGACATTATCATCAAGATCGCCAGTGACAAGTAGCAGATGGCCTGTCAGGTTCGAGGCCTTAAGTGCGGTGACCTGCTCAAGATATGAATCGCCATCCGGCATTCCCTCATATTTCTCTCCCCAATATGAGCCATATAACCGGTTATCATGATTGCCAGCCGAAGCGACCCCGACACTGTAGAAATCGGGATATGTGAGAAGGGCCTGTGCGGTCATGAATCCACCACCGGAATGCCCGTATATTCCCACCCGATTAATATCCATGAATGGTCTGTCCCGGGAAAGCCGGGTAATGCCGCCTACATGATCGATTAGTCCCCCGGCATCACCCATATTACCATATGCGACGTCATGGATGGATTTTGAGCGGAATGGGGTACCCAAGCCATCGATGTTTACCACGATGAAACCGAGCTCAGAAAGAGCCTGGCATTTCCAGAATATTTTGGAGTTATAACCATAATCAGAAGGGAATGCCTTTGTGGTCACGATAATCTGAGGGCCGGGGTACACCGAATCAACGACAGGATACATGATACTGCGATCAAATGTGGTGGGGTAAATGATCAGCCCAAAAAGGTCGGTGACGCCGTCCCTCGCCTTCACACGTATGCGTTCCGGTGGTTTCCAGCCAAGAGTGTTCAGATAGGAGATATCGGCTCTTTCCAGTTCCAGAATCATTTTCCCTTCAGAATCCCTGACAATGGTCACAGGCGAAACATCAACCCGGGAGTAAGAATCAACAAAATACCTTCCATCCGGCGAAAAAGAGATCTCATGGTCTGCATCTTCAGGGGTAAGGAGCATTAGCCCGGATCCGTCAGGATGGACCCGGTAGAGATGCCTGTAATAGGGATCACGGCCTGGTTCCCGGCCTCCCGCCGTGAAATAGATCCAGTCCGCTTTTTCATCGGTAGAGACCAGTGACCTGACTACCCACTCCCCTGAGGTAATCTGGTTTTTTAGCCTTCCCTGGTGATCATACAGATAGAGATGTCCCCACCCAGCCCTCTCGGAAAACCAGATGAAATCGCCGTTCTTCTCATACACATATATATTTGGCCGTCCTGCGTAATCGAGGTTTGATTCCCTGTAACTTGGCCCACTCTCCGTGAGTACTTCCCGGGCTTTTCCGGAAACAGGATCCTCCTCAAGGAATCGAAGCTTGGTTTCCCCCCGTTCCACGTATAATGAATAGATCACAGTGCTGTCGGGTTTCCACCATGAAAGGACAAACTGGTCGGTATCCATCATTGACGTGGTGGGCCAGGGGCTGTAATTAATCCGGGTGACTGTCCTGTCTTTTATGTGAATGACCACCGGTTCGTATGATGCCACCGGCTCTCCTGGCATTGAATAATAGTAAGTGTACTGTTTTGGTCTGAGAGTCCCGTCTTCGGGGGCATCCTGAAGAAGATAGAGGGGGGTAACATTTCGCTGGTCGACCTGAAAAGTCCTGATATGCATCGAGTCCGGGGACCATACTGCATATGGTTCCACCGGTTCGCCTGACCGCTGCTGCGATATCACCGAAGAGGTTGTATCAGAAACCCTGGCGTAGAAATAATCAGTCACCCCGTCGGTTGTGAGGGGATATTCGTATCCGAAATCTAGGTACCTGATATGGAGATTGTTGCCTTCTAAGAATACCGCTTTCTTCCCGTCGGGAGAGACCAACATGTCCTGCCCGGTTTCGGATAAAACGGGGAGTGTTCGTATCTGCCTGGTATGCTGATCATAGCGCCAGCTCCTGTTGAAGACAGTAAAATCAAGATATGATGTTCCGTTATGGAATGTGATGGTGTTGAAGGGCAGGTGAGCGGGATCGACCGGCAGCCCCGATTCCCCGGCAAGTGCCTCACTGAGCAGGGTATGGTCAAAGGCCGTCTCTTTCGTCTCCTCCGTCATATTTACAAGGAAAAATTGTTGCCCCTCTTTCCCATTCGAAAGATACCAGAAAGAGGAAGTGCAGGAAATCCAGTGGGGATCGATGTTCACGTTGTATAGTGAAGGAATAACATTCTGGGGCAGGAATCTTTCTGCCCTGGCATAATCATCGACTGTCGGGCAGGGATTCTTTGTCCGGAAAAACTCCGGTGAAGGGATCGGAATACCGGGGGAATCAGGGGTATATTGTTCTTTGCCTGCACCGATCACGCATGGGACCAACACCATAAACAGAAGTATAGATAGGACCAGCAGGGGGATCAATACTCGGGACATTTAAATCATTAGGGATCACCAGAGATGAACCTTTATACCTTTGGTCACGGGTGAAGCGACAGAACATTACATGGACACTCATAAATACGGCCATACTGTCCGATCTGTCCCAAAAATAATAATAATATTTCAGGATTTTCCAAAGAAACTTTTCACATTCTCTTTCATCAGGTACCAGATGATAACCAGGGGGATAATAAGCGAGAGCAGTGTTGTCATGACGAGTGTGGCCAGGAACCCGGTAAGGGCCCACGAGATGAGCGAGATCAGGATGTTCAACACAGCAAAGACCAGGGCCAGGGTCCATACCCATCCCCATCCTTTGAAACATCCTATTCCAATGACAAGGTTGATTAGCCCGATAATGAGGAATATCCCTCCAATTGCAAAACCAAGAACTTCAATGCCGCCCATTGCAAAAAGGGCCAGACTTCCCAGGCCGACGAGTAAAGCACCGATACCGAGAAGGATGTATAATATACCTATAATACTGACCCCGAGAGGTCTTTCTCCATTCGACATGCCTAACAATTGACGGGCAGGATATACAATTTTTCGGCGTATTCCAAAATATACTGTGATTTCATTGTGTATGCGGCACTTAGAAAACAGAAGGCCACGATTTTTTCAGATATTTGCGAATACGTGGCCGTTTCTCATCGTGGCCAGGTGGACTTCAGGGATTTGGGAGCGGCAATAGTTATATATAGGGTTCGGGTGATGCTTGGCTGTCAGAAGTGTGAATTCAATGGCGAAAGTAACACAGGAAATGGTCAGGAAGTCGGGGGTTGACATAGACCAGCTCATCGATTTACTGGTAAAAAACGCAGCTGCAGAACTCACCACATTTTACTACTACACTATACTCAGGGTGAACCTGATAGACCTTGAAGGCGAAGGCATAAAAGAAATTGCAGAAGTGGCCCGTATCGAGGATCGGAACCATTTCGAGGCGTTGGTTCCGAGAATCTATGAGCTGGGGGGAAAACTTCCCGAGAGCATGGTGGAATTCCATAATATCTCCGGGTGTCCGCCGGCAAAACTTCCCGCGAATCCAAGGGATGTTAGAGGAATGCTCTCTCTCCTCGTGGAGGCCGAACGATGTGCGGTGCGGCAGTACACCCACGTCTGCAACCTCACTGCAGGCAAGGATCACCGGACATATGACCTGGCACTCTCTATTCTCCACGAGGAGATAGAGCACGAGTCCTGGTTCTCTGAATTCCTGGGTGAAGGCCCGTCAGGACATTTCATGCGGCGTGGTCAAACATCTCCGTTTGTATCGAAGTTCCTGAGATAACAAAAAACCCAATCGATTTCGGGAGTGGGCAATTGGATAGCGCAAGCAGGGGGGGCACGAATGCTCGTGGATCATTCAGACATGGTGAGTTATTCACCCCCGACGTCAACAGGAGTACCGTGTAAGTGCTGGATTTTTTCTTCTCACTCCCACCAGTGGTACAGGCCCTCCTTGCCGGGTGTTTTACCTGGGGATTTACTGCACTTGGTGCATCGGTAGTTTTCCTTACCAGGAAATTTAATCAAAGACTTCTTGATGGAATGATGGGGTTTGCAGGCGGGGTGATGATTGCCGCAAGTATCTGGTCACTTCTTATTCCCTCGATCCTGATGGCCGAAGAGATGGAACTCGTGGCCTGGCTTCCTGCAGCCACCGGTTTTGCGGCCGGCTGGATTTTTCTCATGGCACTCGACCGGCTGGTCCCGCACCTGCACATCGGTTTTCCGGTTGAGGAAGCCGAAGGAGTAAAATCATCCATGCACCGCACCACGCTCCTGGTGATGGCCATAACCCTGCATAATATCCCGGAAGGCCTTGCTATCGGGGTGGCCTTCGGAGCAGTTGCGGCGGCGATTCCTTCGGCTACCATGGCAGGAGCAATTGCCCTTGCAATTGGGATCGGCATTCAGAATTTTCCGGAAGGCCTGGCTATCTCCATGCCTCTGCGACGGGAAGGAATGTCCAGGGGTAGAAGTTTCTGGTACGGTCAGTTATCTGCTGTGGTGGAGCCGGTAGCGGCTATGGTGGGAGCAGCAGTGGTGATCCTGGCCCGCCCGATCCTCCCCTTTGCGCTGGCATTTGCTGCCGGGGCAATGATCTTTGTGGTAGTGGAAGAGGTAATCCCGGAATCGTTGCACCATGGGTTTGAGGGAACGGCAACAAGCGGTTTTCTCATTGGGTTTCTGATAATGATGATACTTGATGTTGGCCTGGGCTGATTATTCGAGAGAGGTGGGACCGGAGCTGACGATATTTTCTTCTCCATAAAATGTTCACGGGTGAATTCACAGTATAATGGGATGACTCTATCCATCAATCCGGCTGCCCTGAAAATTCGTAAGGAATAATTCGTCATACTAACACAGGAATGTAAATGAACGGCCGAATTCTCATCCCTGTAATCGTTATACTGGCAGCAGTAGTGATAGCAGCCTTCGTTTTGACAGGTCCCGCTCCTGCACCCGCGAAAGAACCTCTCACCCTGGTAATCATTGCCACCTCTGACCTGCAGAGCCAGATCGAGCCATACTGGAATGATACCGGATCGTATGTGGGAGGATTCGGACGAATATCGGGAATGCAGAAAAAGCTACGCTCCGGAGCGGATGCCGCCCTGCTCATCTCATCAGGTGATGATCTCATCGGGACATTTTATGATTCCTTCTCCGGCCAGCCCGAGATGGAATCCATGACTGCTGCAGGATACGACGTGGTCTGTCCCGGCAATCATGAATTCGATTTCGGGGAAGAAAAATACCGGAATGCTACCTCTTTTTCGGGATTTCCAATTGTATGCTCCAATATGAAGACTGATGATCCCAGTCTTGATACCAGGCTGAGGTCTTCCGTTATGCTGGATGTATCCGGGGTAAATGTAGGGGTTTTTGGTCTGATGACTCCGGATCTGGTTCGTATATCCAGCCCCGGGGAAGGAATATCGGTTGATCCCGATGTGATTGGGATTTCTGTAAAGATGGTGGAGGAGCTTCGCAGCAAAGGTGCAGACCTGGTGATCGCAGTGACTCATACCGGAGTGGATACCGATCGCGAGATTGCCCGGTCAGTGGCCGGGATAGATCTGATCGTGGGAGGCCATGACCCCCAGTACGTGTACGAAACCGTCCAGGGCCCCGCCGGATGGGAGACAATCATCATCCAGGAGGGGATGAGAGGCGAACGATTGGGAGTGCTCCGGTTTACATATTCAGGGGACGGAATCAGTGACCCTGAATGGAGCGGCGTCTGGCTTGACAACAGCACGCCAACTGATCCGGAAATAGAGGAGATTATAACACCTTATCTTGGCAGTTACAGGGAAAAACTCAAACAGACGATCGGAGTTTCGCTCACAGCGCTGGACACTAGGAAGTCCACGGTTCGTACCGGCGAGGCAGCGGCCGGAAACCTGATCACCGATGCATGGAGAGAGTGGTTCAGTCATAACGGGATCGTTTTTGTGAATGGAGATGGGATCAGGGGAGATACCGTCATTGCTCCCGGAAATATTACATATCTCCTTCTTTACCAGATGCTACCATATCGTGACGAGATCGTCTCTATTCCCATGACAGGAAAAGACATCCGCCAGGCACTTGAGTGTTCGGCATCGGCCCTGGGTCCTGATTCCACAGGGATAGATTCCGGCGGATTTCTCCAGGTATCAGGCCTGCATTATACCATTGATATGAATGGTGCTCCGTATGCGGCCGAATATAACGGGAGCACCCTGGTTACGCTGAAGAACTATGGATCAAGGGTAATCAATGCCACAATCGAGACCGAAGACGGCTCGTATATTCCACTCCGGGACGATGCCGTCTACAATGTACTCGTCAACGCCTGGCTCGCCGGAGGAGGCGATGGCTACTGGATTTTTTCAGGACAGGAAAATAAGACATATACGACAGTGTATGATATCAACCCGGTGGCAGAATTTATCCGGAGGGAAAGCCCGGTGGCTCCGGTAGAGGAGGGAAGAATCGTGGTGATGAACGGGACCGGTGGGATCCCCTGAATTCATTTATTTTTATGAAATCTTCGTTAAATAATGCTATGACCAGATTCCTTGCTGGTCCGCTTATCGCGATGAAATCATGTGTATTAAGGATTTCCCGGCTAATACCCTCTGTTATGAAAACCTAATCGTTTTTGGGAACATTCTTGTGACATTCGATAATTTTTCTCATCTCATTAAAAAATCGATCCCGTACTTTTTCCAGGTGCAGACCTTCATCAAAATCCACAAATACGGAATCCTCATACATTGACCGGTCCGGCTCGACCTGTATCACGTAAGTATTTGCCAGCCTGTCCCGGAACCATATGGCACTCCCGAACTGGATATAGAGCGGATCAATTGCAGGGATTTTCTGAATATCCTGAAAGAAGATATGCCCCTCTACACAGTCCCGGATACAAAACGCAATATATGCCAGGCGATATTCCACTCTCTCCACATCACCCCTGTAAAGAGAAAGTTTTGAAGTATTTTTTATATCCGGTTCATTTTCATGGACAAAATGTCCGTAACAGCTCTGGATGGTAAAAAAATGGGATAAAAGGGCACATTCCTGCAATAGAGGGACAAGCGGGGGATCAATTCCGCCGATACGAATGATGTGGTCCAGTTCGAGGAGAGTAGATGCCCTGTCTTTTTCATATTCGGGATGACTGACGAATGGTTTTGGGTCAGTAAACGTCTTCATCCGCCACAACCTTGTGCATCATTTTGAGCGCCCATTCGTCCCCTTGAAAGGAAAATGAAGTCAACTATTGTTCACGCCTGGTCTTTCTTACCTGCCTGCGGATAAACCATTCACCGATTAATCCTGTAAAGTGAAAGAACGGATTTACCGGAACATCCACAAAATAATTCCGTCCCTTCTCCATCCATCCACGCTCTTTCCAGTATTCGTAATCAACCGGCGAATCCTCCCTGAGTTCATCAAATGAACCCCTCTGGAAATGAAAGGTCATTACCTCCATGAATCGTGGAGATCTTCGTTTTCCAACGGTTATTGCAGTATAAAACGTATTTGCTGCCTCTGTAAGTTCCCGTTTGTTCCTGGTCCTCAGACTCTCATGGAAATTCATCGGAGGCGTGATAAGTCCAACTTTGCCCACCACATCAAAACCCCACACCATGGCGACCATGTCAAGGTATCGTAAGACATCCTTGGTGCCCACCGCACCGGCGGTTGTGAGTAAGAGTGCATATTTATTGAAAAAGCGGGGACGATGGAATAAATAGGAGAATCGATCGATAAATGTCTTCAGAAGTCCCGAGACATTCATTCCATACACAGGAGTGGCGAAGATAACTCCGTCCGCTTCATACATTCTCTGCTCAATCGCGGGGGCATCGTCCTTGTTGGGACAGTATTCTTCGCCTTTTGAGAAGCAGAGGAAACAGCCCCTGCAGTGGGCGATATCGGCATCCTTCAGCATGAGGTACTCAAATTCCACATCCCCCTGCAGTTTCATGGCGTCCTCTATATCGCTGGCAGCCTGGTAGGTGTTTCCTTTTCTGGGGCTGCCCATGATGACAAGTATCTTCATGAATGGTATTTCCTTTCTTTTTGATGTGTAGCCATTCAGATAAATTGGTTGGTTGAGAGAGAATGAATGGCGGGAAACCTTTCAGGGACTTCTCCTCATGCTGTTGCGAATAACGCTGCAATATATACTAGATATGCACAGATGAGAAGGGACGCCCAGATCTTACCCATCCTTTCACTGATGAGAAGAGGAGGGATAACTGCCAGAGAAAAGCCCAGAAGGACAAGCGATCCGGATTGAACAGGGATGGGGATTTTCACAACGAGGGAGCTTAACCCTGGAATTAAGAGGAGGTTGAAGATGTTGCTTCCAAGGAGGTTTCCGATGGATATACCCGGACTCTTCTTTAGTGCGGCCACCACCGACGTCACGAGCTCGGGAAAAGAAGTGCCAATGGCTACCATTGAGAAGCCTACAACATAAGGGGGGATATTGAATATGCCTGCCAGATCGACTGCAGCGGTCAGGAGGAGGTGTGATCCCAGCATGATCATGGCCAGTCCGCCCACAGTCAGAATAATAGGATATCTTCTCCCTTCAACCGGGTCAAAAGCACAATTATTACCGTTTTTCCATAATAGTGTAAGAATTATTACAAAAACAAGAAGGAGGATCAGGCCTGATACGAGATCCAGGACGCCACGAAGTGTCAGCAGGATATACGTCACCGTGGCGATGAGCATAAGGAGGCTGCAGCCGAGTTCAACCCGCCGTGGGGAGCTTATTCCCTCTCCCCGGGGCCTGATGAGAATGGTAATGGCGAAGATAAGGCCGATATTGGCAATACAACTCCCTACGATATTGCCGATTCCGATGTCAGGTATACCGGAGAGGAAGGCTTCACCGCTCACCACCAGCTCGGGAAGGGACGTTCCGAATGCGATGACAGTGAGCCCTATTGTCATGGGAGAAACGCCCAGTTTCAGGGCAAGGCCTTCCGCACCTTCTACGGTGAAGTCAGCACCTTTTGCCAGAAGCAGTATTCCGGCAGCAAGGATCAGCAACAGTAAGAGAATCCGGCATTCCTCCCTGTGGCGGATGAAGCGGATGTCCGCCTCGTCCCACCCAGATGATAGAAGTAGAATGGGCTGGTAAATGAAAAAAAAGGTATGGTATTTAATCCCGGTTCCTCACAGTGCATCAGGAAGATTTGGATCAGTATAATGGTGAATTACCGGCGCTGAATAGAAAAAGGGTGAGAATATATGCTCTCAACTCTTCAGGAAGGTCCGGATTGCGTCTCCTTGCGCTCTTTCTGAAATTCCAGGTATGAGTAGATGATAGTATAGGCAGTTACGGCGGCTATGATTGCAATAACGAACCAGATGGCATAGACTCCAAGAAATACCGCTGCCATACTTGCCAGCCCTGCCAGCTTGAACAATAACCCTCCCCGTCGGTGCGTCTTTTTCCACACATTCTCACTTGTCAGTGTCCAGGGAGTTCGTATCCCCACAAACCAGTTCTGTTCGGCATTTTCAACTAAAAATCCAATATAGATGAAGAGGAAGCCGAAGATTATCGGGAAAATGAGGTTCGTGCTAATCTGGATTCCCAAAGCCCAGAGCAAAACCTGTGTCTGCAGGGCGAAGAAGAATATGACAATTGCCAGGATGAAGCCTTCATAATAATTTTTAAATCCTTCATAGTTCATGTGAAGCGGATCGAACCTGGGGAGTATGTAAAAAAGCGCGGTCATTCCGATCATCATCAGGGGAAGCAAAATAGCACCCCAGATCTTTGGAAAATACCCGTCCACTTCCCCAGCTGCA
>Ga0307378_10012798_pt1 | contig 10676 bp, 12 predicted proteins | sample UN1MG_FD_202238 | JGI IMG/M metagenome (GOLD analysis project Ga0307378, IMG submission 202238) | Soil microbial communities from Risofladan, Vaasa, Finland - UN-1 | ecosystem: Environmental > Terrestrial > Soil > Coastal area > Acid sulfate soil | place: Finland: Risofladan, Vaasa | collected...
TACCGCCTATAAGTACACGTGGTTGCAGTAGTGAGTAGTATGGAGCGTTTAGTTTGTATTCACAAACACCCTGCAAAACTACCGAAACCATTATCAAGTGCAAAAATGAATGATGCATAGATAGCGTAAAAATGAATAATGCACTCGGAGTAGGATTAGTAATAGCGATCATAGCAATTACACTTTTTACAGGGTGTATAGATGAAGTACCCATACCCCCGCCTACGCCTGTAGCCACACCTACTCATTCTCCTACTCCATCGCCTATACAATCTCCGGTTCCGGATGCCAATCAGAGCGAAGAAGAGAAACTACGAATAGGTGCATTTAACATACAGGTGTTCGGAACCACCAAAGCTTCCAAGCCGGAAGTAATGGAAGTACTGGGTAACATAATTCGTACTTATGATGTAGTCGCAATACAGGAGATACGGGATAAATCCCAAACAGCACTTCCAACACTGGTCGATACAGTTAATTCAGACGGGTTACAGTATGACTATGTAGTGAGTGAGCGATTAGGACGCACTACAAGTAAAGAACAGTATGCGTACATTTACAATACTGAAACCGTTGAACTCATGGATACACCTCACACATATCCGGAACCAGAGGGTACTGATCCGTTTCACAGAGAGCCGTATATTGCTTCGTTCCAAGCACTCAATGGTAACTTCGATGTTACTCTTATCACCATACATACAGACCCTGACGAAGCAACGGAAGAAATCAATGCACTGGGTACAGTAGTCGAGTATACACAAAGCATGTACTCTGATGAGCAAGACTTTATAGTGCTGGGCGATTTGAATGCAGATTGTTCGTACTTCGACGAAGATTCAACTTCTACATTAAGTAGTAGCGACTACTATTGGTGTATAGGCAACAGCGTAGACACTACTACAAAAACCACTGATTGTACTTATGACCGCATCATAATCACTGCTTCAGCAGTATCTGATTTCACAGGTGATGCTGGCATTTTCAGGTTTGATGTAAAGTATGGATTGACAGGAGATGAAACGACTGCTGTCTCAGACCACTATCCTGTGTATGCGGAGTTTTGGATTGATAGAGATACGGATTAAAGGTGATTCGGATTCGGCGGGATTAGTACTTAATTAGGTGCGAATCCTATTTCAATCCGCCCTTTCGCTTCTTCCACACCGCTTTGCCTTATTCGTTTTAACGCTTCCTTTCATAGCTGCTTTGGATTTCTCTGCTCGTTTTAGTTGGGTGTGGCGTTAACCACGGAAACCCGAGCTTTTGTAAAGCTGTATTAAGAGCGTCACGGAAGAGGTGGTGCATGAAAGGGATAGGAGAAGGGGGTGTTTAAGGGGGCTGGAAAGGCGTACGTCGATCGAAAGTAGCGGAAAGCCTGAAGAGAGATGGAGATTATCCCGAATTAAGAGTAAATAAACGGTTTAAAGGATTATTTTTGCAGCCACCTGTAATTTTTTACAAACAATATCCGAGCTATAAAGCAATAAAAAAGAAAAGGAGGAAAAGTTATTTCTTTGCTGTTTCAGCAATTTTAGCTATTTTGATAGTCGCATAAACAGCAATAATGGTGACAAGAACTGCGTACACCCACATTGCGACGATTGTCTGTGCTGGACCAAATACGGCGGCAAAAATTGCCTTAATCGCGTCATTCCACGCAAGAGCTGCGATTAATCCGAAGGCGGCGGTAATCAATGCAGCTAATTTTTCAACCACTTCGGCTTCCAATTATATCCCTCCCAAAAATATATTGAATGCTTGGGCTATATAAACTTTCCCCTTTATGCGCAGTGAGTGTTAAGAAGCTTCTTCGCTATCCGCTTTCTTCCTTAAGCTCACCACTTCATTCATGGGCGTTAAGATATCAGAGCCAGCATCTTCTAAAATTAGCGTTATAAAACCACGCCCTCTCCTTCCTCCTTCATTGTAAGAAAGCCCACCTTTTTAGCGCACCTTTTCGATTGATATTAAATCTTGCTGGGGTTATTCTAAGATATTTATAAACTTAACAGCTCTTATGCAATCGTAAAGTTTAGGCTAAAGTCACTACCCCGCACTGGAAAGAGCTTGTCCCATAATTAGATATTTTGCGAAAATGAATGGTTATTTTCCAATATAAAACTCTATTGGGGTTTCTTTTTGTTTAGATTTCGATTTGTGAGACATCCTCTTGGGCTGATGGTATTATTTCGATTATCCTTCCAGGAGAATAGGTATAACTAGGAAAGGGACTTGGTGCTGAGTAGAAATCTTCTTCCTCTTCACGACAAGCCATGCATTCCGTTGGGAAAATATGATCCTTCTTTAAATCCCACCATTCAAGGTTAACTTCTCTTAGTTTATTAGCAAGCGTTCTCCCCTTGAATGTATGTATCAATCCACATTTTACGCATTTGGCTACAACTTTTCTATCTTCCCATTCATCAAGTTTTATCTTATATTTTTTGTAGGTTTTCTCTAGAATATTTAACCACCAACCACGATTTATCTGATTAGATAAAGCTTCTACTACGATAGACATACTTTCGATTCTCTCCTTTCCGTTTTTATAAGTCATTGCTGAAAGCAACTCAGAAAGACATAGAGGTATTCCTTTTAATTTATTTTCAATTAATTTTTCGAACTCAACATCGTATTGATATTTCTTGATTTCGGCAGGGGTCATATCATCTGTCCATTTGTGGCCTAATAATATTTCTATAAAAGTAACTCCTGCGGAATAAATATCATCCGGTGTATCATAATATTTTGAACTGCTCAATGCGTGAGGAGATGAAGTTCTTGCGGTTCCAATAAAATCTTTCGTACTCGTAATTCCATTAAGCCAATCATCTGAGACAGTTTTGGATACACCATAATCAATAAGTTTAACAGTTGTAATTTCCTTATTTTCGGAAATTCTCGCTAAAACATTCTCAGGTTTTACATCTCTATGAATTTTTTTATTATTATGGAGGTAATCTAAGGCTTTTGCTATTGAAAGCATAATAAATATTTTATCTTTTAGTTTTAATTCATTAAGAACTTCGGAACCAGATCCCATCAGAGCTGTCAATTCAAAATATGGCCCTTCAAGTACTATTCTTTCCTCACCGTTATAATACAGTTTATTTGAAGTTGAATAAGCTAAAATGTTTTCATGGGGTGGTAATTCACTAATTGAAATTTCACTTTCATATCTTTCATCTCTTTTGAGTATCTTTATCGCTACAATTTCACCATCTTCTAATCGTTTTGCCCTAAATATAGAGAGACTAGAACCCCCCTTGCCTAGACCTTTTAATTCGCTATATACCTCGTCTAATTGCTTTACAACCTCTTCTTCTTCCAATATATTGCCTCCTTTTAAGTCACATACCCCGTACTTAAGATATGGGGCCTGTAAGTAAGTGCGTGGCATGTAACCCTTGTTTACTTATACGTTCATCAAAGGGTATATAAAAGCTTTTTTATTTTTTGCTGCCTTTACCCTTAATGCTTTCAAAACTCGTTCTCAAAGCTTCTTTCATATCACTTCGCTTTGCATCTTCATCGCTTTTTAGCTCCCACAGTATCACGGATGACCGTGTTTAACGCTTCTTAAACTCCGAAAGCACGGCGTCCACTTTATCGGTCACCTTGTATATTCTCAGTGCTCTCCCCTTTGACTTCTTCGCTTCTGATATTTCGTACTTACTGGTTAGGAATCCGTATTCTTCCAGGATATTTAAATTGTAATTAGTAGCAACGGGTCGTCCATCTTCTCCCATCGCTTTGCTTATCTCGGTTATATTCAGCGGCTTCTCGGCAAGTAGTTTTACTATCCTAAACCTCATTGGATGCAGAAGAGTGTACACATCATCTAAAAAATCACCTTTTGGTTTTTTTATTTGTGTCATTGCTGTTATGCAGATGCTTTTTGCATAAAAGGGTTTTGATTTATCTTATTTCCTAAACCCCTTCTCACCATTTCTTGATGGATAGAGCACTGGATGTTCACCACCTGGCTGATTAAGGCGGCGAGGGATACGCATAGGAGTTTTGGTTTTTTTGGTTCTGGACTATTGGAACAAACGTCATTATGCGGGCGCTAAAAGCAAAAATTTGTTCTTCACCAAATCGGCAACAGAAATATCTTAAAGAAGTGGTATACACCTAACTTTCAGACTATTTAAATAACCTCTCCTATATTTTATTTTTGATTGTTCAAATAACGCCATATCAAACGTTTTTAGGTTAAAGCTCCACTCTAATCAAATTAATTGTTAGTGACAACACAAGTTTAAAAGCAATGGTAAGCTATTAATGGTTTCTAAGCACTGTCTAAGGCTTTTGTTATAATAGAAGAGCAATTGAAGTATATAAACTCTTAAATATAGGTATACAATAAGATATGGTGAAAATGTTTTTAAAGGGGAGAGGTAAAAATGATGAATTTAAAGACTTACCCTGAAGTACGCATATATGATCAATTCCCCAATACGCAAAAAACTTCTTGAATGTTTGCAGCGAAACAAATCTTTAAAATGACTACGCATACTATAATCGTCGGAGATGCAAAGAAGATGCCTGAGTTACGGGATGGAAGTATCCACTTAGTTGTAACTTCTCCTCCTTATTGGAACCTTAAAGATTATGGTAACGATAATCAAATTGGCAAAGGAGACAAATTATATAAAAAATATCTAGATAATCTCTTCGATGTATTTCAAGAATGTGTACGTGTTCTTGTTCCAGATGGTAAATTAGTCATAAACATAATGCCTATATTTCTATCTGGAAAGAGCTCTCCATTTAAAAGAAGAATAACAAAAACAGTGTTATCTGATTTAGAAACTTTTTTTTATAGATTTGGTAACATGTATTTTTTTTCTTTATATATCTGGGATAAACGAAAAATTGTGCGATTTAGCTCCTTTGGCTCATACCCCTATCCTACGAATTTATTTTCGACTTTTCCATACGAATGGATAATCATCTTTGCAAAAGCGGGAAAAAGACCCCCGGTTCCTAGAGAAATAAAAGAGAAATCAAAAATATCCCAAAAAGAGTGGGCCGACTGGTGTATAAACTCCTTATGGGAGATGCAACCAGCTACAGCAACGAAGGAAGGACATCCAGCGCCTTTCCCAGAAGAGCTCCCTAGGAGAATAATAAAATTATATTCATTCCTTGGGGATACCATTTTAGATCCATTTTTGGGGAGTGGAACCACAATGAAAGTAGCCAAAGAATTAGGAAGAAATAGTGTCGGATATGAAATTAATCCAGGATATTTGCCAATTATAAAGAGTAAAATAGGATATGGAGAACAGAAGCTCCATGATAAATTAGAATATATTACAATAATTAGGGAAAATAACAAGGACAAATAAAATGAAATTATGGTTTATTATAAACTATAGATTGGACTTATCTAACAACCAAAGTAAAAGAATGGAAATTATATCAGTACCAACTTATATAAATATATGCATGAAAAAAGATGATTACCTTTTATATTTTTGCGGAAAAGTAAAAGATTATTGTAACTCCTGCAATTTTTACAAAACATTACAAGTTATGGAGCCGTATAGTGAACGCCCTGCCCGAATAAAATATATGATATCTTTACCTTCTAATGACGGTATAATATTAGATATCGCATTGAGTCGGAAAGAATTTATGGCAAAAGCAAAAGTGCTAAAAGATTACTTTGAAATAGCTAATCAGCAGAATAAAAGTGATTTGAATATAAAATACGCGATATTATTGGTAGAAAAAATAAATATCGAGGATTTAGAAATTATTGAAGAGGAATACAAAATAAAAATATTTAGCTTAGAAAATGCTTTAAAATTCGTTAAAGAGAGGGTATAAACAATGAATCTGATTAATAGGGATCCTCCTGGGAGACTTTCTTGTATCCACGCTTTTTTAAAAAGTTTGTGTTATAGATTTGGCGATGGAAAATTTAAAGGCACAGATGCAAAGCATATTGAGGGAGGACAAAATAATCCAATAGAGTTTTGTACATGCTCTAAGGAATATTCTCCAAGTACTACTTTGGTGAAAGATGAAAAAAAGTATTGTCCGTTTTTAAGAGCGGAATCATCCAGATCATATTGCTATTTAATTAACTCAAATATTAGGGATACACAAAAGAGTAAAGCTGTAGGAGAAGCTATACAGGCACTAGAAGCACTAGGTCTATGTTCAAGAACACTCACTAACGCAAAAAGGCTAAAGTATGCAAATTTAACTTCTAATGGCGTTGTGATAGCAAAATATAACCTCTTTAGTTCTGAATCAATAAAATATTACCAAAAGGAGGTTGTTAATTATGGACCAATTATTGGCTTTCTGCATTATCTAGATTTATACGACTATGAAGAAATCAGACATTCTGAGATATCACGAAATATGGGGAGACCTAATAATCAGGATCTTGTGACTTTAAATTCTCGACATACTCTGGTATTAAATGATGGAGATACCCCAGATGCACGAACCAGGACCACAGGTGCACTCCAAGCATGGTTAACTTATCTTGGATATATACATCCTGCTGATGAACTATTTTCTAACTCTTTTTTGGATGCAGATAAATACTTCTCAGATTATAAACATAAGTTAGGTTATAATTCCATCCATATAAATAAGGATAAAATAAAGGCCTTTTTTAAAACAAAACCTTTAGTTAAAAGACCGTTAAGTTATGATTTTTATGTTAAGGGAGTGGGTACAGCAAGAGAAGCTAGTCAAAAGGTAAACGGATTGCAACTAGAAAACTTAGCACTTTCTAGATTTAGTCATATAGTGCGGAACAGAAGGCACCTACTGATGTATGCATATTCTATAGCCTCGACAAAAAATAAATGTTTGGACATCAGCAAAATTGCAAAATATTCAAACTATGCAAATAGCCCATTTGTAATCGACGAAAACACCCATGAAAGGAATTTGATAGATACTGAGGTTAATTTCCTGACAATTGCGGGTGCACCATTTTTACGGAGTGATAAAGGCCCGGAAATCATTTTACCCCGAGTGAAAGTAGATGTTGAACACCTGAAAAAATCAGCTCCATTAATAATACCTATGATAGAAGATGTTATTAATAGGGGGTGTTTTTGTGAGAGTTAGGGCAACGTTTCCGGTATGGCGCTCAAATAGCAGAATATTCAAGGAAAATATAACAAGATATGGAGAGGCCGATGAATATTTAGTATGTAAAGACAAGAATAACAAAGATCTTTTAGCAATTTTACCAAAAGAATGTTATGCTGATGCTGAAAGCCACACCATAATATGTGATGACGGTATTGATAAACATAAATGTACGGGTTGCTTGGCATGCCAGATCGGAATTACGAAAAGTCATGACGGAGTAAACCAACTAGGAATTCCTTCAAATGAGGTTTATTACACCTATGATAAACTCGCAGGTAGTTTTTTTAAGGGTATCTATACCTGTTATCCTTCAACAAATACGATTGCTAGGCCAATTCTTACTAGATTTAACAACTATACTGGAGAATGGGATGAGAGAAATTTCACTAATCCTCTTATTGGTTGTTATCTTTGGTCGATTTCCGGAGGGAACGCCTATGTTTCATGTTCTCCAAGCCATGAATTGAGTTTGGATGTCCCTATTTTTAGAGGGGAGAGAGAAGGTCACTTAGACGTGACTTTAAGATCTGCATTTGGAGGGGAAAAATTTCTTTTTGTTGTAGAAGGAAAGCGGAATGTAGGTACTTTCCTTAATGATTCTAAAAGAGAACAGAAGAAGAAATACGAAAAAGGAATTACTGATATCGGCACTGATCTTGGTTATAATACTCTTTTTGCTTATGTTATTGGTGGCACCGAAGAAGCAATGTATCCTCCCCGTACATCCCAAAAAGCAGCGGCAGTATTAAATAGACGAAAATTTTTTAATGATATATTGAAAGAAGAAAAAAGATTTATTTCTATGCATGCACTAAGAGGTCTCGGTGTGCTATATATAGCCTCAGAGGGTTATATGTGCCTTGAAAACACATTGTTCCCATTATTTAAAAATGATAATGTATATGGTTTGGTTCTTGGGGGAGCCATTGTATTCAACGGGGAAGAATTTTTTTTAGATGATCTGTTCAAATATATTCCTATTCATTAAACCAAACTACAATTTGCTCTTTCCTTCTAGTTTTGTTAATTTTATCCCATATCTGACTGGTTGTTCCGTTGTACTCTCTTTCTACAATATATGCTGGTTTCCAATTAGTAAGCTCCGAAAAAAACTCCCCGCCATTTATTATACCATCTTTTGTCTTTTTGTCTCCAACCACAAATATTATTATTGCACCTTTTTTGGTTACTTTTCTAACCTCCGATAAAACTTTTTTCATATCATCAGGGTAAGAAGAAAAATTTTGTATTAGATTCTTCCTAATTTCTTCTCTTTTAAAATCTTCATCAATTTCGTAGATTATTTTTGTATAGTAGGAAGTGTAATCCAACGCATCAAAATATGGTGGGCTAGAATATACGAAATTCACACTATCTTTTTCAATTGCATCCGATAACTTTCTAGAATCATATTGGATTATCTTTACTGACGGACTCCCATTTACATATTTTATATGCTTTTTTACTTTTGTTAAAAATTTTTCAAAAAAGTTAACATAGACCAAAGGTTCTATTATTTTTCCTGTAGATGTAGAAGACCACTTATAGTGATTACATGCCCTCACCGTTAATGCAATGGAACCATAAAAGGCGGCCAGTTCATAATCAGACATGTGCTCTTTGAAAGAATATACTCTCATAACTTCTTCAGATGTTTTAATATTAAAAAATTTTTTAGCCCAATTTGGCATCTCTTTTACAGTATTTAGCTTTTTAGCCTTTTTTATAATTTCTTTAGAATTTTCTAAAATTTTAACAACATCTAAAGCTTGAGTTTTAGCTTTCGATAATATAATAGCTAAAGGATTTGCATCCACGCCAATTGCATTTAATCCATGCCTTTGTGCTTCATAAAGAATTGTACCAGAACCACAAAATGGATCTAAAATTGTACCATTACAGGGCAGTTGCTGTATAACCTGTAGTGCATCTATAGAGGATATTTTTCCCCTATATGGGTATATGCCATGTATCGATTTTGGGTTATTTACGCTATTTAGTTTTCTAAAATTAATATGCTTCACATTACCAACAATTTTTGTCGGTAATTGTGTTTGACGAAGCGTCATCATTCTCTCTCCTTTTTTTAGCCGCACTAGATATAAAAGATTTCTCTGCAAGCCACGAGAGCACGATATTCCTCACAACGTCGGCATCTCCCTTCCCGAATTCACCTTTAAGCGTTTCTATCAAATTCCATTGTTGCTCTGTAAATGTTATTTGAACTCTTTTCCCCCCGCTCATCTGTGTCTCCTAAAGCACATATGGGATATATACCATATACTAGTATTTAAACTTTTTAATTTATCCCTCTAAAGATATCAGGGGTTTAATATAAATGACAACCCGCCTCTTTTTCGCCTCTACACCCCAACTTTATGAGTAAGCTCTCTCTTCTATCCTTTTTCTGATTCTTTCAAAATCCCCTTTTGGAATTGTTCTCATAGCCGTTTGCAAAAACGCGCTCCATTTCTTTTTATTTGTGATAAAGTTTAAACTTTGAACTAGTGGTTTAAATTCTATGGGTTCTTTTGGAATAATCATAGGCTCTAATCTAACTCGATACGGGAATGTTTCATCTTTGAATCTATAAGTAAAAATCCTCTTATCATCCCAAAACGGTTTTGTTACGACTTTGAATATTCCAGAAATTCTCGAAGTTCTGATTTCATCATTTACTTTTTCTTGCTTAAGATACAAAATGAGAATATCACCGATCTCGACCCTATTTAACTGATTTCTGCCCCTCTCTGAAGCGCCCCAGATATTCATCTCATTAACAACATTCCAATTTTCTTCATTCGTTATACAAAGCCAGTAGTTCATCTCTCTTTAATCACCTCCTTCTACACACTTTTTATCCAAGGTGGGAGAGGGATATATCTCTTTCGCATTATCTCTTTTCATGTCGTCATATCCTTCTTTCCGCCCACATCCTTTGAACCCCACAAACCCCTTAAATGTTCCCATCAATGTTTTCTCTATCATTTCTTTAAAAGCAGAACTTACAATCTCTAACTTCTCTATTCCTAAAACCTTCAGCAAACTCTCTTGCATCTTCGTAACCATCAAAAGGACCATGCCACATGCCATTTTTTTGCCTCGGATGTTCTGGTGTATTCCCCGCCCATTATTACAAAAGCTACACTCGCCTCTATGAATCACGGCCTTCTTCTCGGCAACCCAATTTTCATATATAAAGAAACTCATTTTTTCTCCTTCTCCCATTTCCTTTGAAACTCCACAGACTCCTTAAACTTATCTTTCGGAATCCCTTACTTTGTATCCCCTTCTATCTGCCTACTATAATAAGCTTTTGTCAACTGTCACTTAAACCTATCGCTTTTTTCCTGTAAGCATAGTCATATCCACCCCACCACCCACCGCTTCATCTCTTTCTTTTCCTCATGACAAGGGGCAGGTTCACGTGGTGCTTTCTTTTCCGAGTGGTAGGAAGTGTTTGCTTCTTATAGCTAGAGCAGCCACCTGAAGCTAACTTTGAATCCAAAAGCGAAAGGCTTAAATAGTGAGCGACCAACCAT
>Ga0307378_10012799_pt1 | contig 10676 bp, 11 predicted proteins | sample UN1MG_FD_202238 | JGI IMG/M metagenome (GOLD analysis project Ga0307378, IMG submission 202238) | Soil microbial communities from Risofladan, Vaasa, Finland - UN-1 | ecosystem: Environmental > Terrestrial > Soil > Coastal area > Acid sulfate soil | place: Finland: Risofladan, Vaasa | collected...
AGCCATCACTACAAAAGATGGAGAAACTACGGATGGAAGTACTATAATGAGAGTAGACTATATGGTGAATTTAAGTTGGTGAGCTTATTAACACTTATACCGGATTTGCGTCTTAAAACTGTATCTATATGATACCATATCGGAAAGCGGTATACGGGAAAACTGTATGTACCGATTGATTGAGCGAACAGAGGGAGGCGAAAGCCGACCTCTTCCGACTCTACACTCATAAAAAATAGAGGAAGGGGCTGACAGAATACCTAGCCTGCAAAGGATAACATTTGCCAGACTGTTGGACTGGATAACAAATGCAAACCTCCCTGCAGGGAATAGCAAAGATGGCAATACTAATTTGTCTTTTACGGAAGCGAGTATTTCTGAAGAGCCCAGTGCGGTAGTTCCGCACGCTGGGATCTGTGCGGGGGCAGTCGGGTAACGGGCTGTCCTACCGTGACAACCCATAGGATCTGAGGAGTTTCTTAACCAGATGGTTGAGGCTTTAGGTATTACTGTAGACAGACGTTCCAAAGGAAGACTTTGTAAAAGGGAAAATTAAACCATAGGAAAAAATAGAATGTGTCTATTTAAACTGAGTAAAGAATGAATGATATGCAACGAATGCAACAGATAATGTTAATAATGTTAACCAAAAACGGCAAAAAAAGGAAAAGAGAATTTATGAGGAGAAAACCTACTAATTTTGTATTAGAATATATAATAATATATAATACAAAATGGGGGGGTTAGTAAACTTCAAACCTATACATATATTGGGTTAGCAAGAAAAAAGCGGCTAAAATATTTTATGAATTTTTAGTAGGACAAATTGCAGATAAATTACAGACAAATAGCAGAAATAATTAATATAGGAAGTACGAACATATTCTTTCAATTCGCCCTTCAGTTTATTTCAATTTATATTGATGGATAGTATTGGGGCTGCTGCAACTTATTGCAACAGCCTGTATTTTCTGGTTTTTTTATAATATTTTTACTGAAAATGTAGATAAAGAATTCTCACAGATGGTCTCATCAGTTCTTAAAGCTGTTCATTTCTTCGTGAGGAGTGCGGCGGAGTTGAAATCGAGAAACAATCTGCAATCTGGGTGGCTTTGTAAAATCGATGACGGACACTCGTTTGTAATCTCACCTTCTAAAGCGCATTTGACTGCTTTTGCCTTCCTTCTGTCAGGAACTGAGACGATGAGCACACTGCTCTTCATTATTTGTTTGATACTCATTGAAATTGCTCTCTTTGGCACCTCTTCAAGTGTTTTGAACCAGCCTTCACCTAGCTGTTGTTTCCTACAGTCAGAATTCAACTCGACTATAAGGTAAGGATCTTCTGTTTCGAAATCAGCTGGCGGGTCATTAAAGGCGAGATGTCCGTTCTCTCCAATTCCAACAAAGGCGACATCAATAGTGCAACGTGAAATCAGTTCACCAAGTCTAAGACGTTCCTTCTCAATATCTTGGGCATCACCTTCGATAAAGAAGAAACCGGCAACTGACGGCACATTGTCAACGAACCGTTCCTTGAGATATTTGCGGAAGCTTGCAGGATGTGTTTTCGGAATGCCAATGTATTCATCAAGGTGATAGGCTATTACTTTTGACCAATAGATATCTTTCGTAGCTATCAGGTGTTCGAGCATCTCAAATTGACTCGCACCGGTTGCGAGGATAATATTTGCATGCCCTTTTTCCAAAATCGCGCGACGGATTGCATCGGCACCGCTCTCTGCCGCTACTGCTCCAAGTTCCTGCTTCGAATCAAGAATGTAAGTCTTCATACCTTCCTCCTGTTATTAATTAATAGTATGCGGGCGCCATATCAAAGATAAAGCCAGGGGCTAATTATGGGTGTAATAGATAAAAGCCGGCGTCAGCGATAATGCTCTCTCCTGTTATACTTGTAAAAGCTGGAGAGGTGGTTGCGATCACGAGTTGCGCGATTTCTTCCGCGGTAACATTTCTTTTGAGAGGAGAAGCCTTAGCTCGAGCGTCCCTCAGATCTAGATCAACTTCTTTGATATCAATTAGCCCAGGAACAATTGTAAGTATCCGGACTGTGGGTGCAAATGTATAGGCTAGGAATCTGGTCATCTCCTTTACGCAAGCTTTCGCGAGCCCGTATACACTGTGACTGTATTTCATGCTGCTCGTTGCTGAGATATTGATGATGACACCGCCCCCACTGGATTCCATACGTTTTGCCGCTTCAAGCGATAAAAAGAAGCTTCCTTTGAAATGCGAATCCATCATTCTGTCGAACTCATTTTCATTCAATACGTGGAAGTCTGTATAAATGGGAGGCGGGCCTCCTAGGTTTATCAAGATATCGATTCGTCCGAAATCACGCTCAATTTCGGGTAGAAGTCCAAACACCTGTGTCATATCCAGAAGATCGAAGGAGTATGCCTTTGACTTTTGTTTTTCACTGAGTTCCTTCTCGATTTCACGGGCACGTGTTTCATTTTTATAATATGTGAATGCAACTTTCGCACCATGTCCATTTAGAATTTTACATACAATAGGACCACTCTCTGAAGAGCCTCCAATTACCAGAGCAGTTTTATCAGCAAGCACATTAGATTTGAACCAGGATTCCATTTATTTACTCCTTTCCTTAATCTGATTTATCGCACGTGTATTAGAAATGCACGTACCGGGCTTTGTTCAACTGCGCAAATCGCATGCTCCGTTCCAGCAGGAATTGCCAACAATGAGCCTTTTGCGAAAGAAATTTCATCTCCAGCGATCTTTGCTCTCCCCTTCCCTTCAATGATGTAAATATACTCGGTATCATTGTGAAACCCTGAATAGTGCTCTTTTTCGTAGGAGATGAGAGAAAGAGAGAATTCCGCGGTAGTGTCAGCTGTTTGCTTATTCACTAAATCCACGAGAGACCCCCACTCCTTAATTTTCTTTGGAAGACTTTCCGTGTCGATATGGAAAGAGGTCATTTTGACACGTTTTCCCATGTGGGTTATATGTTCCTTCTTCTTCATAGCAGCTCCTTTATCGTTATGATTTTTTAGCATTGTATAAATTTTTCAGTGATCATTCAGGCTGTTTAAGAGTGAATCACTCTCTTTTCCGTACCCAAACATTTCTCTATGTTGATCCTGGATGAGTGGTTGTATTTTCTCTAGCATGAGAAGCAACACCTCATTTTTTGCATGGAATTGGAGATCTCTGACGGCGAATTTCAGCGAGTTATCATCACGAACATTTTCTTCCATTTGGGTTAGAATTTCTTCCAGTCTTACGAATTCTTCATCAGTACCTCGTTAAGCGGCGAAACGTGACAGCGATGAGTTTTCACTTAAGTTGACTCGGGCTACTTTATCCATGACAATTGTGCACTTTCTTGATTATTAGTTTTTGATCTTTCCAAGAGAACAGGACTAACGGTCCCTTATACCCAGGATAGAGTTGAGTCTTATGTTCCACTCCCATGTATCTGGCTGGATTCAATGACGCCAAAACCAGTGCCTCTTCAATTGTGAAGCCTGCATGAACCGCAAGATATTCACATCCTTCGTTGAGGGTTTTTATAGCACCGCTCAATAAGTTTGTTCCTTCACTTTTTACCCAGAGGCCACCGTCTTTGAGGACGACCGTTAAACCATTTTTAATATATTCGCCTTCGGGGAGTCCAGAAAGATGGGCGAGATCAGAAACGAGAATCGATCTTTCTTTACCTTTCGCTCTAATGACCGCTCGTAATGTATAATGCGGGATGTGATAACCGTCCGCTATAAAGCTAGCCCATAGATCGTCTAGAGAGAGCTGGGCCCAGATGACGTTGTGCTGACGGTGGATCATACTGGCACAGCCATTCACAAGGTGCGTCGCGAGATCGGCCCCGTTTGCTATCGCAGAACGAATTCTTTCGTATCCTGCGTTATGATGCACTAGAGCGGTCTTCACTCCCTCCAGTTTCAGTTTATGAATAAATTCAAGAGCACCTTCACGTTCGGGAGCGAGAGAGAAGAGACCTATATGTCCTCCGGTCGCTGCCTGCCATCGATCGAATTCTTCGGGATCGGGATCACGGACCCAACGTTTCATGTGAACCCCGCGATACCCATCTTCGGCTGAAATGTAATGCCCTTCGAGATGAATGCAATGTACATTTTGAACAGCGTTTCCCTCAATTGCCGAGCGTAGTATATTTAAATTCCGTTCGACAATAACCGGATCCTGTGTAATTACCGTTGGACACCATCTTGTCACTCCTCGTCTTTCAAGTTCACGTTCGATTTCAACGACCTGGCTTACCGAAAGATCTTCTCCTGAGAGGTTGTACCCGAGCATACCATTCACCTGAATATCAAAAAGCCCTGGTGTCAGCCATAGTTCTTCTACTGGTTCCGACGGAGCAGGTACAGGGGAGAGATTGATGAGTCTGTCACAATCAATGGTAGCCGAGAAGTAACCAGTCCGAGCTGGAATTCTACAGTATGCATGATTAACCATATTGCCTCCTTTTATCCTTTAATGGCCCCTCTGATAAGACCTGAAATAAGATACCGTGAAAAGAAAGCCGTGAAAATCACAGCGGGCAGGATCGCGATGATTGATGCGGCTGCCAGCTGGTTCCAAAAGATATGAAAGTCCCCAAAGAAGTCGGTGAGTCCAGGCGAGAGTGTCTTCGCAGCTTTTGTATTGGTAAAAACCACGCCATATAGTAGTTCATTCCATGAGAGCATGAAGGTGATGATTCCTACTGCCGTGAGAGCCGGAAGGAGCGATGGTATCACTACATGGAAAAGAGCCGATGTACGCGTACATCCATCAATTTCTGCGGCATCTATCAGTTCATCGGGAAACTGTTCGAAAAAACCGATGATAATCCAGATATTCAGAGGCAATGTCAAATATATATATCCAAGTATAAGGATAACAAGGGTGTTAATGAGATTGAACGATTTCCCCACAAGATAGAATGGAACCAAAAGAGACGCAGGAGGAACGGCTCTGGTGAGTAGAATAACAAGAAGCCAGATAGATTTACCTTTGATATTCATCTTGGCAAATGCATACCCTGCAAGAATAGCGAAGAAAGTGGAGATAGTCACGGTAATCGATGAGACTATCGTTGAATTTCTCAGATAGAAAGCGAAAGGTCGTTCCGTGAAGATTGTCACGAAGTTTTCCAAGGTCGGGTCTCTAGGGAAGAGGGTCGGTGGATACATATATACCTCTTTTGTATTTTTAAGTCCCGTGATCACAATCCAGTAGATCGGTCCGATAGACCAGACTATGATCAATGCAATGACGAACAACAGGGGGAGTCTATTAATCAATCTCTGGTAGTTAATCAAACCTTTCGACGTCAACATTTTCATATTGTTCCGTTGCTCCTTTTGAAGTCTCAGTAGTGCTTTATCCGGTGATAATATTTTTTATCAAACAACTTCCGGCTCCGTTCGATGCCTCCCTTGAGGTTTCCACTTTTACGCACCTCAGGTTTCATCCCCAACGACAGCTGTTTTTCGACCACTCTTATCATTAGAGCGTTTGCAATGAAAACCATGGGATAGGTGGAACCTGGTCCGACGGGGACATCAACCCCTTCGATCTCCAGAAGCGCGTCCCCAGGCGGCACATACGCATCGATAACAATATCCACAAGGTCATGCAGATTTTTATTCGAGGGGTGGCGCGACGGTATATTTTTCTCGACTCCATTTGCAAAGTCTCGTGACGTGATTCCTATAGTAAATATGCCGCGCTTTCTGCACTCAAGAGCCATATCAATCGTAAGTGCGTTGATACCGTTCACATTTGCAATGATCAGTATGTCACCCTCCCGGACCCGGTAGTAATCCAGAACAAGAGGGGCGTACCCAGTCAGACGTTCTGTCTTCGGATGCCCTTCAAAATCACCTAGACCTGGAGGAAAAATCGGTGCGAACTGTGTGATTCCCCCTGCCCGCTTAAAGAGTTCCATGGCAACCATCATTGAATGCGCACCTGTTCCAATCACGTACACGAGCCGGTCTTGCCCGATCCGTTTCACAATTTCATCTGTCGCCCGGTCGATGTTTCCTTGTTGCTCATCAACAATCCGGGTGAGTAGAGTAATTATTTTCCCGAGGTACTCCCTTACATTATCCATAGTTAATCCTTCCCGTCTGGAATTTCCCTTTACGGCGTTAGGGGAAAAAGTTCTTGACAGCACCCATTCTGTCGTATATAATTTTAGTAGGTTTTTATATTATATTATATAATAAATTATTTTAAGTTTCAAGGAATATTATGTCGCTGATACAGAGCAGAAGCAGAAGAAATGTATTTAGCGGATACCTTTTTCTAGCACCAAGCATTATCATTTTGCTCATGGTCGTTGTCTTCCCAATCCTCTATGTCATATTTCTTAGCTTCAGCAAATTTTATTACGGGCAAAGAACCGGATTCAATGGCTTGAACAATTACCTTACGATTCTTACAGACCCAAACTTCTATGTTTCGCTCAAAGCTACCGTTGTTTTCACACTTGGAAGTGTGGTAGGACAAGTCCTACTTGCCATTGTTTTCGCAGTAGTTATCAATTCATTGAAAAAGGGAGAGGGAGGCATAAGACTTTTTGTCATCATGCCATACATGGTTTCCATGGTTGCTGTAGGTGTCACCTTTAGATGGATGCTCAACACCGAATTCGGTATTGTAAATTTTCTTCTTCTCTCTACAGGTCTGATCAGGCAGCCAATCAATTTTCTTGGTGACCCAACATTTGCAATGGCCTCTCTAGTGATAGCCCATCTCTGGGCATCGGCACCTTTCGCAACCTTGATCCTCCTTGCTGGAATCAAGTCGATATCCTCAGATATATACGAATCCGCGGAAATTGACGGAGCTGGATTTTTCAGACGTTTCTTCTCAATAACTCTCCCGTTGATTCGCCAGCAGATTTTAATCGTGATGCTGATACAAACGATGTTCTCATTCAGACATTTTCCACTTCCCTATTCAATGACGGGAGGTGGTCCAGGAATGACTACGAAAATGCTTGCGGTATTACTTAAGGAGAAGATGACATATCTTGATTACGGTTATAATTCAGGACTCTCGGTAATCATGTTGGTCATAACCCTGGTCATCGCCTGGTTCTATCTCGAGATCATGTCAAAATCGAAAATATAAGCGATCGGGACATGGTATTTTAAGAATTCGGACAAAGGAGAAAGTCCGAAGAGAATGTTAAAAACTAAGGAGGTAGCGTATGATATGAGAAGGTATTTTAAGAATTCGGACAAAGGAGAAAGTCCGAAGAGAATGTTAAAAACTAAGGAGGTAGCGTATGAAAAGGTTTACAGTTATTTTTTTGGTTCTACTTGTTATAACCGGGTTCAATGTGTATGCAGCAGGACAATCTGAACAGAAGCCGGAAAAAATGGTTCTCATAAATGCTGGCTCTCTTTCAGGAGACCCGGGTATCGATATGATGCGAAAAACCTGGGGCGAGGAAAACGGGGTTCCCATTGAGGTGATTGAACAGGCTGAGACGTATTTGTTTGATAAGGAGCTTGCCATACTTTCTTCGGGGGACTCGAGCGTCGATATCATGGCGGCTAACGAGCGATGGGTACAGGACTGGGCTGCCGCAGGATGGCTCGAACCGCTTGATGATGTCATGAGCGATATCGCACCGAAATATACTGCCGGTGCCGACAATCAACTGAAGTTTAATGGTCATTACTATGGCGCTCATGGCGGGAATATGGTCATGGTGATGTACTACCGGACAGATCTTCTCAAAGAGTTCGGAATGAGTGAACCACCAAGAACCTGGGACGAGATGATCAAGTTCGGTACGTGGGCAACGAGGGATCTCAACGGAGACGGCATTATAGACCAGTGGGGTGTGGTACACGCGGGTGTTTCCGAGACCCACTTCGGAGATGTTGTCTATACACTCATCCATCAGCTTGGAGGGAAAGTCTATCACGACAACAACATTACCGTGAACTCTCCTGAAGGGCGGAAAGCTCTGCAGGCAATAGTCGATCTTAGAAATAAATACAAGATTTCTCCTCCTGGTGTGAACACCTATGGTTCTAATGAATGTCTCCAGGCTCTCCAATCGGGTAGCGCGGCGATGGTGTTTTCATGGACCTGGATGGGAAAACTCCTGAATATGGAAGACTCCGCGATCAAAGGAGAGTGGAGTTGGGCTCTGCTACCGGTTCTTCCAGGAGGGAAACCCTCATCCATGATGATTACCACACCGCTCGTTCTCAACAAGGCGTCATTAAACAAATCCTATGCGAAGGACTTCATTCACTACTATACGAGTTTCGAGGGACAGGTGAAAGAAGTGGTCTGGGAATTCGGTAATGTTTCATTGATTCCGAGTGTGTACGATGAGGATATCGTGAAGAATCCTCCGCAGGCTGCACTTGACGTCGTGAACATGTCCAAGGAGCAGTGGACTGAGCTTCAAAGCAGAATTCTTGAAGCAGTCAATGTCGTCCAGCTTGAGCGGGCTCAAAAACAGGGAGAACTGGACCGTGCGCTCTGGGTTGAGATGAATGCTGCATTGAGTGGTATTAAGAGTGTCGAAAAGGCGCTTGCAGATGCGGAAACACAAATGAAACGCATCAATCAAGGGTTGTAAAGGATCACGAGTGAGACTATCGCGCCTGCGATAGTCTCACTTCAACTCCACTTTATAAATTCAATAAGGAGGATACAAATGGATATCGTTCAAGAATATTATGATCGTATTAACAAAATAATTCAGACTATTATAACCGAAGAACGTGAAAGTATTGAGAAGGCTTCGAAACAGGTCGCTCAGACGGTTTTGGACGACAAACTTTTCTATATTTTTGGCACAGGAGCGCATTCAATAATGCCTGCGATGGAACTCTTTCTAAGAGCCGGCGGGTTATGCAATGCGCAGGGGATATTTCCTCCTGGCCTGACAGATTTTGACGGTTCTCCTAAGACTGAACGAATTACCGGTTTTGCATCACGAATATTCGATTGGTACGGTGTCAAGGGTGGCGACCTGCTCATTATTTGCAATGTGAATGGCATCAATCCAATGACGATCGATACGGCTCTCGAAGCGAAAAAACTTGGAATCAGGACTATTGGGGTGACTTCGGTTGAATTTGCGGAGCATGCGGAACTGAACATTCCAAACCGGCATGTATCCAATAAGAATCTGCACGATCTAGTTGATCTGGTAGTGGATGCACATGTTCCTGTCGGAGATGCATTACTTGATGTTCCTGGTGTACCCGTGAAAGTTGGCGCTGGATCGACATATCCTATGATATTTATAGTTAATTCCATTGTGGTGAGAGCCATTGAGATTGTGGCACAGAATGGTGTTGAACCTCCTGTTATGCTTTCTGGAAATATTGCACGGGGAGAGCAGTACAATCAGAAATACCGTAACAAATATAGAGGACGTATCCGCCACTTTGAGTAATGTACTAAGTCGACTAAATCAAGAGGTGACCATATGCGCCTTCTCGTTGTTGATGCCTCTGATTTTTACCTTGCTGATTATTCCTGTGTGCAGTACTTAAAAGAAGTATTTGTCTGATATATAAGGAGCGTGCGGAGAATTCAGCCGCCCGCACAATTGCTCCACACAGACTCAACCTACCGTTTTGCTCCGGGCCGGTAGGGGCGGTGTTGCGCTACCCTCACGAGGAATTTGGATATATAGCTGATCCGGATCAGCTGGTTTAGGAGCCCCTGCTCAGGTCATACCGCAACCCGTACTCGAACATGTATTCAGTCCCGAACCTCCATAATGTCTATACAAAACCATACAAAACCATGCTCCCTGATCTTGCTGCACAAACCTTTATTGTCAAGGTAGCTACAATCCGGGTTATCGCTGAAAAATCCGCAACTTAACACCACCAGGTGAAAATGAATATAAAATCGACCTAAGTGGCATAGACTTTGAAGCTCTGGCCAATAAGTTCAAGACAGGCCATAAGCGGACCATCAATGAGAGGTTGAAGGGCACGGTCGCACAAAAATTGATGAAAATGGTTCGGCTCAACCGCACTCGCATTAGGGAATAGGGAATAGGGACAGCTTGGGTTCAAGTTACAAATGCAACATTTAACTTTGGTATAATATACCAAAAGAAAGGAGTTGCATATGACCCATTGTTATCAGTTAAGTATTAATGAACGTGAAGAGATCAGCCTTGGATTAGCCCAAAAGTTTAGTAAAAACTATATTGCGCTATCTCTTGGCCGATCATCTAGTACCATCTGTCGCAAAGTTAACCATAACACGGCAAAGGGGCAAGTTTACAGAGCAGTTAAAGCTCAAGGTCGTGCTAATAAGTTAAGGCATCTTGCCCGCAAAAAACGAAAAATGGATATGAATCTATCATTGAAACACTACGTTCTTGAACAACTGGATCAATTATGGTCGGTCTCCGGAACAGATTGCCAAACGCTTAAAAATATTATATCCTATGGATATGGCAATGCAAATTTCACATGAAAGTATCTATTCCTATTTATATGTTTTGCCGCGTGGCGCATTACGGAAAGAATTGGTTAAATGTTTACGGTACCATCATATCAACCGCCGAATACACGGCAAGTCTCGTCAGAAACCCTGCCCTATACAGGACTATATAAGCATTGAAGAACGTCCTGCAGAAATAGCAGACCGCATTA
>Ga0307378_10012800_pt1 | contig 10675 bp, 4 predicted proteins | sample UN1MG_FD_202238 | JGI IMG/M metagenome (GOLD analysis project Ga0307378, IMG submission 202238) | Soil microbial communities from Risofladan, Vaasa, Finland - UN-1 | ecosystem: Environmental > Terrestrial > Soil > Coastal area > Acid sulfate soil | place: Finland: Risofladan, Vaasa | collected...
GCGATTCCAGGCCTTCACGTCGGCGGACGGGACCGCGTGGGTCAAGGCGATGGAACGCATCATCCCGAGGTTCGCCGGGGAGGCCCACGTGGGCGTGGTCTTCCGGTCGGTGCCGGGCAAGAGCCGCAGCCTCTTCTCCGGCGCGATGGACCGCGTGATCCTGGAGGTGAGCGGCATTGCCGAGGAGGCCCGCGACAGGCCGCGGACGGAGGACCTGCCGCGTGCGAGGCAGGTCGTCGCGTTGGTGCAGTCGTGGCAGAATCCCCGAATCCTGTACGCAAGGAGCCGCGGCGCGGGACTGCTGAAGTCGATGGACCGCGGAGAGAGCTGGCGCCCGGCGGACGGCGGCCTGTCCTCGCCCGACGCGCTGGCGGTCCGATCCGTGGCGGCGCATCCGAAGGACAGCTCCATCGTGCTGCGCGCGGGCGGAGGTGTCGTCGAGGGCGCCCTGCGGAGCGGGCTGTGGAGGAGCACGGACGGCGGCGGGACCTGGCGGCTGGTCACGCGGGAAATCGACTTCGACGGCAACGGACCCTCCGCGATCTTCGGCGAGGTCGTCTCGTTCTGTCCGGAAGACCCCGCCCTGGTTGCTGCCGGCGGCGAGACGAGCGGGTTGTTCCTGAGCACGGATTCGGGCGAGACCTGGCAGCATGCCGGTCTGAAGGGGCAGAGGATCACATGCCTGGGGTACGTTCCGATCACGCGGGACAAGTCCGGCAAACTGGTCGTCGGGACCATCGCGGACAGCGAGTTCGCGACCCTGGGACTAGGGAAGGTCGCCTCGCCGGGCACGGCGCCCGGTCGGATCCTCGCCGTCTCGGTGAAGGACGGGAAGGCGAGAATGGCCGTGCAGTGCGAACTGGCGGACTTCGGCGTCACGAACCTCGCCTTCGACGCGCACGAGAACTTCATGAGCTTCGCGACGACGCGGGGCGTGTTCTACACGTGGATACACGGCGCGGTGTTCTCCCAGCGCCTCCACGACATGCCGACGGATGTGTTGTTCACGGCGATCGGATCGGCCCCGCACTCCGATTGGAGCGCGGCGACGTATGCGGCCCCCTTCTCGGGAACGGGGCAAGGCCCGGTCCATGTCAGCAGAGACCGCAGCCGCAACTGGTCGGTCGTGTCCGCCGATGCGCGGGGAGCGGGCGGCGCCGAGGCCCTTCGTCTGAATACGGGGCTGTCGTGTATCGTGCCCGACAGGGAGGACAGAGACACGATATACGTGTGCAACCAGCGTGGGATCCTGAAGAGCACGGACGGCGGCAAGAGCTACAGGCTCGTCTACGGCAGCTTGCGCCGACGCTGACTGGAACGTCGAGGGCCCGGAGCCGCCGGCGTCCCCCAGGAGCCTGCTGTAACCGCCATGTGAGCGGAGGAGCCGGCGGGCGCTGGCGGACGGTCCCTGACTCGAGCCGACCGATACCTCGCGCGCCGCCTGGTGTCGCGATGCCGTCTCCCGGACCTTCGGCGCTCACCCTACTTCGTGTCCACCTCATACGTGCCCGTGGACTGGTGGGGCTCGAGCGGCCAGGTGTCGGTACGGAACGGGCAGGCGGGAAGCTCGCGGCGGTTCATCAGCCCCCCGGCCGGCAGGTTCGACCAGCCGTAGCGCACCGCAGCCGGCTCGGGCACCTCCTCGCTCCAGACCTCCAGCCTGTTGTCTTTGACGACCCGCGCCCGGGCGTGGCGGAACTCGCGGTCGCTGCCCGCGACGTAGAAGCCGCACTCGTCGTCCCGAGCCAGGACCAGCCCCTGGCTGGTGCCCTCCTCGAAGGTGATGACGACCTTGCCCTTGGCGATCTCCATCGCCTTGTAGACCGGCCCGCACCACTCAAGCCGCTGGTCGGACTGCCACCGCTTCGCCCCGTGGACCTCCGCGAGGGCCCATCGCGCGGCCCGCTCGCCGACGGGCGCCTTGTGGGGCGGGTGTATCCCTTGGCCTGTGTTGGTGTCGAACGTGACGATCAGGCCGGTGTCGGGCGTACGCTTCCACGTGAGGAACTGGACCTCCCGGACGATGTTCGTGTGGTGGTTCATGTCGTACGTCATGCTGCGGCGATTGGACCACCCGGCGATCTGGATGATGCCGAAGGGCAGCTTCTCGTCGCCGAACGCCTTCCGCCACGCGGCGATCACGGCGGGGAAGGTCTTGGGGAAGGGCTTCCAGCCGACGGTGAAGGAGTTGTTCTCTCCCTGGTAGAACAGCACCCCCCGCAACGTGAATCCCGCCAGCGGCGCGATCATCCCGTTGAACATGCCTCCGGGCTGGCCCTTCCTGGCCGGGTCCGTGTACGCGTTGAGATTGGGCTTGCGGGGCTCCCGCTCGCCCTTGGCCTTTGCCTCGGCGCTTTCGGTCTCCCAGGCCTTCACATCGGCCTCGTAGCGCCGCTTCGCGCCATCCTCTTTGCCGCCGTCGAGCCACGCCTGCAAGGCCGTATCGAACTTCTCGAAGTACGGCTTCATCTCCGGGAAATCTCGCAACACGTCCTTGGGCACCCAATGCTGGGCCATCGTGCCTCCCCAGGATGTGTCGATAAGCCCGACCGGCACGCCAAGGACCTGGTGCAGTCGGCGGGCGAAGTAGTAGCCCACGGCCGTGCAGTTGTCCACCTGGTCGGTCGTGCAGAGCCGCCAGTTGCCCTCGGGGCGTTGTGGGTCCTCGACCGGGAAGTCGCTTTGCGGCTGCGACCGGGCGATGTGCGGAAGTCGGATGAACCGCACGGCCGGGTACTTCGCGCAAGGGACCTCCACGTCGGCGTCCCGGCTGGATCGCAGGGACCATTCCATGTTGCTCTGCCCGCCGCAGATCCAGACCTCGCCCACCAGCACGTCGGCCAGAGCGACCTTGCCGCTCTGGGCCTCGACAACGAGTTCCCGCCCGTCGCAGCTCGCCTGCATCGGGTCAAGCGTCACCGACCAGTCGCCCTTGGCGTCGGCGACGACGGGCTTGGACTGGCCCGCGAAGCGGACGGTGAGCTTCTCGCCCGGCTCGGCCCAGCCCCACACTTTCACGGGTTTGTCCCGCTGGAGCACCATGCGGTCGCCGAAGATGTTCGGCAGGCGAATGGCGCCCGCGTGAGTGGGTACAGGTATTACCCAGAAGACGCACAGGGCCGCAAGTAGACTCTTCATTCGACACTCCTCTGCCCCTGTCTGAATCCATCCGCTTTGCGCTCTTGCCGGCCGGTCGGGCGCCTCCGGCAGGCCGTCGATCGGTCATTCCTCGCGTGGTTGCCCCGCACAGGCGAACGACCACACTGTTCCCATCACCGTCCCGGCCGGCGTAATGGTGTCAATCCGCCAGTAGCACTTGCCGACAGCCGGCAAGTCGCCGGGGTGGAAGAGGTTGTCCACTTGGTTGCCGCGGAACAGCGGCGAATTGCGGCCGGCCTCGGCGACGGCCTTGGCGTCGGCGCCGAAGTAGACTTCGCAAGACGTGCCGCGGTACCCGGGCAGCCAGATCAGGTCCGCGTCCGCCCGGACGCCCTCCGCCTCGTGCGGCGGGATGGGCATCGATGCCTGGGAGGCCTGGCGGCCGGGGATCCAGTAACTGCGGCAGCCGTGCTCGTACGCCCCGATGTCCGGCGCCTTGCCGACGTGGGCGTCCGTGATGCCCTCGATCAAGCGCCCGGCGTCGACAAGGGGTGAGCCGGCCCGCGGGCGGAAATCCATCGCGGCCGGGTCAGTCAGTGGCGGGGAGTCCTTGCGGAACGTCAGTGTCTTGGCATCGATCAGCTTGGCGGAGCCGCTGAAGTTGTGCGACAGCTCGGCCGCGGGCGGCCGGATCTCCCTGTCGCGCCGGACCTCGTGGGGCATCTGGCCGGTCAGCACGGGGGCGTAGTTGTTGTACGCCTTCGAGTGCTCGTTCTGCACCTTGATCAGGTGAGCGTGCTGGTTTCTGGCCCACTCCTTGAACGGCTCCTCGGCCGCCCAGAGCACCAGGTCGAGCGCGGGGTTCTCGATGCAGGTGTTGTTGTACGCTTGGTTGCGGTCCCCCTTGATCATGATGCCTTTCTCGTTGCAGCGCCAGGCGACGTTGTGGTGGATCATGAGGTCGCGGGTCAGGTCGTCCCCCCGGATGCCGATGCCGCCCCAATGGAATGCCTGGTGGTCGTGCACCCAGTTGTTGCGGATGACCGTGCCCGCCAGCCGGAGGCCGTTGCACTGGATCAAGCCGCCGTCGCTCTGCACCAGCCCGCCGTGGTGGACGTAGTTGTACTCGCAGACCGACGGCCCGGCCGAGGGCAGGACCACTCCCTCCGAGGAGCCTACGTGGTGGACGGTGTTGCGCCGGAAGACGGATTTCGCCGAGGCCGCCATATGCACGCCTGCGCAGTTGGCGACCGCGCCGTTGCCAAGGCCCCGCCAGTCCACGTTGTGGATCAGGCAGTTCTCGACGGTGTTCTCGCTGCCGGCCAGCAGGAGGCCCGGCGCCTCGCTGAAGGCGATGCGGCAGTTGCGGATCACGTTGCCCCGGCCCTCGATCAGCGTCGGCGCCAGGACGGAGGCCTCGCCCAGGAGCATCCTCCCCGCCCGCGCGACCCGCTTCGGAAGGTAGGGCTTCGACCCGTCGAGCCGGGCCGCCGGCTCGACGTATGTCGGGTAGCCCAGGTCACAGTCGGCCACCAGGCAGTCATTGCAGCCCTCCAGCAGGAACGTCGCCGCGAAGAACCGCAGGCCTTCGAGCTGGATGTGACCCCTGTCGACCGCAACGAAGGCGTACGGCCGCACCTTGCCCTCGATCTGACGGCCCGAGGGGTCCTTGCCGTCCGGCGGCCAGAGGTAGAGGGTGCGGGCCTTGCGGTCCAGAAACCACTCGCCGGGGGAGTCCAGGGCCTCGAGCTTGCCGTAGAGGAAGTACCGGTCGAAGCCGGGCTGCCTGCGCAGCCGCTGGATGCGCTGCGAGGCCTGGCGCTCGCCCATGTCCCGCGCATACTCGAACGAGTTGCTTCCCGCCGTGTGGTTCTGCACCGGGCGGAGGAATGTCTGCCACGCGCCCACGTTGAGCACGGCCAGGGCGCCGGTCCAGTCCACGCCCGTCGCGGCCAACTCGGGGTCGACGACCCGGCCATACTCGCTCCCCTCGGCCGTGCCGCGCCAGGTGGACTTGTCCCACCGCCTCTCGAACGGCTGGTTGGGCCAGCGCGCCTCGACCATCATCTCGCCGTCGACGAAGAGCTGGCCGACGTCCTGCTTGACCAGGGCCTTGTAAATGCTTCCCTTGTGGACGGACCACGTGCCTCGGACCGGCTCGGTGCCGCTGAGCACCACAGCCTCGCCCGGCCAAGCCGCGAAGCGGATGGGCTTGCCCGCTTCGCCGGACGCCTTGACCCGAACGGTTTCGCGGTAGACCCCGGCGCGGATGCGACAGACGTCGCCCGGCTTCATCGCATCCGCCGCCCTCTGGATCGTGCGGAACGGCTCCCGCGGCGAGCCGGCCCTGGCGTCGTCGCCGTCGGGGGCGACGGCGAACTCGGCGCCCGGCAGTGGGCAGGCCAGGGCGCAGCCGATGGCAATGAACGCCAGGTATGTCTCCATAGTGCGGTGCGACTCCGTCTCGGCCCGTGCCTGGCGCGGCGGGTCCGGCGTCATGGCTGGGCGGGCGGCGCGACTCCCACGGGGGCTTCGTCGATCCATACGGTCATGGCGCCCGGCTGCCGGTTTGCCCAGGCGAAGTACGGCACAGCCGTCAGTGTGACCGGGCGTTTCCCTTCGGCGAGGGCTGTGCCGCGAAGGACCGTCGCGCCTCCCAGCAGGTCCGCGCGATGCTCGGCAGTCAGCTTCGCGTCCCGCGGCAAGGCCATGCGGAAGACATCCACGTCCTGGTGATCGGCCGCCTCCAGGCAATAGACGACCGGGCCGCGCATCAATGCCACCTTGCCACGGTCCTCCTGGACGTTCTCGTGCGCGTAGACTCGATGCGCCGGCATGGGCAGATCCAGTTCCACGACGTCGCCGGCCTGCCAACGACGTTCCAGATGCGCATAGCCGTCCTCCCGCGGCGAGACCGCGGCCGCCTGGCCGTTGACCTTCAGCCCGACGGGCGGGACCTTCGGATCGCCGAAGCGGTACAGGTCGCTCGGAACGGGTCGGCCCAGCGCCCAGCCCGGGATCCGCAGGCACAGGGCGAATTCGGACGCTTGGTCCGGTGTGACGGTCAGTCGCACGCGCCCGTCCCATGGGTAGTCGGTCTGCTGGGCCAGCTTGACCGTTGCGCCGCCGTCCAGCTTGATCGCAGCCTCGCCGGCGGCGTAGAGGTTGACGTAGACTTGGCCCTTGCTCTGGGCGTAGACGAACCCGCCGACCTGCGGGATGATGCGCGCGAGGTTCGTCGGACAGCACGCCAGACCGATCCACGCAGAGCGGCGCCCGCCTCTGCTGGCCAGCGGGTTCTGGTAGAAGAACGCGTCCCCCGCCAGCGAGATCCCCGAGATCGCGCCGTTGTACAGCGTCAGCTCCATCACGTCGGCATACCTCGCATGGCCCTTCAGCAGGGCCATCCGGTGCTGCCAGAGCACGTGGGCAATGGCCGCGCACGACTCGCAGTACGTCCGGTTCGGCAGCAGGTACGGGTCGCCGAAGCCCTCATCGCCGTACTGGGCGGTGCCGATGCCCCCGGTGAGGTACATCTTGCGGCTGACCACGTCCCGCCAGATGTGGTCGAGCGCCCGCTCGTATTCCGGTGCGTCCATGAACCGCGCGATGTCTGCCATGGCCGAGTACATGTACCCGGCCCGAACGGCGTGGCCGACGGCCTCCTCTTGGGCGACCAGCGGCTTGTGGTCCTGCATCCGGCCGTTGCGGGCCCTGTTTCGGGCCCGCCGGTACTCGCGGCGCTGCTCCTCGGTCTGGGGGCCCTCGGGCTTGGGGGGCAAGACGACGGTTGTGGGATCGAAAGGCTTCCGCTCGGTCCCATGAGCGTAGCCGCGCTCATCGAGGAAGAACCGCGACAGCTCCAGGTACCGCCTCTCGCCGGTGGCGCGGTAGAGTTTGACCAGGGCCAGTTCGACCTCCTGGTGCCCCGGCACGTCGTACCGCTTGCCGGGCCCGAAGGTGCCGTCGATGTGGTCGGCGAACCGCCTCGCCGCGCTCAGTGCCCCGGGCTGCCCGCTCAGCCGGTAGTGGGCGACGGCCATCTCGAAGAAGTGCCCCGCGTTGTACAACTGGTGCTCCAGGCGCATGTCCTCCCACCGCTGGTTGGATTTCTGAATAATGGAACACGAGATCAGGAACCCGTCGTCCTGCTGGGCGGCCAGGATGCGGCCGAGGATGCCGTCCACCCGCTGGCGCAGCGGGCCGCCGCGATGCTGCAAGGAACACACCGCGCCTTCCAGGGCCTTGTGAATGTCCGAGTCGAACGCATGATGTCCGCTGGGCGGGCCCTGGATCCGACCCGCCGCCTTGTCGAAGTTGGTGATGTGGCCCGCCTGCTCCAGGCGATCCAGCGCGTGGGGGATGGTTACCTCGTGGTGCGTCTTCAGCCGCGGGCCCCAGAACCCTCCGCGCAGTTCCACCCGTTCGTGACCTACCTCTTGCAGTCCGCGCATTGGCGATGGCTCCGCCCATGTAATGGAGCTTAGGGAACTCAGGGCAAGGACGAGCATCGTCAACGGTCCGCGCATGCCCGAAGACCGCCAGCACTGCGCCGGCGCCAACTTGCGTGGAGTGGAAGCGTGCATCGGGGTCCTCTTCCCGGCGCGGCCACGGCCGAAACCGAACACCAGGTGCCCGGCGCTTGCCGGCGTCGGGATTGCCGACCAGACAACCGGTGCTGCTGCAAAGGGACTGCCGAAAGGCCCGCCGCGAGCAGGGCGCGGCGGCACAGTTGGTGCTGATGGTCGCTTGTCCGGTGACGCCTGTTGCGTCCGGGTCACTTCTTCAGGCTCTCCAGGCAGTCTTTCGCCCGGCTCACCACGTTCTTGTCCTTGCTGGATTCCGCCAGGGAGGTCAGGATGGCCAGCACCTCGTCCCGGTGATCCCGGATCTGCATGCGTCTGGCGATGTCGATCGCGGCGAGTCCCGCTGCGGTTCCGGCGTCGGCGTCTCCGAAGTAGCTCTTGGCAAGGCGAAGTGAGTCGATATGCCTGCATTCCTTGAGCATGCTGATCAGGAGCCACTTGTCCTCGCGGCGCTGCGCAAGCTCGAAGGCTGCCTTGTACCTTCCGGCCTTGGCCGCGTCCGACCCGTCCTTTGCGGACACCTGGATGTAGCCCCTGAGGGCGACGATTCTCTCCGTTGCGGATTCCTCTTCGCGGGCCAGGGCGAGCAGGTCCCGGGCCGCGTTCGAGTTGGGCCACGCAGCCAGGGCCCGCACAGCGGCCTTCCGTTGCCCTTCGTTCCCGGACTTGAGGCCCGCTCTCTCGAGGTCCAATGCCTTTGCCGTCCCGAAGGAGGACCCCAACTCCAGCACGATGAGTTTGGTCTCGTCTTCGGCGTCCTTGTAGTGGCCGGCGATGGCGTCGAAGCACTTGTCCCGGTCGGTGGCCTCGGAACAGATCGCCGCCACGGCCCCCCGGGCGGCCGACCGTTCCCGACCGTCCTTGACACCGACAAGGAGCTTCATCAGGGAGTCCATCTCGTTTTCCGTGGCGAGGTCGGCCATGTTGCTCCACGCGGCCAGTCGGACCTCATCGCTCGGGTCTGAAGCGAGTTTCACCGCCTGGGTCGCAGCCGATCGGCAGCCTCTCATGGCCACGGCCTTGAGGGCCTCCACCTTGAAGGCGCCTCCCTCGAGCGATGCGATCAGTGCCGCGTCGATCCCCTCGGCGGCCATTCGTGCCAGCGCGTCGTAGGCTTCGGCTTCGCCGGCCTTGGCCTGCTCGAGCAGGATCCGCACCTGGCCCGCGCCGCCCAGTTCGCCCACGGCGGCGATGGCCGCCTGTCGCACGGCCTTGTCCTCGCTCCGGAGTTGCGCCATGGCCGTTGGCAGGGCCGCCCGATCGCCCCGCTTGCCGAGAAGCTCGATGACCTGGGCCCGTGCGCCGGCATCGAGTCCGTCGAGCGAACCGATCAGGGCAGCCGTCAGCTTGTCGCCCCCTCCGGTGACTACCAACCTGAGAGCGCCGTCGCGCAGACGCGAGGGCTTGCCCTTGATCAGGTCGATGACGACAGCGGAAGCTTTCCCCTCGTCGATCCTGACCATCTCGGTCACGGCGGCGACGCGATGCACATCGCTGGGCTCGCCCTGGCAGATGCTGCTGAGCGCGGCATAGGCCTCCGCCGCCTCGCCCTCGGCGGCCAAGCCGGCCGCGCAGGCGACGATCGCTTCGAGACGCATGCCCTTGAGCCCCGCGGGGACCTTGGCCTGCGTGAGGGCCTGAAGGGAGGCCTTTCCGCCGATCTTGCCCAGCGACTTCATCGCCGCGGCCGCCACGTTCTGGTCCGAACTGGCGATCAGCTTGATGATCTGCTCGGCGGCCTGCTTGTCGCGGCGCTCGGCGAGGCTGCCCATCAGGCCGGGCTTCACGCTGTCGGGCGCGCCGGCCAGCGCGTTCCGCAGCGCCTCGCCGGCCTGGGGGATGTCCTCCATCCTCTCAAGGGCCAGCCGGGCGTAATGCGAAAGCACCTTGTCGCCCAGCAGGCCGGACAGCGCGGGAATGCTGTTGCGCGTCCCGATTCGCTGGAGCATCCGGCAGGCGTAGCCTTTGCCTGTCGCCGTCGCGGTTCTCGACTCCAGGACCCGGATGAGCCCCTTCTCGATCGCCCCGTGCTCGCCGGGGGCGGCCTTGCCGACCAGTTCGTCCAGCTTGTCCGGCGCGTTGCTTTCGTCACCCGGATTGTAGGCGGAGAGGTCCTGCCACAGGTCTGCGCGGGCCGGCGCGACGAAGCAGCCAACGGCCAATACGACAATCACTTTCTTGATCATGGTTCACTCCACCGAGTCAGATCTGCCACGGGCCACGCCTGGGGCGATCCACCAGCCGGCTGGCTTCGGCATCGCCAACGAAGTCTTCCTTGTCCGGGTCCCACTTCAGGGGCCGCTTCAGCAGGTAAGCGATGTTGCCGAGATGGCACACCGTGGCCACGCGGTGCGCGTACTCCACGTCGCGGAAGGGGGTCTTGCGGGTCTTGACGCAGTACAGGAAATCGGCGATCGGTGAGTTCGTCCCGCCGTTGTACCAGCGAAGCCCCGGGGGCACCTTGAACGAACGCAGCGGCTTGACCGGGCCGGCCTCACAGGTGTAGCCGCTGCCGCCCGCCACGAAGAGCTTCATCCCGTTGGCGAAGACGTACGTGAGGTGCTTGTGATCCTTGCCGTCCGGCGGGATGACCGCGACGGGGCCGGTGTGATCGACGCCCATGCCGTGCATCGCGCCTCCGAACTTATGGCCGCCCCAGTCGGTCATCATGCCGCCGGAGTAGTCATACCAGGTGCGGAAGCCCTTGCCGCCCAGCCCGTAGGCCCGGCCGCAACGATACGGGTGGTACGGCGCCCACGGGGCGGGTCCGAGCCACATGTCCCATTCAATCGTGTTGGGGGGGATGTCCTGGCCGGGCAGATGGCATGGTCGCGGCGGGCCGCCGGGATCGGCGTTGGCGGAGAGGATCTTTCCGAACCGGCCGCTCCTGGCCGCACAGGCGAGCCTGCCGTAATCGCCGATCACCCGCTGGCTGCCGCAGGAGAACACCCGCCCGTGCCGCCGGGTGGCCTCGACCATCTTGCGGCCTT
>Ga0307378_10012802_pt1 | contig 10674 bp, 11 predicted proteins | sample UN1MG_FD_202238 | JGI IMG/M metagenome (GOLD analysis project Ga0307378, IMG submission 202238) | Soil microbial communities from Risofladan, Vaasa, Finland - UN-1 | ecosystem: Environmental > Terrestrial > Soil > Coastal area > Acid sulfate soil | place: Finland: Risofladan, Vaasa | collected...
GCGCGCGGGCCCGCGACGGGCCGAGGCGCTGGTCCAGTGGCTGGGGGCGACGCGCTACGGATGGGGCGACTACCCCTACCGTGCGATCCGCACGGCCCGGCACACGTACTGCGTCAGCTCGGCGGAGGTCAACGAGCGCCATGGGGGCCACTACCGCCTGCTGTTCGACAACGCCGCCGACCCGTACCAGCAGGACAACCTGTTCGGCCGCCCCGAGGCCGCGGGCCTCCAGCGCGAGCTGCACGACACGCTCTGCCGAACGATCCTGGCTTCCGCCGAGCCGCTGCCGGACTTCGTCGCCGAGCGGAGTTGACCGGCGCGTTATGCCTTTACACGGCCGTTGCTCCGCGTAAGAATGTGCCCGCCGTCGGACGGCGCGTGAACAACTCCCCTGAGCACAGGCAGCCTTGGAGAGACAGCATGGGCGGACTCGATTGGACGATGATCGGCCTGTACTTCCTCGGCCTGGTGGCGATCGTGTGGTGGGCGGCCCGCAACCAGCGGTCCAGCACGGACTACTTCCTGGCCGGGCGAAACGTCGGCTGGTTCGTCATCGGGGCGTCCCTGTTCGCCTCGAACATCGGCTCGGAGCACCTGGTCGGCCTGGCCGGGTCGGGGGCGTCCGACGGCATGGCCATGGCCCACTACGAGCTGCACGCCTGGTGCCTGCTGGTGCTGGGGTGGGTGTTCGTGCCGTTCTACAGCCGCTCGGCCGTGTTCACCATGCCGGAGTTCCTGGAGCGCCGCTACAACGCCGCCTCGCGGTGGATGCTGTCGGTGGTCAGCCTCGTGGCGTACGTGTTCACCAAGGTGAGCGTCTCGCTGTACGCCGCGGGGGTCGTCTTCCGCGTCCTGCTGCCGACGGAGATGTTCGGCGGCTACGACCCGTTCTGGGTGGGGGCCCTCAGCGTGGTCGTCCTGACGGGCATCTACACCATGCTCGGCGGCCTGAAGGCCGTCGTCTACACCGACACGATGCAGGCCATCGTCCTGATCGTCGGCTCGGTGTTCGTGAGCATCTACGGGCTCAACGAGCTGGGCGGGTGGACCAAGCTCCGCGAGCTGTGCACGAGCGTGCCTGTCGTGCAGAATGTGGCGACGCAGCCGGCCGAGGACCCGGCCGGCGCCGCCCCTGCGGCGACGGCCGCCATCGGCCAGCCGGTCAAGACGAAGAACTACTTCAACATGTGGCGGCCGTGGGACGACCCGGACTTCCCGTGGCTGGGCATCCTGCTCGGCGCGCCGATCGTCGGCCTGTGGTACTGGTGTACGGACCAGTACATCGTCCAGCGGACGCTGGCGGCGAAGAACATGAAGAACGCCCGCCGGGGGACGATCTGGGGGGCGTACCTGAAACTCTCGCCGGTGTTCCTGTTCATCGTGCCGGGGATGATCGCCTTCGCCCTGGCTAAATCGGGCAGGCATCTGGACATGCCCAACTCCGACCACGCCTACCCCGCCCTGGTCAAGGCCCTGTTGCCGCCGGGCCTCAAGGGGCTGGTCGTGGGGGCGCTGCTGGCGGCCCTGATGAGCAGCCTGTCCAGCGTGTTCAACTCCTGCTCGACGCTGTTCACCGTGGACATCTACCAGAAGATCCGCCGCAAGGCCTCCGAGCGCGAGCTGGTCCGCATCGGGCGGATCGCCACGGCCGTGGTCGTCCTGCTGGGCATCGCGTGGATCCCCTTCATGCGGTACGTCTCCAAGGGCCTCTACCAGTACCTCCAGAGCGTCCAGGCCTACCTGGGTCCGCCGATCACGGCGGTGTTCTTCCTCGGCGTGTTCTCGAAGCGCATCAACGGCCGGGGTGCCCTGGCGGGGCTGATCGCGGGCTTCGTGCTGGGCATGGCCAAGCTGGCCGCCCAGACCGTCGCCGGCATAGAGACTGTCGCGGCCGGCATGCCGGGGTGGGTCCTCGCGTTCGGCAGGTTCAACTTCCTGTACTTCTGCCTGGTGCTGTTCGCCGTCAGCGTGCTCGTCGTGGTGATCGTCAGCCTGCTGACGCGTCCGCCGGCGCCGGAGAAGCTCGACGGCCTGACGTACGCCACCACCGCCGCCGCCGGCAGAGAAGAAACCCGCCAGAGCTGGAACAAGTGGGACGTGATCCACACGGTGATCATCCTGGGGATCATCCTGACGGTGTACGTCTACTTCACCGGCTGAGGCGGCCCTCAGAGAGTCGCGTGCTCCAGCTCGGTGTCGTTGGCGCAGTGCCACCACACGTAGTGCTCGCTATCGAGCTCCTCCCGCGAGGGGTAGGGGTAGTGCAGCACCCCTTCCTGATCGCCGACGTAGAAGCCCGTCTTGACGCATCGGTAGAGCAGGCCCTGTCGCCCGACGCGGTCGACGGTCTTGGTCTGCTTCTCGCCGGAAGGCGCCAGCTCGCACAGGCAGTCGCGGATGTGCTCCAGGTGGGGATAGGGCAGCTCCCTGGCATCGCCGTGGGCGGGGTCCTCGGCCAGCCCGGCCAGCTCCAGGTCGGCGAAGCAGATCCTGGGAACGTGGATCGGCCTGGCGGCGTCCGCGATGAACCGCGCGAACCCGCGAGGGTCCAGAATCGTCGCGATCAGGGGATGCACCGGGCAGAGCTCCTGGTAGAGGTAGTAGCTCCCGCCCCCGGCCTCGGGGCCCGACCCGTCGGGCTGGAGCTCCAACACACGGCCGTGGGAGGTGACGAGGAACAGCCCCCCCAGCGCCTCGCGCGGGACGTGCTCGAGGACGCGGTAGACCGCCAGGTAGACCGAGTGCTTCGGCTGCCCGTCGGCGTGAGGGACACACCGCCGGTCGGCGTCCGAGAGGGCGAAGTACTCGCTGGCAAAGTCGCGACGGACCTGGAAGAACATCGCCGGCCCGTGGGGCCTCTTCCGGGTCCCGGTTGCCAGGTAGGCCCCGAACTCCTCGGGCGGCAACATCGACGCAACCAGCGACTCCGGCACGAGCGAGAGATACAAGTACGCGTTCATCATGACTCCCTTTCTGCCGCAGAGAAGTGTCAGCCCGGACCCCGAAGGCGCCCGGCGCACCTTCTCCAGAAGACGATCCGGGCAATGGCATCCCTGGTTGAAGTATAGCACCTTCCCGGCTTCCACGGCAACGGATCGCGCCCGGCCTCGTCCGTCGGCCCCACGGGCAACGCCGCAGACAGGGGAAACCTCGGCAAGAGGTCGGCGAAATCCGCGCGGCGGGTTGATTTGCCGGGTCCGGGAGGATACTATTCGGAATAGTTCCCATTATGAGAAGCAACGAGCGCCCATCTTCCCTGCGCCTTCGGATGACGCGGCAGCGGCGGGTGATCCTGGAGGAGCTGCGCCGCGCGGAAGACCATCCGACGGCCGACGCCCTCTACCAGCGGGTGCGGCGGCGGCTGCCGAGGATCAGCCTCGGGACCGTCTACCGAAACCTGGAGGTCCTCGTCCGGCAGCGGGAGGTCCGCAGGCTGCGCGTCGGCGGCGAGGCCGGACGCTTCGATGGCCGGGCCGAGGCCCATCACCACGTGCGGTGCGTTCGGTGCGGCTGCCTGGCGGACGTGCCGGCGGGCACGTGCACGATCTCGGTCGAGGACGTCCGCCGGGCGACGGGCTTCCGGCTGCTGGAGGCCCGGCTGGAGCTGACGGGGACGTGTCGGGACTGCCAGGCCGCCGAGGCCGGGGGCGCCGGGAACAGGACCAAGCGGGCCGCGGCTGTCGGCCCGAGGAGCTCGAAAGGCAAACCGGGCGCCGGCAGCGTGCCCCGCAAGAGGAGACAGACATGAACGCGATGACCGTGGCGAACTTGCGCAGCGCCTTCGGCGGCGAATCGATGGCCCACATGCGGTACCTGGTGTGGGCGGACAAGGCCCAGGCCGACGGCTTCCCGAACGTCGGGCGGCTGTTCCGGGCGATCTCCCGGGCAGAGCAGGCCCACGCCACCGGGCACTTCCGCGCGATGCGGGACGAGGCCGGCGACGCCCTGGTCGCGGCCGGGGGAGGCTTCGGCCTCGGCAGCACCTCCGGCAACCTCGCCGGGGCGATTGGCGGGGAGGTGTTCGAGGTGGAGCAGATGTACCCCGCCTACCTGACCGTGGCGCAGGCGCAGGCGGAAACCGGGGCGATTCGCAGCATGGAATACGCTCTGTCGGCCGAGCGGATCCACGCGGCGATGTACACGAAAGCGAAGGAAGCCGTGGACGCCGGGAACGACGTGGAGCTCGACACCGTTCAGATCTGTGGCGTCTGCGGGCACACGCTGGAAGGCGACGCCCCGGACACCTGCCCCATCTGCGGGGCGAGGAAGGACAAGTACGTCGCGTTCGCGTAAGCCTTCGCCGGACAGGCGATTGGGCAACGGCCCCAACCGGGACCCGCGGGCTGCGGCGGAGCCATAGTGTCCCGCCCCCGATTCTTCGGGGCGGGAAAAGGGCTGTATGAGCGTGCTGCTGGACATCCTCGCGGCCTTCTGGAACGGGCTGGGCCAGATGGCCCCGTACCTCCTGTTCGGCTTCCTGACCGCCGGCGTGTTGAGCGTGTTCATCTCGGCCGAGACGGTCGAGCGGCACCTCGGCGGCCGGGGGTTCCTGCCGGTGCTGAAGGCGGCGGCGTTCGGCGTGCCCCTGCCGTTGTGCAGTTGCGGCGTGATCCCGGTGTCGGCGTCGCTTCGCCGGCACGGCGCCAGCCGCGGGGCGACCACGGCGTTCCTGATCTCCACGCCGCAGACGGGCGTGGACAGCATCCTGGCGACGCTAAGCGTGTTGGGCCCGTTGTTTGCCATCTTCCGGCCGGTGGTGGCGTTGGTCAGCGGGCTTCTCGGCGGGCTGGTGGCGACGGCGGTGGCGGACGAGCGGACGCCGGCCTCCCCCGACGCCCCAGCCAAGGCGGCGTGCACGGAGGCGTGCTGCTCGGCCGAGGGCGGCGGCAGGCTGCGGCGGGCGCTGGTGTACGGTTTCGACACGCTGCCTCGTGACATCGGCCGCAGCCTGCTGGTGGGGCTTCTCCTGGCGGCGGGCATCACGGCGCTGGTGCCGGAGAACTTCTTCGAGCCCCTGCTGGGCGGCGGCGTCGGGGCGATGCTGCTCATGATGGCGATCGGCATCCCGGTGTACGTCTGTGCGACGGCCTCGGTGCCGGTGGCGGCGGCGATGATCGGCGCGGGCGTCTCGCCGGGCGCGGCGCTGGTGTTCCTGATGACCGGCCCGGCCACCAACGCCGCGACGATCGCGACGATCTGGAAGGTCATGGGCCGGCGGACGGCGGTGGTGTACCTGGCGACGGTGGCCCTGACGGCCCTGGCGGCGGGCCTGGTGCTGGACTACCTCTTCGCGGTCAGTGGAGCCTCCCTCGCGGGCCATCGCCACGAGATGCCCCCGTCGCTGCTCAATCTCAACTCCGTCGCGGCCGTGGCGCTGCTGGCGGTGCTGATCGTCGCGGTGGTGCGTTCGTATCTGCCCGGGCGGGCGGCGGCGGGGCACGAGCACGGAGCGGACGAAGGAGACGAAGGCATGAGGACCGAGCTGCACGTCGGCGGGATGACCTGCGAGCACTGCCGGCAGGCCGTCCAGCGGGCCCTGGCCGAATGCGAGGGCGCCGAACGGGCCGAGGTGGACCTGGCGACGGGCAGGGCGGTGGTGACCGGCCCCGCCGACCCGGCGGCCCTGCGGCAGGCCGTCGAGGCCCTGGGCTACCGTGTCGAGCCGGGCGGGCACTCGTGAAGAAACCAACGAACGTTCCAGTCGCGGGCCGGCGGCCTGGCTATGATTCAGGTACAGACGCCGTCGGGCGCGTCGACTGGGGCCCATAAAGGACTACCATGCTGTTTCGTGTAATGATCGGATCGGCCGTCGGGCTGCTGGCGGGCGCGGGGATCGGGTACTTCCTGAAGTCGCGGGGCGGCACGTGTCCGCTGACGTGCAACCCCATCGGCGGGGCGATCTTCGGCGCGCTATTCGGCGGGATGCTGGCGAGCTCGCTGGGCCCGCGGCGCGGGGTGGAGGTCCTGGCGGGCATCCCGTCGGCGACGACGGTCGAGCAGTTCGACCGGGCCGTCGCGGGCGGCAAGCCCCTCCTCGTGGACTTCTACACGCAGAGCTGCGGGTACTGCGTGGCGTTGGCCCCGCGGATCGCCGAGCTGGCCCGGCAGTACGAAGGGAAGGTCGACTTCCTGAAGGTCGACCTCCGCCAGGTGCCCGAGCTGGGCGGGCGCCTGGGAATCCAGGGCGTGCCGACCGTCGTGCTGTTCGCCGCGGGCGCCGAGCGCCAGCGGTGGGCCGGAGTGCAGGAAGAGAAGGCATACCGCCTCGCACTGGACGCGGCGGCGGGCGCGGAACCCAACCAGCCGGAAGGGACCACGAAATGAGCGAACGACCCGGAGCCGTGACGTTTAAGGGCAACCCTCTGACGCTGACCGGCGACGAGCCGGCCGTCGGCCAGGCCGCGCCGGACTTCACCGTCCTGGCCAACGACCTGTCAGGCGTCGCGCTCTCCTCGCTGCGGGGCAAGGTGTGCGTGATCGCCACGGTCCCGTCGCTGGACACGCCCGTCTGCGATGTCGAGACGAGGCGGTTCAACCAGGAGGCCACGTCGCTGGGCGACGGCGTGGCCGTGCTGGCGATCAGCATGGACCTGCCCTTCGCCCAGGCCCGCTGGTGCGGGGCCGCGGGTGTGGAGAACGTCCGGACCCTCTCGGACCACCGCGACGCCGCCGCCGGCAAGGCCCTCGGCGTGCTGATCCAGGAGCTGCGCCTGCTGGCGCGGGCCGTCTTCGTGGTGGACCGCGACGGCATCCTCCGCTACAAACAGGTCGTTGCGGAGATGACCGAGGAGCCGGACTACGCCGCCGCCCTGGCGGCCGTCCGCGAAGCGGCGGGAGCGTAGGCGGGGCGACGTATCGAAGACTCGACAGATCCCTCGGGACGGCCGGGCCGGGCCGGCCGACCCCGTCGGCCAACCGGACAGGAAAGGAAGATGCCATGACCGAGAAGCTGCAGGTGTACAAGTGTGAGGTCTGCGGGATCGTCGCGGAGGTGCTGGACGGCGGCGCGGGCGAGATGGTCTGCTGCGGCCAGCCGATGCAACGGCTGCCGGAGAAGACCGAGGACTCCACCAAGGAGAAGCACGTGCCGTACATCGAGAGGATCGACGGCGGCGTGAAGGTCCGGGTCGGGCAGAACGCCGCCCACCCGATGGAGGCCAAGCACTGGATCCAGTGGATCGAGCTGCTGGCCGACGGCAAGGCGTACCGGCAGTTCCTGAATCCCGGGGACGCGCCGGAGGCGGTGTTCCCGGTGACGGGCGAGGACCTCTCGGCCCGCGAGTTGTGCAACATTCACGGCCTGTGGAAAGGATAGCCCATGATCGCGAAGAAGATGCAGAAGGCCATCAACGAGCAGATCAACGCCGAGCTGTACTCGGCGTACCTGTACCTGTCGATGGAGGCCTACTTCCAGTCGGAGAACCTCCAGGGCTTCGCCAACTGGATGCGGTGCCAGGCCCAGGAGGAGGTCGTCCACGCGATGAAGTTCTTCGGCTTCGTGCACGACCGAGGCGGTCGCGTCACGCTGAAGGCCATCGACGGCCCCGAGACGAGCTGGGACAGCCCGCTGGCGGCGTTCAAGGCGGCCTACGCCCACGAGCAGAAGGTCACCTCGCTCATCAACTCCCTGGTGAAGATCGCCCGCGAGGAGGGCGACACGGCCTCGGAGGTCCTGCTTCAGTGGTACGTCACGGAGCAGGTGGAGGAGGAGGCCTCCGCCGACCAGGTCATCCAGAAGCTCAAGCTGATGGCCGACGCGCCGGGCGGGCTGTTCCTGCTGGACCAGCAGCTCGGCCAGCGGGCGTTCACCCCGCCGCCGGCAGGAGGTGCCAAGTAATGGCCATCACCTTCAACATCGACGAGATCTACACCATGGCCCAGCAGATCGAGCGGAACGGCGCGGACTTCTACAACAAGGCCGCCGAGAACACCGCCGACGCCGAGGCCGCCCGGATGCTCCGCGAGCTGGCCGCCATGGAAGTGGACCACGAGAAGACCTTCACGCAGATGAAGGCCGAGCTGGCCCGCCACGAACGCGCCACCAGCGGCTACGACCCCGCCGGAGAGGGCGCGCTGTACCTCCACGCCATGGTGGAAGGCAAGATCTTCGACTTCACCGTCAAGCCGGCCGACGCCCTCACCGGCGCCGAGTCGCTCCCGGACCTCCTCCAGACGGCGATCGGCCTCGAGAAGGACTCCATTCTCTTCTACGTCACGATGAAGGGGATGGTCCCGTCCGGCGGCGGCAAGGGGCGCATCGACGAGATCATCGACCAGGAAGTCAGCCACATCGCCACCCTGAGCAACAAGCTCCAGGCGATCGGGCAGGGCTGAGACGACGTGGACCCATCGCGCCCCGCCCGCCCCGGCCGGACCGGGCGGGGCGCCCGAAGGGATGGACGCATGGCGGATCAATTCGGTGCGGTCCGGGTGACCGATCGCGTCTACTGGGTCGGCGCCATCGACTGGGCCATTCGCAACTTCCACGGCTACGCCACCAGCCGGGGGACCACCTACAACGCGTTCCTCGTGCTGGCCGACAAGGTCACGCTGATCGACACCGTCAAGGCGCCGTTCCGCCGGGAGCTCATGGCGCGGATCGCCTCGGTGATCGACCCGCGGCGGATCGAGTACGTCGTCTCCAACCACTCGGAGATGGACCACTCCGGCTGCCTGCCGGAGGTCGCCGCGGCCGTGGGGGCTGAGAAGGTCTTCGCCTCCCGGCACGGCGCGGCCGCCCTGAAGGAGCACTTCGGCGAGGCCCTCGAGATCGAGGCCGTCGAGGATGGCCAGGAGCTGGACCTCGGCAACGAGGCGCTCCGCTTCTTCGAGACGCGGATGTGCCACTGGCCCGACAGCATGGTCAGCTACCTTGCCGGCGACGAGCTGCTGTTCTCCCAGGACGCCTTCGGCATGCACCTGGCCAGCAGCGAACGGTTCGACGACGAGCTGCCCGACTGGGTCCTCGACGGCGAGCTGGCCAAGTACTACGCCAACATCCTCATGCCGCTGTCCGCGCCGGTCCGCAAGGCGCTCGACAAGCTCACCGGCAGCGGCCTGAGGTTCCGCCTGGTCGCGCCGGACCACGGGCCCATCTGGCGGAAGCGGTTCGGTGACGTGCTGGACTGCTACGCCCGCTGGAGCGCCGGGCGGCGGACGAACAAGGCCGTCGTGGCCTACGACACCATGTGGCAGAGCACCGACCTGATGGCCCGGGCGATCGGCGACGGCCTGGCGGCCGAGGGATCGGCCGTGCAGCTCATGCCGCTGTCGGCCTGCCACCGCAGCGACGTGGCCACGGAGCTGCTCGACACCGGGGCGCTGCTGGTCGGCTCGCCGACGATCAACAACACGATGTTTCCCACCGTCGCCGACGTGCTGTGCTACCTCCGGGGGCTCAAGCCCCTCGGACTGATCGGCGCGGCGTTCGGCTCGTTCGGCTGGAGCGGGGAGTCCGTCAAGCACGTCGCGGCGGCGCTGGAGGAGATGGGCGTCGAGCAGGTCGGCCAGCCGGTCCGCGTCAAGTACGTGCCCACCGCCGCGGACCTGGAGGCCTGCCGCCAGCTCGGCCGAGAGGTCGCCTGGAAGCTGAAGGAGCTCTACCCGCCCGTGGAGTGACCGGACCCGGTCCGGGCGGGCCCTTCCCTGCCGTTGCACGGTGACGTAATCTGGCCGTTGGTCACGGGAGCGTCAGGTCTCACTATGGGCGAGCTGTCCACATCCTCCAAACCCGCTGGTAAAGCGGCGCCGCGGAGGCCCAAGCGCCTGTTCCAGAAGCAGGCACCGATGGCCCGCATGCTCATCGCCCTGACCCCTGTGGCGATCTCGGCGGTGTACTTCTTCGGCTGGCGGGCGCTGGCGGTGCTGGCCGTGTGCAACGCCGCCGGCGTCGCGGCCGAGTGGCTCACCTCCCGCCGCCGCGGGGCGCCGATCTCGCAGGCGTGCTTCGTGACCTGCTGGCTGTTCGCCCTGTCGCTGCCGCCGACCGTGCCGCTGTGGATCGCGGCCGCGGGGACCGTCTTCGGCATCCTGTTCGGCAAGGAGGTCTTCGGCGGGTTCGGGCGGAACTTCGCCAACCCGGCCATCACGGCGAGGGCGTTCGTCTACATCTGCTTCCCGATCGACCTGACCAACCGGTTCGTGCCCGCCTTCAAGGGCTTCCCCGGCGGGCTGGCCCACTGGTCGTTCGACAGCCTCCGGCATCTGCCGGACTACCTCGCCGGCACCGGGCGGACCGTGGCCGACGCGATCAGCCAGGCCTCGCCGATGTGGGTCGGGCGCGAGTACGGCCTGGACGCGGTGCGGAACGCCGGCAACGGCGCGTCGATCCGGGACATGCTGCTGGGGAGTATCGGCGGGACGTTCCAGGTCCCCGGCGAGGCCGCGCCGCGGATTCTCTCGGCCGGGTCCATGGGCGAGGGCTGCGTCGTGCTGATCGCCCTGGCGGCGGTGTACCTGCTGTGGACGAAGACCGCCAACTGGCGGCTGATGGCCAGCGGCCTCGCGGGGCTGCTGTTCGCGAACGTCCTGTTCCGCAACCTGATGGGTTTCGACGGGCTGGGCGAGGTGCCCCCGGTGGCCTGGCAGCTCGTCTCCGGGACCACCGCCTACGCGGTGGTTTTCATGGTCACCGACCCCGTCAGCGCCCCCAGAAAGCGCCCCGCCCAGCTCGCC
>Ga0307378_10012805_pt1 | contig 10672 bp, 6 predicted proteins | sample UN1MG_FD_202238 | JGI IMG/M metagenome (GOLD analysis project Ga0307378, IMG submission 202238) | Soil microbial communities from Risofladan, Vaasa, Finland - UN-1 | ecosystem: Environmental > Terrestrial > Soil > Coastal area > Acid sulfate soil | place: Finland: Risofladan, Vaasa | collected...
CGGGTCCGACAGCCAACTCATCAGCGTATCATCGACCGTCGAGATCGTTCTGGAAGCCGAAGACGCCGCCGTATCGCCACCGATGGTCGTGGCGAACGATGACGCATCGAAAGCCCGCGGCGAGATATTCCAGGCATCCGCCGGCAAGTACGTCGATCTGCCCGAGGGCGTTGGCAAGGGCGACAAGATCAGCGGCAAGGTGGCGTTCAAGACCACCATCGAGCAGGCGGGGCGTTACCGCCTGTGGGCGCGCGTGTGGTGGACCGACGGCTGCGGCAACAGCTTCGGCGTCACGGTCGACAACGGCCCTCAGGCTACCATCGGCGAAGACGGCACCTACAACAGTTGGCAATGGGTGTGCCTGAAGGGCGATGATGGAGTCTTTCGCCTCTCCAAGGGCAAGCACACCATCGAATTCCGGAACACGGAAGATGGTGCCCGGCTCGACCAGATCTACCTGACCACGAATCTCGACGAGCAGGCGCCGCCGCAGGGCATCCTCTCGCCGTGATTGGCGACGAGGAGGAGATCGCCGAACCATGGCCGCTCAACTCATCATCACCGAGCCATCAGGACGCCGCCGGGTCGTCTCGATCCAGAAAGACGCACCGCTGTCCATTGGCAGGGGCACCGGCAACAGCGTGATCCTGTTTGATCCCGAAGTTTCGCGCAGGCATTGCACTGTCCAATGGGACGGCTCCTATTTCATCCTGGAAGACAACGGCAGTCAGAACGGCACTCGCGTGAATGCCGAATCCGTCCGCCGCCCCGTGCGGCTGCGGGATGGCGTCGAGATCGCGTTGGGCCACTGCACGATGCGGTTTGTCATCACGTGGGAAAGCAAGGGCACAATGGCTGAAGGACGTACTCGATCGATAGTGATCCCCGCGATGGTGGTGGTGCTGGTTGCCGGGCTCGGCAGTGTGCTCGGGTTCCAGGCCGGCGGGCATCGAACGGCAGGGGCGAAAAACCTCGCGCCCACTTCGCCCCCGGCCGCACCGTCGGTCAAGAGTAATCCCCCGGGTGCAATGGTCTTCTTGAACGACCGGTTCGTCGGCGTGACTCCCGTGGCATTGCCGCCACAGAACGGCCGCTATTCCCTTCGCGTGCAGCTCGCCGGCTACAAGACCTGCAGCAGGGCCTTGCTCATCGAGAACGGCACGCCCGACGTCGTTGTCGATCTGCAGCCGGTCCAACAGGCTTTCCTGAACATGTCGTCGGAGCCGTCGGACGCCGAAATCATCCTCGACGGCTGCCGGGTGGGCAAGACGCCCCTCAGCGTGTCAACCGCCCCCGGCACGCACGAAATCGTGCTGCAGAAGACCAACTACGTGAGCTGGAAGGGCACGGTGGACGTCGACCCCGGCACAACGCTCAACGTGGCGGAAGGGATGGAACCGCGAAACGTCGTTGCCTACCTGAAGCTCCTGGAGGAGGACCCCAACAACGTTTCGTACTATTGCGAGCTGGCACACGTCTATATCCTGGAGCACCGGATCGCCGAGGCATACGACAGCCTCCACAAGGCGATGGAAACGTTCTGCCAAGGCCGCGACACTTCCAGCTACGCGCCCCGGATGAAGTGGCTGTTCGACAAGATCTACTTCGGCGATTACTTCGACGTTGCCGACAAGCCGCAGCATGAGGAAATCCGGAAGTGGATCATCAACCTCTACGCCGAGATGATCAAGAAATACCCGGCGCAGAAGACCAACCTGCTCGCATGGATGTCGGAGATCCTCAAGCGTGCGGGGCGTTCCGACGATCTCAACGCGATCATCCAGGATGCCGGCGGCGAGCCGAACCTCGATATCTACTTCCAGGCTGCCGACCTCTACCTCGACAAGGGCAAGTTCCAGCGTGCCGTTGGAATCCTGAACAAGGCGGTCGTCCTCGGGCCGAAGAACTACAAGGCGTTCTTCAAACTCGGTCAGGCTTGCCTGCTCTGGTGCAAGAACGGAAAGCGGGAACTCAAGGACGATGCCATTAAAAACCTTGAAAACGCACTGAAGCTCTGCAATGATGATGCGGAAAAGAACAAGATACAGGCATTGTTGCAGGATGCGATGAAGCTGTGATGGGCGGAAGAGGGCGTCCGGTTTTAGCCGCGAATTGCTCCGATGGGCGATCGAAGCCCGAGGCTGTTGCCTCGGGCTTCAAGCCCGATCCTCATACAGAAAGGGGTGCATACTATGGCGGATCTAAAGCAGTATCGGTGGTGTGCGATGGCCGTGGTCTTGATTCTGGTTTCAGGATGCACCGGCACAGAATCGCAGTCATCAGGCATGCAAACCAAATCCGCTGTCCCGGCGGTCGGGGCTGTCGAAAACAAGGTGGAGACGCCCCCGCGGACGGTCGTGAAGGTTGCTGAGGCGAAACCGGCGGCACCGAAGCCGAAGCCGGAGGCCCCGAAGCCGGCAACGCCTCCCAAGCCCGAAGTGAAGGCGCTCGAGTACACCGCCGTGGACCTCGCGGCTGCTCTCAACGCCAACGCGGCCGGCGGCGAGACCGGACTCGACGGGTGGGGCAATCGCTACCCGGCCGACAAGCTTCCCACCGGAACGAAGCCGCTCAGCTCGGTGCAGTTCAATCTGCCCGACTTCAAGGCCGAGAAGAACGTGGTCACCGCCGACGGCCAGACGCTGAAGGTCGACCAGCCCGGCAAGTACAGCACGCTGTTTGTGCTGGCCGCCGCCACCAACGGCTCCCAGCAGACGACCATCGAGCTTTCGTACGGCGATGCGAAAACTGACGCAGTACTGAAGGTCTCCGACTGGTGCGCGAAGGCCTCGTTTGGCGAGGTTGAGGCCATCACTGTCCCGCGCGTCGGAGAGAACGAAACGGTCGATTGCAGGGTGTTCATTCAGAAGATCGCGCTCGATCCCGCCAAGGATCTTACCGCGATCACGCTGCCGAAGAGCGATGACCTGCACATCTTCGCGATGACGCTCGCGAAGTAAAGGCGCCCTGGCGCGGCGTCCGATATCCGCCCGGCATGTATTTTCAGCTATGTGTCATTCGTGCCATGAACACAAGCTATGGTAGTTTACTGGAGTGATTGAGATAGGCAGGTTCAGCTATGTCCGGTGAGGAGAATGGCGATGCCCCGGCAGATGATGCTCGTGACACTGTTCGGCCTGTGCTGGATGGCAGGCGGCACCGGCCGCGCACTGCATGCGGAAGAACCGCCGGCCCAGGCCGACGCACCAGAGCCGGAACCGGTCGAGATGACGGTTCACGGAATCGCCATTGATCCGACCGACAAGGTGCCGGTCGTGATCCTGGCAACGCAGGACAAGTCGATGCTCCTGCCGATCCAGATCGGACCCGCCGAAGCGGCAGCCATCTGGCGCTACCTCAACGAGGTGGAAGCCCCCCGGCCGATGACACACGACTTGCTGGCCTCCGTGATCACGAAACTCGGCGGGACCATCGAGAAGATCACGATCACCGACCTGAAAGACGGCGTGTTCTACGCGCAGATCGACCTCGGCGTGGGCAACGGCGTGGAAGCACGAACCATCCGGATAGACGCCCGGCCCAGCGATTCGATCGCGCTCGCATTGCGGGCAGGGTCGAAGCTGTTTGTTGTGAAGAAGGTCATCGACGCCGCCGGCCGGAAACCCGACGATGGCGATCAGCCCGATGGAGACGAGCCGGAACCGGAGCGCGGTCGCCGCCGGCCGAATGATGAAGCTATCTGATCTTGCCGGCGACCCCGTCCGCGACGGGGAGCGAAACGACGATCGTCGACGCAGAAGGAGTGGAATGCGTGAAAACGAAAGAACGGATGTACGTGATGACCGCCAAGTTGGTCAACATGCTCAAGGCTGTCCCGGCCGCCCCACAGTATCCCGCGTGGATTGAGCGGCTGAAGAGCGAAGGAAAGTTCGTTGCCGCCGGCAAGTGGTCCGACAATTCCGGCGGGATGCTGATCTTCCGCGCGGAATCGCTCGAGGAAGCCGTTGACCTCGTGAAGGATGATCCGCTGGTGAAGAATCAGGCGGTGCAGCACGAAGTGAAGGAGTGGGACGCGAACTTCGATTTTGAGCCGATTGAATACTAGCACGGACGACACGGCTGCTGCGGCCGTACGTGACGCACCATGGACACAGCCGGCGGAAATCCGCATGGCCGGAGCGGCTCGACCGGCGGCACGCCGCCCGCCCGCAGGCCGGCGAACGTTGCGGCCGATTCGACCGCACCGGTCGTCTGCGACCCGGTCGCGGTCGCCGTCAAGCGTGCGCCGTTTCTGGCCATAGCCGCGTGTTTCGCAACCGGGGTGGCCGTCAGTAACTGGACGGCCGCCCCGTTCGCTTTCTGGTGTTCCCTGGGCGTAGCGGCGATCGCGGCCGCCGTCGTCGCGGCGCTCGCACGAAGGCCGGCACCGGCGACAGCCGCCATTCTCGCCGCATTCGTCGCGGCCGGCGGAGCCGACCACGCCTATCAGTACTTCCACCTCCCTCCGGACGACATCGCACACCACGCATCCGACGATCGCATCCTGGTCAAGCTCGACGCCATCGTGCGCACGGAGCCGGTGATCACGCTGAAGAGGCCGCTCGCATTGTCGGATCCGCGGCCGGTCGAACCGTGGTACGAGACCGCGCTGGACGCCGATGTATCGGCCATCATCGGCGGGGGCGGCACGCAACCGGCTCGCGGCAGGGTGAAGGTCAAGATCGCCGGCGCGAGCAATGGCCTGCACTATGGCGACCGCGTGCGGCTCGTCGGGGAGTTGCAGGCGCCGGCAGCGGCATCCAATCCCGCACAGTTCGACTACCGGACGTATCTGCGGCGCCATGGGATCCGCGCCGTGCTGTACGTCAGCGATGCGGCCGGAGTCGAAGTCGTGCACCAGGCCCGGGGAATCCGCCGCCTGATCGCGATCGTCCGCCGGCACGTCGTCAGCCTGCTCAGCACGGGCGGCCGCAGCAGGGGCGGGTCGATCCTGGCTGCAATGCTCGCGGGAGCCGTGGAAGAACTGTCGCCCGAAGTGATCGCGAGTTTCCAGAACAGCGGAGCAATGCACCTGCTGGCGGTGAGCGGGCTGCACGTGGGCATCATCGCGGCCACCGTGTGGTGGCTCGTGCAGATCATTCGGTTGCCGCCTCGCGCACGCAGCCTGATCATCGTGGCGGCCGTTATAGGCTATACGCTGATGACCGGCGCTCGCACGCCGGCGGTCCGAGCCGCCGTGATGATTGTGCTTGCCGCCATGGGCGGAATCGTCGCCCGACGGCAGATCAGCATCAACAGCCTCGCGTTCGCCGCATTCGCCATCCTGGTGGTCTCGCCGTGCGAGCTGTTCATGGTCGGCTTCCAGTTATCGTTCCTCGCCATCTTCGGAATCCTGTATTTCTACACGCCGATCCGGAACCTGCTGAACAGGCTGAAGAGCCCGCTGGAGGACCTGCAGGCGCCCGAGGAGCAGTCCGCGTGGCTGCGGTTGTGGGGCATTGTGAGGCGGTGGGCGTTTCCGCCGATCAGCGCGTCGCTGGCGGCATCGATCGGGGTGCTGCCCGTGATCGCGCACACGTTCAACGTCGTCAACGTCAGCGGCTTGATCTGCAACGCCATCTTCGTCCCGTTCGCGTCGGCCGTCGTCGTCTCCGGATTCCTGACGCTCGTGGTGCAACTGCCGCTGTCGCTGGTCTGGAGCGGAGCGTCGATCCTGAGTGTTCCCGCCGCCATGCTTGCGGCGGTGCTGGAGAAGGTGGCTTACGCTACCACGCTGCTGCCGGTTTCGTACTATTATGCGTCAGCGCCCCCCGCGTGGTTCCTGCTGATCTATTATGCACTGCTGGTGGCGATTATTAACCGTAATGCCCTGCGGCTTCGCCCGGCCCGGCTGATAATCGCCGCGGCAGGTTTGCTCGCGCTCCTCGCGGTATCGTCGCTCGGGTTCGGCCAGCCCCGGCGAATGACGGCCACCGTTTTCGACGTCCGCCACGGCAACTGCGTGTTCTTCCAGTTTCCCTCGGGCAAGACGATGCTGTACGATTGCGGCAACCGCAACCCGTTCTATGACGCCGGCTCGCAGGTGGTCGCCCCGGCGCTGTGGAAGCGCGGCATTCACCGCATCGACGTGCTGATGATCTCGCACTGCGACTCCGACCACATCGGCGGGGCGATTTCGCTGATTCCGAGGTTCCGCATTGGGTGCGTGTTCGTGCCGCCCGGGTTCGCGGAGGAGCCCATCGGCGGGCTGCTCGTGCGGGCGCTCGACGAGAACCGGATTCCGCACCGCGAGCTGACGGCCGGGCAGGTGGTGACGCTCGACGGCGTCCGCGTGGAGATCCTCGGCCCGCCCGCGTCCAGCGAGCTGAAGGCCGGCACCGGCACGAACAACCGCTCGCTGGTCGCCCGCGTGCTGTCCGCCAGCCACAGCTTCGTGCTCAGCGGGGACGTTGAGACTCCCGCAATCATGTGGCTGTTGAACTCGGGGCAGGACGTGCGAGCCGATGTCCTCCTCCTGCCGCATCACGGAGCGTCGCCGCCCGACTGCCTGGCACTGGCGAGAGCCGTCCGACCATCGATCATCATCGCAAGCTGTGATACGGACAGCGCCTCGGACGATCTCATGGCAGCACTGCAGGCGGATGGAACTCGAATGCTTCGAACAAGCGACTGCGGAGCGATTGAGGTGGTCGACGATGATGGGGGGCTGATTGCGGAAACGTTCACGGAAATTCGGAAGTAGGAATCCCGATTCCAACTCCCGGCTCCCGACTTCTGATTTCTGACTTCTGACTTCTGAATTCCCGCTCCCCGCGCCTCACGGCCACTGCGGTTTCCCGCATCCTATGCTGAGCTTGGCCCGCACGGCGATCAGATCGAGGATGTTGATGCGGCCGTCCTTGTTGACGTCGCACTGGGAGATGCCGCCGGACGACGGGTCCTTGCCCATGTTTCCGCGTATCGCGATCAGGTCGAGGATGTTCACGCAGCCGTTGTCGTCGACGTCCGCGGGCACCAGCGCGTAGGGGCCGCCCGTGTAGCCCTTGTCGTTGCGGGTGCCGTCGCGGTCGTTGTACTCGGCACCGGGATGGCCGGTGTTGATGCAGGGCGAACTGGCGGAGAGCGAATAGTCGCGGGTGGCCGTATTCGTGAAGAGCGGGTTGGCGCTGCCGTTGCCGGTGCCGGCATCTCCGTCTTCGATCTGCGAATAGGCCGCGGTCACGTTCGACAGATCGTCGCCGTTGGCCCACACGATGCAGTTCAGCACGGTGGGAATGCTGCCCGGGCTCCGCCAGGCTATGCCGCCGACCGAGCTCTTGCCGGCGTTGGATACGATGGTATTGTTGATGAGGGTTCCCCCGCCTTCGTCGCACATGACTGCGCCCGCTACGTCGGCGGAGCCGTTGCCCACGATGAGGCAGTTGTACATGGCTGCACTTGCCGACCGCCAGAAGTACACCCCGCCGCAGATTCCGTAGGCGTAGTTGTCGGCGATGTAGTTGCGCGTGAGCTTCGGATTCGAGACTTCCAGGAACATGCCGGCCCCGTCGCGGCCGATCGTGTTATTGATGATGATGGAGCGGCGTAATGTGCCGCCCGACGATTTCCAGTAGATGCCGCCGCCGTCGAGGGCCTTGTTGCGGCTGAAGGCCGTCTTGTCGATGGTCGCGGTCGAATTGTTCAGCCACAACCCGCCGCCATATTGCAGGGTCTCGTTCTGGGGGATATCGCAGTTCAGGGCGATGATCGTGGACGAATTGATCCCGATGCCGGCTGCGACGGTGCTTGCCTTGCAGGCAGCCACGGTGGTGCTGGAAAGGGTGAGCGTGCTCATGTTGGTGGCGTAGATGCCGCCGCCGATTGCAGCGGAGCAGTCGGAGATCAGGCAGCCTTCGATGGTGATCGTGCAATTGTTGAGGTAGACGCCGGCCCCGTACTGCGCGAAGCCGCGCGTGATGGTCACTCCCTTGAGCAGGCAGTCGGTCGTGTCGTAGGCTTCGACGCAGAAGGTGCTGTACTGGCCGTCGATTATCACCGAGCCGTAGCCGTCACCGACCACGTCCACCTGGTCGCGCAGCGTCACGCCTTCCCAATAGGTTCCCGCCTTCACGTGTACGACGTCCCCCGGTATTGCACGGTTGATGCCGGTCTGGATGGAGGTGAACGGTTTTGCCTCGGTGCCGTCCTGTTCGGTGCCGCCGTACGCGATGTTGACATACACGTCGGCCGCACACGCCGGCGACTGCGCCAGCAGCGGCGCGCTCAGCAGCACTGCACACGTCAGATACAGCAGGTTCGCTTTCATGGTCCTTACCCCGCTCAATTCCTGTGCCACTCGGGATATGCTGTCCGTTTCACATATTATATGAGGTTCTTGGGGCCATGTCAAGCCTTACGTTGCAGTTTGGTACTGCCGAAACCGGTATGATTCCACCTTGCGAAGCACGCCCGCTCTGCTATAATGCATCGCGTACGATTCCGGCATCACAGGCAGAGGATACCATAATGAAGCAGACTACATGGCGAATCAGGGAACCGTTCGATGTTGCGTGGGACCGCGAATACGTCTGGCTCGACCTGCCCCGGGCAGGGAGGAACCTGCGTTCGGTGAAGACGCTGACCGATGGCAGCCGCCTCTTCTCTGCACAATATGATCCGGAACGCAACGCATTGGTCGCGTGCGTCGACGTGGCCGCCGGGGCCGACATCTCGCTCGAACCATCGGTCAAGTCGCCGCCGGACACCGGCCTGGCGGTGCAAGCCCGGCCGGGCGTGCACCTCTTCGCGAACCGCACATGCTCGGTGAAGCTGGCGGCGGAGGCGAATGTCATCGACGCGGGAGACCGGTGGATCGTCACCGGCCCGATCGTGTCCGTCACCGGCCCCGACGGCATCGACCGCTGCGGCAGCCGCATCGTCGTGAACAAGTCGCGGTTCTTCCCGTTCGACCGTGAAAGCATCGGCCGCGTCGATCCGGAGAACGTGGCCCGGGAGGACGAGCCGCCGCGCATCGACATCAGCGTTGCCAGTGCCGGTCCCGTGTTTGCCGATTACCGCTGCAAGCTCACGATGTTCGACGGGTCAGCATACACGTTCTCGGCGCGCCTCTATGCCGAGTACCCCGTGTTGTTTGTGGACGAGGCGGCGACGCTGGGCCGCGACGGAGCCTTCGAGCTGTCGATCTCGGCACACGGCAATCCGCGGGGACTCCCGTACGACACGTACTTCTTCGGCGGGACCGAAGGCAGGCAGCGGCAATCGCAGGTGCCGATCCCGCCGTATCCCTACCGGCTCGGCTCGCTCACGCCGCACTACACGCAGTCGCACACGGCCTACGCGTGGATGGGATTCATCCAGTCGGATAGGCCGCAGGGCAGCTTCCGCGGAATCTGCGACACCGGCCTGGAGCCGTACCGTGACGTCCTCGTGGTGATGGGGCACAAGCCGTGGGAGTGGGAGTATCCGGCGGATTCCACCCTGCAGTTCGAGTGCGGCGAGGGCAGGATGGTCACTGCTCGCGGCGGGTTGCAGCGTGGCACGCGCTCGTGGTGCCTGTTCATTCTTGATCGGGCCGAAGCCTCGCGCGTGCATCGCTTCCAGCACGGCGGCGAGACCCGCGAAGTCCCCATCCTCTGCCTCTGGCATCGCAAGATCAACGATCTGCCGCTCGACTGGGTCCGGCGGCTCGACCTCGACTCGGGTGCGCTCGCACCTGGCGATTTCCCGCTTTCAGTGCTCACGAAAAACGAGCACGAAATCAGGAGGTCGCGGACGTTCCCGAAGATCGCCGAATTGCTGGCGGAGAAGACATCCGAGCGTCGCACGGCGGCGCTGTACGCCCGGTGGGTCATGGAGGGCGACACGACGGCGGCCCGGCTCCTCGCCGATGCCATCATCGCCGAAATGGAGGGCAAGCTCGCCCTCGCCCTGGGCAGCGGCTTCCTGGCCGACGCGATCTGCGCGGTCGCCAATCGCGGCCTCGGCCCCGATGCCGTCTACTATGAGGCCTGCGTCGCGGCCGGCGTGCTCACCGACGCCGAGTCCGAGCGGCTGCTCCGGATATTCCTGTTCTTTGCATACGCAACAGCGGAAGACGCCCTCTTCCCGTCGCACCAGAACTACTGGCCGCCCGATCACCCCCGGTCAATCCGCAACTGGGCCACGATTGAGCAATACAGCGACGTGTTCGGCACGCCGAACTTCCAGACGGACGTCTACTACAATCTCGGGCTGTTCGGTGCGGTCTTCCGGCGGCACCCGAAGTCGCGCGAATGGATGGATGAGGCCACTCGGCAGCTCGACGCGCAGCTCACCTTCCATTTCCACCCGGGGGGCGTGTATGAGGAATCGCTCGGGTATTTCTCGCACCTCTTCCACAACATGCTGCACCTCGCAAGCGTGCTGAGGCGGCAGGGCGTACGCGATTTCTACGCAGACGAGCGCTTCCAGAACGCAATGAACTGCTTCGTCGATTACCTCGGAGCACCGCGCAAGGCGACCGTCGAGGGGATCGTGCATCCGCAGGGAAAGACGGAGCCGGGGTTGACGCGCTTCTGGCCGGCGATCGGCGATACCGGGCACAACTGCGCCGAGGCTCGCCTGCTGCCGCTGGTCGCCCACGCCGCGTGGGAAGTGCGCGAGCACAACCGGCGGCTGTCCGACCGACTGCTGGCCGCGTGGAACGAGTGCGGCCGCCCGCTGTGGGGCGTGC
>Ga0307378_10012806_pt1 | contig 10672 bp, 17 predicted proteins | sample UN1MG_FD_202238 | JGI IMG/M metagenome (GOLD analysis project Ga0307378, IMG submission 202238) | Soil microbial communities from Risofladan, Vaasa, Finland - UN-1 | ecosystem: Environmental > Terrestrial > Soil > Coastal area > Acid sulfate soil | place: Finland: Risofladan, Vaasa | collected...
TGCAAAGGGCTGATCTACAAGGGGCTGATCTACAAGGGGCTGATCTGCAAAGGGCTGATCTACAAGGGGCTAATCTACAATGGACTGATCTACAAGGGGCTAATCTACAATGGACTGATCTACAAGGGGCTAATCTACAAGGGGCTAATCTACAAGGGGCTGATCTGCAAAGGGCTGATCTACAAGGGGCTGATCTGCAAAGGGCTGATCTACAAGGGGCTAATCTACAATGGACTGATCTACAAGGGGCTAATCTACAAGGGGCTGATCTACAAGGGGCTAATCTACAATGGACTGATCTACAAGGGGCTAATCTACAAGGGGCTGATCTTGATTTCTCATGTTTCCCTTTATGGTGCAGATCAACAAATATTAAAATTGATAAAAAACTCGCCAAACAAATTCTTGCCCACGCTTTTAATATTGGTAAAGAATTCTGGCCTAATAAACTAACCAATGAACAAAAAGAATTTCTAAATGATTTTCACAGAATCAAATCAAATGAATTCCCAAGGTTTGAATAAAATGAAATCATTCTTTGATAAGAAAGAAGAAACAAAAGAATCAGTCGACAAGAGTATACCATTTCGTACCGAGTTTATTCCTGAAATAAAAACTTATTTTGACGAATCAAAAATAGCTATTAAATACTGTAAAGAAATAGGAGGTGATATTGTTCATCTGATGACAGAGAATCAACTCGAAACAAAATGCAAAAAAGTTTTTACAGAAGGCCTTATTCTCTCGGCGTGGATGGTAGATATTAATCTGAAGAAAAAATGCCCAGAATGTTTTCAAGAACAATTAAAATATAAAAGGAGAAAGAGATGACAACACTATTCGTTATTTTACTTTGCATATTGCTGATTTGTATTAATTTATTACCTAAAGAGAAAAAAGAAAATCATAGCGATAAACTATGGTTGGGTAATTATAGAATCAAAGGTCTGATTGATAATGCAATGTTATTACGAATGCTAAAAAAACAAAACGATGATGCAATAAAGATGAAAAAACAAATATATGATGACTTAAAAAAAGATATTGCAGAAAACAAAGAAGAGGCCAGAACAAAAATAAATCATCGGAAATAAAAAGGAGAATTAAAAATAATGAAAAAAATATCAGCAAAAAAAATATCAATAATTATTGGGTACTTTACTGGGGTTGCTATTGTCGCTTTAATTGCCGAATGGTTCAATGTAGATCCACACTCACTATCGTGGGCTATTGCCGCCAGCCTAATTGGAGGTGTTCTCGGCGCAGTGGCAATGTTTTTACTTATATTTAATCAATCATAACCCATAAAGGAGAACTAAAATGAGCATCGAAATCAAAACCGACAAAGTATGGCAAGGAAATGTACACTGTAGAAAAATTCTCGGATTCAAAGCATTAGGATATAAAGAAGTTCCAAAAGGATATATATCTCTTTTTCGCCCTTCTGCTGCATTAAACGAAGATACTGGAGCCCTGCATATAACATTAAGGAGACCTGTATGGAATATTTCTGGAGTTTTTAAATTACAAGTTGGTCAAGTTATCCCTCAAAAAGAATTCGCAAAACTCATGAAAGATGTTAAAGCCGCTGGCCACCGATTGATGACAATGAAGAAAGAGATCTGGTCAGGACGCCAGACCTTTCGAGTGTAATATGTTCAATGCCGAGAAGTTTTGTTTGGAGCATCAAATAGAAATAGCTCCTCGAGGTAATCGCCACCATCGGCAAGGATGGATTAATATTTCTTGTCCTCATTGTAGTGGACAATTTGGCTATTATCTTGGAATTAACATCCGGCACGCCTACTCCTCTTGCTATCGTTGCGGATATCATTGGTTACCCAAAACCATTGCGGCGGTAGCAAGAGTTCCAATTAATCAAGCAATCCAATTAATCACCAGATACTCAACGGGGGAGATCCTGCAAGAGTATCAAGAAAAAATAAATCGAAATAGCAAGCTGGATTTACCCCCCGAATTTGAAAAGCTATCAATCATCCATTGGAATTATCTAAAATCACGCCAGTTCAAGCCCATCACGGCACGTTCGCATAGGCTCTTAGGCACTCGTATGCGTGGCAATTATGCCATGCGGATAATAGCTCCCATCTATCTTGATGGGATGTTAATATCCTATCAAGGGAGGGATGTCACTGGGCATCAATCACTTCGATATAAAGCCTGTGAAGCAGAAGATGAAGTCTGGCCGCATCAAGAAACACTTTATGGAATTGATGATTGTAAAAATGATTCAGTTTTAATTGTTGAAGGAATAACAGATAAATGGAGACTTGGTGATGATACAGTCGCTACCTTTGGTATTGATTGGTCAGCCGCACAAGCAAGAATGATTGCGACACGATTTAAAAAGTTCTTTCTGCTATACGATAATGAAGAACAAGCACAAGAAAAAGCACTATCGTTATATCACTACTTAACAGCAAGAGGGCTCGATGGAGAAATTATAACACTAAATACCAACAATGATCCGGGGTCTTTAACAGACTCCGAAGCAAGAGAACTAAAAGGAGATCTGGGCCTATGAAAAACAAAATACGATTTATAATAGAATTGATTTTCTTTGCATTTATTTTATTCTTTTTTTCAATCGGACTTGATCGCTTAGTCAATAATTATTTAAGAAATTAAAAAACACAAAAGAGATTTAGGATTATGAAAAATGATCTAACATTAATAACCATAAAAGAAAAAGATCATGGTGGATTTTATGAAATAGATCAATTTATTGAAGATTGATTTATATGCCCAAACTGCAAAGGAGGGAATATAATAATTGGTTATAAATTCTGTCCAAATTGTGGGGTGTCGATTGAATTTGATAAAAAAGTAATTAAAAAATATGAAGGAGAATAGTAATGAAAAAAGAAACCGAAAAAAAAATGTACGCATTTTCTTGGAAGTTATTTAAAGTGGGATTGGCTATTACCTCACTCGTGATTCTTGTACCCATTGTCATTGCAATTATTTTTAGTGTGGTTGCGGTTATAACTCAACTATGAAACAAGATACTCTAAATAAAAAAGCGGCTGGAAAAAAATATCTCAGAAAAAGATGGGATAGAATCCAGCCGCTTTGCGTAAAACATAATCTACCTTGTCATTGGAAAAATGTATGTCGCGAGTGTGTAAAAGAACACTTGCCAGAAGTTGATATAAAAACAAGAAAGCTCAGGCTTGATCCAGCCATTATAGAAAAATTGGAAATTAAAATATTAAAATCTAAACCCAAAATGAAAAAATTTTTTTGATAAATAACCATTTAATTAAATTATGAAAAACAAAATGATTCAAAATAAATTAAATATTTTTAAAAAAATCCCATCAAATTATTATATAATAGCCATTTTCCGGTACCCTATCGGAACTTATGCCCGCCCACCCCACGACAGGATGTTCCAAGGCATCCTGTCAGGGCGGCGCATCCTCTTGGAGGGATTTATACAAAAATCAAAGGCGGATATTAATTAAATGAAACCAGAAACAGTTGCTCAACTAATTGGTGCCGGTGCCTACTGGGCATTAAATAAAAAATTACATAGAAGACTCGGGGGCGATGCCAATGTCACATTGTTCCTCACTGATATGATGGACAAATTTCTTTATTTCAAAACTAAAGAACAGTTGGACGAGGATGGTGGATTTTTCAATACCGGTAAAAATGTTGAAGCCGATACAGCTTTATCTCCACATATTAAAAGAAAATGTATTGCCACTCTTTGTTCGGCTGGACTAATTAAGACAAAATTAAAAGGAGTTCCAGCTAAATTGTGGTTCTACATTGACTTCGAAAAAATAATGGAATTGATGGAGTCAAGTAGTGAAGAAACTAAACAACCAGTTGTTAAAGAACTTAACAACCAGTTGTTAAAGAACTTAACAACTAGTAGTCAAAGTAATCAACAACTATATAATAATACTAGATATAATAATACTAAATCTAATAAATTTTCTAAAGAAAATAATAGGGGTTTTGAAAAACCCAAAAATTATTCAAAAGAAAAAACCCGTCAAGCAAATCAATCCTCCAAAATAAAATCACGCCAGTATAAAAGACAATCCTCCAGACAAACAGTCCGTCAGGTTGGTATCAATCACATCCCAAACATTATTAAAAATGAATGGAATTCCAATTCGACCGTTACGACCCACCGCATCGAGCCCGGCAATAAAACATACGAGAATATAAAAGAGTTAATGTTATCCCTTTTTAATGGTTCGTTTAGCAAAGGTAAATACTGGGACAAGGATTGGATCAAAACAATTCCAGAAGATTTATTAAAAAAGAAATGGTCCGTTGATGAAGTCAGAAAAGGAGTACAAGAATCTGCCAAGTATAGTATGGCTGGATACTGGCCACTATCTAAGTCGGTTGGGTTCAAAAAACTATCTACCATTTTGTATAATCCAAAAACAGGTAAGTCAATGTTCTTGCAAGCCGTCGCTCGGCCACCCGAATTATTAAACGAAGTAATAAATAACAATGATAATGAATTTTCCAAGGATGATTATATTTGTGGGATGCAAGAAGTCATCCTTGAAAAGATAGATCCAGAACAAACAAAATCATTTTCAATGAAACGTTTTGAAAAAATAGTCAAAGAAATCAAAAGTGATTATGAAAAAATTGATTTAGTGGGAGAGCTAAAATATGACGCTGGATCAGCACGAGACTATGCGGCCCTATACGGGGAGTTCATATCCAGAGCTTGGAAAGCTATCAGCCCAGATCAGATCGGCCCGTCAGGAGCTTGTTATCAGAAGTTTCAAGCCTATATCAGGCAGGAGTACTATCAATAAATCTTAACGAAGGAGAATAGCCATGAGTTTAACAGTTTATTTGTACAACGAAGTTCAAGGTATCCGGGTTGGCGAATTTGAAAAGAAATATATGTTCGCCGCAAACATTAACAATTTTATCGCTGCCACTATTGCAAAAGAGGCTGGTATATTTAATGTCTTATGGCATCCACGGCGTAATGGTTTCCAATATGGGCGTCAGATCATTGATCTTTTACAGGCTGGTTTAGATCATATGCAAAAAAATCCAGAAGTGTATTATGCAATTGATGAAAAGCATGGCTGGGGTTTGAGCTCTGAATTTTTAAAGTGGGTTAATGAATATATCGAAGCCTGTAAAAAATATCCTGATTGTAAAATCGAAACTTTTTAAAAGGAGAAGAGAGCAATGACACAATTTCATAAAATAGTATTGTTACCAATTGTTGTTTCTAACTGTGATTATTGTTGGGACGGCAGAAATTTGTGCCCACAATTCGACAATACCGGAGGGCATCCAACCTGCGATATGGATGTTGATATACTGAGATATAATAAAGAAGGAGTTGTTCCAAAACCGAAAAGATGTTTACAGTTGAGAATGCAACAAGAAGTAAAAATTTTACCAGCGCCAATCGACCATGAAAAAACAAGGAGAATTAAGCAATGCAAAAATACTACACAGGAATAGGATCAAGGTTAACTCCTAAACAGATTCGTTTTCAAATGTTTGCTGTTGCTTCTCTTCTTGCTGAGAAAGATTTTGTTTTGAGATCAGGCGGAGCAGACGGAGCAGATGAAACATTTGAAATGGGATGCATATCGAAGCAAGGCAAAAAAGAAATATATATACCATGGACTGGGTTTAATGGCCGAAAAGACAACGGGATTTTTACACCAAATTATATCAACGATATTGTTCTAACCAATATCAAGGATACTCTCCAGTGGAAGGCGGCTGATCTGGCAGAAGCAGTCCATCCGAGATGGAAAGAATTAGCCCCAAGAGTAAAAAGATTACATACGAGAAATGTATTCCAAGTCCTTGGGCAAGACTTGGAATCAAAAAGTGATTTTCTCATTTGCTGGACACCGAATGGAAAAGTATTGGGTGGAACTGCTACAGCAATTAGAATTGCGCAACGATATAATGCCCGTGTTTTTAATTTGGCGATTCCTTTTGAGCAGTTGGAGTTGAGAACTTTTATAAAAAAGATTTAATTTTCTATAATTTTTCATTATAATATGAAGAGGGATTAATTATGACTGACAAAGATTATGATGGGATGATAACCGAGATCAAAGCTGGAATGTCATTGACTAATAAATCACCACAAGACAGAGTATATAATCAGGCTTGTTTAAGAGCCATTTCCATTATAGAGAAATACAAGAAAGGGAAGGGGTTGTTTCAAAAAAAATGATAACTCAATTAAAAACTGGAGCATATTTAGACCGGCATTATTATAGTTTCATGATTTCTTTTAGTGCTCTTTGTTTTACTTTCGACAGGCCATTTAAAGAAATCGAATTGGAATGGGAACAACATAATTGTAAAAGGGTCTTAAAAATCACATACTACTTTAACAAGTACGAATATAAAGTAAAGGAGAATTAATGTTTACAAAACCTGAAATAGTAATCGATGGATTAAAGATTAAAAGCCCTTGCGCAGAATGTATCTTTCATATTCAAGCAATTCCTAAAAACAATTGTGAAGCATGTAAAGTTTGTACTGCAAGGGTAGAATATGATGAGGTCGTTTCTATCCAGTGGGCCGTTGTCCCTTGGATCTCTTCTGCCGATTTTAAAAAATTAGCTCTTATGAAACTTAAACAAAAAGAAAATAATCGTATGGCGGTATTCTCATAATGCCAGTAGCCTCCCGATATAAACCACCGGACAGTAAACTTGAGCGCCGGATTATAACCGCCATGATAATATCTTCTGATTATCTCAAACAGGTTCATGGTATTTATCGTCCAGAGTCTTTAAAAACTAACTTTACTAAAACTATTGCAGCTTGGTGTATTGAATATTGGGAGGAGTATAAGGAGGCTCCAGCCCAACATATTCAAGATATTTTTCATAACAAAACCAAAAATAATTTCGCGGCAGATCAGACAGAAGATATCAGTGAATTTTTAACAGAGATATCTGAAGAGTATGAAACAGCTGAACAATTAAATGTTGAGTATCTTCTAAGGCAAACGGAAATACATTTTAGACTAAATGTTTTAGATCACTTAAGAGTTGAACTTGGTAAAGCTATAATTTCTGGAGATGTTGAATTAGGAGAATCCAAGGTTAAAGGATTTGAAAGAACCGTTCGGCAACAAACAGAAGGAATTGATATTTTCAGAGACAGAGACGCCGTTGTAACCACTTTCTCTGAGGAGGTGACCGGAGATAAATTGATTCGATTCCCGGGCCATCTCGGGGCTGTTATCGGTGATCTCGAAAGGGAATATCTTGTAGCCTATCTTGGTAATACCGGGGTTGGTAAATCTTGGTGGATGTTGCAATCTGGTTGGTGGTTTGTCATGGCTGGATATAATGTGTTGTATGTTTCATTTGAAATGTCTCTCCCCCAAGTAACAACAAGAACTTATCAATGGTCAACAGGTAGGCCAAAACGAACAGGCAATATTTTATTACCTCAATGGGATTGTGTAAGTAACCAAACCGGAAAATGTCATTTTGATTTTAGATCATGCAAATCACAAATAGTAGATGCAAAAGGAAAGTATCTACATCCCAATGCCTACCCAGACGATTATAAACCCTGTCAAGCCTGTAAAGAAATCGATAAAAGAAGAATAGACTATGAACCAGCATCTTTCCTTCAATTGGAAAAAAGAGAGGGATTGAATCTTGAACGCGGTATTAAAATGAGGAATCTGTTTGATAGGGCTCAAAAAAGGGCCGGCGTTTTTGATTTTATCAGATGGCCGGCAAGACAGAAATCAATCGATGATTTGAGGCTACATTTATCTAACGTAGAAGATTATCAAGGAAAAATTTATGATGTAATTATTACTGATTATGCATCCAAGATGAGACCAAATCAATTTTATAAAGAAAAAAGATGGGGTATTGAGGAAGTATTTCAAGATCATAAAGCACTTGCTCAAGAAAAAAATTGCCTTGTTATAACCGGCCATCAGGGAAATACAGTCAGAGACGACAAAGATTTGGGTAGAGGATCATGGCAAGAATCGATTACAGGATTGAATGAACTGGACATTGGAATTATTATTAACCAAAAACAACAAGAAAAATCTTCTGGTTGGTCTGAGAAGTCTGCTGGCCTTTATAGATTAAGCATGGGAAAAATGAGGGATGAGGATTTTAATCCCAATGCGCAAGTGTATATTTTATCTTGCTTAGGGATTGGAAAACCATATTTGGATTCATATCGAAAATAGAAGAGGGTTTAAAACTATGTCTGATAACGCACAAGAATGCCCATGCAAAGAATGTGAGCATTTAAAGGCAGACAAAGAACCGACAGACAGCATTTGTTATAATTGTGACAAGAGAATAATATATGATCTGTCGTTAACTGACCCTCGATTGATACCTGAATTTCTTCTTGAAGACATAACAAGGATAGGTGAACTAAAAGAAGTTGATTTAAAAGATCCTAAAGAGAAAAAACCACCTACTCCAACATGGCAGATAAATAAAAAACTTGATAGGTTGGCCGCCGAAGACGGATTCAGTGATGGATATTTGCCTTGGTTAAAATATTTATATGACGTTCAAGGAATGAGTATGCAAGAGATTGCTGATTTGTGTGAACTAGAATATACAATTATCAGGACAAGATTGAAATCTGACACAGAAATATATGGTTCAAGACCATGGGTTAATGAAGATAGGTATTGTCAATTACCAAAATGTAATAAATTGTTGGTCAGAAAAAGATACAAACCAACCCGTCTAAAAAGATTAGGTAAATTGGAAGCAAACAAAACTTTTTTAAACAGAAAATACTGTAACCGTAAATGTTCTGCTATTCATCGAAAACAAAAGGAGAAAAAAAATGATAACAATAACAAAAGAATTTAAGTTTGAAGCAGCTCATTATTTACCTGATCATCCGGGATTGTGTAAAAATCTTCATGGTCACTCCTATAAAATGAAAATAACAGTAAGACACAAAAACAACAAATACAATAATCAAACTAAAATGGTTGTTGATTTTGGTTTATTAAAATCAATTGTAAATAAAATTATCATTGACAAAGTAGATCATTCATACTTAAATAAATTTTTCAATATACCAACCGCTGAATTTATGGTTGAGAGATTTGCTGATATCTTACAAAAGGCAATTTTAAAAGAAGGTGTTGATATCGTTCTCTTAAAAGTTTCTTTATGGGAGACAGCCGGATCAGAAGCCACGTGGACACTTTAAAAAAGGAAAATAAAAATGATTAGTGTTGCAGAAATATTTCAAGGTATGGATGGAGAGGTAAATTATTTTCATCAAGGAAGACAAACTGTTTTTCTTAGGTTGGCTGGATGTAATCTTGATCCGTTTTGTCCATATTGTGATACCAAATTATATCAAAGTAAAGATAGTGGAAAAGTTTATTCGATTAAAGAATTAGCAATTGAATTTGATAAATACGAAGGGTCAAACTTAACAATCACTGGTGGTGAACCATTGATGCAGAGACATGAATTATACCAACTCCTTTTACTCGATGAAATGGATAGATGGAAAAGAATTTCCATTGAGACAAATGGATCATTACCATTGCCGGAATGGAGATCTATAGATGATAGAATTTTTTCTTTTGTTATCGATGTAAAGTTAACCGACCCTCAATTTAATTTTATGGAGCCAGACAATTGGAAATATGCTCGGTGCAGCGACATATTTAAAATGGTAGTCAATAGAGAAAATTGTAAAAGGGCAATTGATATTTACAAGATTATAAGACAGAGAAATCAATCCAATCCTGTAATTTCTTTTTCTCCGGAATGGACTGGGTATTTTCCGGAATATAGAAACAGAGTAAGATATTTGATGGATACATTACAAAAAGCAAATATATATGACGCGGTAATTAATCTTCAGCTCCATAAAATCCTTGATGTAAAATGAATATAAAATCAATACTTTATAAAAATGTTTAAAAACATCAACTATTTTTTTCTTTTCTTTATGTTTTTCATTATAATAGGTTTGAAGTTAAAGTATTTGTTCTTTGGAAATTAAATAGGTGGCGGTACAGCGGCAATGTACCTGCGGAATGACCAATCGCCTGATGAGTTCTTCTGAGGGAAGCCAACGGTCCGGGGATTGAGAGTCAACCTAATCTACCCGCATAATATGGTTAGCAGCGACCGAGTAGATTATACTGAAGATTGGGCATCCATGGTAAGACCTGATCAACCGTGTCGGTGAGAATCCGACCCACCTATTTTTTTTATCTATTAATTAGCACCTAATAAAACTCTCAACTAAGGAGAAAAAAAATGAACAGTGGTGACGTAACAAAAACGATGTTGGAAGGTCTGGTAGTAAAGTTCAATGCAAATATCGTGAGCAAAGATCAGCCGCTTCCCGATGGTAAGAAAAAAGGAGAGACCAAGGCACGGCTTGAAAAAGAACTTGTAGCGGCTGCTAATGATTTGCTACAGCCCGGTGACGAACAGTTCTTTGATGAAGCCGATGTTGATTTAATGGTTGCCTTGGGAATTGATTTTGCTAGCCTGACCGGTCAGGCTGTAGCTGCTGAGGAAGCCGCTGGAGCTACAGAGGAAAAGGATGATAAGGCCGTCGAAGGAGAAGCCACAGAGACAAAGGCTCCGGAAGCTGAAAAAAAGCCGAGGGGCCGAGGCAAGAAAAAAGAACCCAA
>Ga0307378_10012807_pt1 | contig 10672 bp, 10 predicted proteins | sample UN1MG_FD_202238 | JGI IMG/M metagenome (GOLD analysis project Ga0307378, IMG submission 202238) | Soil microbial communities from Risofladan, Vaasa, Finland - UN-1 | ecosystem: Environmental > Terrestrial > Soil > Coastal area > Acid sulfate soil | place: Finland: Risofladan, Vaasa | collected...
AGTGAGGGTGAAACTACAATCTAATCTCCTTTGAATACGGGCTCGCGTTTCTCCATGAAGGAGTCGATGCCTTCCTTGAAGTCCTTGGTGCCCATGAGCGCGTTCTGTGTGAGGTTCTCGAAGTCCATGTGACCGCTCATATCGGGTTCGAGCATCCCTCTGTAGAGCGCTGCCTTGGCCAACCCCACCGCCAGAGGCGGGTTCTTGGCTATCTCAGATGCCAGCTCAATAGTGGCTTTCATTAAGTCTTCATGAGGTACGACCTTGTTCACCAGACCTATTCTCTCGGCCTCCTGAGCGTTGATTATCCTGCCGGTGAGCACCAGTTCACACGCCTTGGCCATGCCGATGAGACGGGGCAGGTTATAGCTGGCAGCGCAATCGGGTATCACGCCCCTCTTGATGAAAATAGTGCTGAAGCGCGCTTTATCCGAGGTAATCCTCATATCACAGGCCAGAGCCAGACCCATGCCGCCGCCGGCAGCTATGCCATTGACCGCAGCGATGACGGGCTTGGTCATGTTGCGAATCTTGAGCACTACCGTGGGCATATGCCCCACTCTTTTGACCACATCGCCGATAACCGTTCTGGCGAATTCCGACCTGCCCTCAACCAGGCTGCCCAGGTAGCTGATATCGCCACCAGCACAGAAAGCCTTGCCGGCACCGGTTATGATAACAACCCTGATGCCCTTATCCGCAGCCACGTCATTGATAGCATCGTCTATCGCTCCCATCATAGGGAAGTCGAAGGCGTTGTTCGCCTCAGGGCGGTTCAGGGTTATGGTGGCTATCATGTCCTTCTTTTGTATAAGCACAGTCTTTTCGGACACCTTGTTCCTCCTTTAATTCTGATGGCAACTCAGGCACTGGGTAATGCCCGACGGCATAATACCCCGAAATACGATTTCTTGTCAATTTGAGAGACGTACTTTCAAACGCCTTGTCAACCCCCTGTAGTCCCCCAATCTTGGGGGACTTTAAATAGTTGGGGGACACCCCCAAACCCCCGGCAGGAGGTGTTCTGCACCTCTTCAGAGCAGGGAAAAAACGTAGGGGCACGGCATACCGTGCCCCTACAATATAAACCAGAACCTCTTTGTTCACACTTGAGGCGGAGGCGGATTTTCCAACTTGGGGCTGCCGATGCGGGGCACCAGCCCTCCCAGCCGCCTGCCCTTGCGCCTGCGAGGCGGTGGTTTCTTGCTGCGTGCCCACAAATCCTTGAAGAAATTTCTATCCAGCAAGTGCTTGTTGTCCGCCACGTTGAGGAGGTCTTTAGAGATATTGCTCTCGAAGTATGCCACCTCAACATGCTTGCCCATATTCTTGATGGCCTGCAATGCGTAGGCGAAGTCCGAATCGCCGCTCACCAGCACCGCCACGTCATAGAGGTCGTTCCAGGCGAAATGAAGCAGGTCAGTGACCAGCATGACATCGACGCCCTTCTCCACAGGCACACCGCCCGGAGCCAGCTTGGTGCTCCCCAGGCGCACCTCCAGATAGGGTGTCTCGCGTAGAGTGTTGAGGAACTCTTGCTGCTCCCGATGCCCCTCAGCGCGCTGAGTCGGGTCCTGCAGCGCATTGTAGTAGTATGTACGAAACAATCTCCTCGGCCCGCAAAGCCTCTTGGTGAACTCCGTAAAATTGAGGTCGTAGCGTCCGAAGTTGGCGCGCAAGGCATGATAAAGATTGCTGCCATCTATAAAGATTGCCACTCTGTCGTTCATTCCCGACACCCCCGCTTTAATATGACATAGCTTGTGGTCTCTGTGAGATACTAACCTATTTCCAGACTAACCGCAACCCCAAAAATAATGTAGGGGCGGTTCGCGAACCGCCCCTACATTTCCAAACTAACGCCCTATTCTCTTATAAACAGCGCCAGTCCCAGCATAGCAGTACCGGCCAGCGCTGCACCGAAGTAGAACGGCGCTGCGGGACCTATCAGATACCACAGCCAGCCTGCGATTACGCTTGCGGGCAGCAACGATAATCCCACCGTAGTATGATACCAGCCATAAGCGGTGCCTCGCTTCTCCGCCGGCACCAGGTCGCAGACAAAGGCACGACACACTCCTTCAGCCACTCCGTAGTAAAGCCCGTAGAGCGCAAACAGCAGCCACACGTGCCATGCATCCGATGCCAGCGCAAACCCCAGATAGGCCAGCACATAGATAGACCAGCCCACGATGATGACCCTGCGCCTGCCCAGCCTGTCCGATATCATCCCCGCAGGCAGCGCTACCAGAGCGTAAACCAGATTGAAAGCTACAAACAGTAGCAGTGTCTGAGACACCGAGAAGCCCAGGTTCTGTGCGCGCAGGATGAGGAAGGCATCGCTGGAGTTGCCCAGCGTGAACAGCACTATTATCACCAAAAAGATTTTGAAGCGCCCGTCGGACATCACCTTCACAGGCCCTTTGCACTCCAATTGCACGGAGGCAGTATCACAGGCCTGAGGCGATACCGTCTTCTTTCGCTCTTTGACAAAGAACAGGAGAATGAGCACTGAGAGCACTGCGGGGCCTATTCCCACCAGCACCAGCGTTCGGAAAGCGCCCCGGGTAAGTTCGAGTCCACCCTCCTGCACCAGATAAACAATCAACGCAGCCAGGGCAAGGCCGACCATTGCGCCCAGAGTGTCCATGCCCCGGTGAAAGCCGAAGCTCCTGCCCCTTTCATTGGCGGCGGTGCAATCAGCCACCATGGCATCACGGGGCGCCGACCGAATACCCTTACCCACGCGGTCTGTCCAGCGCACCGCCAGCACCACGCCCCAACTGCTGGCGATATACAGAAAGGGCTTGGCCAGCGTGGACAGGGTATAGCCGAAGACGGCCAGACTTTTTCTCTGTCCCAGGCGGTCGCTGAGCCACCCGCTCACCAGCTTGAGCAGACTTGCCGTGCCCTCGGCGATGCCCTCGATGAGGCCGATTATCGGCATGCTTACCTTAAGCACGTTGGACAGAAAGAGAGGCATCACCGTGAATATCATGTCGCTGGAGACATCGGTGAGGAAACTCACCCAGCCCAGCATGAAGACATTGCGGCTAACGCCGAGAACCTTTTTCTCGCCGGTTTGCTCCATGTTCTATTTATCCAGCAGCACTTCCTCTACCAGCTCGGCGATTTTCCTTCTGGATTCGCCCAGCACAGTTCGCCCCCGCTTTGTTGTGGTGTAGTATTTACGCGCCTTGCCATCCACAACCTTCTTCTCCACAGAGAGATAGCCTTCTCTCTCCAGGCGATGCAAAGTGGGATAGAGTGTGCCCGGGCTCAGCTTATATCCGTGCCTGCCCAGTTCCTCCAGAATCTCCAGCCCGTATATAGGCGCTTTGGAGGCATGATAGAGGATGTGTATTTTTATAAAGCCCAGAAAGAAGTCCTTAATCATGCAAAGTCCTTAATATCGTTTTATGATATCGGTTTACGATATTATGATACCAACAAATATTATCTGTGTCAAGAACTTGCCTCTTCTCTTGCTGGGACTGAACGAAAGATGTATTATACTCATCTGGCTATGTATCAGGACACTATCGCTGCTATATCCACCTCCCTCGGCGAGGGCGGCATCGGGATTGTGAGGTTGAGCGGGAAGGACGCCCTATCCATCGCCCGGAGGCTGTTCTCCAGACAACTTCAGCACCGCCGACTCGTCTATGGTCATATTATCGACCCCGACTCCGGTGAGGTCGTGGATGAGGTGCTGGCAGCCTACATGAAAGCGCCCCACACTTATACCAGGGAGGATATTGTCGAGATAGACTGCCATGGGGGCCCTCTCCCTTTGCAGCGCATCCTGGGGCTGTGTCTGCACCACGGTGCCAGACTGGCTAACCCCGGCGAGTTCACCCTGAGGGCATTCCTCAACGGCAGGATTGATTTAGTGCAGGCGGAGTCAGTCCTCGATGTGATTCAAGCCAAAACACAGGCCAGTCTCCGCCTTGCCGTGCAGGGGCTGGGCGGCAAGCTCTCGGAGCCCATCAAAGAGCTACGCCGCAGCCTGATGGATATCCTCGCCTATCTCACGGCGCGCATCGACTTCCCCGAGGACGAGGTTGAGGAGCAAGGCGTCATCAAGCCTTTAGATATGGCACAGGAGACCCTGAAGGGCCTGATTGCCAATGCCGATGCCGGCATAGTCTACAGACAGGGCGTGAGAACGGCCATCGTGGGACGTCCCAATGTGGGGAAGTCGAGTTTGTTGAACCGCCTGCTGCGTCAGAGCCGCGCCATCGTAACGCCCATCCCCGGCACCACCCGCGATACGCTCGAGGAGACGGTTAATATAAGAGGGATGCCCTTCATCCTGGTTGACACTGCTGGTATCATTAGGAGCAATAATGTGATAGATGAAATGGCAGTGGAGCGCAGCAGAAAAGCCATCGAGCAAGCTGACTTCGTTCTGTTCGTCATCGACGCCAGTGAGCCATTGACGCAAACTGATAGCGAATTGGTCAACCTGCTCGCCGATAAAACTGCGCTGGTGGTGGCCAATAAATGCGACCTGCCAGCCCATGCTGAGCTGGATGGATTGCCCTGGTTGCAGGTCTCGACCTCAGCTTTAACGGGAGAAGGGCTCGCTGAGCTTGAGACCGCTATGGTGAACTCCGTGCTGGGTGGTAAAGTGGTCACTTCCGATGCCCTGCTGGTGACCAACCCACGCCATAAGGAGGCGCTGCAGAAGGCAAGCCGTCATCTGGCGCTGGCAAGAGCATCAGTCGCAGAAAAGCTGCCCGACGATTTCGTAACCATCGACCTCACCGCAGTATTGAATGCGCTGGGGGAGATAACAGGGGAGACTGTTACCGAGGATTTGCTGGAGACCATCTTCAGCAAGTTCTGCATTGGGAAATAGACTGCATATGATAAGATGATATACAGGGAGGACAAATGGCACAGGTTAAAGTACCCCGAAAACCCAAGCTGGTCAACCCCCATCTGGTTGCAGCCTGGCCCGGAGTGGGCAATGTGGCTTTGCTTGCAGCAACATATCTCAAGGATAAGCTCAAAGCCAAGGTGCTCGGAGACCTTGACCCCTCGGGTTTCTTCGAGTTGGGCGGCGTCTTCATTAAAGACAACATCATCGAGATGCCGGAATTCCCCCAGAGCGTCTTCTATTATTGGAAAGGCAACAGGAGCAAGGCAAACGATTTGATAATCTTCCTCTCGGAGTCACAGCCAACCACCGGGGCATACGAATACGTAGGCAGGGTGCTGGACGTAGCAGAGAGCTTCGGAGTGAAAAGAGTATATACCCTGGCCGCCGCTATTACAGAACATCACCCCGATGAGCCAAGGGTGCTGGGCGCAGCTACCTCAGCGGAGTTAGTCGACGAGTTAAAGAGGAACAAGGTGGTTCCAGCGGGCGATTTCTATGTAGCCGGACTGAACGGCCTTTTGCTCGGCGCTGCCAAGGAAAGAAATATGGAGGGCATCTGTCTGCTGGGCGAGACAGTGAAATACGCAGCCAAGCTGGCAAACCCGCGCTCCTCCAAGGCTGTTCTCGAAATCCTGATTAATCTTCTTGGTCTGAACATAGACATGGCTGAGCTGGGTGAGCTTGCCAAGAGCACCGAGAAGCAGCTTAAGCAAATAGGCGACGAGATACGGAAAGAGTACCTGCAGCACTTCACGCGGCCAATCTGGGAGCGCCAGGAACACGAGGAAAGCGGCTAGATAACAATTTAAGAGGTGTCACTGAGTGCTAACAGGTGTCCAATCAGACAGCTACCTTCTTTCTCTTTGACTTCACGGCATTCTTCGGCTACTCTGTAGACTATGATGCCCGGTAGAACTAAAAGGTCGTTCGCGCTCTACAGCTTGGTTACCACTATTGTTGAACAAGCCATACTGGTAATCGTCCTGCTCGCGGTGCTGCCCCGTTTCGGGATAGGTATTCCCGTATGGCTCGTTGTAGTACTGTCGCTGGCGTGGGCTGCCTGGTCATACTTCGCTTACAGGATGGGGGAAAAGGTCATCGGCAGAACACCTGTCGCCGGCCCTGAGGCGCTGGTTGGTGTCAGATGCATAACCACCACGCCGTTATCTCCGGTGGGATACGTGCGAGCGGGTAGCGAGCTTTGGCGGGCGCGCTCGATATCCGGAGACATTGATACAGAGGTTGAAGTGATAATTTCCGAGGTAAAAGGATTAACCCTTTTTGTCATGCAGTCATCAGATATGAGCACCAGTCCTTCATCATTTGAGCTGCCAACTTCGTGACCCGAACAGAGCCACCACACTGCTGCAAATTGTAAGGGCGAAGCGATGCTTCGCCCTTATCCTAATCGGAGAATATAAGCTAAAAGCTGAGAGTTGAAGTCTTTCTTAATTGATAGCGCCCTTGCCAATTGAGTCGCCTTTTGCGGCATCGGGCTGTGGTTGAGCCTCACGTGAAGCAGGAGAATTGGCTGCCTGGTCCGATGAAGGCACGAGTTCTTTGAACAGCGCCTCGAGTTTTTCACCCTCCAGCGTTTCTTCAACTATCAAGCGCTGCGCAATCTGAACTAACTTAGCCTTGTTCTTAGTCAGTATGTCCCTCGCCCCGTCATAGGCGTTGTTTATCAGGACACTGATCTCACTGTCGATCTCATCGGCAATCTTATCTCCGTAGTCCTTCTGCTCATCTACCATCCTGCCCAGGAAGATCAGTTCCTCCCTGCGGCCGTAGGTGCGTAACCCTAGATGCTCGCTCATGCCGAACTCTTTTATCATCTTGCGAGCAATCCCCGTAATTTGCTCCAGGTCGCTGTGCGCCCCGGTGGTTACCTCAGCCTTACCGAATATGAGCTCCTCAGCAGCACGTCCTCCCATGAAGGTGGTCATTATATCGCGCAACTGATTAATAGAATGAAGATGACGGTCTTCAGTAGGCAGTTGCTTGGTATAGCCTCCAGCCATGCCACGGGCTACAACGGAAATCTTATGTACAGGGTCAGCATTGGGCAGCATACGGGCTACCAGAGCGTGCCCTGCCTCATGATAGGCGATAATCTCCTTCTCTTTCTGGCTGATGACGCGGCTCTTGCGCTCGGGGCCGAGAAGGACGCGGTCTATAGATTCCTCCATCTCGCTCATGCCTATCGTCTTCTTGTTGCGCCTCGCTGACAGGAGAGCACCCTCATTGACCACGTTCGCCAGATCGGCACCACTGAAGCCCGGTGTCTGCTTGGCGATGACCTCGAGGTCTACCGCAGGGTCAAGCGGCTTGCCCTTGCTATGAACTTGAAGTATGGCCTTGCGGCCGTTGATGTCGGGCTGGTCTAGAATCACACGGCGGTCGAATCTGCCCGGGCGCAGCAGCGCGGGGTCTAAGATATCGGGGCGGTTGGTAGCTGCTATGACGATAACCTTGGTGCTGGAATCGAAGCCATCCATCTCCACCAGTATCTGGTTGAGCGTCTGCTCCCTCTCGTCGTGCCCACCGCCGAGGCCAGAGCCGCGATGGCGTCCCACGGCATCTATTTCATCCACAAAGATAATGCAGGGGGCATTCCGTTTAGCCTGGTCAAAAAGGTCACGCACACGGGAGGCGCCCACACCGACGAACATCTCAACGAACTCGCTGCCGCTGATAGAGAAGAAGGGGACTCCCGCCTCACCCGCGACAGCCCTTGCCATTAGAGTCTTGCCTGTGCCCGGAGGGCCGACAAGTAACACACCCCGGGGTATGCGCGCACCCAGGGCGATGAACTTCTCGGGGAATTTCAGGAACTCTACTATTTCCTGCAGCTCCTGCTTCGCCTCATCCACGCCGGCAACGTCGCCGAAGGTAACGGTCGGCTTATCGCCAGTGACCATTCGCGCTTTACTTTTGCCGAAGGACATGGCCTGGCTGGAGCCGCCCTGAGCCTGACGCAGCATGAACAAAATCAATGCGCCGATGATAATCAAGGGCAGGAAGCTTATCAGTATTCCGCCCCAGTTGCCCCAGCGGCTCGGCCCCTCGTAGTTGATACTAATGTGAGGTGTGCAACCTACACAAGCCTGATTACCGAAGTAATCCAAAGCATTGAAGTCCGACGGCACGGTAGTCTCGTACTTCACGTCATTTATTACAGCAGTAAGGGTCTGCTCTTTAATGGTTATAGCACCGCCGTCACTCTGCAACTTTGTAATAAGGTCGAGCGTAGCAAGCCGCTCGATCTTCTCCCCGGGGGAGATAAGCGTGAAGAAGACGCCGATAACAACCGCCAGGATTACCAGCCAGATTATGAGATTGCGCGATATTTTGGGCATACCTCTCCTATTGAACATAAATTATAACACATATCTCAAGATAACGGAAAGGAAATTAGTACTATACGTCCGAGGCCACCCCGCAATTGAGGAGTGCAGAGGGGCGCAGCCCCTTTGCCGGGGGTTTGGGGGTGTCCCCCAATTCTTCTTCGTCCCCCAAGACTGGGGAATTACAGGGGGTTGATATGGGCTAATATACGCCTCTATGAATTTTGATTGTTTTGGCGAAGGCCTGTGTGCTATACTCGCCGTAAGGATTAAAAGATGTCTCTCGACCTCAATAAGGTGGCAGCCCAGATCGAGGGTATGGCGGAAAGCCTCAAAGCTGAGCAAAAAGACAAAGAAGGCCGCCTCAGACATGCTTTAGAAGTGCTCCACCTAAAATCTGCCGATGTTGCCTTGTTGAGAAAGAGGATTGAAAGCAGCAAGACTACATGGCTGGTAGCAGGGATAACAAATGAGCTATCAGGAAGCCATAAACCTACCGCCTGTCCTCCTGACTTCGCTATCATCGCAGTGGACGGCTCTCATATAGATGTGGACCGGCACAGCTCGGCGAGATGCTGCCTGATAAATATCGGCAGCGTTGTCCTGCGCTACGGGCAAAAGCCTGATGCCATGCTGCACAGCAAGCCCACGCTTTATGCCGGCGAGCAGGATTTGACCATTGTCGACCCTCTGGGCAGCGGGGCTCAGCCCCTTGAAAGAGAGCTTCTGGGAATTAAGCGCGCTGTCTCAGAGTGCCAGGCTCTGGTTGAGCTGTGCGAGGAACTTCCACCCAGTCTGCCCGCGCTCGCCTTGCTCGATGGCTCGCTAATCATGTGGGGGTTGGCGGGGCAGGCTTACCCCGACTATGTGAAGAGGGAATTGCTGGAGAACGGCTTCCTGCAGGCACTTGATAGGCTCAGGAAAATCAGTCAGAATAAAAAACTGGCGCTGGCAAGCTATATCAGCTTCCCCAGAAGCACCGATGTAGTGAATGCGCTGAGGGTGGCTCTCTGCCCCTATGACCCGCCCGATTGTGACCGCAACTGCCCTCGCAGCGTGCCTAATTCGCAAAGAGCTTGTGAAGCCGTTTCTGGCGTACAGGACAGCGCCCTGTTTTTGAGGATTCTCGAACCCGGTGAGAGGTCGGCGACGTTTATCAGTCGTTCCTCCGTGGTGCAGAAGCAATACGGAGACCACGAGGTGCGTTTCTTCTACATGAAGGGCGACGAGGAGATAGCCCGCGTGGAGTTCCCCAGATGGGTGGAAGAGAGGGGCCTGGTTGATATGGTACAAGCACTCGTCCTCGACCAGTGTCGTCGCGGCCAAGGCTATCCTGTTGCCCTGAGCGAGTCGCACGAGCAAGCGGTGCTAACCGGCGCCGACCGCGAGCAGTTCCAGTATTTAGTCGAGCTAGCCCTGTCCGAAAAGCACCTGCCCACCACCACCTCCGCCAAAAGCAGGAGTAAGAGAACAAAGTGGATTTGAGCACACAGATGAACCAGCGTCGTTCCATCCGTTTGAAGGATTACGATTATTCCCAGGAAGGTGCGTATTTCGTAACCATATGCACCCAACGCAAAATGATGTTGTTTGAAAACGAGGAAATCCGCGCCGTCGCGGAACGATGCGAGTTGGAAATCCCTGGACATTTCCCCAATGTTCAATTGGATGAATGGATTATAATGCCCAATCATTTGCATGGCATTTTAGTCATTATTTACAAATGCCGGTCAGCGACATATTGCATGACCAGCGATTATGATTTCCGTAGGGGCGACCCAGTGGGTCGCCCCTACATTCGACCACATGGCCCAGCCCCCAATTCTATCGGCACCGTCATAGGACAATTCAAATCTATCGTCACAAAAAGGGTTAACAAACTGCGCGGAACGCCCGGTGCTCATGTCTGGCAACGCAATTACTATGAACACGTTATTCGCAACGAAAACGATTTGAACGATGTGCGCCAGTACATCATCAATAACCATTCACAATGGGATATGGACGAAAATAATCCAAACTGTCATAATGGCGAATCAAAGGCAGGAGAACCGATTTGTCTGACAAGATAGGCGAGGTTATCGAGGCCAGCACAGGCCAGTTTATGGCGGAATGCTATGAACTGCACTCGCCGCCGCCGCTGGGCAGCCTGGTCAAAACCAGCGACGGCGAGGTGGAGATTTACGGAGTGGTCTGCAACGCCTCCACCGAAAGCGTTGACCCGGGACGTCGTCCCATCGCAAGAGGCAAGGAGGAAGCAACCGAAGAAGGGATTTATCGGCAGAACCCGCAACTTTCCAAGCTGCTGCGCAGCACCTTCGCTACCCTGGTCACCGGACACGGCCAGAAGGGCGCGATTCATCATTATCTCCCCCCGCATCCACCCCGTGTCCATAGCTTTGTCTACCCCTGCGCACAGGACGAGGTGCGCTGTTTC
>Ga0307378_10012808_pt1 | contig 10671 bp, 6 predicted proteins | sample UN1MG_FD_202238 | JGI IMG/M metagenome (GOLD analysis project Ga0307378, IMG submission 202238) | Soil microbial communities from Risofladan, Vaasa, Finland - UN-1 | ecosystem: Environmental > Terrestrial > Soil > Coastal area > Acid sulfate soil | place: Finland: Risofladan, Vaasa | collected...
TAGGATTAGGCCTCACGGAACCTCACCTTGACGGCGGCGATGCCGCGGGCGGGCACCGTTACCTGAAACCCGCCGGGCGCCGCCTTGGCGGTGGGCTTTTCGACGGGCCGCTCCAGCAGGTCCACCTCAACGGCGTCGGCCGGCGTGCCCAGGAGGTCGGCGTTCAGCGTGACCTTGGCGGCGGTCTTCTTGCCGGCGGTCTCGAAGAGGTGGATGATGACGGCGTCGTCGTCCTGCGCCGCGCGGACCGACGATACGACGACGTTGGTGGGCGCCGCGGCGACGGCCGATGCGGTCGCCGGCAACCGGCCGGCGTGGACGTCGGTGCTCACGATCAGCAGCTGGTGGTTGAACGCCGCACCCAGCCGCACCAGGTCGGCTACCGGCAGGTCTTTGCCGTGCGGCACGAGGGCCATGCGGATGGCGTGGTCGCCGACCTCGGGCAGGGGGTCGGGCTCGTACGTCGAGCGGATGAGGGTCAGCCGCAGCGTCGAGCCATCGAGCGAATGTCCATACTTGGAGTCGTTCAAGAGGGCCATCCCGCCTCGGGCCCCGCCGGGGGCCTTGCCGGTGACGTCGGCCCATCGCAGGGCGGGCACTTCCTGGCCGCGGTTCAGGTCGCGCTCGATGCTGCCGAAGGGGATTTCGTATCGGGCCTTGGCGGCCGCCAGGGCCAGCGGGAACCGGATGCGCAGCGTCGGCACGCCCGTCTCCTTGGTGCCGATCTCGATCCAGTGGGCCTCGACGGCGACGTCGAGTTGCCCCTGCCCGGCCCTCAGCGTGTACGTCACCTTGACGTCGGACTGGTTGACCTTGAGTTTGGCGACCATCGAGGCGACGTACGGCCCCGCGAGGCCCGGTCCGAAGGCGTCCAGCGCCAGCGGGCACCGCTGCTCCTTCGGGTCGCCCAGGACCCACGCCGACATGCCGCGCGGCCGCTCGAGGACGTATTCCAGCAGGGCCAGCGGGGCGTCGGGCGATGCGAGGTCGCGGCCGGTGGCCTTGTCGAGGAGTCGGACGATGCCGCCCGTTTGCCGGTCGAAGGCGACGGCGAGGTGCTCGTTCTCAAGGGTGAAGTCGCCGACGGGCTGCTGTTCGCCGCCGCGGAATCCGCCGCCGCACGTCACGCCGCCCTTGGGCGCCGGCGCGTCGCCTTCCGCGACGGCGCAGGCCGCGTATCCCAGGGCGCCGACCGATGCCGGAAAGGCCACGTCGACGTACTGATGGCCCCAGTAGCCGCCGTCGGCGGTCCGCTGGGCGGGCAGCGTCTTGCCATCGGGCGTGTGGACGACGAACGTCTTCTTGGCGGCGCCCGGCTCGCCGGTCTCGACGTCCCAAAGGGTGGCCGTGACGATTTCGTTGCGCGGCCAGGCGGTGGGGTTGAAGGCGAGGAAGGCGCGCGGCCCGTGGGTGACGTGGCCGGCCGTGGTGACGCCGCCCAGCATCGTGCCGCGCCCGGGGCCGCCGCCGATGGCTGTGCCGGCCCGGTCGGGCGTCTCGTCGGGCGGAGCGGCCTGGCCGGCGAACGAGGTGTCGGCCTGGGCGGCGATGGCCCGAAGCGACTCGGTCTTGATGATGCCGGTGGCGGCCGTGGTCCGCTGGAAGAGGCCCATCTGCCACTCGCGCGTCATCCGGTTGCCGGAGCCGGGCAGGATGTCGTGGAAGTGGCCGAAGAGGGTGTTGATCCACGACTCGCGGATGGCCTCGGCGGGCACGGGCCGTCCGACGGCCCGGCGGGCGACGGCGGCGGCGGCCTCGGCCTCCAGGCAGTAGTTCTCGCCGAAACGGTTGGCGTGCTTGATGGCGGCCTGGGAGGTGTAGCAGCCGGTGAACTCGAAGTTGAGTTCGCCGTCGAGAACGGGCCAGGCCTGGGCGTGCTTTTCGAGAAGGGGGAAGTACCGGCGGGTCGTCGAAAACCGGAACGCCGGGAAGATGGGCCAGGTATTCATGTCGATGGCCCGGAGGATGTCGCGCCGGGTGGGTCCGCCGCCGTGGTCGCCCACGCCGTAAACGTTCATCCAGTCCCGGATGCCGGTCCTCGCGCAGAAGGCCAGCATGGCCTGGGCGTTGTGCGGGCCGATGTGATCGTTGTACCAGGTGGTCTCCAGGTTCACGAGGATGCGGGCGCCGTCGGGTCCCTGCCACCAGAAGACGGGGGGCTTGGGGTCGGCGCCTCCGCGGCACATGTAGTAGTGGCGCACGCCGCCGCGCGAGTCGATCGTCGGAATGGTGTGGGCGTGGCCGAAGGTGTCGGGCGACCAGTCGATGAGGACGTCGTCGGCCTCCAGGCCCAGCGTCTCCTTGATGAACCGGCGGGTGTACAGGAGGTGCCGGGCCAGTGCCTCGCCGGCGGCGATGTTCTTGTCGCCCTCGACCCAGTGCGACGCGGCCACCTCCCACCGCCCCTCGGCGACGCGGCGGCGGACGGCCTCGAGCCTCTCGGCGTTATAGTCGCACAGGATGGCGTACACCGACGCCTGGCTCTGCGTGAAACAGAAGTCCGGAAACTCGTCCATCAGTTTCAGCATCGTCAGGAACGTGTCGTTGGCGCACGCCACCGTCTCGGCCCACGACCACATCCAGTTCATGTCGATGTGCGCGTGGCCGACGCAGTGGATCGTGTAGGTCTTGGCCGTCTTGCCGACGGGCGCGAGAATCGCCTCGGCGTCCCCGACGGCCTTGTCGAGACGGTCGAGGCGGCCGGAGGCCAGGGCCTTGGCGACGACGCCGGCGGCCTGGTCGGCCAGGCGGGTCCATCGCGCGGCCTTGGTCGGATGAAGCGACGCCAGGCCCTCGACGAACTCGAGTTCCGCCAGGATGCGTTCGGCCAAGTGGTTACGGCGGTCCACCAGGCGACCCAACGCCGTCTTCAACTCGCTTCGCTGCTGCTTGGACATGTGTGACGACTCCCTTTCAAGGTTTCCTGTGTAGGTTGCGGTTCAACCATGTCAATCCTACATCGCCAATTCGCCACTTCCTCCCGCCTGGCGGCCTTCCTAGGCCGCCAGGAACATGCGTCAGGCCCGATCGCGGCGGCCTGGGAAGGCCGCCGCGCGACAAGTGGCGCTGTAGGGTTAATCGGGGGAACGGGTCCCGGGAGACCGGTCGGGCGGCCCGAGCCGGTCGTCGGCCAGGTCGTCGCGGCGGCGTTTCTCGATGGACGCCAGGTCGGGACCCAGCGTCCCGGCCATGACGCGCAGGCCCTTCAGGTTCCCGGCGAAGGCCCTGGACCCGTCGGCCCGGGCGCCGATGGAGACTTCTCCGGGCAGGTCGCGCGGCACGGCCCACTCGACGGCGGCTTGGTGCGCCAGGCGGACCGGCGTCCTGTCGGTGCCCTTGTAGAAGGCGATGCGGCCGGGCTTGGTCGGGGCGGCGTCGTCGGCCTCGTCGGTCCCCGCGAAAGAGACGGCAAAGTAGACCCACTGGCCGCTCTCGGTGTAGACCTGGGGCGATACGACCTCGCGCGGCTGTCGGCCGTCGCCCAGCCACAGGGCAAGGGTGCCGCTGCTCCGGCCGTACAATTCGTAGCCGCGCTCGCCCTCCCGATGGCTGGCCAGAACCGCCCCGCGGCCGATGGGCCGGCCGTCCTGGGTCCGGTACCATCCCTGAATCAGCAGAACGGCGGGCCGGGCGGGGGCGTCGGGGGCCGGCGCCGGTGGCGCGGCAGAATCGGACAGGGCGGAATCGGACGGCGGCCCCCCGCATCCGCACGCCGCCAGGGCCGCCACGGCCGCCAAGGCAGCCAGGCCCTGCCGCGCTGCGGACGGCACCATCAGCGGGCTGCGATATCGGGCCACGACGCCTCCCAGGCGGCACGCCGCCACGGGTTCCCCGCCGACAGGCGGCGGCGAAGCACGGGCCGGGCGTGCAATGGGCATCTGGCTACCACCCGCCGAGGGGACTGTCAAGACCGGATTTTGGGAAACCGGGGGGGGGGCCGACCGGGTTTCAGTCAACGAGGGTCCGATGTACTTCCTGGTTGGCCGCGGGCGGGGACCGATGGCTCGCGGCGGCGGCGGTGGTGTAGGCCCGGTTTCCGAACGCGCGTGGCGGGTCATGGGGAAAGGCGAACGGCTATGTGTTGCTCACGGGTATGGCTTGCGGCTGGGATAGTCCTGGCGTGCGGTCTGCTGGCCGGGGAACCGTGCTGGGCGGGCAGGCCGCCGGGGCCGCTTCCTCCCAGGCCGCCTCAGCCTGCCGCGACCGCGCCGCCTGCTAAGCCGGGCGGGAAGCCCCCGGCCGAAGAGGCCCCCGTGACGGTGGACCAGACGCTGCTGGAGGACCCGGAAATGCAGCGGAAGACGACGGTCAGCATCGCCAAGAACGCCTTCCAGATTAACGAGAGGCCGACGTATCCGGGCCGCGGCTGGCCCCGCAGCGCGCCGAAAGACAAGCAGTACAAGATCGAAGGCCTGCTGATGAACGCCCGCCTGGTGCAGGGCGTCTTCGACGACCGCAACCCCGAGACGCGCTCGCGCTGGAAGTACCCCGACGGGCCGTGGGACGCCGAGCGCAACACGCACGAGTTTATCCGGGCCATGCCCACGTGGCGGGCGCACGGCCTGCTGGCCTTTACGATCAACCTCCAGGGCGGGAGCCCCGAGGGGTACAGCGCGGTCCAGCCGTGGCACCATTCGGCGTTCGAGGCCGACGGCCGCCTGCGGGCCGATTACCTGGCGCGGCTGGAGAGCATCATCGACAAGGCCGACGAACTCGGCATGGTGGTCATCCTGGGGTACTTCTACTTCGGTCAGGATGAGCGCATCTGGGATGAACGGTCGGTCATCCGGGCCACCGAGGACGCCACCGACTGGCTCATCGAGAAAAAGTACACGAACGTCCTGGTGGAGATTTGCAACGAGTGCAACGTCCGCCAGTACGACCACGCCATCCTCACCCAGCAACGCGTCAAGGAACTCATCGAACTCGTCCAGAAACGCAGCGAGGGCAAGGTCAAGAGCCCGGCCGGGCGGCTGCTGGTGAGCGTGAGCATGGGCGGCGGGGCCCTGCCGCCGAACGACATCGTCCGGGCCGGCGACTTCGTCCTGCTGCACGGCAACGGTGTCGGCGAGCCCGCCGGCATCCGACGCATGGTCCAGGCCACCCGCAAGCGGATGGGCGGCAATGAGAAGCCCATCCTCTTCAACGAAGACGATCACTACGACTTCGACCAGCCCGACAACAACATGATTGCCGCTGTCAGCGAGTACGCCGGTTGGGGGTTCTTCGACTTCCGGAAGAAGGAAGAGGGCTTCAGCGAGGGGTACCAGAGCGTGCCGGTCGACTGGGGCATCTCGAGCCTCCGCAAGTACGGGTTCTTTAAACTCCTGGCCGAGATGACCCGCCACCAGCCGCCCTACATGAGCCGGTCGCTCCGCGAGGCCCTGAAGGCGAAGAAGGCCGCCGGCGCCAAGGGCGAAGCCGGCCCGGCCGGCGCGGCCGGGCCCGCCTCGCTCCAGACCGCCGACCTGGAGTTCACCGTCCGCACGGAAACGGGCGGGTACCGAATCGCCGACCGGGCGGGAGGCGTGACGTGGTGCTCCGACGGCCGGAAGGGGGGATTCGGGCGCGTCCGCATGACGGTCGACGGCAAGGCCCAGGACCTCGTCTTGGGCCCCTGTGACGCCGAAAAAAAAAAGACGGTAGCGCGCTCGAACTGACCTTCCGTCCCGTCCCCGAGAAGCCCGACGCGTGGGTCCGCGTGACCGTTGCGGCGGCCCCGGGTGGCAAGGCCCTCGATTTCGCCTGGGACGCCGCCGACCCCGCTTCCGTCGAACACATCCGCCTGCTTGACGAGGCCCTCTGGACCACCAGCGGCGCGGACCAGGGGTACGTCGTCGTGCCGGTCCGCGAGGGCCTGTTGATTCCGGCCAAGGGTACCCGCCCCGTCCGCCACGCCTTCGACACGTACGCCTACGAGGGCTGCCACATGGCGATGGTGGGCATCGTCAAGGCCGGCGCGGCCGCCCTGGTAACGTGGGACGACCCGTACGTCGTGGCCGAGGTGAGCCGTGCCGATGGCACGGGTTACTACCTGGGCCGGCAGGTGCTGGGGCTGTCGCTGGTGCTCCGCAAGTCGGCCCGGGCGGCGCGGGTCGCATTTCTGGGCAAGGGCGACTACAATCTCATCGCCGCGGCGTACCGCGAGGTGGCCCGCGAGCGCGGCTGGCTGGTCACCTGGGACGAGAAACTTAAAGGGCACGCCGACCGGGCCAAATACTTCGGCGCGGTCAACTTCAAACTCTAGTCTACCCTGTCGCGCCAGATGAACGACGAGAGCACCCAGGAGGAATCGCACCGGGTCAACTGGACGTTCGACGAGGCCCGCCAGATTGCCGAGCACCTGAAGCGGGACCTCGCGCTGGAGCGGGTCCTCTTCATCATGGGCGGGTGGATCCATCGCGGCTACGACAACCAGCATCCCGACGTCCTGCCGACGGCGCCGGAGTGCGGCGGCGACGAGGCCTTCGCCCGCTGCTGCCGACGCGTCCGAGAACTCGGGTACATCCTGTCGCTGCACGACAATTACCAGGACATCTACCGCGACTCGCCCTCGTGGGACGAGAGTTGCCTCCAGAGGAACCCGGACGGCAAGCCCACCGTCGGCGGCCGGTGGGCGGGCGGACGCGCGTACATCACCTGTGCCCGGCGGGCGGTCGACCTGGCGAAGCGACCGCAGAACCTCGCGGCGGTCGAGAAACTCTCGGGCGCCGACTCCTACTTCATCGACACGACCTACGCCGCCGGCCTCCAGGAATGCTTCTCGAAGGAGCACCCGCTTACCCGCGCCGACGACATGAAGTACAAGCAGGCCCTTTCGGACTACGCCCGCGAGGTTTTCGGCAGTTTCGGCAGCGAGTGCGGGCGCGAGTGGGCCGTGCCGCACGCCGATTTCTTCGAGGGGCTCACCGGCGTCAGCGGCTCCTACTACCACAATAAGGGACTGCTGGACGCGCTGGGTGCGGCGCCCGTGCCGCTCTTCGAGATGGTCTACCGCGATTGTATCGCCATGTATGGCAAGTATGGGTACGACATCAACCAGGCGGCCGAGTACGTGCTGGACCACGTCGGCATCGGCCGGCCGCTCAACTACCATAGCATCCCGCCGCACCTGTACTGGAAGCAGTGGTCGGGCAAGGCCGAGGCGGTGGCCGTGGCCCCCAAGGCGGCCGAGGTCAAGACCGCCGGCGGCCGCACGTTCCGGATTACCTATCGCTGGGCGGTCGAGAAGACCGTCGAGGCCGACTGGCGCGTCTTCGTGCACTTGACCGACCCGGCGGGTGCGGCCATCCAGTTCCAGAACGACCACCTGCCCGACCCCGGCACGTCGAAGTGGCCGGTGGGCGAGTACGTCGAGGGGCCGTTCACGGTCACGGTGCCGCCCGGCCTGGAGGGCGATTTCGACGTCCGCGTCGGCTTCTTCTCCCAGCCCTCGCTGGGCCGCGTCTCGCTTCTGGGGACCAGCGACAACGAGCGCCGCTACATCGTCGGCAAAATCAAGGTGGCCGGCGACAAGGTCGTCTTCACGCCCGTGACGCCGGCCGAGACGGCGATGCCCGGCGACCCGGCCCTCTTTACGCGGGCCGACGCGCGGGGCAAGCCCCGCGGCTAACGGGCGTGTCGGGCCGTGTTAGCCGCCCGGCTTGCCGGGCGCGTTGGGCGCGTCGAGGTACCCGCGAAGGCCCACGTCGCCCGAGGCCGAGAAAAAGTCTTGCCGAAACCCTGCCTCGGTCGTAGGGTTTTAAGGAATATGAGCAGCGTTCGGCCGTCCAATCGGCCGGGCGAGAAAGCCGGCGGCATCGGGCCGCAAACGTTCTGGAGACGCCGCAGCCCTGCGGCCCACCCCCAGAAGAACCCTGGTCGTCGGAGGACATCCGAAATGTCATACCCCATCAGTCGTCGTCGTTTTCTGAAGGGCGCGGCCATGGCCGCGGGCGTCACCATCCTGTCGGACCCGCTGTCGCTTCGCGCGTACGCCCAGAACCGTAAACTCGACGTGGCCCTCATCGGCGTCGGCGGCCAGGGCGGTGCCGGGCACGGCATGGCCTCGGGCGAGAACGTTGTGGCCATGTGCGATGCCGATGAAGGCCGCATGGGCGACTTCGCCAAGAAACACTCCCAGGCCAAGACCTATACCGATTGGCGCAAACTGTACGATAACCACAAGAAGCTGAACCTGGTGCTGGTGGCGACGCCCGACCACACGCACTTCCCGGCGGCGTACTCGGCCATCATCCGCGGGGCCGGCTGCTACTGCGAGAAGCCCCTGACGCACTCCGTCTGGGAGGCCCGCATGCTGGCCGAGGCCACCAAGAAGCACAAGGTGCCCACCCAGATGGGCAACCAGGGCCACGCCGGCCGCGGCATCCGGTTCGTCGTCGAGTGGGTCAACGCGGGCGTCATCGGCGACGTCACGGAGATCCACACCTGGACGAACCGTCCCGTGTGGCCACAGGGCAAACTGGGGCCCTTCAAGACAGGCGAGGCGCCCAAGAACCTCAACTGGGACGCCTGGCTGGGCGTGGCCCCGAAGCGGCCGTACATCACCAAGAACGACGGGGGCAGCCCGGTCCATCCGTTCGCGTGGCGTGGCTGGTTCGACTATGGCTGCGGGGCCGTCGGCGACATGGGCTGTCACACCTGGGACAACGTTTGGTGGTCGATGGGGGCCGACGCGCCGCTTAGCGCCGAACCGATCAAGGTCGTCGAACTCGGCGACGAAACGTTCCCGAAGCAGATGCTTGTGAAGTGGATGTTCCCGGCCAAGGGGAAGAAGCCCGCCTGGACCGCCTACTGGTACGAAGGCGGTCTCAAGCCCGACGTGCCCGACGAGATGAAGGAAGACCCGGCCTACCAGAAGAAGGCCGGCGACCCGAACAGCGTGCAACTGAGCGGCAGCGGCAACCTCTTCATCGGCACCAAGGGCAAGATTTACGTCCAGGGCGACTACTCCGACAGCCCGAACCTCATCCCGAGCGCCAGGATGAACGAGTTCAAGGGCGACGAGATGAAGAAAATCGAGCGGATCCCGGATTCGCCCGGCCACCGCGAGGAACTCATCAAGGCCTGCCGCGGCGAACAGCCCTGGGACTTCCCGAAGTCCAACTTCACCTACGCGGGGCCCATGGTCGAGGCGATGAACCTGGCCAACGTCGCCGTCCGCGTCGGCCAGAAGGTTACCTGGAACCCGAAAACGATGAAATGCCCCGGCTGCGCCAAGGCCGACGCCATCGTCAAACGCGAGTACCGCAAGGGGTGGTGGAACATCTAACCCTCGCCTCTGCGGCCGCATGGCAGAAACGAATGCACGCGCGGCGTCCCGATACGTCGGGGCGCCGCGCCGTCTTGGTGGGCCTGGCGGCCAACCTCGCCGGTTTGATGGCGTGCGTTGGCGTCGCCCCTGGTGTAAACTGGCTGCCTAGGGACCCGCTAAGGAGGGCACGCCATGGATTCCGTATCGGCCCCAGTCCTCGTGCTGCTGCTGGCCGCCGCGGCCGCTTCCCAGGCGGTGCCCGTCCCCAACGCCTCGTTCGAAGACGGCCAGGCGGCGCCCCAGGGCTGGACCCTCTCGGGCGGCAAGGGCCAGTGGCTGACCGACGGCGCCGCCCACGGACGCCGCGCCATCGCCGTCACGGGCACGGGCAACGACCACAACTACTGGCGGTCGGGGCCGCTGCCGCTGGAGCCATCGGCGGTGTATCGGCTGACGTTCCGCGCCCGCAGCCTGGGCGCCTCGGGCGGCACGCCCGTCTCGGGCCCGATCTTCTGCAACCGCGACCTCGGCTCCATCCCCGCCGAGTGGAAACCGTACGAGTCGGTCTGCGTCGCGCCGGCGAACCTGAAGCCCGATGACGCGTGGCTGCGCTTCGGCCAGTGGGAGGTCAAGGGTACCGTCGCCTTCGACGACGTCGACCTCGTGCGGGCCATGCCGGTCTACGTGCGTCAGGGCGACCTCGTTCTGGGCGAGGGCGAACGACTCGACGGCCACGCCTACGTGTTCGACGCACCGCTGCGCTCCGGCTCGCGGAACCACAGCCGCCCGCTCGCCTCGTACACCGGCGGTTTCAACTCCGACCGCTGGGTCCTCGCGGCCGACCAGAACGTCACCTATCGCCACGCCGTCGCCGGCCGCAGGCAGACCGCCGCCGCCGTGAACGTCTCGGTCACTTGGTACGCCGCGGGCGAACTGGCGGTCCTCGTCTCGGCCGACGGCAACAAGTGGACCGAGGTCGGCCGCATCGGCAAGGCAGGCGGCGGCACGTACCCGGTGCCGGCGGGCCTGCTGCCCCGCGGCGAGGTCTGGGTTCGCCTGGCCGCGCGGCCGGGCGGCGACGGCAAGCCGCCGTCGCTCCAGGTCGGCGGGTACTCTTACACGGCCACGCTCGACGGCGAGCCGGCCACGCTGACCGGCCGCACGCAGTTCCTCGCCCTCACGCAGACCGATCCGCGCCTGAAGGTCGAAATCGACTCGCTCGGCGACGGTCTGCCCGGCGGCGACAACCGCGTCGTCGGCCGCGTCGTCAACACCACCGACAAGCCCATCGCCGTGCTGCCGACGGTGACGGTCGATGGCCGGCCCCAGCCCGCGTCGCAAACCGTCTCGCTTCAGCCCGGCGCGAGCCCCCTCAACATGCTCTATGCGCTCCCCGGCACGGGCGACCAGAGGCTGAC
>Ga0307378_10012809_pt1 | contig 10671 bp, 10 predicted proteins | sample UN1MG_FD_202238 | JGI IMG/M metagenome (GOLD analysis project Ga0307378, IMG submission 202238) | Soil microbial communities from Risofladan, Vaasa, Finland - UN-1 | ecosystem: Environmental > Terrestrial > Soil > Coastal area > Acid sulfate soil | place: Finland: Risofladan, Vaasa | collected...
CATCACCTCCGCCAGCGTGGTCCGAAGCACCGAGAGTCGCGTGCGTCCGGGTTCGTCGAGTCCCTCGATGAGCCGTTCGAGCGACCCGTCGTGAGCCCCCGTCGCCCCCGGGCCCGCCGGGACCTCCCCCGTCAGTGACGCGACGAGCACCCGACGTCTCTCGTTCAGCTGCTGCATCCGTCTCGTCAGGGCGTCTTCCTGTTCGGTCGTCTGCTGGATGAGGTCCAGCTTCATGCCGGCCAGTGCCGTGCACTTGCGTCTGGACGCGTCGAGAAGCGCCCGACCCGCGTCCAGCACCTGCTCCAGGACACCGATAAGTTCCGTCAGTTCCGTTCTCATGGCCGACCTCCGTCTGCCTTGGAGATGGCGGGATCTCCCACCCGGTGGGGCATCTGCTTGCGGTAGACGGCCCTGCCGCTGAGCTGCCGGACCGCCGCCTCGATGAGCGGGAAATTGCTGCTCTCAGAGAACCGTTCCGTCAGTTCCATGTCGAACATTCCGCGGAAGACGTGCTCACCGCGTCCGCCGCTCATAAGACCGTCCTCGCTCACCGTGTCGCGCATCGCTTTCAGCATCATGCCGAAGAACGTCCCGGAGACGAACCGTCCGACCTGTTTTTCGAGGTCGTCCTGTCCGGAAGCGACGGTCTCATCGAGTGCGTAGGCCTGCCTCGGAGGGGACACGGCAAGCGTCCGTGCGTCGGCCGGGATGACGAGGCCCTGAATCATCGGTACTCCAGTTTTCCGTGAAGGGCACCGACGTCGTTCAGCATCTTCACGATCTCGATCATGTCGGCACTGGTCAGCTCGATGCCCTCGGCGGCACTCAGCACCAGGAGCACCTCCTTGAGGGTGAGGTCACGACTGGTGCGGCCCTCCTCGATGACGAGCTTGACGCCCCTGTGCCAGGTGACGGCGGGTGAGACGTGCACGCCGAGGTCGGCGACGACGGTCTTCGCCCGTTCGTCGATGACCACACGGGCCTCACCGTCGGGGCGGCCGATGTCCAGTCGCTCGACCCGTCCGATGAAATCGAACGGATGAGAGGCGTAGTACGAGGGCACCTGCACGTGCACACGGTCGGCACTCAGCACGTGGGCGATTTCCGCCGGCAGCGACTCCCCCCGGCCGGCGCCCGTCAGCATCGCTCGCTCCCGTCGGTACTCGGTGTTGATGCGCGAGGCGATCACCGACGCGTTCGTGTAGTCCGCCTTCAAAGGCAACAGGAGCAGCGTGAACGCACCGTTCTCCAGCACCTCCGTATCGAGGGTCTTCTCAATCGTCCCACCGTTGCGAATGCGACCGGTGGTCGGACTGGTGGCATCCGGAAAAATAGGGCCCTCGGCGACGGAGTAAACCGAGTCGTCACTGAGCCGAGAGCCCTGGAGAGGGGTCGGAAGAAGTATCCCGCCCTTGAGACTTTTTGCCGTGCCGACCGACGACACCGTCACGTCCACCTTGTTGCCCACACGGTGATACGCCGGCAGTGTGGCCGTGACCTCGACGATGGCCACGTTCCCGGCCTTCTGAATGCGTGGGAGCAGTGTCGGGTCGGAATAGAACCCACGGAATTTCATCAGGATGTTGCGGAGGGCGTCGATGGCCGGAATGAAATCCGGCGTGTCGCCGGTGCCCGGGAGTCCCACCACGATGCCCAGGCCGACCACCTTGTGGTCGCGCTCGCCGGTCAGACGCGTGATGTCCTTGATGCGCGTCTGCGCCCCGACCGACGCCGCCGTCAGCAGCACCGTCACCGTGCACCCCAGCAGTGCCCATCCTCTCATGTCACGTGTCCCCTCAGAATGGATTGATGAAGTCGAAGATCCGGGTCAGCCAGCCCCGACGGGCGCCGTCACTCGCCGGCCCCCCCGTGTCGTAGTGGATCTGCGCGAACGCCACGCACGAGGACGGTACCGTGTTGTTCGCCCGAACGTCCTCGGGACGGATCATCCCCGTGAGCGAGATGACGCGCTTCTCACCGTTGAGCCACGTCACCGACTGGGCCTCGATGAGCAGGTTGCCGTTCGGCTTCACGTCCCGCACCACCGCGGCCACACTCGTCTCGAACTTGTCCTCACGCTCGATCGTCCCCTCCCGGGCGTCCTGGTCGGAATATTCGATGTCCCATTCGGGCGTGATCGCCGTATCGCCGTCCATCAGGGCCTGGCGCAGCGTCAGCCCGTCGCCCTGCTTCACCAGACGGAACCACTTGTTCACCTTCAGACTCTTGGACATGTCGCGCGCACGGTCGAGCGTGCCCTCGCCCGAGGCCTTCGCCTTCTCCGTGATGATGACCGTGATGATGTCGTGCTTCTTGAACGTCCGCGTGGGCATGGGCTTCACGGTGATGTAGGACGACTCGGAGACCTTGGCGTCGGCCCAGAAGGACTCCCCGGCCCAGGTCGTCTCGACGAGCAGCACCGCGGTCATGAGCAGTGTCAGCCAGTATCGGGTGGACATCATTTCTCCTCCACGGGTGGGCGGACTTCCACGCATCGTCGGCCGACGACGACGGCGGTGAACCGCTTCCGCGTCTTGAGACTCTCCATGTTGATTTCTTCACCGAGCGCGCCCTGCTGGCGTGCCCGGGCTTCTGTCATCACGTGAAACCCCCGACCCCGCACGATCATCGTGCAGACCTCCCCACGGTGCACCTCGATCGGTCGGGCGATCTCGGCCGAGGTGACGGGCTGTCCCTGTCGCACGCGCTGCGCCAGACGCTCGCCCACGACGAGCGAGGGGTGGCCGAAGACCGTGTCGGGGACGGCGGCGGAATCGAAGCTCCGGAGTTCGACGTCCTTCTCGCCAATGACGGTGCCGGGACTGAGGGGTCGTCGGGCGACGACGACCTGCCGGACGCCGCCCAGATGTGCGGTCACCTCGAACCGTCCCACCTCCTGTTCGGCGACCGTCGCGACGGCCTGGAAGGTCGCCTCCGACGGGATGCACACCGGGCGGACCGTGGTGAGACTGACGGTCGCGTCCTCGGGCACACCGAACGCCTCGAAGCGAAGGACGCTCACGTCGAGTTCGTCGGGGTCGCGCGACAGTTGACGCGCGGCGAGACCCAGGATGGCGTTGCGCACGGTCCGTGCGAGCGCGCCCTCGCGTCCCTGCTCGGGCTCGCCCGCGGCCTCGCCGCGCCTTACTTCCACCACGCTCGAACCCTCCAGCTCCACCTGCGCCATGTTGATCCCCGCCGCGAACAGCCGCTGACGGATCTCCGACGCGGTCATCCGCAGCGTCCGGCTGCGGGCCGGACTCTGACCCAGCGTCACCTCGAGCAGATCGGCTTTCAGTTCCGTCGGGCAGTTGCTCACCTCGGCGACGTCGGACAGTTTGACCGCGACACCGGTCACCTCGACCGTCCGGTGCAGCCGGACCGTTGCCGCCGACGCGGCTGCGACCGACAGAATCAGGATGGAAATCAGCAGCACGCTTCGTTTCATGACCTCACCCGTTACGACTGGATCAGATTGGCCACCACCTGCAGGACGTCGTTGGCGGTCTGGATGACCTGACTGTTCATCTCGAAGGCCCGCTGTGCCTCGATCATTGCGACCAGCTCTTTGACGACCTCGACGTTGGACGCCTCGAGTGAGCCCTGCTGGACTTCACCGAGTCCGCTCTCCCCCGGGTTGGCGCTGATGGGCGGACCGGAGGCGTCGCTCTCGAGGAAGATGTTCTGTCCGTGTGCGAGGAGCCCCTCGGGGTTGGCGAAGTCGGCCAGTTCGATCTGTCCGGCCTGGGTGAGGGCGGTGCTGCCCGACTTGCGCACGCGCACTTCACCGTTGCGGCTGACGCTCACGTCCACGACGTCGGCATCGATGGTGATGGACGGATCGAGCTGGTAGCCGCCGGGCATGGTGAGGTTGCCGTTGGCGTCACGGGAAAACGCCCCCGCACGCGTGTACCCTGCGCCCCCGCCGATGTCCGCCGGCAGCTTCACCTTGAAGAACCCCTCGCCCTCGATGGCGAGGTCGAACGGACGGTCCGTGAGGACGAGACTCCCCTGCGTGAAGATGCGGTTGGTCGAGGCCACCCGTGTCCCCAGGCCGATGTGGATGCCGGTCGGGACGAACGTGTCAGTGCCCGCTTCCCCCGGCAGCATCAGCTCCTGGTAGAGGATGTCCTCGAAGTTGACCTGCTGACGCTTGAACGCCGTCGTGTTGACGTTCGCCAGGTTGTTCGCGATCACGTCGATGCCGATCGCCTGTGCGCTCATCCCCGTGGCCGCGGTATACAGTGCTGTGAGTGCCATGGAATTCCCCCCTCAAAAAGTCAGCCCGGAATGCGGCCCACCTGGGCGATGAGCTTTCCGAGCGTCTGGTGCTGGTAGCGGATCATCCGCATGTTGGCCTCGAAGACACGATGGCTCTCGATGAGCTGGACCATCGCACGGATGGAACTCACATTCGACGACTCCCGTCTGCCCTGGGCGACCTGGGTGTCGGCTGGCTCGGGTCTGACGGTGGGATCGGCGGCGGCGAAGTGTCCGTTCTCGCGTCGCAGTTGACGTGTCGGGTCGTCGAAACGCACCATCTTCAGTCGGCCGCGGCTCGTCGAGCCCTGCATCACCTGGCCGTCCGGCGTGATCCGGATCGGAAGCTCACGCGACACGGTGATGGGCTGTCCGCCGTCATTCAGCATCTTGAGCCCGCCGGCGGTCGCCAGCTGCCGGTCGGTGTCGATGTGCATGTTCCCGTTGCGGGTGTAATAGGTTCGTGTGCCGTTGGTGACCTCGAAGAACCCGTTGCCGATGATCGCCACGTCCAGCTTGCTGCCCGATTCCACCGCCGCCCCTTCGCTGAAGTCCGGCGAGGTGACGAGTTTTTCCGGCATGCAGATGCCGAGGGCGTCGACGGCGGCTGCCTGGATGGCCGCGTAATCGGCCTTGTAGCCGGTGGAGGTCATCTTGGCGAGGTTGTCGGCGATGATGTCGATGCGCGCCGCCTGGAGGCGTCCGCCCGCCGCCGAGACGGCCAGTCCGTTCAGCATGATCTCCCCCCTCGTGATGCGAAGACGACTCGAACCTTTTCCGTCTTCACGGGGGCACCCATGCAAAATCCGTGCCAAACCGGGGAAAAACCGTCCCGCCGGGCCTGCCCCGCCGGGCCCACGGGCAGTCAAGATCCCCCGTAAACCGGGGCCGGAACATCGTTTATGCTTTATGATTTATGCCGGGAATTTCTTCGAGAATTCCTGTGCCCACGCCGCCCACGCCCACGGGCTCAGGCATCGGTCCCCGCAATTCCTGCCCCGCCTATGCAGAATCTGCTCCCGGCCTCTGCCGCTCCCCCGAACGCCGCCCCTACCCATGGGCGAGGGCAAACAGATTCGGGCCCTGGTTACGAAAATATCTGAAAGAAGCCCCGTGGCGGGTGCGCAAACCGCGAAAAAAGTCGCCGAACAAAGTCATTTTCCCCCTTGGGGGGGCAAATAACGGACTGTGTTTGTCCTTTGAAAAAGACTCCTGGAGTCTTCTCTGGGCGGGCGGAACGCATCGACAGATCGAAAGAAAAGTGCTGGACTCGTGCGAGCCGAGGTGAGTATGCTTGGCTTCGGTCGAGAGGCGCCGGCGTGCCTCACGTGCATCGACCCGCTGCGATGAGGGGACGGCTCATGGCGTCGTTCGTGAAGCGACTGAAAGAACTGCTGTCGACGGCGAAGGCGCAGGGGCTGGTCGGCGATGAGGCGTCGGAAGCGCTCCTGAGGCTGGCGGCCGAGGAGGATCGCAAGCGGCACTTCGTCGGCCTGGTCGCGATCCTGGGATGGCTGGGCGGCGGCGTGGCGGCCATCGGCGTCAGCCTGTTGATCGCCGCGAACTGGGACGATATCCCGGGCCTCGTCAAGATCGTCGGGTTCCTGGTGCTGCTTGCAGGGGTTCACGGCGGCGGGGTGTGGATCCGCTGGCGGAATCTGCCCTACGAGAAGACGGCGCACGCCCTGCACTTCATGGGCGCCGGGATGTTCATCGCCGGCGTCGGACTCATCGCACAGGTCTACCACCTGCACGAGAGACCTCCGAACGCGTTCCTTGTGTGGCTCATCGCGATTGCTCCCCTGGCCTATCTTCTGCGTTCGGGTCCCATCACCGCGATGACGATCTTCGCGCTCGTGCTCTGGGCGCACATGGAAGGGGCGTTCCGAGGGTCACCGGTCGAGATGCCCGACATGTTTCTTCCGCACCTTATGCTGGAAGCGGGATTGGGCGTGGCGCTGGTGGGGTTCGGCACGGCGCTCCGGAAGCGTGAACCGGCGATCGGAAAAACGATGCTGGGTATCGGCGTCTTTCTCGTTGCGGGCAGTCTCTACCTCCTCGGGTTTGCGCGGCACTGGTCGTGGATCGAAGGCGTAGTGGGCCGGTGGGCCATGTGGGCGCAAGCGGGCAAGCTGATCCTGCCGGGCGTGGTGTTTGCGTCCGCCGTCGCGGGGCTCGCAGCCGGGTGGCGTCGGCTGGGTGAGGTCTCGGCGCGGATGCGAGACTACCTCGTGCTCATCCTGGCGGCGTTTCTTCTGACGGCCGCCGCCGGCGCCGCACTCGACGCCGGACTCTTGCCCGCGGGACCCGAGGTGCCCTTCTGGCAGTTCGGCTGGGTCGAACATTGCAGCTTCACGTCCCTGGTCGTCACGGTCGTCGCGTGGCTGCTGTGGTTCCTCCTGGCGGTGTGGTGTCTGGGCTACGGGACGATGACGGGCAAAAAGGCGTTGGTAAACCTCGGGGTCGTCGGCGTCGGCCTGGGCGTCATCACACGGTTCTTCGACCTGATGAGCGGTCTGGCGGGAACCGGGTGGATGTTCCTCATCGGCGGACTGGTGCTGGTGGCGACAGGCTGGGCGATGGAACGCTGGCGGCGGTATCTCCTTGCGAAGATGGAGAAAGCGAAATGATGCGGTGGAAGATTGCGGCCGCATATATGGCGCTGCACGTCGTCTTCTTCGCAGGGTGGGCGGCACGCGAGCAGAGCCGACTGCTGCCCGGCGAGGGGGAGTCGATCCTCGTGCGGACCGCGCCCGTGGACCCGCGCGACCTGCTGAGCGGTCAGTACATGCGGCTCAGCTACGAGTTCAGCACTCCGCGACGCATGAAACAGGTGGGAGCGGCGCCGGAGGTGGGCGGCGTCGTCTGGGTGGTGCTTGCCCCGGACGACGAGAAGAAGTTCCACGTTCCGAAGCGCTACTCCGGCGAGCGTCCGCGGGAATTCGCCCCGGGCGAGGTGGTCCTGCGCGGCCGCCTGGCCAAAGAGTGGCTCTGCGAATTCGGCATCGAACGGTTCTTCGTCCCGGAAGGCACCGAGACCCCCAACCGGCGTGACGTGACCGTGCGTCTGCGCATCGGAAAGGACGGCCGCCCCCGCATCGAGCAGGTTTACGTCAAGGGCCAGCCTTGGCGCTACTGAGCCGGTCCGGCGGGTGACACCCGCTGCGGGGTCGATTCCTGCGTCCGGTTCCTCACCCGTCGCTCTTTTCCCACCCCCGCCAATCGCCAAAACACGCCCGAATTCCGCACTTAAAAAAGGGGAGCCTCCCCTTTTTCGTCGTGGACGAGTTTCGTGAAGCGGTCGCCGCGTTCGGCGAAGTTGCGGAACTGGTCGAAGCTTGCACAGGCCGGCGAAAGAAGCACGGTGTCGCCTCGAACGGCACGCTCGCAGGCGACCTCCACCGCACGCTCGAGCGTCCCGGCCTGAATGATCTCCGGCCTGTCGCCGCCCGCCGCGCGCACCGCGGCCTCGATCTCCCCCGCCGTCTGCCCTATCAGGAGCAGCAGCTTCACCTTCCTCCTCACCGGCTCGACCATCGGATCGTAGGGGATCTCCTTGGGCGACCCGCCCGCGATGAGAATGACGTTTCCGGGGAAGCAGTCGAGCGCCGCGGCGACCGAGTCCGGGTTGGTCGCGATGGAGTCGTTGACCCAGGTGACGCCGTCGTGTGAGGCGACGGTCTGGAGACGGTGAGGCAGCGGCTCGAAGGTGGGAAGTGCGTCTCCGACGGCCGCGGGCGGCACGCCGAGTGCAGCGGTGACGGCGACGGCGGCGCACGCGTTCTCACGGTTGTGACGGCCGAGGAGTTTCATCCGGTCGAGTCCGCCCACGACGGTCTCGCGGCCGCCGACGAGGCATCGCACCACGTCTCCGTCGACCCACGCCCCCGCCGGAACCGGTCCGCGCATGCTGAACGTCAGCCGCTCGGTTCCTTCCGCGGTGGGCATCGCACTCACGCGCTCATCGTCCGCATTGAGCAGCGCGACGTCGCCGCTCCTCTGGTGGTCGAGGATGTGCCGCTTGGCCGCGGCGTAGTTCTCCATCGTCCCGTGACGGTCGAGGTGGTTCGGGTGGAGGTTGAGAACAACGGCGACGTGCGGGCTGAGGCGATCGAGGTGGAGGTATTCGAGCTGGAAGCTGGAGATTTCGAGGACGACGGTCTCGTCGGGGCGGATGTCTTCGACCTCGGGAAGGAGCGAGCGGCCGATGTTGCCGCCGAGCCGGCATGGGCGCCCGGCGGCGGTGAGGATGTGTGCGATGAGCGCGGCGACGGTGCTCTTGCCGTTCGACCCGGTGACGCCGACGACGGGCGCGCGGCAGTGCTGGAAGAACAGATTCATCTCACTGGTGACGGGAACGCCGGCGTCGCGGGCGGCGTGGAGATATTCGCTGTCGAGCCGGACGGCGGGGTTGGCGACGACGAGGTCGGCCTGCGTGAAGTCTTCGAGGCGGTGCCCGCCCAAGTGGACAGTGACGCCCAGGCCCTCCACTTGTGCGACCGATTCGGCCAACTCCTCCCGGGTGCGCAGGTCGGTGACGAGGACCCGGGCCCCGCGCCGGACGAACCACCTCGTCGCCGCGACGCCCCCGCTGAAAAGCCCCAGTCCCATCACCGTGACGCGCTTGCCGCGCCGGTCGTCCTTCAACGTCGCACCTCGTTGAGTTCGTCGCGCATGCGGCTAGCGGCGTCGCGGACGGCGTCGGTCCAGTCGGCCGGGTCGTTTGCCGCGGCCCACGTCTCGTCGCGGTAGGCGAATATGACACTGCGCGACGCGTTGACGATCGCCCCCAGCCCGTCCGCGTCCAGTCCGGGCTTGACGTCCGTGGCTCCGCCCCCCTGGGCGCCGTAGCCCGGGATCAGGAAGAGGTTGTTCGGCATCAGCTTCCGCAGCCGTGCGAGCTGCTCCGGGTAGGTCGCTCCCACCACCGCACCCAGCGACGAGTAGCCCGATTCCCCCATCAAGTCGTCCGCGTGGTCGGCGAGCCACCCGGCGACGTGCTCATAGACGGGCCGGCCGTCCGCCACCAGGTCCTGAAGCTCACCGGAGGACTTGTTGGAGGTCTTGACCAGCACGAACACCCCGCCGGCGTGGTCTTTGGCGAGTTTCACAAACGGCAGGATGCCGTCGGACCCGAGATAGGGGTTCACGGTCACCGCGTCCACGGTGCGGCTCCACACGGCCGACCCGCCAAGATAGGCGCGAGCATAGGCGTCCGCAGTCGAGCCGATATCCGAACGTTTCACGTCCGCGATGACGAGAAGCCCCTGCTTTCCGGCGTAGTCCGCAATCTGCCAGTATGCCTCGACGCCCGGCGGACCGAGCAACTCGAAGAACGCCGACTGCGGCTTCACCGCGACGGCGACGTCCTTCACGGCATCGATGACGCTGTGGCCGAACTCGACGAACCGGTCCTTCGGCGTCGAGGCCCGGTCCTTCGCCGCCGGCAGGAGGTCCGGTCGTGGGTCGATGCCGACGCAGACGATGCTGTCCTTCTCCCTGCAGGCGGCGATCAACCGGTCGGCGAAGTTGTCCATGGTGCTCGTCCTCTTGAGGGACAGGAGGTCAGACATTCCTGTCTGACATTCACCCGGGACAGGCAGGAATGCCTGTCCTCCTATGGGCAGGACGCAGGGCCGCGCCGGGGGTATGGGTCCCTCGGCAAGCCTGCGTCTCAGAATTCGATGCCGGGCCGGGCTTCGACGCCGCGGTCGAACGGGTGTTTGACGTTCCGCATGACGGTGACGTAGTCGGCACGCTCGACGAGTTCGGGGACCTCGCCGCGTCCGGTCATGACGACGACGAGTTCCGGCGACCGGCCGTCGAGGAACGTCAGCACCTCCCGCACCGGCAGGAAGCCCGCCGACACGACGAAGACGATCTCGTCGAGGACGACCGCACCCGGGGCCGAGGTCTGGATGAGCCGCAGCGCCTCGTCCCACGACTCGCGCACCTGCTCGAGATCTTCCGCGCGCCGGGGCTGCGTCTTGAGGTCCAGCCGGCCCCTGCCCAGGGGCACGAGCGTGACGAGGTCGCCGAGCTTACCGAGCGCGCGACGCTCGCCGCTTTCCACCTCCCCCTTCGCGAACTGCACCACCAGCACCTTCCGGCCGTGTCCCGCCAGTCGAAGCGCCAGGCCCAGCGCCGCGGTCGTCTTGCCCTTGCCGTCGCCGGTGAACATCAGCACCGCGCCCGGCTCTCCGTCGTCCGACACGGTCATTTCCCCTCGCCCTTCCTGCCGCCTGTCTCGCCGCCGGACTCGGACGGCTCGAGCGGCAGACGTATCGTGAACGTCGTCCCTTTCCCGGACGTGCTCTCGGCACTGATGACGCCGCCGTGACTCGTCACGATCCCCTGGCATGCGCACAGCCCCAGACCCATCCCCGGAAGGTCACTCCCCGACAGCACGCC
>Ga0307378_10012812_pt1 | contig 10669 bp, 8 predicted proteins | sample UN1MG_FD_202238 | JGI IMG/M metagenome (GOLD analysis project Ga0307378, IMG submission 202238) | Soil microbial communities from Risofladan, Vaasa, Finland - UN-1 | ecosystem: Environmental > Terrestrial > Soil > Coastal area > Acid sulfate soil | place: Finland: Risofladan, Vaasa | collected...
ATTGGCCTGATCGTCATCTTTGGAAAGAATATGTACTGCTACTGGCTGTGTCCCTTCTCGGCGGTGCAGGAGGTAACCTACAAGCTGGGACGGGGCGGCATAAAGCCCCAGCCTGGTTGCTACAAGAAGCTAAGGCGAACCAGGTATGTTATCCTGTGGGCAGCACTGCTTTTAGCCCTGGCGATGGCCAACCCATCGGTAGCCAGTTTTGAGCCCTGGGGCACCCTTTTCAGCATGGCGGGTACCCCGATAAGGTGGCTGCTACTCTTCTTCGCACTGGCGTTTAGTGCCTTTATCTACCAATTCTGGTGCCAGTACATATGCCCGGTGGGGGCGGTACTGGACATAGTGCTTAAAGTACGCAGGGAGATTAAAAAATTATGGACAAGAATAAAACCAAGAAGGTCTACAGCCCAAATTTGATGGTTATCATCCCGGTGGCCATTATAGCGGGGCTGGTCATAGCCACCGTTGTCTTAAACATGATGTCCTAGCATTATAATCACTACAAGCTATATAAAGATCCCCCTTTAAAACAGGGGGCTCTTTATATAATGGTCGTAGTGCGCCCCATAATGTAAATATAGTATTTATCTTGTAAAAAGGCATTGACAAACAGTTTATGGGGGAGTATGTTTAGTTCAAAACTAAGAAGGGGTGACGTCTATGGTGCAAGCACCTCCAGTATTTGAAGAAATGCCAGTCTTTGTTTCTTGGAGCGGGGGTAAGGACTGCAGTTTAGCATGTTACCATGCTATTAAAAATGGCTTGGACGTTCGCTACCTCGTAAGCACTATAGACAAGACCAGCCGGTTAGGTGCCCATGCACTAACACCTTGTGTTCTTGAGATGCAGGCTCAGGCCATCGGTATCCCCCTGATTAAGATTCCTATAACGGTAGATAACTATGACGTTAAATTCAGAAAATTAATCCATAAAATAAAGAAGGACGGCATTCGAGGTGGTGTTTTCGGCGACGTCAATCTGGGTAACGGTGAGGCCAAAATCCACAAGCAGTGGATCGACGGCGTATGCAAGCCTAGCGGCATAAAGTCTTACCTGCCTTTATGGGACATAAACAGGGAGAAACTAATCAAAGAGATTATAGAACTGGGCTTTGATGTAATAATTATAGTTGCCGAAAAAAAGAGGCTAGGCAGTGAGTGGTTGGGACGCAGATTAGATAAAGAGCTTCTAGCTGAGCTTAAAAGGCGACATGAGCTTTCACCTACAGGCGAGGTTGGCTATTATCACACCTTCGTGGTTGATGGCCCCATTTTTAAGAAAAGGCTGGAAATCCTAGAATCTAACAGTATTTTAAGGTGTGACGAATGGGGTTGTAATTGGTATATGGATATAAAAAAGTGCCAATTAAGAGAAAAAGGGGTGTAGCCTATAAAACTTATGCTCTCGGGAAAGAACGAGTGGCGCTAGGAAAGACTAGAAGACCTTAAAAATAAAAATAGTGAGGTTATAAATGAGTAAATTTCACTCAACGATAAGCCGTAGGGACTTCATGAAGGCCATAGGCGTAGGTGCCGCAGGCGTTGGTGCTGCGACAGCTGCTACCCCTGTTTTTCGTGATATAGATGAGCTCGCTTCTGCGTCTTCAGTTGCCCCGAACGAAAAGCGGCCGTGGTTTGTAAAAGAGCGTGACTATCTGGACACTACCTGTGAAATCGACTGGAATGTACTGAAACGATGGGACGGTGTTTGGGATGATTGGGCTGCCCACCTTTCTCAAGAAGAAATGAATATAAGGGCTAAGTTATACACGGATAGAGAACTCAAGCATGAGCCAGGGTTTACACAGATGGACTACGCAATGTCACGGGCTTCCTGGATGGCTTTGAGTGCCTACAGCAAGTATGGTACAGATAACATTGATGACTCCATTTACGAAGTATTCAAGAATGATTTTCCTCCTCCATATGGCTATCTCCCTAATGGCAATGCCTTTGTTCCTCCCATCTTCGTAAGTCAAGGTATACTTCCGCCTGAAGTCACTGGGGTGCCTCGTTGGCAAGGTACACCGGAAGAGAACGCTGCGATCTATCGAACAGCAACGCGTATTTCCGGTGGTGCTCAGACCCACTTTCTGCCACTCGATGATAGGACCGTGAAGCTACTAACGACAAATAAAGGTGGGAAACCGGTCGTTTTTGAAGATGTTCCTCTACCGTACACTAACGAAGATAAGTGTGTTATCCCCACGAAATGTAAATACGTTGCTGTAACGTTGATAACCCAAAATAAGGCTATGGCTAAAAACCAGGGGCCAGACATGGCAGCAAACCAGGCTTCGTACAAGGCTTACAGTCAGACGGGTAAAACTACATTCATGATGCGTTGTTTCATGAGAGGCCTTGGCTACACAATAGTCTATCCCCCACAGTTAAATGTTGCTTGGGCTGTTGTATCGGGCATAGCTGAACAATCCAGAATGAAATCTGGTATGGCCCCAGAGTGTGGTACGCTATATCGGAAGTGTCTTGTTGGAGTAACAGACATGCCATTCCCGACTTCGATGCCCATTGATGCTGGAATGATGAAATTCTGCTTTGACTGTGGTAAATGCGCTGACCTCTGTCCGTCAGAAGCCATAATGAATAAGGAAGAGCAGCGAGAACCAACTTGGGAAATTACCCCGGCAGACGCCACAGCGGGCAATCCAACCCATCTTAAACCCGAGTTATTTAACATCCATGGTCGAAAGGCTTGGCCACTGAATCAATTTGCCTGCATGAATTACTGGGTTGAGCATGGTACCGATGGATGCGGTATATGCCAGGGAACATGCGTATTCAACAACTTCAATCTATCTTCAGTTCATGGTTTAGTTGCTTCAGTGGTGTCAAAAACCAGTCTTCTTAATGGATTCTTCTACGAGGCAGATAAACTTTGGGGCTACGGCAACCTTGATGAAGAATCAAGAGATGAATTCTGGTTCAAGCCTGATAAGTATCTGCCCACCGATAAGTACTTAGGTACAAACTACTAACTCTTACTAAAAATAATAAAGTGAAAGGATAAATACAATGTGGACAACTGATATTGTTATCTGGTCTTTAATTTCCTTTGCTCTAGGTATAGGCATAACACTGTTAATCCAGTTGATTCGAAGGAATAATATCGTCGTGCGCTGGTATGAATGGTTAATCGGTGTTATAGGCCTTCTCCTTTTGTTGTTTACCATTCAGAACTTCTATACCGCTTTTGGTGAGTTCTCTTCGAAGGCAGGATGGATATTCCTAGCTACTACCGGAGTTGCAAGCTTCATTCTCCTAGCGCTTGCATTTCAATTGCCTAATATACGTCACCGTGCCCAATAATACTACAAGGAGGACTAGTGAAAGCCTTCGTATCTTGGAGTGAGGGTAAGGTCTGGCGCCGAAACAAGGCCGTCTAAAACAAAGGCTAAAGTTAATCTTAAAGAGCCCCCTTTAAAACAGGGGGTTCTTTATATAATGGTCGTAGCGCGTCCCATAATGTAAGTATCTTATTTATTTTAATAAAGAAGCATTGACAAACAGTGCATCGTGGTGTATAAAAGAGTTAACTCTTAATTAGGTTAAGCAATGCCGATATATGAGTATTTTTGCCCTGTCTGCCGAGATAGATTCGAGCTGATTCTCCCGATTAGCAAATCAGTCGAAAATGCCCTGTGCCCCCAATGCCGTAGTATCTCTGGTAAAATCTTATCTTCCTGCTACCAGCATAGGTCCAAGAGCTATTTAGATAAGCTTAACGAAAGAAAGGCTGAGGTCGAGTATAAAGCCGACCGAAGGATGGAAGAGGATAAATTACTGCAGCCTGAGAATTGGTTGGCCAAGGTTAAGAAGGAAAGAGAAGGGGAAAAAGCCTTTAAAAAAGAGGTAGAACGGACATTCGGTAAAGATCCTGATGCCCCATTAAGGTATGCCGTCGCCGTAGAAAACGAAATAAGGATAAAGAAGGAAGATCCTTGGGCCAATGATTAGCAACATGGCCATAAAAAGGGGGTGGTGCCTATTAAAATATAATATATTAAAAGAATAGATTAATATTAGAAGGAGGTAAAATGAGCAAAAACCATTCTACTGTCAGTCGGCGCGACTTTCTAAAGTTGGCGGGAATAGGTGGTGCCGGGGCCGCTGCCGCCGCAGGCACGCTTGGCTGGGCTTACAGCACAGGCTCTCATGCCTATGCCCATGCCGGCTGGGAAAACCGACAGGGTTATGAGTACTTCGACCGCAAACCCTTTGAGGTAGACGAGGTGTCAGACTACAACTGGAAGGTGATAGGGCCTGATCTGGGCACCGACGAATCACCTGGCGGCATCCACCGCTGTGACAACCGCCACTTCTATACCAAGCGCTTTGCTGGAAGCTGGGGGTTCGGACGGCCAGTAGACCCTAATGACAAGGACTCCCTGCCTGATGTGTGGCCTTCGGCTGGGGTATCCGCACTTGACCCCTTTTGGCGCGAATACTATGATCGTTATCCCATGGAGCTGGAACGGGATAAGTCGTACAAGTATAATTGGATGCCCGGGCACATTAAACACTGGCAGGACACCAATGAGGACCGAGCCAGATTCAATGCCAACGAGGGCTATCTCGCACTCCTCCGCGCCAATGCTTTTGGCTACGTGCAGAATCTTTACAATGCCGTTGCGCCTACCGAGCCTCCCGAGATAAGCGACTGGAAGAACGTGAACAAAAAGCGGGCCGTCTTTAATTCTCCAGAGGATGCTGCTAACCTCATCAAGCGGCTGGCCCACGACCATGGGGCTGTTTTAGTACGCATAACCAAGTTGAATCCGGCCTGGGTTTGCTATACCCACACCAAAGGGGTGATTATGGGTGGTGGCCAACACCGTGGCTTCGGTTGGGATATACCCATCGTGGCACCACCATGGTGGGAGTACGCCATCGTATTAAGCGGGACAATGAACTGGGACACCTTGTATTCCGACCCTAACTACGGCACCTCATCAGGCGGCTACGAGTGGTCGGCCCACGCCTCCGTCCAACTGGCCAAGATTCTCTGGGACCTGGGGTACCCGGCGCGTGCCCATTGGCCGGCCCAATATTACGACCTGGTTGCCCCGCCTATAGCGGCCGATGCCGGCTTGGGCGAGATAGGCAGAACCTCTAACTGCGTCTGCCCAGAGTTCGGCGGCGACTTCCGTCCAGCAGTAGTCACCACCAGCCTGCCCATGGCACTCGACAAACCGATCGACTTCAGGATGGCCGATTTCTGCAGGCGCTGCATGCTCTGTGCCGAGGTATGTCCCACTCAGGCCATTAGTTACTCTATAGAGCCTGACTACGATATCAGGGGCTTAAGACGGTTTTACACCGACCACGCAAAGTGCCGCGACGGCTGGACTTTGGTGGGTGGCCCAGGCGGTTGCCGGGCCTGTGTCGGCATCTGCCCCTGGACCAAAAAGAATACATGGACGCACCGATTTGTCAGGGAGGTACTCACCAGAGACCCAACTGGTATCACCCAGAATATGGCCGTCTGGGCGGAGAAGAACATGTATCCTAAGAACATGGCCGAGGATCTGTTACCGCCAAAATTCATGGGCGTCATTGACCCGCCGGAATGGATTGTAACAGAAAACTATATCTCAGGCTTTACCGATACACCAATGGGGGTGAAATAATGGGCAGTATACTTTTATATTTCCTAGCAATAGTAGTCGGAGCCTGCTTAGTGGCAGTGGCAATATGGCTTAAGGACATAGCCAGAGCCAGAAGCGTAGAGTTTGCCTGGTGGCACTGGCTCTTGTTCGTCATATGGTCCTTTACTTGGATACTGGCCTTTGCCTGGCTTGGTTCCCAGCTCGGGGAGGGTTCTATGGAGAAGGGAGCCTGGATTGGCTTCGGACTTTTGATTTTCATTAACCTCTTAATAGGAATCTCGCTAGTCATGTGGGGTATCATGCGCCCTCAAGAAAAGCTTGAAGGCTAAATAACCCCAGCAAGTAAATGTAAAGAGCCCCCTTTAAACAGGGGGTTCTTTACATAAGTTTCATTGTGCGCCCTTGTGTTGCTCTAATCATCAGTAGTATTGACATTAAATCAATAAGTGTTATAATACCTTAACAAAGTAATACATTATTTATTATGACTAGGATTGATAGCTACCATGGTGTAATAGAGGCCGGCAGGCTTCTTAATATCCACCCCGAGACGGTCAAGCGTCTCTGCCGGCAGGGGGATCTGCCGGCCACCAAGCTCAGGAACACCTGGCTCATTTCCAAGAAGGACTTGGCTAAATTTGCCAGTAGCTACAACCCCAAGCACGGACCCAGAAAAAAGAAAGTTGAGGACTAAACATGAAAAAACGTATTTTTAGAGTAACCCTGGCACTATTTTTTAGCCTGTGCCTGCTGTTTTCAATGTCGGCGTCGACGGTGCTGGCGGCAGAGAGTATCACCGTTGACCCCGATGAAGGCGGAGTCGGTGATGAGATTGAGGTCAGTGGCACTGGTTTCTCCACAAATGTAGAAGTGTGGATTATCCTCTCCAGCCAGGAAGCTGAAGTGAACGACAATATCAATGATGAGGTTACTTCATGGAAGGTAATAGGCGCAGAACAAACCGGTAACCTAACGGGCAATTTTACTGCTTCTGTCGAAATACCAGAAGAACTGACAGGCGGAGATGATCCTGAGGCTGTCCACGGTGGTCCTTACTTTATCTATGTAACATATCAGGATAACACCAATATAGAAGCTAGGACCGAGTTCCTGGTCACTGGTTTCTCCTTTCTGGATATTGATAAGGACGACGGTATAGTCGGCACTGAAGTGGAGATTATCGGTGAGGGCTTCATGGAGAACGAGTATATCACCGTAGAATACGACGATGATGACGTGACCGACGATATAGACGGCGCTGACAAGACCGACGGCGATGGCGAGTTTGATTTCACCTTTGAGATTCCGGAGAGCACCGTTGGCGACCACACCATAACGGTTACCGATGAAACCGGCAATAAAGCCGAGGTAACCTTCACTGTAGAGGAGAACCTTGAGCTTAGTCCTGATTCAGGCCCGCCGGGAACGGTTATAATCGTAAATGGTACCGGCTTTGGATATCGCGAGGATTTTGACAGGGTCAGGTTTAATAATGTCAACATCCTAGGTGATATAGACGAAGACCGCACAGATAGGGACGGCAGCTTCACCTTCACCTATACTATACCGGCCACTCTGGGCTCTGGTACCTATACACTAAGTGTCAGAGACGATGACGGCAACGAAGCCGATGCTACATTTACCATAGCCGTTATCTCAAATATAGATAAGACAACCGGCTCTGTGGGTGAGACGCTGACGATAACAGGCACCGGTTTTACTACCGGCACGGCTATCACGGTTACCTATGGCGGCAATCCGGTTACCTTAAGTGTTTCCAATATAGATACCAACGGTAATCTGACCGCCCAGTTCAGCGCCCCAGCAAGCGCCGCAGGTCCTCATAACATCGTTTTGATCGTAGGTACTCATATCAAGACGTTTGTTTTTACCATGGAAGCGGTGCCGCCGGATGCTCCTAATCTATTGCTGCCGCTGACAGGCGAGAAAGCCAAGCAGCCGATAACCTTCGACTGGAGCGATGTCACCGATGACAGCGGCGTCACTTATATCCTGTGGGTCTCCAATGACACCGACTTCGCCACCCTGGTACTTGAGAAGACGGGGCTTACTGATTCTGCTTACACAATGACCGAGGCCGAGGAGCTGGCTTCTGTCGGCAAGGATGCACCATACTACTGGAGCGTGCGGGCGGTGGATAACGCCAGCAACCTCGGTGCCTGGGCCGCATCGTCCACCTTCACCGTGGGCTTTAGTTTTGACTGGCCCACCTGGGCCTGGTGGGTGGTCGGAGGCGTCGGAGGACTGATAATTATTCTTGTGTTCTTCTGGTTTGGACGAAGGAGCATAACCTACTAAATTTAAAAATAATAAGACTCCGAGCCGATATTAGCGAGAAAACCACGAAAAAGGAGCGATAAAAAAGAAAAATCGCCAGGAATTGTCAAATTGGCAATAAAAGTTGCTAATAGGGTATTGACAAATAACTAGTTTTAGGTGTATAAATATAGTCAGTTTCAGGGGTAGGGCTAGTCTGGCGCACCGGCAGAGTTTCTTTTCATCGACTAGCTCACCGGTCACGCCAGCGGCCCTGCCCATGATTCTTAATAAAAGAGGAAGGGGGTGGTGCTTATAGTGAAATTCCCGTTATGGGATTTATTTTTGTACCTCGCACCTAACGCCACTGCCTCTTGAAGGCGGGGATCATGCCCTGCCATTTGGGTTGTGGCTTTACGATAAACAAATAAAAAAGGAGAATACAATAAGTGAAAAATAAAATGAAAGGAATCTTGGCTGTTTTCCTGACGCTTAGTCTCATTTCGACTATGCTGTTCGCAGCTGTTCCTATCAGTGCTGCAGTGCCACCGACCGGCCCGGGCACTAATGCCTGGGGCGATGTCGGCATGCCGGCTATAGCGCCTGAAACCGAAGTTGGTGTTATGGCCATCGCCCCGGACGGCACCATCTATGCCGCTATCTTCTACGAAAGTGATTACGTTGTAGAGGCCAAACGGGGCACCTGGGACATCATGAAGTCCACCGATGGCGGCTTCAACTGGACGGCCACCAAGCTTACCGGCTTGGTTGACGATGGCGATTTCCTCAGTTGGCCTACTGGTGTTGGAAACCAGACGCCAGTGGACATAGCCATATCGCAAAACTGGGAGAACGACCAGACCCTCTATGTCGCATGCCTTAATGGTGATATCTACCGACTGGAAGAAGCTGGCGCTGCTACACCGATACTCCTCAAGGCTATTGTAGACAGCTCCGGAAGGACGCTAGCTTCAGGCGGATTTCTATACGATATAGACCTGTGGTTTGATGGCAGCGATAACTGGATTATGGTTGCCTGCGACATGGATGTCCTAGTGCTCCGCGATGCCCTCTTCGAGAACTGGCGTGATCAGGAGCTGGCTACTGGTGTAGAGATGGGTATGGCTGTTCAGGCAAACTTTGCCCCTGACTTTAGCACCAGCAACCTCATCTGGGCTGTAGCCGCCAATGGCATAGGGTATGGCCTTATTTCCATAGGAGATGGCTTAGCCGAATGGTCAAACGAAAACGCACTTTCCGGCAGCTACTCTGTTAAGCTGGACGATGGTCCCGCGGACTGGACCGATTGGGCTGGGGTGCGGATACCTTACGGCCAAACACTGGATACCTTCTTCACTACAGGATCTGATGATACGGCCCTCCTCGATTTCGCCAAGACCTACTTCTGGTACAATATGGAAAACGGAGTGTTTGGTCAGATACCGGTTTTCACATTTGTTTTCGAAGATGAAGGAACGAATAACGATGAAACCTGGAAGCTAGTAATTGGGGGGCCAAACTTCGAAACAAAGACGGGAGTCGGCACCTGGGAAGCCGTGATACACCCTGCGTCTAATACAATCCACCTCGGAGGGTATACCTCACCGGGGGTTTGGGAAGATTATCTAATCGGCGGAACATGGGGTGCACACACAGGCAACCGGATATTTGAGGAGTTCGGCTGGTGGCAGAATAACGCTGCCTCTCCCATAAAGGGCTTGACGGTTGATTATGTTGAGGTAAGCATAGACACTAAGGAAGCAATTGTCTACCTTGACAACATCACCGTTAACGGTGTGTTCTACGACCTAGAACCCTCCTTCCACCTTACATCCACCATTTCACCCGGACAGTGGGGCAACACCATTAAAGATGTTGCCTTCGGAAATCAAAGTGGAGTCGCCAACAATTGGACGCCCTTTGTCGATATTGCCTTCCCCGATAACTATACCACCTCGGCTCCGATGCTTTATGTTGCCATAGCTGAGGGATACTTTGGCCCTCCTGATGCAGGCAACCTTTACATGGTACAGGGAGCATATGCTTCCAGTACTGCCCTTACAGAAGCCGACCCACTGCTACCCGATGACACTGATGTCGGCAGTGTTGAGGTTTCTGGTAATGTAATCCTGCTGGTTGATACCTGGACTGGCGATGTCTTAGTAAGCAAAAATGCCGGCGATACCTTCGCCCTGGCTACCAGGGGTCCATCAGGCCCTGATTCTTATTGGGGCCATGTCTATATGGCACTAGGTGCCTTTGACCCCGATGAGGGCATTGCCTACTTTAGCTCGATAGATTCTGAATTTGGAATTGATAGCGCTCTTAGCCGCACTACCGATGGCGGTGCCACCTGGGACCAGATAAGCTGGATTGATACCCTTATTGACAAAATCCTGGATGTTGCCTTCGCACCTGAAGGCGCCAGCCAGCCAGCACTCTTGCTGACCAGTGAAACAGGTGGGGCTGAAAGCCTGTGGCAAACTGCTGACGCCACCGCATCCAGCCCTCAGTGGATCAGAGTAGCCACAAACCATAACCTTGAAGTGAACTCAATGTATTACGTTGAGTACTCTCTGGACGGCTCAGCCATCATGCTGTTTGTTGATGGCGCCTCTTTTGAAATCTACAAGTCCACAGACGATGCCAACACCTTCAAGCACTGGCGTGACCTGCCAACAGACATGAATTCCATAAATGACTGGGTAATTGCCGACTCAACCACCATATACACCGCCACCGATGTCGGCTACTGGGGCA
>Ga0307378_10012815_pt1 | contig 10668 bp, 18 predicted proteins | sample UN1MG_FD_202238 | JGI IMG/M metagenome (GOLD analysis project Ga0307378, IMG submission 202238) | Soil microbial communities from Risofladan, Vaasa, Finland - UN-1 | ecosystem: Environmental > Terrestrial > Soil > Coastal area > Acid sulfate soil | place: Finland: Risofladan, Vaasa | collected...
AAAACAGAAACTTTGTACTTTGCAGAAAACAAAGAAACTGGGAATCAGGTCAAATCATATTACCTTTAGAAGTAACTAGGCTGAAGGAAGCTAAAATTATTAATGAAGAAGAGGCTGACAGCCTGGGTTTAATGATTAAGTCTAAAGATGATTATCTTATTGCTGAAATGTCAATTAACACACTGAGAAATCAGAGATTAAAAAAAGGTTATGCCAGGAAAAAAAACTGACATTAAGAATAATCCTTTTTACCAGGAGGGCCACTTCTGGGCTAGGAGAATTATACCACATATAGCTAACACTAGATATGGTAACCTGAAGGCAGGCGTAGAATCTAAGAAAGAGCTTGTTGAAGATCTCAAAGAGAACTTTGGATGGGATGAAACCCATAAAGACATAGCTGAAGCATTAGGAATTATAGCTGCCTGGGAGGAAGAACTAGCAGAACAAGAGGCCAACTCAGAACCAATTTTAATAACAATTAAAGAAATAGATCAAGTAGCAGGAGAAATGAATGTTACTATACTACTTAAAGATGCTGAAAAGGTTCAAAAAGAATATACTGAGTATATGAAAGAGGATCCTGACAGTGAAAAAATATCAACTCTAGAGTTCTTAATTATTAAACATAGAACTTAGCTTAAAAGGAAAGAAGCATGAATATAGAAGAACAAATGGAGGTGTTTGCGGACATTCTCACAGTAAATAATGTGCTAAAGGTAAAAGGTATCAATGAAAGTAATCATAAACCTCACCAGTTTATGGTTGGACCTAAGCACATCAAAAAAGCAGAAGAGACAAATGATGGCATACTTACAGAAGAGATACTTGAAGACTTCCGTTGTGGAGCTCCTAAGTGTAATTTAAAGTATAGCCAGCATGAGTCTGATAAACTATTATTTCTTCAGTTAACAAGAGATGCTACTGAAATAGAAGCTAATGATGAGCTTCTTAAGATTAAAGACAAACTTTTAGAACTTAAACTTAAAGGTGTGGCTTTTGTTGACACAGAGGAGAAATTCAAATTTTTAAAGAATGAGCCAGAAGGAAGTGGAAACATTGATCAGCCTGAGACCAAAGACAACTTATGAAAAGTTACTATGGGAGAAAAGGCTCACTAAATTATTAAAGGATGATATATTCATTCTAGAAGGGAAGAATAAAGATTTAGAAGCTACCATTAAAGGGCTTATAGATGAAATGAAAAAATCTCAAGTTGGAGCATTAATTATCAAATGCAGAAAGCTGAAAAAGCAGCTTGAGATAAAAGAGGAGAAGAATAGAAAGCTAAAACGCGATAATGAGGAGTTGATTTTGAATCTTACTAGACTTCAAACAACTGGCTCAATTAATAATGAAGTAAGTGAGGACACCGGTCAGGACAACTGATGTGGTAGCCCAACCTACTTTAAGCCAAGTTTTCTTACGCTTTTCTTTTTTGATGGCATCACGGAGCCCAGAGATCTCATTAGTTTTCCCACTGATGATTTGTTCTTTGAGCTCCAACATGTCATCTTTTACAATAATGACTGTCTTTAAAGCAGTATTAGAATGTGATAATGCAACATTAGCGCTGTCTTTAAGACGCAATTGTTGTTCACAAGTACTTAGTAAAGTATCACATTCATTAGCATACACTACTCTATCTGCAATTCTCTGGAGTTCTTCCTGAGTATAGCATTGAGTACTATCTTTACCAGTTTGCGCGTATAACTGAGTCAAGTTGACTACTGTTAGCAGTAGAATTAAAAGTATAGATCTCATGATAATAGTGTTTTATTTGAGGTTTGGTTTGTTCAAGACTATCACTCTTAGCCTCATACTTATTGGCTCTAAGCTCATGTGATTGAGCTATGTTTTTCCAGGCTATTGCAAGACTGTCTTTTTGAGCTATCTCTTCACGGAGTACAGTATCATCAAAGGCTGGGACATCAATTGGATCCGGTTTTCTGAAAATAAGAATGTAAAGGAGTACTAAGATTATTCCAAAAAGTGCAATAAGCGCTATATGGGTTTTACTTAGTTTCATCTGGTGTGTCTTTTTTTGTAAAGAAAGATCTGATACTATTAAGACCAATCAAAGTAGTACCTGCAATCAACATTGAATCAAAAAGATGATTATTGATTTCATACCAATCAAGACCATCACAGGCATATGAGACACCTATCAGTAACATGAAGATGTGACCCCAGAATTTTTTAGATGAGAATTTGCCACCTTTATTTTCAGTGAACATGTCTCTTAGGAATGTAAAATTCATAGCTATTAGTTTTAAGTTGGTGCATCCTCCCGCAAATGCTGTTGTACAGCGTGAAACCTGGAGAGACCAAGCGGGGAAGAGTACACCTATGTTTGCTGGTCTCTTATTTTAATATACGGATTATTAACCTAATAACAAAATGAAGGAAATTGATAAGCTCAAAAAAGCAGAAGAATTCAGAATGTGTGATCCTATCTATGTAGTTAGAACTCACCAACAAACTCAAGAGCCTTTATTTGAAGTAACTTCTATTGAGTCAATGAAATGGACAACACTATCTAATGGCCATAAGGTATTAGAAATTGGAATTAAAAATAATGGTGTTGTCAGAATAGCTAAAAATCAAACTGGGTTCAAAGAAAGTAATTTGTTTATTTATAAGCCACATGCAGTGAAGAAGTTTAAAAAGCTACTTGCTGATTATGCTGCTGCTCTTGATACGCGTATAACACTAGCTACTGAGAAATTAGCTGTGGTTAAGAAAGACATTGCTAGCTTAGAACTTTAAAAAAATAAGATTATGCCAAGTTATAGACCTCCAATATCTAGAGATACATATCATTGGTTAGAAGCATATTATTTTAGACTTGTTATGTTCACAACAACTGTGGAATACAGGGATGATCTTAACTCACATAAGAAACAGAAAATAAATCAAGAGTTAGGTTATATGTGTTTGGCCTTAGATATTATGGCACAGTTGTTTTCTGTTAAGAACGGTGGAGAAAGATCTGTTGTTGCATGGGAAGCTGATTGTGAAGATAAGATCCAGATTGTGTATACCTTTTCTTGTATAAAGGTTGCCTCTATGGCATTAGGTTGTAATCAATCTAAGATATCCGCTGTATGTAAAGGAAATAGACCACGCACTGGTGGTAAATGGATCACTAATACTGAATCCGGAAAAAAGGAATACAAAGGTGGTTGGCACTTCTCATATGAAGATGAGTATGATGATAACCTACAACACTTTGATCCAAACAGTGATGAATTCAAAATATCGTGATATATGGAAGAAATGTGGAAAATGCTAATCCGACATGATTTAACTCCTAACCAATTTTACTTACTGTATTCTATAAGAGAGAGTGTAACAACTCCCACTTTGAATGCAGCTTTAGAACTAAGAAGCCTAAAGGGTAAAGGATGGATATTAGAGAATGGTGAGCTAAGTGGAAAAGCTCAACGGATAGTAAAAGAAGTAGAAGGGTTCTTTAAAAGAGCTCAAAAGAAAAGTAACGAGATTATAATGGGTAATGACTTTGAAAAAAAGATAGCTCTTTATAATAACTTGTGGCCAAAGATGCGCCTTCCTAGTGGTAAAGCAGCAAGATCAGGATTAAAAAATCTAGAGCCTGGCTTTAGATGGTTCTTTGAGAATTATGAATTCACATGGGAGCAAGTCTTAGAAGCTACTAATTACTATTTAGATGACAGGGAAAGGGAAAATTGGAATTATACTAAGACAAGTCAGTACTTCGTAAGGAAGCAACAAACTGATAAATCTTGGCAGTCAGAACTTGCAGATGTCTGTCAGCTTATAGCTGATGGGGCTCATGAAGGTAAAGGTGGTCATTTTAAAGAAAATGTGTTTTAGTTTGACTAAAATTATGTATATTTACAACCCGCCAATTTGATATGGAAAAACAATTACCTTGGAAAAGTCAGAAGAAAGCATTTGAAGAAGCTTTAGGATACATCAAGGGGAGGAAAGAGGGTACAATTACCAGCTTAAAGACTCCTTGGCTTAAAGTAAATGAGGCAATTCTAGATGGTTTTGAATGGCAGTCAATGACAGTATTAGGAGGACGTCCTGGTACTGGTAAGACAGCTATTAAAGATCAACTTGTTAGAGAAGCTTTTAGACTTAACCCGGCAGACAACATGAGATGCTTAGAATTCTCATTAGAGATGGTAGCAAAAGTGTCAGCTGTTAGAGGGTTTTCTTCTTTCGTGAAAAGAAGTTATAAGTATTTGTGTAGTGCAGAAGGAGCCATCAGTGATGATGACTTTGATAAGTGCTTAACATATGCTAGAGAAATGATTAAGTATCCAATTGATGTGGTAGAAGATGCACCAACAGTGGATAATTTTGAAAAAATCATTGAACAATACATGAAGCATTACTCAACAAGCTCAATTCAAATTAATCCAAAAACAAAAGAGGAGGAAAAAGTAGTTAAATATAGAAAGACTATTATTACACTTGACCACTCATTATTATTAAACACCAACTCAAAAACTAGGAATGATATGCTATATGAATTAGGTACAGCTCTTACTCGTATCAAGAGAAAGTATCCAATTGTGTTTATTATTCTAAGTCAATTAAACAGATCAATTGATCACCCAGAAAGAAATGAAGACGGAAAGTATGGAAACTATGTGTTAGATTCAGATATCTTTGGAGCAGATGCGCTCTTGCAACATGCAGATACAGTAATAGGTCTGAACCGCCCAGGTAAACAGAAAATCCGCTTTTATGGCCCAGAAAGATACATGATACCAGATGAGAATCTCCTTGTTATGCACTTCTTGAAATCAAGAAATGGTGTAAATGGATTGACTTTCTTTAATGCCAATTTTGCAGAAATGAGCATTGAAGAAGTTCCGGAACCACCAAAACAGGAACTCAGAGGGAGAATGTAAAATTAAGAACAACTCAAATAAGTAATATGCAAAAAATGAGAGAAAAACCAACACCTCAAGAGAGGAAAGAGCGGACTGCGGAACTCCGTAGACTGCATGAACCTGTCTTCAAATCACTCAAGATACCTGATGCAAACTACATACCTAAAATGGCACATTTTGTCAAAGGTTTAGATGGTTTACAGATGGGGTTCTTTACAAGTGAGCTTGAGGACGGCGATGTATACACTGAGAAGGTGAGTATGCAAATGGAATCTGAAGATGAAAGTAGAACTCTGTACAAGATTAAACATAACCCTTTCTTTAAAGAGGAATATGTTGCATCTGAGCCTATGGCTAGCGGAGATTGTAGGTATTTTATACCAGTGGAAGAAATGGAAATTGTTGAAGCTCCTGTAAAGAAGATTAAAAAAGAGACAATATCTATTCCTAATGATCCAGATAAGGATTTACCATTAGATCAAATGACCATCAGAGATTACATGACCATACATACAGGGAAGCCTGTTAGTTTGAAACCATGGCTTAATGAATTAATAGCAAATTAATATGGCAAACAGTGTACTAATAATCGCAGAATCAGGAGCTGGGAAGTCTACTTCAGGTAGAAACCTAGATCCGAAAGAAACTTTTTGGGTGAATGTGGCTAACAAGCCCTTACCATTTAAAGGTTGGAAAAATAAATACACCATAGTTAACAAGGAGAACCCAACAGGGAACATGTCAGCAGTTAATAAACCAGCTGAAATCTTGAAAGTTATGGAGTACGTGAATACTAAGAGACCTGAGATCAAGACTCTTATTATTGATGACTGGCAGTACATGTCAGCATTTGAGTTCTTTAATAGAGCTGATGAAAAAGGATATGATAAGTTTACAGATATTGGTAAGTGGTTAGCAATGGTTGCTAAACAACCGGTATCTATGAGAGAAGATTTAACAATCTTTTTCATGACACATGCTGAAGAAAGTACGGATGCTAAAGGCAAGAGAAAAGTAAAAGCAAAAACTATTGGAAAGATGGTTGATGAAAAACTTACACTTGAAGGCCTGTTCTCTATTGTATTATATGGAAAAATCAAGAGAGACAAAGATGATAACACAGTGTTTGTATTTGAAACTAAAAATGATGGTTCAAACACTTGTAAGACGCCAATGGGTATGTTTGAGGAAGATGATATTCCAAATGACTTACAGTTGGTAAGAGAAGCAATAATTGAGTATGAACAATAACAAAAAAGCAGAACATGATTAATACAAAAGACATCCCTGGAGGGGGTGGAGGAAAAACACCTAAGACGTTACAACCTGGTAACACCGTGATTAAAGTGAATTCAATATATCTAGAAGATTTTAAGTTTAGCCCTGGGGCATTCAACTTGATGTTAGATTGTGAAGGAACTGACTTAGGTGCGGATTTTGAAGGATTCTTCATTGATAAGAACAATGAGGAGCTTGGTCGTCACAAAGGCCAAGTTGGTAGAGTAAGAGCAAGCGAATGGGCTTATGCTGATAAAGAACTTCCTAATGATGTAACAATCAGTAGAAATCTTGAGATTGTAAAGTTCCTTAAAAGTTTATCTGGTGCACTTGGTTGTTTAGATTGGCTAGAATCACAGAATGATAAGCATGCCACAATTGAAGCATTAGTATTTGCATTCAATGAGGAAGCGCCTTTTAAAGATAAGTTCTTAAAAGTGTGCTTGTGTGGTAAAGAATATGAAAACAAAGCAGGTTACATTAACTATGATTTGTTCTTCCCTAAGTTCACTAAAGCTGGGTTCCCATTTGAAAATGCGGATACAGTTGACGGTGCATCTAAGGTGTATGCATTCAACAAAGAATCACACATTCGTGTGAAGAAGGTTAAGTCAGTTGAAAGTTTTGAAGCAGCATCTACGGATGATACTCCAAACTTTGAACTTTAATAATACGGGAGAGGTCTAATAAGGTCTCTCCCTTTTTTTAAGAAGTATGATTAGAACAGTATTTACAATAGATAATGTTCCTACTTCTTGGATTTTTGAATATTACTGCAAGTTAGAAGAGAAGTTACATGGTCAAGAAGTTAAAATTAAATCCATATTTACTTACCCTGAAGAAAGATCTGCCTCTATGGGGATCTATTGTAAGAAAGGTAAGTATGAGTTTAAGGATTTTTCCTCAGGATATAAAGGAGATGCAGTTGAGTTAGTAAAATTGATTTATAAAATCAAGTACCTTGATGCAATTACCAAGATTCTGAATGATTATTCAAAAGTTGATAAGACTAATGATGAAGAGATTATAGTAACAAGAGAATCTAAATTTAAAGTAGCATCATATAAAACAAGAGGCTGGAATGAAAATGATGTCAAGTTTTGGACACCGTTTGGAATAGGTTCTACCTTATTAAATAAATACAATGTTAAAGCTCTATCTGAGTTTACATTGCAGAAAGATGGATATGAGCCTTTGCATATATCTGGGCAACATATTTATGGTTACTTTAAAAGTAACGGAGAGCTTCATAAAATTTATCAACCTCACAAAAAGGATTATAAGTTCTTTAATGTTTTACCCTATATACAAGGTTCAGATCAGATTACCTATTCAAAGCCTACATTGATTATATGCTCCTCTCTAAAAGATATGATGTCTTTAGATGCACTAACACTTGAAGTGGAATGTGTAGCACCTAACAGTGAGAATAGTATGTTAACAAGACCGGTTCTGTCTGCTTATGCTCTTAAGTATGAGAAGATATTTACACTCTTTGATAATGATAACGCCGGTCATAACTCTATGATCAGGTATGAAGAGATGTATGGTATCCCGGGAATTTATTTGAACATGTCTAAAGATCTATCTGATTCAGTTAGGGATTTTGGTATTGCTAAAACAAAGCAGTATCTTAGCCCTTTAATAGAAATAGCATGAAAGTATTATCACTAGATATAGCCTCAACTACAGGTTGGGCATTAGATACAGATACTTACGGTATTTGGGACTTTAAGACTAGAAAAGATGAGTCCATGGGGATGAAACTAATCCGGTTTAAAGCTAAATTGAAAGAAGTACATGAGCTGGAAAAAATTGATATTATGATTTATGAGCGTCCTGCTGGTAGGCATGCTAATTCAATTATTCATCAAGCTAAACTGATAGCGGTTATGGAAAAGTTTTGTGAAGAAAACAAAATTCAGTACAGATCTTATTCAGCAACAGAAATAAAGAAGTTTGCAACCGGTAAAGGAAATGCAAATAAGGAAGCTATGATTGACGCCGCAATAACTAAGTATGGTTACACTGGTGATGATGACAATGAGGCTGACGCAATCCATCAAAGAGAACTCTTTAGGAGTGAGATGGGATTCTAAAAAGTATCACAAACTAAGTTAAAATTAAGTTAATATGTCTGAAGTAACAGAACGTAGTGTAGTGTCTTGTGACAACTATGCTGAAATCAAGAACATGCTCCTTTCTAATGATGAGGGAGCTAAAAATGTTGCCCTTACTATTATGGAGCAATCAGATTATAAGCAGTCAGAAATATATATACTCTGTCTGTTGAAAGAAGCTTATTCAGATGTATTTGGTACACATGGTGCTACTAAGTTTGAAGAAAGCTGTCCTGATCTTTATCAGAACATTGTAAATAGTATTAGTGACAAAGGTGAAGATAACATCTCAACTTTAAGTTTCAAAGTTTGTTTTGATATTGCTATGGCAAGAAACAATAAAACAGAAATAGATTTTATGTTGGGATTATTTACTACAGAACTAACAGCGCTATTGAAAGAATATGGCTTTGAGTTCTTAGAGTATGTTGATGTGTTTGTAAAACCTAAAGCCATAACTAATGTTGACTCATAAAGTTAATAGTGAGGCTGTTTGTATAAAGTGTTTTAAAAGCTTAGATACAGCAGCTAGTACCGAATTAGGCAGAGGCCCTAAGGAAAATGATTTAAGTGTGTGTGCCTATTGTGGTACAATATCCAAGTATACTGAAAACCTATCTCTATCTCCAATGTGTAAATCAGAATTAACTGAACTTGAGAAAAAAGATCCGGAAGCGTATGCACAACTAAAAAAGGTTGAAAGGATGATTAAAACTTTTATAGATGACTAACAATGACACATTAGCAAAAGCTACAAAAGAATTGATGTTGAAGGAGCCTTTTTATGGGCTCTTTCTCATTATGATGAATAAGGTTTGGAGAAATGATATAGATACAGCTGGTGTTAGCAAGCAAGCTATTAATATGCAACTTGCTATTAATCCAGTGTTTTGGGAACATTTATGTCAAGAATACAAAGTAGGTATTCTAAAGCATGAGCTATTACATATAGCATTTCAACATCTTATACTGAGAGATAGTTACAAGAACCATAGGTTATTCAATATTGCTGCTGATCTTGAGATCAATCAATATATTGATAGAGCTTATTTGCCAGGCGGTAGCTATCCTAGTAAAGAAGAGTATATAAAAGATACTAAGATCTTTACTGACTCTATTAAGAAAAAATTAGAAGATGGGGATCTTAGTCCATCTGAAGCAAGAAATGAATTACTTAAAATTCCAATGAGAGTTATATTCTTAGAAGACTTTGCAGAGTTAAATCTGGATCCTAAAGCAGGAACAGACTATTACTACAAGAAGTTAGAAGAGACTATGGATCAAAATGGTAATAGTAGTAATGAACATCTTGATCAGCTATTAGGAAATGGACCAGGTGGAGATCAGGCTGGTGGACATGGAGGACAACCTCATTGGGATCATAAGACTTGGAATGAGTTTAATGATCTTAGTGATGCTGAGAAGAAGCTTATTCAAAAACAAGTTGACTATCAGTTAAAGGAGGTTGCTAATCAAGTTTCTAAAGGTAGAGGTACTATACCAGGAGAACTTAAAGGATATATTGATGAGATCAATAGAAAAGAACCTGCTAAGTTTAACTGGAAGGCATACTTAAGAAACTTTGTTGGAGGCTCTACTCAAACTGATGCTAAGAAGACTAGAAGAAAGAAGAGTAGAAGATTTCCATCTAATCCAGGACTTAAGATACATGAAAGACTTCATGTGTTGGTAGGTGTGGATACATCCCAATCTTACAGTGATGCAGAATTTGCTGAAGCTTTTCATGAGCTTCACCATATGCACAGAATGGGAACAGAAATAACTGTTGTCCAATGTGATACAGCAATTCATAGTATTAAGAAGTATAGATCTGTGGAAAATGGAAAACTAGCTATTCATGGTAGAGGAGGAACAAGCTTTGATCCTGTAGTAGATTACTTTAATGAGAACAGAAGAAAGTTTTCATGCTTAATATATTTTACAGACGGGGAAGCACCTGCTCCACAAACACCACCTGGCGGAAGAACTTTATGGGTACTATCTAGTACATCAAGAGAAACTGATCACTTACCAGGTAAAACAATTAAATTGAATTAGAGATGAGCGCACAAACGGAGCTTAACATAGATGAGTTGAAAATATATTTGACTCACATTATTAAAACTAATAAGACACTTCAAGCAAAAGGGATATTCCCAACTACTGCTGAGGTTGAAGGAGAATCTGGAATTGGAAAAACCAGTAGTATCAAAGAATTAGCTGAAGAGCTGAAACATGATTTTAAAAAGGTAAACCTAGCACAGCTAGATGAACTTGGAGATATCATTGGTTTTCCAACTAGACAGTTTGAAATGGTTATCAATAAGGGTACAGCAGAAGCACCTCAGTGGGTGGCTAAGTGGGCTGATGAAGCTTTA
>Ga0307378_10012817_pt1 | contig 10667 bp, 8 predicted proteins | sample UN1MG_FD_202238 | JGI IMG/M metagenome (GOLD analysis project Ga0307378, IMG submission 202238) | Soil microbial communities from Risofladan, Vaasa, Finland - UN-1 | ecosystem: Environmental > Terrestrial > Soil > Coastal area > Acid sulfate soil | place: Finland: Risofladan, Vaasa | collected...
TATATACTAGCATGAGACGTGTTAGGCATGAGCTTGGTCCTCTTGTTGTAGGTGTTGGCGACGAAACTATCATGATGGCTATCTTACAGGCATCAATTTATGTAGACGGTATATCATTTACCAATGTTATTCCCAATGCAACGTTTTACAATTTAGCAAGAGAAGAATTTGCCAACTGTAAAGCTAAGTTAATACTAGTACGTGCTATTGCATCTGATGGAACATTCACAGATAGAATGTCCAAACAACTTGGAGATTTAACAGTTTCTAGGGGCGGCGCGAGAGATGGCTTAAACGATACAATGAATACCTTAGAAGATTGTCTTGCGTACTGGAAGGTCGCTGTACAAACTGGTGGAGAAATTTCACCAGACGGATCACTTAAACCAAATTGGACCGTAAAAGGTAGAGATGCTTCTGATGCTATTACTGTAAGTAGACAATGGGAATCTACCACTGGTTTAGGTTCTTATCGCCCAGCCGCAAACACAACCGTTGCTGGCAGTAATAGTCGTAGACGCCTAAAGACATGGAGACATAATTAATGGCTGGTGTAAATCCATATACTAATCTATATCCTGCTTCTATTAGTAGCGGGAAGGAATTAGACTTACGTCAAGAGATATATCGCTTATTGCACGGTGCTGTTGATGAACAAGCAAAAGGTAGATATGGTCTACTTAGAAAAATGCGTAGAGATAGTGATGGACATCCTATAAGATGTGAGTGTAGAAGTTCTATAACTGATGAACCAGATAAAGACTACTATTGTAGATTCTGTTTGGGTATGGGTTATTACTGGGATGAACTACCAGCACTCTATTATAGAGATGAAACTTCTTTTCGTAAAAAATCAGGTAATAATAAAGAGTACGTAGGAGATCACTTCTTCTTAGAATATGATAATATAATAACAGATGATGATTATATTATTACCGTTAAACTTGACGTAGATGGCGTTCCGATAATACCAGTAACTAGAAATTTATTTTTTAAAATTATTGGCGCAACGTGTTTTAGGTCAGATAATGGTAGAATTGAGTTCTGGAGAATTCGCGCCGTTGAAGAGCGGATATGGTCTGTTTATTACGGCGTACAAAAACGACAATCATAGGAGTGTAATTAATGGTAGTAAAACTGGACAATATAACGAAGATACCATCGATAGAATCGACTGGTACTCGTATACGTTATAATGAAAGTGCTATTGCTGACCTTGTTAATACATACCTAGAAGGGTTGCATATAGACCGTAGAACAGTTGATTCTGGCCAAGAGCTAGATGATTGTTTTGCATTGATAAAAAATGCAATTACTTCAAAGCAAGCTTATGAAGGCGTTCCAGAAGACAAAAGAATTTTGGTGGTAGAAGAAGATCCACCAGAAACTGTTGATACAGAAGCAATAACTTTCTACCTTAATGCCAGATTACCTGGTAGTTTTGCTCAGGGCAAAGCTGGAGAAGGTAAAGTTAGAGAAGTAACTCCGCATGTTAGAGCTGTTATTGACCACCCAGAAGCACCTAGTCAAAAGCTAGTTACGATGGGCCGATTTTACGATAACTGGATTACTTTTAATATATATGCTCGTTCTAATAAGGCTGCTAGAAGTAGACTTTTATGGTTCGAGCGAACAATGGACATCTATAATTGGTACTTTAGACTATACGGTTTTAGGGTTGTTGAACTCCAAACTGGTAGCCGAGAAGTAATAGATATGGATGAACTCAAAATAACTAGATACCCTATCACCTATATGGTGAGAACAGATGATACGTTCCATTTTAGTTCACAAGAACTAAAAGAAGTTATTTATAACGTGGAAGTGTCCATTACTTAGGAGGGGTTTTTCAAATGGTATTTGCAAATCTTCCAGGCATAAAAGCCTATAAATTAGACAACAATCTGCTTCCTGTTCCTACATCAAGAGCACCTCGTGTGTTAATTGTTGGTACGGCAAGCAAAGGTGCTGGTGATTCATTCTACGTAGTTCCTACTACTAGCGCGGCCAGATCGGCATTTGGTAATTCCGGTACATTAATACGCGGCATGTGGGAAGCACTTAAAACTGGTGCACAAGAAGTAGCTTTGTATAGAATCGGATCTACAGCGGCAGAATTAACAGGTGTTGGCGATGCTCTTGGTGTTGGTGGTTACACTATCACTACAGTAGAACAAGATGAAGATGCTGGTGGTAACTACTCTATGTATTATGACGATTCTGAAGAGCGTCTTGTTGTACGTAGAAATAGTGACAATCTCGTTGTTTTTGATAACGACGCGACTAACCCAATTGAACTTTACGAAGTAACTGTCAGCGGGTATCGTGCAGTTGCTGGTGGCGCAGATATTGGTTCTTCGGTAAGTTTTATTGACTTAGAAGATGTAGATTCTTCTACTTATGCTGGTACAGCATTTACTGCTGGTACTGATGGTCTTAGTTTGTCTCGCATGGAACTCTATGAGCAACTTTATGTGGCTTATAAGAATCTCCTGTCAGAAGACTTTGATGTTATTGTACCTATGGATACATACCTTGATGATTATAATATCGTAGATCAAGGACATTTTCTCGGCGCGATTACTCCCGTAATCCCTGCTGGTTCTGTATATCCTACTGCTGGTGCATATCGACTTGGCATTGATGTAGATTCTCTTGGTAAGTTTTATGTTGAAGAGTACGAAGGAGAATTTTACTTTTGGTGGGCTATTGGTGGTACTGCTACAGCAGCAATCCATCCTAGTGTTGGACTTGCTAGTGCAACCTTAAAGATTGATGGCACTGCACTTACAACTGCAGATTATCACGAAGTAAATTTTGCTTATCAACAGGCTAGATTTCTTTATGATTATAGTACTGAATTTGTAGACGCAACTGGTGTTATTGGCGTATTGCCGCCTGCATCAAATAGTCTCAGAGACAGAGCTAGATGGTACGGTACTTCACCGACTTGGACACTTGCTAATGGTGTAGAAACTATTGCAACTGGTAGTGACGATGGTAGTGGATTACTTGGTAACAAATTTAAAGTTGGTATGGCCGCACATAGAGATGGTGTATTTGGTGGAGGTTTAATTCTTACTGATTCTGAGTTTATGGATGGCGACGAACAATTAGATGCTAATGATGCTCCTATAGATCTTGGCAAGTACATTAGTGTTGTTGCTGATACTGTCTTTTTGCGTAACAACTGGTATAGTGCTGGTTATCTTAGCCCTTACTCTGCTTCTTATGCAGGTTTTTATGTTGGCTTACCGCCAGCATCGGCACCTAGTAATAAACCCGTAACTGGAGCTTCTTTAGTATTTAAGTATACTTTACCTAAGTACAATGCTCTTACTGGTGCTGGTTATGTTACATTGCGCACTAAAACAAATGGTAGCCTCGTTGTTACAGACGCGCCTACGGCTACAATGCCAAACTCTGACTGGAAACGACTTTCTACTGTACGTATTGTGAAAGCAATTATCGACGGTTGTCGTCTTGTTCTTGATCCGTTTATTGGTAATGGTACTGGCTCAAGTAAAATTTCATCTATGCGTAATGCTGTTGAAAACCAAGTTTTACTGCCAGCTAAAAAAGATGGTTATTTACAAAGTTACAAGGAGTTTAGCGTACTGCAGTCTCCTCAACAAGCGGTGCAGGGTGTAGTTGAAGTTAGTTTAACATTACAGCCAGCATTCGAAATCCGTCAGATTAACATAACAGTTTCGTTAAGTAAAACTGGCTCATAAGGAGGTTAGGAAAAAATGGCGTTAAAATCCGCATTTTCAAGAGGCTACAATAGCTTCAGTGGCGTGGATATAACTGCTGTCATTGGTGCCAATACAATTGGTACTCTTCAAGGTATCAGTTATCAAGTATCGCGTGAGAAAGCTCCTATTTATACAATGGGAAGCGCAGACCCAAGGGCATTTGCTCGTGGCAAACGTGCAATTGCTGGCTCTCTAGTATTTATTCAGTTCGACTTTGAACCGATTATGTACGAGTTAGCTAATATGGACCCAAAAGAAGAAAGTCGTAGAATTTATTTTCTATCCGACAACGATGACTTGCGTCCTGAATATACAGTTGGCGAACAAATAAGCGTACAAGATACTGTTGTAACATCAGTTGGCACTAGTCTTAATGCTCCTGGCGCTCCAGTACAGAATCAAGAAAGTCAGATTACCCATGCTGGTTCAGATCAGTCAGTAGCATTACCATGGTATGCAGATCAGATCCTTCCTTTTGATGTTGTTCTTTCTGCTGCAAATGAATATGGTGCATTGGCTATTATGAAACTTCTTGGTCTTGAACTTATGAATTCTGGTTACGGCGTTTCTATTGATGACATTGTATCTGAGCATAGTTATACTTTCATAGCTACTGGCTTAATACCTTGGACAAGTCAAGGTACCCACCCAGACATGATTGGTTAATCACACACCCAATAAAGGGCTAGAGCAATCTAGCCCTATCTTTATCATTTAGGAATACATCTATGGGAAATATTGGCACTAAAGCTGGTACGGTAATGAAGCCCACTCAGGCATTAAAAATTGCTGGAACTCCAGATGAAGTAGCATCTTTTGCAGCTGCATCTAGTTATCTTAGTTATGGTAGTTTTTCTGGCGTGGATTGTAAAGTGGTTGTTCATTATCCTGTTGATCATAATATGGAAAAGCTCGTATCTGAAGATAAAATTAGATATGAAAAAGAATTAGCTGAGATAGATAGGCAGATTGATACTTTTGGCTTACAAGCAAATAATCCTGGTGGCTCTATTACGAATCAAATTATTGCTTTAACCGATAGTAGAGATGCTGCTTTACAGCAATTAGAACTTATTAACGGCTACTTAAAAGATATTAAAAGCTTTCCAACATCAAAAGTACTTGCTGAGTTACAAACTATTTCTTATCAAAGCTTTAGAGATAAAGTACCTTTTAGGCCATTAGGTTCTGTGTATCCGGTTGGATATACGCGCGGGCCAAGAACAATTGCTGGCAGTATGATATTTACTATATTCCACCAACATGTTTTACATGAGATTCTTGACCTTAATCTTAAATTTTATAATACCGGCACAAGTGATCATGACAAGTATAGATACACCACTAACTTAGCCGATCAACTTCCACCATTAGATATAAGCTTAGTCTTTGCAAATGAGTATGGTGCATTATCACACATGGGTATATGGGGAGTAGAGTTTATCTCTGAAGGCGCTACCTTTTCTATTGAAGACATTTTTTCTGAAAATACATTACAATGGGTAGCAAGGGACCTTGATCCAATGCGTCTTATTGATAAACGTGCTATTGATGGACAAGGCATTAAAGAAGAGTGGAGTATTGGAGCGTCTTCTTTGTTGCAGCGCAAACAATACCAAAATAACCATCTAACTAGAAGGAATCAATTTATATAATGGCACTTAAAGACCAGAATGGAAACTTTATTACTCCTAGTAATATTGGCGCTATGCCTTATGAATATGATAGGTATAGCGGTTCACAAGTTGGTATTATGATTGGCGACGTGTTAATTGATAGCGCTGTAAGCATACAGTTCAGTGTTGACCAAACTAAAACTCCAATCTTTGGATATGCAAACCAATATTATAGTTTCTTAGCTGATGGTCACGTTATTGTTCAAGGAACATTAACAATTGGATTTAAAGAAGCTGGTTATTTATTGTGGCCAATGCAAAGATTCCAAGAGACAATTGGTAATACTAGATTAGTTCAAAATGAAGACGACTGGAACAGGATACATACAGAACTATGGACATCTCCTAGATATTCTATTGACGCTAATGGTAATAAAATTAATTACTATGATACAAGCAAAGTAGGAAACTCCTTGACAGAAGCTGCAAAAGCGGCTAGTAATAAGAAGGTAATGGAGGCAAACGTAGAGCAGATGTTTAGTTGGCAACAAACCGGTGACACTTCCAGGCAGAATAAAAACTTTAATCAATACTGGCATGAACTAGGTGCTCTTAACGATAATGCTTTTGAGCAGTGGGCAGAGGTTTTTGAAGACGCTATATGGTACGGGTCAGACCCAGCCAACCCAATGGTGAGAGATCAGTTGTTTTCTAAAAATCTTCCGAGCAATGACACTATCTCTAATGAGCAAGTACTGAACCATCGCCGTGCAGACCAATATCCTGTTATAGATATTTGGATTGTATATGGAGATATGTCACGTCAACCAGCCAATCATACCGTGAGGAAAATCATGGATCTATCTTTTACTGGCCAGAGTCAAGTTATTGAAGTTTCTGGACAGCCGATCCTAGAAAATTATTCCTTCGTGGCCCGAAACATAGCATAAAAACAAACAAAGACTAATAAAACAAGGAGAAAATCATGGGAACTAAACGTCCTATTAAACGACAAGTAATGGCCTTGTACGGCGAAGAGATTGCTCAAGCTGACAAGATGGCCAAAATTGGGTACGACAAAAAAACAAAAAAATTAGACGAGTCTATTTATGGACCAACCACTAATTCTTTTAATCCAGAAGCAGAAATGCAACTTTTATATGAATCAGGTATTACTGATGATAGTTTTCTTAACGCAAATGAAAAACTAAAAGGAGAACTTATGGGAAAAAACAAAATTGTAGATGCTCTAGAAGCTATCCAAATGGACGATCCAACTTTCGATATGCAGAATATATTACCACCTGTACAGCCTGTAGCTGCTCCTCCTCCCTTTCTGCCAGTACCACCTATACCACAACCTGTTGTGGAAGCAGCCCCTGAAGCGGCTCCTGAAGCTGAACCAGAGGAACAAGAGAAAGAAGAAGGTTTACCAGAAGACCCAGAGGCAAGGTTTGCATATGTTGCTAAACTTCTTTTTGGGATTTATGGTTCTCGCGCGCCAACAGAGGCACACCTTAGACAATGGAAGCAAATGCATGGTAATGTTTTTGTACTTAAGATAGATGAGACCATCTTCTTATATAGGTACATTAAAAGACAAGAATGGAAACAAATACTTGCAGACCCTAGTTGGAATGTATATAGCGACGAACAAAAAGAAGACTTTGTTGCAACACGTTTTACTTTGTTTCCACCATTCCGCGCAGAGACCCAAGGAGGATTAGCAGCAGGAACAGCTCCTTTGCTCGCAGAACAAGTACGTATTCACTCGTTGTTCTTAGACCCAGCTGCTGTTGCAGGCATTACCGTTAAGCTGTAATGGCTCTTATTGATGTACTCGATACCGTTAGTAAAACAGGTAATGATTTATTTGTTATTGACCTAGAGGGTACAGAAATAATCTTTAGACTTCCGTCTTATAAAAAAGCTTCTCAATACGCACAACTACTAGGTATTATAGGTGATAACTATACGTTACAATGTATAGTCTACGAACATATATTTGAAGAGTTTGCACTACCTGAAATGATCACATTACATGGTGACGATATACATGCAGGTATCCCAGAAACAATTGCAAAACTTATTCTATACCTATCTAGTTCTGATCTTAGTTTTCAGGAATATACCGAACAACTTCTTGAAACTTACAGAGCAAATACAGACAATATTATATCTGTAATGCAACGATGCATCTGTCAATCATTTGGTGGTTATAAAATGTCTGACTTAGATGAACTTGATTTTCAGCAATTAACCAAGGTGTATGTAGCAGCAGAGAAAGTTATGCTTGAAAACGGTACAATAACAATAGAAGAAATATTACGCTTTAAAGAACCAGAGGTTGTCAAACCATTTAAAATTGAAAGCGTTATTCAACAGGATGCTGCAGCATATAAGAAGTTTGATACTACTGACGAGAGGACAAAACTTACAGACCAGCCAGAGTATATAGCTAGACTAGAAGCATTCAATGCTAAGTATAATAAGGGAGGTTAAGTGTTTTGGTTGATTCGCGCATTGCTTTCGGAAAGCAATCATCAATGCCTAACGAGGGCCTTCAAAGCAATCGAAACAACTTAGCCGCATTAGCTGTCGCTGGTGGTAGTGTTGCCGCTACTGGATTTATTTCAACAAAAACAGGCCGATTATGGGACAAGTACTTATCAACTATACGTGCAGTTGAAGCTGGTTCTCCTGGTGGCGTACTTAGAACATTTCGTATATCTGAACTCTTATCTCCTCTTGAAACCTGGAACGCTATTAGTGCGTATCCTCCTGATATTAAAACTGGTGCTTATGGTCGTCATCTTAAGGCTTCTTTTGGCGAAGCAAAGTCGTATGGGTTAACAAGAACTGGTAGTATTTTTGGTGAAGTTCGTAATGGTCGTGGCGAACTTATTGGTATGGGTCTTAATATTGAAGCTGGTACTCAGAAGGGTGCTGGTATTGCAGACTTTTATGCAAGAATTCAGGGCGTTCAACTTAGTCAACACGACTCATTAAATGATGCAATCTTACGTAATCAATGGGCTCAGTCTAAATCACCGTTATCATATAGTAAATGGCTTGAAAGATTAGACCCACATATTAGAAGACAACGTTTAATTATTGGCTCTCGCCTACGTGAAAAAGTACGTGTACTTGGTAAAGACATTGCGCTATCAGAAGGCATGGCTAAAAACCTAGCCAAGGGTGAAACAGTTGGAAAACTCCTTAGAGCTAAAGCAGCGTCTACAGCATCACGACTAAACATTCTTTTAAGATCTCCTCTTGAACTTCCTGGTGTTTCTAAGATTGCAGAAAAAATACCTGGCATGTCAAAACTTGGTGTTAAACAAGGTACTGCTTTACAGTTACTAGGACGTTATACCGGCAAGGCTATGTTACTTGGCGCGGCGTATAAAGGATTAGAATATACTGATTACTTAAGATCAGAAGGATCTCCATGGGCAGCAGCACTTACTACTGCTGGTGGTGCTCTTGTTGGTAATGCTATTGCCAAAGCACCTGGCATGACGTTTTCAAAAACAGGTTTAGTTATAGGTGCGGCTTTAGGATTAGCTGCTGGTGTAGCTCCAAGGTTTGATGAAGGCTTATTCCACGGCGCGGCATCTGTATACACTGACCTTAGTATTGCAAGAGCTAAAGCGTCACAAGCATTAGGGTTTACACAAACATTAAAAGAACAAGAAGAACTTACTCCAGGTCTTATTAGTGGAAAAACAGCATTAGGCTTTGGAGGCGTAGGTGCGCTTATAGCTGGACTAGGTAGTTACTCTGCTTTCGCGGGCGTATCAATAGCCCAAAGCATACGTACCAAAACACCTTTAGCGCAAGTATTTGATAACCTAAGAACCACTGGTACAGCTGAACTATTTGAAAAAGCATGGTCATCTAAGATTGGTCGTAAGATTGCTAAGGTGCCATTACTCGGTCAAATATCTAAAGTCAAAAGCCCAGCAGCACTTGGTTTTGTAGCTGGTGTAGCAGCGTATGGTGCAACAGCCTTTGCTTTAAGTACATTATCAGGTAGACCTGGAGCATTACTTGCTGGCATATTTGGAACTACAGACACTCCAGAAGAACTAGAAGATACATACTCAGGTCGCAAAGAAGTTGCTGTTCGCAAAGGTCGATGGTGGGAATTTGGTCGCAGTACTCCTTACGAAGGTGGACGTATTGATTACTTTCGCCCTCACGCTGTAGAGAGACTAAGAAGTAGAGCTTATGCAAAAGGTATCTATGGCGACGAATCAGAGAAGTGGGACTACGACCCAATGCTACATCCTTACAAAGCCCTCTTTGGTTCTGACGACTGGAAGTATCGTTATGAACAACAGCATCAATATGATAGGCCAGCACCAGTAAGTTCTACTTATGGTGAGGACGTTCCGTTTATAGGTCCACTTGTTGCTGCAACATTTGGTAAGATGTTTAAGCCGCGCAAAGAAATTAGACCAGATGAATGGAAACTTGGTGGTGGCAAGTATTTAAGCGTAGGAGATGCACGGGGAGAAACAACATCGTCAAAGATACTTGGTGGTGCTTATGCGGGCGCACCATTAAGACCAGATGACCCATTGCAATTACTTAATGAATTAAACTATAGACGTAGAGAGGCTGTAGGTCTTCCTGGATTTATGGAAGCATCTATGACAAAGGCACTTATTGGTAGAGAAGAAATCTTTGCTAATAAACAAACACTAGCAACAATGGGCAAGGAAACTGGTTCTGAATACTGGCTATGGAAACACTTAAACCTTGGTGGTGCTGCAGGTGCATCAGAAGTTGTAAGGCGATTTGTTCCACGTACTAGAAGTTATCTTGATACGTATAATCCACTAACTAACGACCAGCCTTCGTGGATGCCAGATAATTATTTTGTTGATTTTAAACGCGGCAACCCATTTGATAAGGTTCCAGAAGCAGAGTTAAGACTTCCTGGTTCAGGATACGCGGCTCTCCATCCAGAACTTAAAGGTATATCTCCAGAGAAGTATCCCTTGGCACACAGGGTTAAAATCCTTGGTGACGTTGCTATGTGGAGTCCAGAATATGCCCTGGCACTAAAAGAAGCTAAAGCTAATACTGCAAACATGACAGCAGAAGAGTTAAGACTTATTGCTACTACAGAAGAACAAGTTAAAGCTAAAAAACAACGTAGAACTTTTCAAAACTATAGATTTAACAAAGACCAATTAACTAAACAAAAAGTTACCGTGTCTGAGGTATTAACTCCAAACAAAATACGTACCGAAGAATTTGGAGATATGATTGTTGAGTTAGCTGA
>Ga0307378_10012818_pt1 | contig 10667 bp, 10 predicted proteins | sample UN1MG_FD_202238 | JGI IMG/M metagenome (GOLD analysis project Ga0307378, IMG submission 202238) | Soil microbial communities from Risofladan, Vaasa, Finland - UN-1 | ecosystem: Environmental > Terrestrial > Soil > Coastal area > Acid sulfate soil | place: Finland: Risofladan, Vaasa | collected...
AAAATCAATATGTTAACTTTTCAAAAAATTCAAAATGCACACGTTCTATTGAGAAATAGCCTGTAACTATTTCTATATATATTTCAATAAGTTAGCTGATATGACTATTCCGTTTGTGGATCTCTGAGTGTCAAAGAATTTCCGAGGTTGGGGGCATCAATGAATTCCATTGCCACGTATAGAAAGCCTGAATCAACGCACTCGCCACCATCAAAGATTTGCACCAAGTGCGGATGGTGTTCACCGATCAAGCTTCGCTCACGTTCAATTCTACCAAGTTGGGTGGCCTTTCCGAACCTCTCGACGAGTTCGGGATCAAAAACCTTCAGTGCAGCTTGCTGGCCATCTTTCTCACCCTCGAACACGACTGCCGATTTTCCTGCGTTAATATAACGGCGAATGAGCCATTCGCCGACGCGCTGGCCAGTAAGCTCTTTCGATATTTGCTCTGCCCGAACAACGTTCATGCCCAATCTCCTTCCTTTTGATTGCCTTTGCGTACCACAAGTGTAAACACGCCGATGATGTAATACCATTTCCAAAAATTATTACTACACTACATGGTTCCACTTAACAGTTTATTTTTATTGGAGTAATTCTACTATTATTGTCAGATTATTTTTTGGAAATGGTATTATTATTGCGAGACTCCTAAGGCTGGTATCAAGTCCCATTACGCTACCACATCAGGAAAAATGAGTTGGACAGTTGGAAAGTATGACCTGAATCGTGATACATCTCTGGTTATAAGTTTCAATCCTTCAACGGCTGCATGGGCTCCAATAAAAAAATCCGGCAAGGGAGATATTCTGGTGCCCTTGCGTTTTTTGTATTCCATAAACACCTTTCCAGCAAGGAAAAGAGCCTCTTTGGGGATTTGAATCATCTGGAAACCGCAACCGATAATTGCCGCTTCCATATCTTCAATGCGGGCAAAGCCGATAGAAACCTCCGAATAGATAACAGGATTAATATAAATAGTATGGGTAAGGCTATAGTGGTTAAGTATTGACTCAGACCATTGAACCCAGCATGGGTCTTCTTCAAAAATATCCAAGATAACATTGGAATCAACTAACAAACTAGCAGTCACTCTTCGCCTCTGGATAAAGACATAATCTCATCTGTTGACATTTTGACAGTAGCAACACCCCGAAAGCGTCTAAACCTGTTCTCTCTTGGGGTTTCGGTTGTTTTTTTCATTAAGTATATTCGTCCATCCTCTTCTAAAAAGTCAACCTCACTATTGGGGATAATCCCCAGCTTTTCCCGTATATGTTGTGGTATGGTAACCTGACCTTTCCTTGTAACGTGCATAGCACTCGCCTCCCTGGTATCTTTAAATTCCCGAATATCAAAAATCAGTAATACCACCATCAGTAATACCAGTAATAGTATTACCTTTCTTGAACCAATTGTCAACCACAATCAAAGGAGTGGTAATACGCCCTCACAGAGCAAGAGTATCGACGGATTGAATACCATCAGGAAGATCTCCCGTGAGAAGTCGTTTCTCAGGAGAGAACCCTCTTTACCATTTTCGAAAGTTCCATGGCAGTGTAGGGCTTTTGAATAAAGCCCACGGCACCTCCCTTAAGGAATTGGGAACTGATATGATTGGGAAGGTATCCGGTTGAAATGATAACTCGAATATTCCGATTCATTTCTTTCAATTCCTTAAAGGTTTCCAGGCCATCCTTTTTGGGCATAATCATGTCCAGAATCACCAGATCAATCAGATCCTCATTCTTTTTGTACAGGTTAAGGGCTTCCTCTCCGTCCGCAGCGCAAAAGACCTTATATCCGGAGCGTTTCAGGATATTAAATGTCATCTTCCGTACCAGCTCTTCATCTTCGACAATCATCACCGTTCCTTCCCCCTCGCTCACTTTGTATACATTTTCCTTGACGGTCAAGTTAGAGCAGGCAGGTAAGTAGATATCGAACGTCGTACCTGTGCCGAGTTTGCTCCTGACGAGAATGGTTCCCTGGTGGGCTTTGATAATGCCAAAGGCTACAGAGAGCCCAAGACCAGTTCCTTTACCGACATCTTTGGTGGTAAAAAAAGGATCGAAGATATAAGGAAGCCATTTTTCCTCTATGCCATGCCCTGTATCTGAAATTTCAATATGGATGTGTTTCCCTTCCTTGAGGCCAATATGCCTGAGGCAAAAATCTTCACCCAAGTCCAAAATTTCACTGACAATGGTCAATTTTCCACCATGAGGCATAGCATCTTTGGCATTGTGGCAGATATTCATCACAGCCTGCATAATCCGGCCTTTGTCAATGCGGAGCGGAGATGGCCCCGGCTGCAACCGGGCAATAACTTCAATCCGGCTTGAGAGGTGGTTATTATGCATCAAACCAATAGCATCCTGAATTATCTCATTGGTATCGATTACCTGCGAATGAGACTCCTGCCTGTTTCCAAAAGCCATGAGCTGAGATACAAGATCTGCCCCTACTGACGCGGATTTCTCAATGGTCTCCACATACTTGTAATACTCCTCGTTATCCTTCAGGGAGTCTCTTAAGTATGAGGCAGATCCCAGAATTCCGGTCAGGATATCGTTAAACTTGTGAGAGACCTCATTAACCAATTTACCGATACATTCCATGCGCTGCGCATTGATGAGTTGATCTTCCAACTTTTTCTTATCTGTTATATCCCTGATGGATGCCTGGATTAATCCCTCGCTAAAAGAGGCATTCTGAATGTGCAGCTCCACCACCTTGGTTTGACGATTCTTGGTGATGATCTCCACCTGGACATCATCCCGGGGAATGAGCTGCCCCTTTTTAATCATCTCAAAATAGTGGCTTATAAACCTTTTTTCTCTGGCTGCCAGAAGATCACTAAAATGCGTTTTCTCCAATTCCTTACTGGAATACCCGGTGATCCGCTCACACGTTTTATTCGCATCATGCAGATATCCATCATGGTCCACGGTAAACAGTCCGTCAGTGGCATTTTGATATAAATGATAGTATCTGCCCTCTGATTCCACATCTTTTTCTGGATCTTTGCTTTTCCCCATATTACTGCCATCACCCCTATTCTATTAAATAAATTCGTTCATATTCTCACGTAAGTAGCAGTAACTACTCAGGTTGTTTAGGCTGTAGGTATTTAGGCTGTTAGCCTAAAAGCCTAAATACCTACAGCCTATCTACCTGTCTTATCTCCTACAGCCTAAATGCCTACAGCCTATTTACCTGAGTAGTTACTTAAATATAAACGAATATAAAGTCAAAAATGAGAAATAAACGGAGCAGGATTTTCCATACACCTCAGGCTGCCAGGTTCTAAGCCCTTATCAGGTAAGATGCAGATTTCCTGGTAGCCCATTTGCTGCAATCGGTGAAAATTTTGCCGACGCTGGCCAAGAAAAATGGATAACTCGCGCTCCGGAACTAAAATCACTACTTTTTTGCCCTGGTCGCTTCGTTTCGCCAAAAGTTCCTGCATTCGGTCATAGGCTATGGAGGATGCCACCAACTCTCCCAGGGCAGGATGAAAAGGACCGGCGACTATGCACCCCGACTTTTGCATTTCCGGAATTGATTGTAAACCAATCCGGGCCACAGGGATGCCGCTTCTGATCAACCGCAGGGATAGTCCCTTGCATATTTCAACCGCTTGTTCCAGAGTCAATGGCGTGTAATCCCCTTGCCTGTACATCCTCTCTAATTCCGTATCCTTAACAACAAGAGTAGGATGAATTCGCACAAAGTGAGGGGATAACCGGATAACCTTTTCAACCGTAGAAATAAGGCCTTCAAGGCTCTCTTCGGGCAGCCCGACCATGAGATGAAGGCCAATGGAAAATTGGCCCTGGTGGAGCAGGCTCATGGCCTCTGCGACATGCTCCTCCGAATAGTTTCGGCCAGCCCTTTGTAAAACCCGCGCATCCAGGGACTGCACCCCGATTTCAACAGTCTTGACCCCAAAACTGGCAAGAAGCTGCAAACCGGGTTTGGAAATGTAATCCGGCCGGGTGGAAATACGGACACCGTCAATTATGCCATTTTGAACTGCCAAACCTGCAGGCCGTAAAAATTCCCGCTGCACATCGGCTGGCATACCGGTAAAACTCCCTCCGTAGAAAGCAACCTCAATTCGGTCAGGGAATCCGGCCTGCTTCCTTTGCCTGGCTTGCAGAATTGTCTCCAGATATTGCTGAATAATCGGGGAAATCTCTTTTGGATTACGGACCAGAGGTGTCCCTGTTACCTCCTTCTGATTACAAAAGATGCACCGGTTCGGGCACCCCTGATTAGGCAGAAAAATAGGAATGATTTTGGCTCGGGAATAGTGAGCGCAGTTTTTTCCTGGACTGGAAATCTCCATATTTCTTCTCTGAAAATTCATTGGTCAGATAACTGATAACTGTCTTTACTCTTTACTCTTTACTCTTTACTCTTTACTCCTGACTCCTGACTCCTGACTCCTGACTCCTGACTCCTGACTTCTGACTTCTGACTTCTGACTTCTGACTCCTGACTTCTGTCTCCTGACTCCTGAATTCTCTCCTTTATTCATATTTCAAGGTCCGGCTCATTAGTTCGGAAAAAGCATTCAAGGGGTTCCTTTCTTCAAAAAGGATGCCGGACACCTGCTCGGCAATAGGCATCTCCACCTGGAATTTTTGAGCCAGATGAATGGCAGCCCTGGCGGTCACTACTCCCTCAGCTACCATTTTCATGCTACCCAATATTTGGGATAATTTCTCTCCACGCCCTAACCGCAGACCCAGGGTCCTGTTCCTGCTTAAATCAGCGGTGCAGGTCAGGATCAGATCTCCCACTCCGGCCAAGCCGTAGAAGGTTTCCTGACGAGCCCCCATAGCCAGTCCAAGACGGGTAATTTCCACCAATCCGCGAGTAATGAGAGCGGCGCGGGCGTTGTAACCAAATCCAAGGCCATCGGAAACCCCTGCGGCAATAGCAATGACATTTTTCAGGGCTCCAGCCAGCTCAACCCCCGCCAGATCATTGTTCCGGTAAACTCGAAAATAGGGGGAAGAAAAAAGATGCTGGATATAGATGGCCTCCTGTTTATCCTCGCAGGCTACAGCTACGGCTGTAGCCATTTTTCGAGAAACCTCGCTGGCAAAACTGGGTCCGGAGAGGCAGGATATTTTGATCTCAAGGTTAGAGGGAACCGATTGCTGAATTACCTGAGAGATGCGCAGCAAAGATTCCTCTTCAAGCCCCTTGGTAGCCGAAACCAGATGGACTCCCTGAAGAAGATGGTCTCGATATTGGAGGGTGATCTGCCGAACTACATGGGAGGGAACTACGGAGACAATTACCTCTTTTCCCCTGATTGCCTCATCGAGAGAATGGGTAGGTTTTACGTTGTGAGGAATCAAGACTCCGGGCAGAAACGGGGAATTCTCTCTCTTCGTTTCGATATCCCTGACCAGATCCGGTTCATAGACCCAAAGAGTAATATCATAGCCCTTATCTGCCAACAGGATAGCCAGAGTAGTCCCCCAGCTTCCAGCCCCGATAACCGCAATTTTTTCACCCATAACCGACATTCTCTAACCAGGGATCAGGGGATAGGGGTATATTTCCCCTCGTCCCAATTCTCTCCTCGTTCCTACTTTTTAATTTCTATTCGCTCCAAATAGCTGGTGATGGCCTGATCGTAATGGGCCGTATGTGCGTAGACCTTTTTCATAAGTGAGAACCTGGTGGCATAACTGATTTCCCCCTGATTCTCCTCCATCTCCAGGCAAATTGAAGCATAATCCTTTGGGTCCACGATAACGACCACGTCCTGAAAATTTTTGGCCGCAGCCCGCAGCATGGTAGGACCGCCAATATCAATGTTTTCCACGGCCTGATCAAAGGTGCTCTCCGGATTGGCAACCGTTTTCTCAAAGGGATAGAGGTTAACCACAACCATGTCAATCGGCAGGCAATTATTCTCGGCCAACTGTCGCATGTGCTCCGCATTGTCTCTTTTGGCCAAAAGCCCCGCGTGAATCTTGGGGTGCAGGGTTTTTACCCGGCCATCCAGCATTTCCGGAGATTTGGTATATTCAGAAACAGGAATCAATGGGATACCGTTTTCCTTCAGTGTCTTAGCTGTACCTCCGGTAGACAGGATCTGGACATCCCACCCGCGCAACTTTCCAGCCAATTCCACAAGCCCGGTTTTGTCCGAAACACTGAGCAATGCCCTTTGAATTTTTTTCATGAGTTCCCCCTCCCGCAATGGCCATGCTTTCAGAGCATGTGCCTTGCAATCTACACTAGAAATCATCGGCCTCTGCTGGCATCGATAAATCCCCTTTTCCTTCTCTATCGGCTTCGTGTGCCGCATCATCTACCATCTGATCAAAATCATCCCCAGCGAATTCTTCACCCATCTCCTTACCCATTTTCTTCATCCATCGTACCATGCTGGCCGGATCATTTTCATCCAATCCCGATAGATTTGAGGGATCAGCCAGGGATTCCATTCTGGCCTCATCGGATTTGATCATACGGACGCGGGAAATCAACTTTTCGACATCTTCACTGCCGCAGTGCTTACACTTTGGAAATTGAGGATTATTCAAATTCAAGATTAAAAATGTAGATCTTCTGAAGCACTGATTGCACTTATATTCATAAATTGGCATAAGGCTTCATCTCCTCTACTCCATACTATTCTATCCTATTGATGATTAAACTATTAGTAAATACTCAGGTTCATAGGGACAAAGGTACAGAGGCACAGAGACTTTTTCCCTCTGTGCCTTTGCTCCTTTGCCCCTTTGTTCCTTGGCTCCGCCTTACTGTACCTGCCTGAGTAGTTACAACTATTAATGATTAAAAACTCCTGCTTCCTGGCAATTATCTATCTCATGGATTTTCTCCTGCTCATGGAGTTTCTCCTGCGCCTGAACAATGCAGTATTCAGGGTTTGATATTCCCTTCAGGCAGAGGAGATTTCTCCTCTTCTGACCTCCTCCGGGCAAAGATTCCGATCCTTGCACGTCTACAAGGGAGCCATATGAGCAGTTTAAACATTTTTCATATTGGTCATCCAAAATTTTACCGGCCAAGAGCGCCTGCTGAGCCTCAGCTAAGGTCCAGAATTTAGCCGAGCCTTTTTTTTCAACTTCGACCCCATGAACACGATCCAAAATCAATCTGCCCCGGTCCAGGCGCAAGGTGGCCTTAAGGTCTAGTTGATCATCTTCGCCTAATCGAAAACGAGTCTGTTGAGAGGGGCTGAGAATGGCATAGATCGTATCTTCAAAATGCGTGATGTCCACAAATCCCTCCTTGAACACCAGGAGAAATCCTTGAAACGACAGGCGGGAACGGCCATTGTGGCAGCTCATGACGAACCGGGGTTTGACAGCTTTGATTACTCCGGTAAAGTCTACCTGTTTATCCTTTTTACCATACAGCCACAGCTCAAAGTCCCGAAGGCCCTTGAGGAAAAGTTTATAGTCTTCCGGGCTTAAGAGCAATTCAGGGCATTTAATAATCTTTTCATCAAAATATTCAATGCAATGGGTGCATTTTCTTCCTACGTGTGCATACGATTTGGGGCAGGCAAGCCCCCTGTCCAACTTGCGGCACTTCCATTTGAAATAAATACAGCCATTTGGGTAGCATCCCTTTTCCTTCAAGACATGATAGGCGGAAACCACATTCCCGAACCCTTGGTGAGATTCATGCCTGCATCGAAAGATATCGAGCCTTTTATACTGATTTCTCATGTCGAATCTCCAAAAGCTGCTTAGTATAGAGAGTAGCATATTCCACCTTGAAATACAATAACGAAAGGAGTCAAAAGTCAGGAGCCAGGAGTCAGGAGTCAGGAGTAAAGACAGTTATCAGTACTTTTCACCGGCCACTTTCCTCTGACTCCTCTTCTCCCGTACTGCTTCCCAAAACCGCTTTTCCTGCTGCGGACAGACGGTTGCTCCATATGCTCCACTCTTCCTCGATGCGCCGCAGGATTGAGGACAAGACATGGTGTTCCTTTCTAACCGTAGTACGCTTCATGTCCGTGGTACGCTCCATGTCCAGGATGTGCTGGTAGAGTTCCAGAGCCTTATCAGCACTTCTGGCTGTTGAGAATTCCCTCGATGTACTTTTTGCCGCCTCTCGCATGAAGTGACACTTCTCATCATCTCCAGGCATGAGGATTAGGGCGATTGAGGAAAGTGCCTGAACAAATGGCTCTATCCCTTCCTCTTCAATTAACCGGCCATTTACCGTGTCCCTGATTACCTCTCGCACACCCGGAGCATCTAAGGCCACAACCGGAACACCCGCAGCCATTGCCTCAACCAGCACCATACCTTGAGTTTCGCTCTTGGAGGTGAAAACAAAAATATCCATTGCCTGGTAGGCACTAACCAGCCTGTCTCCGGTCAATACCCCGGCACAATGAAGGCGATCACCGACATCCGCCTTCATAAATATATCCTCCACATTCTTTCGAGATGGGCCGGAGCCGACAATCAAGGCATGATTTCTCCGGGATTGCCTGATGAACTCAACTGCTGCAGCGGCCCAGAATTCAAGATTTTTTTCCGGAGCAAGGCGTCCCACATAACCGATGACCAGAGCGTCGGACGGAATCCCCAACTCGGCCCGAAGCACTGACCCATCCTCCCGGCTGAATCGTTCAATATCGACTCCCGTAGGGATAACGATTACCGGTGTCTTTACTCCCCGCTTATGGAGAATTACGGCCACGCTTTCGCTTGGGGCAATAATATGATCGCAGAGGTTGGCGTAGCCTGTAGACAACTCAATAACAAAATGCCGGAGCCTGGGCGAATCTCCCGGTACATAATGAGTATATTGCTCATACATGGTATGGTGAGTGAAAACCAGGGGGACATTGAGCGAGGCTGCTGTTCGAAGTGCCGTGTCTCCGAGCAGGTAAGGGTGATGCGAGTGAATAATGTCCACCTGGAACTGCTCCAGCTTTTTTGACAACCCAAGCGGTATGCCTAAGCTGGCTGAAAAATCACTCCCATTGAAGTTTTGAATAGCCGAAACCCTGATCACATCTTCTTCATCCGGCGGCATATGCTCAAAGGCCGGAGCTATGACCATGACGCGGTGCCCACGGCTGCGGTATTCATCCGTAAATACCTTCACGGAATTGGCCACACCGCCTACATGAGGGATGAACGTATTGGTAAACATGGCAATGTTCATGGTGCCCTATTTATGAATCACTTGAAACACTATTCATGGTCGCACAATCTCTATCTTCTCCATCATTATCTTCTCCATCTCTTTTTTTTCTCCCTTCGCCTTTGCGAAGGGCTCGACAATCCGGGGCTGAAAACCCGGTATCCTCACTTCCATCATGGGGGCCTGCTGTCGCCAGGATGCCTGCCAGGTGATCACAATTTTGTTAGGGTGCGGCTCGATCCTCAAAGAAATTTCGCCATACGGTGTTAAGGTAGGGCCAAACTCCAGCACTTTTTGATGATCAAGCCACTCAGGCACGATTCCGGAAGCAAGAATCAGGCGGTCGCCTTCCTCACGAACAAACATATTGCGCATCATCATAATCCACTCGGCCGCTGCCCAGACATGCTGGCCATCGCCCATACATCCGCCGTGAGTCATCGGATGAATGGCCTCAGGCCATTGGCCGGTTGGTGAGGCAAGATCAGCTATGGTTCCAACCAGATCGTAAAAGCGGCTGTCTCCAGCCCGTAGAAGAACCTGAGCCAGATGCAAGGTCAGGTAAGCATTGATACCTGAATGAATCATATCCTGAAAAAAAGCTCCATCCACAAAGCAATTATCGATCAGGTAATCTACGGTATTTAATACCCGCGAATCATCCGGGGCACACAAACGCAAGGGGTAACTTACCACGATGCTGCCAATGGCACCGGCATCCATCCGGCGATAGGGCGAGGCAGGAATTCCGTTGTGCCTGCGAATGCTCCATGATCGCTCCAGGCTCAGCTCGATCGCCTGCATAAGCGCATCCGCCTCCTGATCAAAGGCGCGGGCGGCGCGGGTCACTTTTGAGTTTGTCAGGAATCCGATCCTTGAATTTCCCACTGATCTGAGCACGGATCTGAGCATGGATGCGGCTGCACGCAGGCCTGTCACACTCCAAAAGTCGTCCCAGTAATAATAGTCATTCGGCCCAAGATGTTCGGCACTAAAACCAGCGGGAAGAAGTCCAGCATGAAAGCTTCCCTTCGTATCGGCTAAACGCTTTTGTTTTATCCACCGGCCCCCTTTCATAATGCTTTGGACCCAAGACGGCTGAGGGGGAATACCGGCGGATTCACAGAAAAGATGCATAATCCAGAGGGCTTCACCATTTGAATCCCACTCCCCGGCCTGAGAGCGGAAAAAACCTGATCCCGTTTGCCTTAATGGAAAACGCTTTACAGCACGCAAGGACCGATCCTTCATACCCACACACAACATGGCCTGAAGAATAAAGGCTGCATCCCTGAACCAGAAACGCTTGTAGGTATATGGCCCAGGGTAGACCTCACCGGGAGAGTGCAGGATGAGGGTGCGAAGGGCAGCCTCATAGAGAAATTGAAAGTGCTGATTAGGCAAACACAGCCTGCAAAGCCCCTTCATGGAGTCAGACCAGCTTTGATGTGGATGGTCAAACGCAAAAAGAGGGGCGCTTTCCTTATCATCGGCCA